>ERZ1066136.781-NODE-781-length-20142-cov-7.686514_pt1 | contig 20142 bp, 18 predicted proteins | sample MGYA00382783_ERZ1066136 | MGnify/ENA primary metagenome ERZ1066136 (study PRJEB33369, sample SAMEA5778366) | biofilm metagenome | biome: Industrial cooling water; feature: Water cooling tower basin; material: Biofilm | place: United Arab Emirates | collected... | reverse complement strand
CCTCCCACGGTGTACGCCATCCCGTAGCCCGGGCCCCGCCCGGGACCGACGCCTCCGTGCGCACCGTGCCCACACCGATCGCGCCAACCCGTGCCTTCGCCGCGAACGCCCGCCAAGCCTCCCACGGTGTAAGCCATCCCGTAGCCCGGGCCCCGCCCGGGACCGACGCCTCCGTGCGCACCGTCCCCACACCGATCGCGCCAACCCATGCCCTCGCCGCGAACGCTCGCCAAGCCTCCCACGGTGTACGCCATCCCGTAGCCCGGGCCCCGCCCGGGACCGACGCCTCCGTGCGCACCGTGCCCACACCGATCGCGCCAACCCGTGCCTTCGCCGCGAACGCCCGCCAAGCCTCCCACGGTGTAAGCCATCCCGTAGCCCGGGCCCCGCCCGGGACCGACGCCTCCGTGCGCACCGTCCCCACACCGATCGCGCCAACCCATGCCCTCGCCGCGAACGCTCGCCAAGCCTCCCACGGTGTACGCCATCCCGTAGCCCGGGCCCCGCCCGGGACCGACGCCTGCATCCACACCGTCCCTCGACCCTGTCGCGATCACGCGGCCGTTCCGCCGCGCGCGCGTTGCGGCGTGGCAGGCGGAGCCGGGAAAGCGACACATGATCGGACGATGATAGCAAGCGCCTCCCGCCGCCCACCCGATCAATCGCGATGCTCCTCCGCTTCCTCTTCCGGATCGTGCCAGATGAGATGCGCCTCGATGAGCAGCTTGTAGCGCGACTCCTCCGCGTCGATCTGTGCGAGCGCCGCCGCCAGGGCCGACTCCACGGCCAGTCGCCGCGCGATCAGCACGTCGTTCAGCGAAGCTTCGCGCAGCTGCCACGAGCGAAGCATGGACTCCGCGTTGCGGCGCATGCCATCGGCGGCGTCCCGTGCCTTGACCCACGCCGCGAAGGCGCCGCGCGCCTGACCCTCCATGATGGCCGCCTCCGCCAGCACCCGCTGTATCACCGCGGCCTCCTGACTGGCCGCAGCGTCCGAGAGCGCGCGCACGGACTCCGACAGCGCCTGGCGGGCGGTGCCGGGAATGGGGATCGTCAGGTAGACGCCGGCCATGCGGTCCTGCTCGCTGCGATCCGATCCGATCCGGGCGCCGATGGTGGGGTCGGGCACGCGATCGGCGGCGGCACGGCGCGCCAGCAGGGTCGCGCGCTTCGCATTGGCGCGCGCGACCCGGATTTCGTCGTTGTGGAGCCGAACGCGGTCGAGGAACCAGTCGAGCCCCCGGTCCAGGGATCTCGGACTGCCCGGCACGATCGTCGGCGGCACGGACAACCCGGGAAACGTGCGCTCCAGCGCGGCGCGGCTTCCGCTTTCGCGGCCGCGGAAATTCGCCACGGTCGCTTCGGCCTGGGCGGCGGCGGCTTCGGCGAGATTGACCTCCACCCGAGGGGCGTCGCCGGCGGCGGCGCGGCGCGAGACGACGTTCACCTGCTCGCGCAGAGCCTGGGCCTGCTGGGCCCAGAGTTCCCGCTGCACGTTCTCGCGAGCCCAGCCTGCCCAGAACTGCAGCAGATGGCGAGCACCGTCGCACCATGCGCTGAAGGCGACGCTCCGGGCCAGTTCCACGTTCTGCGCGCCCAGATCCCGGTCTGCCCGTGCCTTGTCGGGCAGACGCAAGGGCCGCTCCACGCCGAAGTCCACCTCGGGAAACCGGCCGTCGGGCCGGGCATGGCGCTGATAGCCGCCGCGCAGCAGGAACTCGTAAGGCCCGGCTTCGAGACGGCGCCGTCCGGCCGCCTCGGCGCGGACGGCGTCGCGCGCCGCGCGCACGGGCGGATACGCCGCCAGCACCTGCTCGACCAAGGCGGCCGAGGGCAGCCCCAGCGCGTTGGGGTCCGTCTGCGCGTGCGCCGGGAGGAGGCACACCAGCAGAACCAGGCTTCCCGCAACGCGCCATCGAACCGCAGTCCGCGTCATCATTGGATCTCCCCGGGGGTGAGCGCGTCCGGCGCCTTCGGTACGCCGAAGCGCTCGAACAGTAGTGGAAGGATCAGCAATGTGAGCACCGTGGAGGTGGTCAGGCCCCCGATCACGACGATGGCGAGGGGACGCTGGATCTCCGACCCCGGGCCCGTCGCGGACAGGAGCGGCAGCAGGCCCAGGGCCGTGGTGGTCGCCGTCATCAGCACCGGGCGCAGTCGCCGGCGGGCACCGTCGCGCACGACCCGGGCCGGCGGCAGACCCTCCGCGCACAGCTCGTTGAAGGTGCTCATCAGGACCACGCCATTCAGCACCGCGATGCCGAGCAGCGCGATGAAACCCACCGAGGCCGGCACCGACAGGTACTCGCCGGACAGCCACAGGGCCACGATGCCGCCCACCAGCGCGAAGGGGATGTTCGCGAAGACGATGACGGCCTGACGCGCCGACGCGAAGGTCGCGAACAGGATCAGGAAGATGAGCGCCAGCGCGATCGGGATCACGACGGCGAGCCGGGCTGCGGCGCGCTGCTGGTTCTCGAACTGCCCGCCCCACGTGATGTGGTAGCCCACCGGCAGCTGCACCTTCTCGGCCACCGCCCGTTTCGCGTCGTCGACGAAGCCCACGAGATCGTGGCCCGCCACGCTCGACTGCACCACGGCGTAGCGGAAGGCGTTCTCGCGGTCGATCTTCACGGGACCTTCCAGGCGCGTGACTCGGGCGACCGTCGAGATCGGCACCGCGTTGCCGTCGGGCATCACGATGTTCTGGTTCTGATACAGCACGCCGGAGCTGCGGAGGTCCTCCCGGCCGCGGATGATGAGCGGCGTGCGCCGGACGCCCTCGAACACGGTGCCGACGCGCTGGCCCTCGAGTTGCGCCCGCAGGTGGGTCTGGATCTCGTCCACCGTCAGCTTCTGGTGACCGGTTGCGAAGCGGTTGATGTCCACCTGGAGGTACTGGACCCCCTCGTTGATCACCTGGAACACGTCGCGGCTGCCCGGGACGGATTCCAGCACCGTCTGCACCTGATTCGCGAGGTCGTTCAGCGTGTCCAGGTCCGGCCCGAAGACCTTGACGGCGAGGTCCCCGCGCACTCCGGTGAGCATCTCGGCCACGCGCATCTCGATGGGCTGCGTGAACGTGTAGTCCACGCCGGGAAAGTCCGCCATCACGCGACGCAGCGCCTCGACGATGGCCTGCTTGTCCGGGCTGCGCCAGGTCTCGGGCGGTTTCAGGATGAGGAACACGTCGGTCTGATTGAGGCCCATCGGGTCGAGCCCGATCTCGTCCGCGCCGGTGCGGGCCACGATGCCGGCGACTTCCGGCACGGCCTTCAGGATGGCCTGCTGGAGGCGGAGGTCGATGGCGTTCGAGGCGTCCAGCGAGATCGACGGCAGTTTCTCGAGCTGCAGGATGAGATCGCCTTCGTCCATGGTCGGCATGAAGGTCTTGCCGGTTGCGACGTAGGCCCCGGCCGCGCCCGCGAGCAAGGCCGCCGTCACGGCCGCCACGATGCCCGGTCGTCGGAGCACCTGCTCCAGGATCGGCCCGTAGATCCGCTGAGCCTGCGTGACCAGCCACGGCTCGCGGAGGGCGCCGCGCTTCACGAGCACCGACGCCGCCGCCGGGACGATCGTGAGCGCCGCCAGGAGCGATGCCGACAGGGCGAACACGATGGCGAGGGCGACGGGACGGAACAGCTTGCCTTCGAGCCCTTCCAGCGTGAGCAGCGGCAGGAACACGATGACGACGACCGCGGTACCCGAGGCGACCGGGCGTGCCACCTCGCGCGCCGCGTCGAAGGTGATCTGCACCCGCGAGCGGCCGGGCGCCGCCAGCGCGACGCGGTTGACGATGTTCTCCACGACCACGACCGAGGCGTCGACGAGCATGCCGATCGCAATGGCGAGGCCGCCCAGGCTCATGAGGTTCGCGCTCATGCCGGTCTGCTGCATCAGCACGAAGGTGACGAGCGCCGACAGCGGCAGCGTGAGCGCGACGACGACCGCGGCGCGCACGTTGCCGAGGAACAGCACCAGCAGGATCACGACGAGCACGATGGCCTCGACCAGCGCGTACGACACGGTGGCGACGGCGCGTCCGACCAGGTGGCCGCGGTCGTAGAGCACCTCCAGCGTCACGCCCGGAGGAAGCTGCGGCTGCAGTTCGGCCAGCCGGGCGCGCACGCCGTCCGTCACCTCGCGCGCGTTGGCGCCGCGCAGCCCCAGCACGAGCCCCTGCACGGTCTCGCCCTCGCCGTTGCGGGTGACCGCGCCATAGCGCGTGAGGCTGCCGATGCGGACCTCCGCGACTTCGCCCACGCGCACGGGGATCGCGTTGCGCTCGCCGATCACGATGGCGCGCACGTCATCGAGGGTGCGAATGCGGCCGTCGACGCGCACGAGCAGCGACTCCTCCTGTTCCGTGAGGCGGCCGGCGCCGTCGTTGCGGTTGTTCGCCGCGAGCGCGGCCTGCAGTTCCGAGAGCGGGATGCGACGGGCGGCGAGGGCGGCCGGATCGGGGACGACCTCGAAGGCGCGCACGTAGCCGCCCAGGGAGTTCACGTCGGCTACGCCGTGCACGGTGCGCAGGCGCGGGCGGATCACCCAGTCGAGCAGCGCCCGCCGCTCCGCGAGCGAGAGGCTGCCCCCCTCGATGGTGAACATGAACATCTCGCCCAGCGGCGTGGTGATGGGGGCGAGCCCGCCGGTGACGCCGGGTGGAAGTTCCCCGAGCAGGCCGGCGAGGCGCTCGTTCACCTGCTGGCGCGCCCAGTAGATGTCGGTGCCTTCCTCGAAGTCGATGGTGATGTCCGCAATGGCGTACTTGGACATCGAGCGCAGGATGCGTTGCCTCGGGATGCCGAGCATCTCGATCTCGATGGGCGCGATGACGCGGGTCTCCACTTCCTCCGGCGTCATGCCCGGCGCCTTCAGGATGATGCTCACCTGCGTGGTGGACACGTCCGGAAACGCGTCGATGGGCAGGCTGGCAGCGGCCCGCCAGCCGAGCAGCACGAGCATGGCCGCGGCCAGGGCGACCATCAGGCGATGCGACAGGGAAAAGCCGACGAGGCGGGTGAGCATGCCGCGCACCTACTCGCCGGCGCCGCGCAGACGGCTCTTCAGGGCCGAGACCCCCTCCACCGCGATCCGGGTGCCCTCCGGCAGCGCGCCCGTGATGACCGCGGACGTCGCGGCCTCGTCGACGATCGACACGGGGATCGCGGAGAAGCCGGCGCCGGTCTTCACGAACACGAGGACGCGGTCCCTCACGCGCGCCAGCGCGCCGGCCGGTACCCGCCACTGCGCACCCGTCCCGCCTCCCGTCGCCACTGCGGCCTCCACGTACTGCCCGGGCCGCAGACGGACGGCATTCTTCGAGATCAGCGCGCGCAGCATGATCGTCTGACTCTCGGGTGTGACCGCCTTGCCCACCGAGATGATCCGGCCCTCGGCCTCGACGGACGGCACGCGTACCGCGGCGCCCTCGCGCACGCCGGCCGCGCGCGCGATGGGCACCTGGATCTCCAGCCAGAGCGGGTCCAGCTGCGCGAGCTTGTACAGCGGCGTGAACGCCTCCAGCCGCTGACCCGCCTGCGCCATCTGCTCGATCACGACGGCGTTCACGGGCGCGATGATGGTCACGCTGCTGCTGATGGTCGTGCCGCTCTGCAGCGCGTCGATGGCGCGGTCGGACATCCCCGCGAGCTTGAGCGCGTGGCGCCGCTCGGACAGCAGCGCCGTGGCTTCGAGATGCGAGGCCTGCGTGGACAGCAGCCGGCTCTCCGCGATGAGCCCTTCGCCGGCCAGCTTCTGGTCGCGGTCGAGATTGGCCCGGGCCAGCTGGCGTTGCGTGAGCGCCTGGAGGTAAGCGCGCTGGGCCTCGGCCAGCGCGGAGCTTTGCATCCGCGCGAGGACCTGGCCCCGCTTCACCGGCTCGTTCACCGCGACCAGCACGGCATCCACGAGGCCGGGCAGCGGCGTGCTCACCACGTGCAGCTGACTGTTGGGGACCATGACCTCGGCCGCGAGCCCGATCACCTCGCGGGTGGGCTGCGGCTCCGGCGCGACCGTGACGATGCCGAGCGAGCGGACTTGAGCAGCCGTGAGAGGCAGGTCCTGCGCGTGCGCGGGCGAGGCGGCGATGGCCAGGGCCGCGAGGGCCGGGCAGATGAACTTGTGCATGCTTGAACGGCCTTTCGGGCGGAAGGAAGCCGCCCGGTCAAATGACGCGGAGCGCTGCGCGACCCCGGAGGGTCCGCGGGCGGAACAGGCGGATCAGCAGCGGTCGGGCGGGCCGGCGGGGAAGGGCGGCGCCGCGTCTACCCTGGCGGCGCAAGAGGATGGATGGGGGAACCAGGACGCGGGGCAGGTCGCGGTCAGTGCCTCCGGAGGGGCATGCGATGGTGGCGGGACGCCGGTTACGGGCGCGGCCGCCAACCGGTCGTCGCGGCGGTGCTCGGTCTGGGCCGTGACGAGAGCGCCTTCGTCGCCCCGGCATTCGGCGTGGACCGCTGGGTGTTCTTCGGACCCGTGACGGTGCGGCGCCAGCTGGCTGCCGTCGGGCAGATGGATGCCGCGCACGTCGGGTTCAGACGAAACGACATCGCCGGCGCCCACGTGGGCATGCAGCAGCGGCGCCCATCCCTGGATGAGCGCGAACAGCATCAGCAGCAAGATGGCCGGGAAACGGCGCCATCCGTCCGTCATGGACCGGGAGACCTCGCGATGAGAACCAGCCCCGATTGTGGCACAGCAACACCGAAGGCGCCTTGACCGGGGTCACGCGGACGCCCGGGGCCGGAGGCACCGCAGGCATACTTGGAGTCCGCCGGCCGGACGTCTCCGGCCCCGAACACCCCAGGAGGAGAGCCCCATGATCCACGTGATCGCCACCGTCGAACTGCATCCCGGCAAGCGCGACGCCTTTCTCGCCGAGTTCGCCAGGGTGGTGCCCGACGTCCACGCCGAGCAGGGCTTCATCGAGTACGGTGCGGCCGTCGACGTGGCGAGCGGTCTCGGGCCGCAACTGCCGCTGCGCCCGGATGTCGTCACGATCGTCGAGAAATGGGAGTCGCTGGACGCCCTGAAGGCCCACGCCGTCGCACCGCACATGGGTGCTTACCGGGCGCGCGTGAAGGACTTCATCGTGAAGATGACGCTGCAGGTGCTGCAGCCCGCGTGACCGGAGCCGGCACCGTGGACCCGCTCGCGCTGCGGGAACGCCTCGCGGCCTGGGCCGCCGAACTCGGCTTCGACGCCGTCGGCGTGGCGGGCGTCGACCTCGCGGAGGCCGAGCCGGGACTGCTCGCCTGGCTCGACGCGGGGTTCCACGGCACGATGGACTACATGGCGCGCCACGGTTTGAGGCGCGCGAGGCCGGCGGAACTGGTGCCGGGTACGGTCTCGGTGATCACGGCGCGCATGAACTACCTCGCGCAGCCGCCCGGCGAGGCCGTCGCGAAACTCGACGACGGCGCCACGGCGTACGTGTCGCGCTACGCCCTGGGGCGCGACTATCACAAGGTGCTGCGCGGGCGGCTGCAGGCGCTGGCCGATCGCATCGCCGGGGCCGTCGGGCCGTTCGGCTATCGCGTCTTCACGGACAGCGCACCGGTACTGGAGGTGGAACTCGCGCAGCGTGCCGGGCTCGGCTGGCGCGGAAAGCACACGCTCGCGCTGCATCGCGAGGCGGGTTCGTACTTCTTCCTCGGCGAGATCTTCACGGACCTGCCGCTGCCGCCTTCGGCACCCGTGACCGCCCATTGCGGCAGTTGCTCGCGCTGCATCGAGGTATGCCCTACGCGTGCCATCGTCGCGCCCTACCGTCTCGATGCGCGCCGATGCATCTCGTATCTCACGATCGAGCACGAAGGCAGCATTCCCGAACCGCTGCGCCCGGCGATCGGCAACCGCGTGTACGGGTGCGACGACTGCCAGCTGTTCTGCCCGTGGAACAAGTACGCCCGCGTCTCGCCGCTGCCGGACTTCGCCGTGCGTCACGGGCTCGACGTTGCGCCGATGACGGCGCTGTTCCGCTGGACGCGCGAGGAGTTCGAGCGGACCACGGAAGGCAGTGCCATCCGCCGCATCGGATACGAGCGCTGGTCGCGCAATCTGGCGGTGGGACTCGGCAATGCCCGGACGACACCTGAAGTCGTGGCAACCCTGGCTGCGCGACGGGACGATGCTTCGGCGCTGGTGCGGGAGCATGTGGCGTGGGCGCTCGGGCGACACGAGGGGCGGGGCAAGTCGGAAGAAGCGATTTCGCGTGCCGGCGCATGAGCCGGCACGCACTCGATCGGAGGAGACGACCATGAACGAAGCCAAGAGCCGGGTGTTCCACGAACTCGACTTCGATCGGCCGGGCAAGCAGGTGGGCTACCTGCGCGTGCCGCAGTCGCGCGATGGCGGTGCGTGGGCCACGATCGAGATTCCCATCGCGGTGGTGAACGGCGCACCGGGGCCGGCCGTGCTCTTCACGGGCGGGGTGCACGGTGACGAGTACGAGGGGCCCATCGCAGTGTCGCAACTCGCGCGGTCTCTCGACCCGCAATCGGTGCGCGGCAAGGTGATCCTCATGCCCGCGGTGGACCTGCCGGCGGCGCTGGCGGGCCGGCGGATGTGCCCCATCGACGGGCGCGACTTCAATCGCTGCTTTCCGGGCGATCCGAAGGGCAGCTTCTGCCAGGTGCTCGCGCACTTCATGGACACCGTGATCCTGCCGCAGGTGCAGGTGTCCGTGGACATCCACGCGGCGGGCAACGCGATGGAGGCGGCGCTCAGTTCCAACATGCACCACTCGGACGACACGGACCGGCTCTCCCGCACGCTCGCCATGGCCTCGGCCTTCGGTGCGCCGTACAACGCGGTGTTCTGGGGTGTGGACGAGACCGCGACGCTCGCGGCGGCCGCGGGGCGGCGCGGGCTGCTCGCCATCGCCGCGGAACTGGGCGGCTACGGACGGGTCAGTGTGGAAGGGGTTCGCATCGCGAAGCGCGGTCTGGACAACGTGCTCAAGCACTTCGGCATGATCGAGGGGCGGCCCGACACCGCGCAGGCGGATGGCTCACCGGCCACGAAGCACATGGAGGTGCGGGATCAGCGGGGCTACGTGTTCGCGCCGAGCGACGGCCTGTTCGAGCCGCTGCATCTGCCGGGCGCGCCCGTGCAGGAGGGCGAACTCGCCGGGCATCTGCATTTCGTGGAAGAGTGGGAACGGGCGTCGATCCCGGTGAAGTTCCGGTCCGACGGGTACGTGTGGATGGCGCCGGGCCAGGGCCGCGTGAAGAAGGGCGACGTCGTGGGCGTGGTGATGCAGCCGTATCAGGCGTGATGGCACGGGCGCCCGGCGGGTCTTGCATTCGGCCCGATCGTCCCAAGGTTTCCAGAGGTCTGGACGGGCGAATGGCAGGCCGGGGTGCGGAGTCGAGGGTGCGCAGACCGCCCCCGGGCGGGGCCCGGGCTACGCGGCCAGGTGGAGGGCTTCGCCGATGCACGGAGCCCGCAAGGTGATCGCTTCACGGCCGCAGAGCTGTGCGGCGCACGCGAGCCACGGCGAATGGTGTAGCCCGGGCTCCGCCCGGGGCCCCCGAGGCGGCACGACGCGAACGATTGCCGGTACCCGCATCACATCATTGGATCGCTGCACGCGGCGTTCGCGTGCGCCCGACCGTGAGGGCATGACCTTGACGCACCCACGCCACAACCTCGGCGTTTTCCACGCATGACGCCACCGGACCCCACCCGCATCCGCTTCGAGGCCCGCGGCGGCGCCGGCGGCCCCGGCCTCCTCAAGAGCCTGATCGGTTTCGTCATCGGCACGGTGCTGATCATCGCGGGCTTCGTGTTCTCGCTCGTGTTCCTCGCCGTGTTCGTGGCCGTGGCCATCGTCGTCGGCGGCTATCTGTGGTGGAAGACCCGCGCGATCCGCAAGCAATTCCAGGCGCAGATGGAGCAGGCCCAGGCGCAGATGCGCGCCCAGGCGGAGCGTCAGCAGGCCGCGGCGGGCGAGCCGGGGGCGGCGGGCGGCACCGTGATCGAAGGCGAGTTCCGGCGAGACCCGCCGTAGCCCCTACTGGTAGCGCAGCGCCTCGATCGGCTTGAGGAACGACGCCTTGCGGGCCGGGTAGTAGCCGAAGAACACGCCCACGATCGCCGCCACCGCGAACGACAGCGCGATGGACCACGGCGTGATCTCGGCGTACACGCCCGTGACGTCCTGCGCGAGCGTCGACAGCGACACGCCGAGCACGACGCCCAGGATGCAGCCCAGCAGCGAGACGATCACCGCCTCCAGCAGGAACTGCAGCAGGATGTCGCGGCGGCGCGCGCCGATGGCCATGCGGATGCCGATCTCGCGCGTGCGCTCCGTGACCGACACGAGCATGATGTTCATGATGCCGATGCCGCCGACCACGAGCGACACGCACGCCACCGACCCCAGCAGCACCGACATCACTTTCGTGGCTTGTGCCTGCGCCTGCGCTGCGGCCATCATGTTCCGGACCGTGAAGTTGGGCTCCATGCCCTCCTGCGTGCGCTGACGCTCCCGCAGCAGTGCCGTGATGTCCGCCTCGGCCTGCGTCATGTCGCCTTCGGACGCCGCCTGCACGAGGATCATCCGCGTGCTGTTGGGAAATGCGGCACCGAAGACCTTCCGCTGCGCAGTCGTGAAGGGGATGAGCACCGTGTCGTCCTGATCCCGCCCGTCGAAGCTCTGGCCTTTCGCGGCGAGGATGCCCACCACGACGAACGGTGCGTTGCGGATGCGCATCGTCTTCCCGATCGGGTCCTCGTCGCCGAACAGGCGGGACACCACCGTCTGCCCGAGAACCGCGACCCGCGCGGCCGAGCGCACGTCCAGCTCGCTGATGGCGTCGCCGCGCTCCACGGTCCACTCGCGGAGCGTGAAATACGGGGGCGTGGTGCCGTACACCATCGTGCTCCAGTTGGACGCGCCGTAAACGAGCTGTGAGGTGCCGGGCTGCAGCGGGGCGACTTCGGCTACCGTCGGCAGCTCGGCGATGGCCCGGGCGTCGTTCACGTTGAGCGTGGGGATGCTGCCCGACCCCGATCGCGCGCCGCTCGTCGACGTGAACCCCGACAGCACCATGATGAGATTGGAGCCCATGCTCGCGATGGACTGCTTCACGAGGTTCTGCGCGCCCTGACCGATGGCGAGCATGAGGATCACCGCACCCACGCCGATCACCATGCCGAGCATGGTGAGAAACGTGCGCATCTTGTTGGCCCCCATGGCGCGCCAGGCCTCGCGCAGCATCGGGCCGATCATGCGGGCGCGGCCTCCAGCACCGCATGGGCGTCGCCGTCGTGCGAGATGTGGCCGTCCTGGAACCGCACCAGCCGCTGGGCGAATCGGGCGACGTCCGCCTCGTGCGTCACGACGACGATGGTGATGCCCTCGTCGGTGTTGAGCCGCTGGAACAGCGACATGATCTCGTGGCTCGTGGCGGTATCGAGGTTGCCCGTGGGTTCGTCCGCGAGGATCAGCCGCGGCCGGTTGGCGAGCGCGCGGGCGATGGCCACGCGCTGCTGCTGTCCGCCGGAGATCTGGTTGGGGTGATGTTCCAGATACCTGCCGAGACCCACGCGGTCCAGCAGTTCCGCAGCGCGCTTCATGCGCTCGGCGCGACCGACACCTGCGTACACCAGCGGCAGCGCAACGTTCTCGGCCAGCGAGACGCGCGGCAGCAGGTTGAAGCCCTGGAACACGAAGCCGATGAAGCGGTTGCGCATTTCCGCAAGGCGGTCGGTGTCGAGCGTCGCGGTGTCGTGGCCGTCCAGTTCGAAGCGGCCGCTCGTGGGCGTGTCGAGGCACCCGAGGATGTTCATGAAGGTGGACTTCCCCGACCCCGACGGCCCCATGAGCGCGACGAACTCGCCGTCGGTGATACTGAGGCTGATGTCCTTCAGCACCGGGTGCGCACCGGCTGCGGTGTCGTACTGCTTGTACAGGTGTTCGACGACGACGACCGCGCGCCGTCCGCCGTCCGCCGGGGCGTCCATCAGAAGGCCCGCATCCGCCCGCCGGCCGCGCCGCTGCCGCCGCCACCGCCGGTCGCGCGATACTGCACCGCCACGCGGTCGCCGGCCTTCAGTTCGCCGCCGACGATCTCCACGTGCTTGCCGTCGCTGATGCCGGTCTTCACCGGCACGGGCACCATCTGCTCGCCGCGCACCACGTACACCTTGGGCCCGCGGTCCTTGCCCGGCTTGCCGCCCGCTTCGGGGCGGCCGGGGCGTTCCGCCGCATTGCCGCTCGGGCTGCCCGCCCCGTTCTCCCGCGGCTTGAAGCGCAGCGCCGCGGTCGGGACGAACAGCGCATCCTCGCGGGACTCGACCACCACGTTGATGTACGCGGTCATGCCCGGCATGAGCGACAGGTCGTCGTTTTCCACGCCGACGACGGCGTTGTAGGTGACGACGTTCTGCTCGACGATCGGGTTCAGGCGGATCTGCTTGATCGTCCCGCGGAAGTCCCGCCCGGGAAACGCATCCACCGTGAAGTTCACCTCCATGTCCGTGCGGATCTTGCCGATGTCGGCCTCGGCCACGTTGGTGTTGATCTGCATGCGCGTGAGGTCCTGCGCGATCTGGAACAGCGTGGGTGTCTGGAAGCTCGCGGCCACGGTCTGGCCGATGTCCACCTGACGCGAGACCACGATGCCGGACACGGGCGAGCGGATCACGCTGAACGCGAGGTTCGCTTCGTCCCGCGCGAGCCGTCCCTGGGCGATGCGCCGCTGCGCCGCGGCCGTGTCACGCGCCTGCACGGCCTGATCGAGTTCCTGCCGGGTCACGTACTCCTGGGCATGGAGCTGGCGGATGCGCTGTTCGTTCAACTGGGCGAGACGGTAGGCCGCGTCGGCCACGCCGAGGTCGCCGCGGCTCTGCTCCACGGCCGCGCGGAAAAGCGTCGGGTCCAGTTCGAGCAGCACCTGTCCCTTCTCGACGCGGCTGTTGAAGTCGGCATGCAGCACCTTCACCGTGCCCGACACCTGCGTGCCCACGTTGACGATGACGACGGGGTTGATGGTGCCGTTGGCCGTGACCGCCTGCGTGAGCGGGCCGCGCGTCGCCTCCTCGATCTGGATGCGATCCTCCAGCGGCTTCACCTGGGACTTCTTCCACTCGAGCCAGCCGTACCAGGCGCCGGCCAGCAGGGCGGCCAGGACGATCAGCCGGACGAGGAGCGAGACGAGTTTGCGGGACATGGAGACGGTCAGCGGGCAGTCGCGGCGCGGTCGGCGAACAGACCGGCGTCCAGCGCGCCGATGGCGCGCGCGAGCGTGATCTTCGCGAGGTTGAGGTTGAAGCGGGCCTGGATCTTCTGCAGGTTCGCCTGGATCAGGGCGTTCTGGGCATTGAGCGCATCGATGAGCGTGCCCACGCCCGCCCGGTACCGCCCGAGCGCCACGCCGTAGGACTCGGACGCGCTCGCGACGAGCTCGTTCGCGCTCGCAACGGCCTGGGTCTGGGCACGCACGTCCTGGTACGCGCGCCAGACCTCGAGCGAGATGTCGTTGCCGAGCTGCGCCCGGATCGCATTCTGGCGCTCCACCTCCTCGCGGGCAGCCTGGATGCGGTAGCTCGGCTGGTACCCGAGGAAGATGGGGATGTTCACCACGACCCCGGCCGCGATCGAGCGCGGGTCGGTGCCCGGGTTCAATGACGTCGCGGAAAGGTTCGCGAACGTGGACAGCGTGGGCTTCGCCGCGGATTCCTCGACGGCAACGCTCGCGCGCGCGGCGGACAGCGTGGCTTCCGCGGCGCGGAGTTCGGGGCGACGTTCCGCGGCGAGCGCCAGAAGATCGGCCAGCGCCGTGTCACCCAGGGCGATGCCGTCGGTCGCAGGCGGCGGCGCGAGCTGCACGGGGGTGTCCGCTGCGAGTCCCAATGCATTGGCGAGCACGCCGCGCGCGATCAGCATGGCGCCTTCGCTCTGCGTCCGGGCGAGTGCGGTCTGGGCCAGCGCGGTTCGGGCCTGGAGGGCATCGGCGCGGGTGGCCGTGCCCGCGCGCTGCCGGGCCGACACCGCGTCGAGACTCTGCTGCGCAAACGCCTCGCCGGCGCGCGCGGCGTCGAGCGCCTCGGCCGCCGCGAACAGCTGGTAGTACGCGCGACTCACGTCGAGCACGACGGTCTGGACCGCAGCGTTGTGGGTCCAGTCGGCGGCGAACAGGTTCTGGCGGGCCGCGTCGACCGTGGCCTCGCGTCCGCCGAAGTCGAACAGCAGGTAGTTGAAGGCGAGCGCCCCGGTGAGCTGGTCCCGGCGACCGGCAATGAAGGCATTGCGGTTATCGGTCCGCTGCGCATTCACGGTGCCGGTGACCGTGGGCAGCTCGGCGCTGCGTGCCGCGCCCGCCCGCGCCGCGGCGACCTTGGCAGCGGCCCAGGTCTGGCGCGTTCTGGGGCTGCGGCACAGTGCGAAATCGATGGCCGTCGGCAACTCCAGCGTCGGCGGCAGGGCGCCCCCGGCACCGCAGGGGTCCGGAGCGTCGGGGCCGTTCCACGCGCGGGACGGCGCCGGCGGACGCAGGGCCTCCGTGCCGAACGGGTCCTGTGGCGCGGCCGCCGCGGACAGGGCCGTGGCAGCGAGAACGACACTCGGGATCAGGCGCGAAGCGGTCAAGGAAGGGGCGCCGGCGGTTCGCCGGCGGCGGCCGGCGTCATGGAAGCGGAAAGCCGCGAAGTGTAGGCGAAGACTGCCGGGGCACCGGATCGTTCCCCGGCGTCAAGGCTTGCAGTACTGCTCGACCCGCCGGCGGGCCCCGGCGATCTCCTGCGCGATGTCCTCGTCACCCAGGATCTGCCGCTCACCCTGGGCGTTGATGCGGGCGACGCGACCGCCGTTTTCGATCCACGTGAGGCGTCCGCGGGCCTGCGCGCACTGTTCCGCCCGGGCCTGGGCCTTCGCCTTGTCCTCCTCGGCCCGGCGTTCGGCTTCCAGGCGCTCGCCGCGACGGCGCTGGAACTCCACTTCGAGGTCCTGGGTGGACTTGGCGGCGCCGGGCGCCGAAGGCGCCGATGGGGCGGGCGCCCTCAAGGTCCTGGCGCAGGTGACCCCGGGCGGGGGTGAGTTCGCGTAGTGCGTCCGGCCCTCGGCGTCGGTCCATCGGCATACGTCCGCGAGGACCGGTGAGGCGGTGAGGCAGGCGGCGGCCAGCAGCACACGGAGCATGGGGATGGAATGACCTCGAATGACGCGCGGATTATCCGTGAACGCCGGAGGTCCCGGAAGGTGCACCCGGCCAAGAGGCCGCCGCGCTACCGGCAGTAGTACTCGGCCTTCTGCCTTGCGGAAGCAACTTCGCGGGCGTGTTCGGACTCGTCCAGGTAGGCGGAGGATCCGTCGGCGGTCATGCGCATCGCGCGGCCGCCGTTGCGCAGCCACTCGAACCGGCCGGTGGCCTGACTGCAGGCACTGGCTTTCTGGATGCGCAGGGCCCGCTCCTCCTCGGCCTTGAGCTCGGCTTCCATCCGCGCCAGGCGGCGGCGCTGGAACTCGTTCTCCAGCAACCCGTAATCCGCGCCCCGGGATACCAGGGCGGACGTGCCGCTCAGGGTCGTGTGCGAGATGCGCAGGGTGCGCTCGCACTCGACACCGGCCGGCGCCGACGCGGCGTAATGCGTCACTCCATCCGCGTCCTTCCAGCGACAGACACCACTCATTGCGGGGCTCGACACGCACAGAGCCCCCACCACCAACAACAGCTTGAACATGACCGCGACCGCAACGACTCTTGCGGATCGTTACGGCACGATCCCCGGGAAGGCGCAGGTACCGTCCGTCGGAAACCGCCGGTCATCCGGCGCATAATCCCTCGCACAAGCAGGTCCATTCCAAAGGGAGGAGTCATGAAGCGTGTCGCATCCGTTGCTGCCGCACTCGCCGCGGTCCTGCTGGCGTCTCCGGCCCTCGCGCAGAAGAAGTACGGTCCCGGCGTCACCGACACCGAGATCAAGCTCGGGCAGACCATGCCCTACAGCGGGCCGGCCTCGGCCTATGGCGTCATCGGCAAGGCCGAGCTGGCGTACTTCAAGATGATCAACGAGCAGGGCGGCATCCACGGCCGCAAGGTGACCCTGCTGAGTCTCGACGACGGCTACTCGCCGCCGCGCACGGTGGAGCAGACCCGCAAGCTGGTGGAGGAGGAGAAGGTGCTGGCGCTGTTCCAGTCGCTCGGCACGCCCACCAATACCGCGATCCACAAGTACGCCAACGCGAAGAAGGTGCCGCACCTGTTCCTGTCCACCGGCGCCACCAAGTGGGGCGACCCGAAGGGCTTCCCGTGGACCCTGGGTTTCCAGCCCAGCTACCAGGTGGAAGCGAAGATCTACGCGAAGCACATACTCCGCGAGAAGCCTGCCGGCAAGATCGGCGTGCTGTTCCAGAACGACGACTACGGCAAGGACTACCTCAAGGGCTTCAAGGAGGGACTCGGGGCCAAGGCGAGCATGATCGTCGCCGAGGCGAGCTACGAGGTCACCGACCCGACGGTGGACTCACAGATCGTCACGCTGAAGGGTTCGGGCGCGGACGTCCTGTTCACCATCGCCACGCCGAAGTTCGCGGCGCAGGCGATCCGCAAGGTGGCGGACCTCGGCTGGAAGCCTCTGCACTATCTCAACAACGTCGCCTCGTCGGTGGGGGCCGTGCTGACACCCGCCGGTCTAGACAAGTCCGTGGGGCTCATCACCGCGCTCTACATGAAGGACCCCACCGATCCGCAATGGAGCAAGGACCCGGGCATGCAGCGCTGGCGGGAGTTCATGGCGAAGTACATGCCGGGCGCCGACGCGAACGACTTCAACCACGTGTACGGCTACGGCGCCGCGCAACTCATGACGCTCGTTCTGGGCAACTGCGGCGACGACCTCACGCGGGAGAACCTGATGAAGCAGGCGACGTCGCTGAAGGACGTGGCGAGCGACACGCTGCTGCCGGGCATCCACTACAACACCGGGCCGGACGACTTCTTCCTGGTGGAGCAGTTGCAGCTCGCGCGCTTCGACGGCAAGCGCTGGGTGCTGTTCGGCGACGTCATCGGACACGACTGAGCCGGAGGGCGCCTCCGGCATAATTCCAGACGTCGCGGCCCGTTGGCTCCGACGGCGTAGTCAAACAACGAGAGGGAGTGAGATGAAGCGCTTGACGGCAGTTCTGACGGCGGCTGCGCTGTGCCTGTTCGCGGGTGCGGTGCACGCCCAGAAGAAGTACAGCCCCGGTGCGTCCGACACCGAGATCCGGATCGGTCAGACCATGCCCTACAGCGGCCCGGCCTCGGCCTACGGTGTCGTCGGCAAGGCGGAGGCCGCGTACTTCGCGATGGTGAACGAGCAGGGCGGCATCAACGGCCGCAAGATCAACTTCATCTCGCTGGACGACGGCTACTCGCCGCCCAAGACCGTGGAGCAGACCCGCAAGCTGGTGGAGCAGGAGGAAGTGCTGCTCATCTTCCAGTCTCTCGGCACGCCCACCAACACCGCCATCCAGAAGTACCTCAACGCGAAGAAGGTGCCGCACCTGTTCCTCGCGACGGGCGCGAACAAGTGGAGCGACCCGAAGGGCTTTCCCTGGACCATGGGCTTCAACCCCAGCTACCAGGCCGAGGGCCGCATCTTCGCGCAGCACGTCCTCGAGACCAGGCCGGACGCGAAAATCGCGCTGCTCTACCAGAACGACGATTTCGGCAAGGACTACGTCATCGGCGTGAAGGGGCTGCTGGGAGACAAGGCCGCGAAGATGATCATCGCGGAGCAGACCTACGAGATCAGCGATCCCACGGTGGACTCCCAGATCGTGTCGCTGAAGGCGAGCGGTGCCGACGTGCTTCTCACCTTCGCGACACCGAAGTTCGCGGCGCAGGCGATCCGCAAGGTTGGTGACCTCGGCTGGAAGCCGACGCACTACCTCACCAACGTGTCCTCGTCGGTGGCGACCGTGCTCCAGCCCGCGGGCCTGGACAAGGCCGCGGGCATCATCAGCGCCCACTACTTCAAGGATGCCACCGATCCGCAGTGGAAGAACGACCCCGCGAAGCTCGCCTGGGAAGACTGGATGAAGCGCTACCACAAGACCGGCGTGCTGGAGGACGGGTTCAACGTGTACGGCTACATCACCGCGCAGCTCCTGGTCCACGTGCTCAAGGCCTGCGGAGACGATCTCACGCGCGAGAACGTGATGCGGCAGGCCGCCAATCTGCGCAAGCTCGAGCTGCCCATGCTGCTGCCGGGCATCACGGTCAACACCAGTCCCACGGACTTCTCGCCCATCGGCGAGATGCAGCTCGCGCGCTTCGACGGCAAACGCTGGGTCCTGTTCGGCAACATCCTGAGCGGGCGCTGACGCCCCACAGTCACCGGAGATATCCCATGGAAGGCACCAAGTTCCTCACCGGCCGCGTCGCGGTCATCACGGGCGGCAACCGCGGCATCGGCCGCGCCACGGCGCTCGCGCTCGGTCGCGCGGGTGCGAAGGTCGCGATTTCCGGCCGCAACCAGGACAAGATCCGCGAGACGATGGCCCTGCTGGAGCAGGAAGGCATCGAGGCCGCCGCGTTCACCTGCGACGTGCGTGACGAGGCGCAGGTGAAGAAGTTCGCGGACGACGTCATGGCGCGTTTCGGCGCGGTGCACATCCTCATGAACAACGCCGGCACGGCCATCCGAAAGAACGTCATCGACTTCACGATGGAAGAGTGGCGGATGCTGACGGACACCAACCTCACGGGCCTGTGGCTGTGCTGCAAGTACTTCGTGCCGCACATGAAGGGCCGCGGTTACGGACGCATCATCAATCTCACGTCCGTCATGGCCCATGTATCGAGCACGGGGCGCGGCGTGTACAGCGCCACCAAGCATGCCGTCGCGGGCCTCACCAAGGCGCTTGCGACGGAGCTCGTGGACGACAAGATCACGGCGGTCGCCATCAGCCCGGGCTTCATCGCGACCGACCTCACCGCGCCGCTGCGCGCCGACCCCGTGAAGAACCAGAGCATCCTCGACCAGACGCCCATGCGGCGCTGGGGCGAAGCCGACGAGATCGCGTCGCTGGCGCTGTACATCTGCTCTGACAAGGCGGCGTTCATGACCGGCAACGACGTCCTGATGGACGGGGGCTACTGTGCGGTCTGAGCGGGATCCCCGGGCGCAGCCCGGGCTACGCGGCGTCGAGCGCGCCATGATTTGCGGCGCTACGTGATGCGTCGTGCCCTCCGTAGCCCGGGGTCTCCCCGGGCAAATCGATAGCGCGTCGATCGAAGGGACACCGCCGCCGGGCGGAGCCGGAGCTACGGAAGGCGGCCCGTCGTGATGTCGTAGCGCGGGCCCTGCCCGGGGAGCCGCGGGTAGCGCGGCCGTCGCCGATCCGGGTCCACCCCGATTCCCGGGCGGGGCCCGGGCTACACGAGCCCGCCGCGCTTGGCGGCTGACGCGGCGATCTACTTCAGCGAAAGGATGAACTGCGCCAGGGCGAGTGCGTCGGCGTCGGAAACCTGCGGCTGCGGCGGCATGATGTCCTCGCCCCACACGCCCGTGCCTCCGGTCTGGATCTTCTTCGAGATCATCGCGACGGTAGCGCTGTCGTTGTCGTACTTGCGCGCCACGTCCACGAAATTGGGGCCGTACTTTCTCTTGTCGATGCCGTGACAGGCAAGGCAGTTGTTCTTCTGCAGGAGTTCCTTGTCGGCGAATGCGAGTCCCGGGCTGCCGACAAGAGTCAACGCGAGAGAAAGACAGAGCAACGACCTCACCATACCTCCAGCAACGATTGTTTCGACCCGGATGTTCGGGACCGCCCGATGTTCCGCACGGTACGTGGACCGGGCTTCGGCGCGTCGGTTCGCGCGGCGGCGCACAGACCCCGACTTCCGGCCGGCTGCATCAGGAAAGAACGCGCCGCCATGCTGGCAGCGCGTTCCGGTCAAGCGATTACTCGGGGGTCACGCGAATGATGTTGCCCTGGTCTTCCAGTGCAACATACAGATCGCCGTCAGGCCCCTGCACCACGGAGCGGAAGCGGCCCGTCGCCGTGGGCCACGACACCTGGGTCACCTTCGAGGACAGGCCGTCGGCGCTGATCTTCAGCACGTCCAGCCGGTTGCCGACGGGTGTGCCGTGGATGCCGATGCCCGTGTAGCCCACGACCATCGCGCCATCCCAGTCCTTCCACTT
>ERZ1066136.773-NODE-773-length-20316-cov-12.351315_pt1 | contig 20316 bp, 20 predicted proteins | sample MGYA00382783_ERZ1066136 | MGnify/ENA primary metagenome ERZ1066136 (study PRJEB33369, sample SAMEA5778366) | biofilm metagenome | biome: Industrial cooling water; feature: Water cooling tower basin; material: Biofilm | place: United Arab Emirates | collected... | reverse complement strand
CGCGCGACCCCGCCGCCATCCTGGCGGGCCAGGCGCCGCCGGCGCCGTCGCCCGCCTCGGCCACGGCCGCCGCCACCGAGGCCTTCATCTTCTTCGTGCAGGCCGGCGCCTACACGCGCGCCGAAGACGCCGAGCAGCAGAAGGCCCGCCTGGCCATGGGCGGCTGGACGGCCCGCATCACCGAGCGCGAGCAGGCCGGCCGCACCGTCTGGCGCGTGCGCATCGGCCCCTACGGCACGCGCACCGAGGCCGACGAGCAGCAGCAGAAGCTGGTCGAGGCCGGCATCGAGGCGCAGATCGTGCGCGTCGAGAAACCCTGAACGGCTTCACGAGAGACCCCGCACCCGGCACGGAACCGCGCGGCCCCGGTGGCACTCCATCGCCCCAGCCGCCATCCTCCCGACCCCGCATCCCGACGAAAGGACTTCCTCCATGCAACGGCGTGACTTCTCCAAGCGCATCGCAGCCGCCACCGCCGGCCTGGGCCTGGCCTGGCAGGGCGGCGCCCAGGCGCAAGGGGCGCCCCGCGAGGGCACGCACTACGTCAAGCTCGGCTCGCCCGCGCCCGTGACGCTGCCCGCCGGCAAGGCCGTGGAGGTGGTGGAGTTCTTCTGGTACGGCTGCCCGCACTGCTACGCCTTCGAGCCCACGCTGGAGGCCTGGGTCAAGCGGCTGCCGGCCGACGTGGCCTTCCGCCAGGTGCCGGTGGGCTTCATGGCGCCGCACCAGTTCCACGCGCGCCTGTTCTACGCGATGGAGGAGACCGGCACGCTGCCGGCGCTGCACCGCAAGGTCTTCAACGCCATCCACCAGCAGGGCAAGCGCCTCAACAGCGACGCCGACATCACGGCCTTCGCCCGCGACAACGGCGTCGACGGCGATCGCCTCGTGCAGGCCATGAAGGGCTTCAGCGTCAGCACCAAGGCCACGCGTGCCAAGCAGTTGACGGATGCCTACAAGATCGACGGCGTGCCCGCCGTGGGCGTGCACGGCCGCTTCTACACTGCGGCCTCGCTGGCGGGCAGCCACGAGCGCGCGGTGCAGGTGGCCGACTTCCTGATCCAGCTGGCGCGCCAGCGGGCCTGAGCCCGCCCAGCCGGGCCGGGTGCAAGACCCGGCCCGCGCGGCAACCCGTCACGGTGCCGCCCCCGCCGAAGTGCCGATGCTTGTGGCTATACTGCCCTGCAAGTTTCGTGCCTTCGACATGCCCTTCCACCCCCTAGTCCGGTCCTGCCTGCTGGCCGCGGCCTTGCTGCCGGCGGCGCCAGTGGCGCTGGCGGACAAGGCCGACCGCAACCAGCCCATGGTGGTGGAGGCCGACCGCGACGGCGTGCTCGACCTGCAGCGCCAGGTGCTGGTCTACACCGGCAACGTCGTCATCTCGCAGGGCAGCATGGTGCTGCGCGCCGAGCGGGTGGAGATGCGCACCCTGCCCGACGGCTTCCGCACCGCCAGCGCCACCGGCGTCGCGGGCAAGCCCGCGAGCTGGCGCCAGAAGCGCGAGGGCCTGGACGAGACGGTGGAGGGCACGGCCGACCGCATCGAGTTCGACGGCCGCGCCGACACCCTGCGCTTCGTGGGCAATGGCGCCGTGCGTCGGCTGCGCGGCGGCACGGTGGCCGACGAGATCACCGGCGAGCGCATCCTCTGGGACAACACGGCCGAGGTCTTCCGCGTCGAGGGCGGCTCGGTGAGCGCCACCAACCCCGGCGGCCGTGTGCGCGCCGTGCTGAGCCCGCGCGCCGACGCGCCGGCCTCCGCGCCGGCCGTGCCCGTGCCGCCGCTGCAGCCCAGCCGCCGCCTCGGCGAGACCCCGCCCGCCGCGCCGCGATGAGCGAAGCCGCCCCCAGCCGCCTGCAGGCCGAGCGCCTGCGCAAGAGCTACGGCCCGCGCGTGGTGGTGAAGGACGTGCACCTGGCTGTCTCGGCCGGCGAGGTGGTGGGCCTGCTGGGCCCCAACGGCGCCGGCAAGACCACCACCTTCTACATGGTCGTGGGCCTGGTGCGCGCCGACGACGGCGTCATCCACATCGACGGCGCCGAGGTGCAGAACCTGCCCATCCACCGCCGCTCGCGCCTGGGGCTGAGCTACCTGCCGCAGGAGGCCAGCATCTTCCGCAAGCTCACGGTGGAGGAGAACATCCGCGCCGTGCTCGAGCTGCAGCTGGGCCCCGACGGCCGGCCGCTGACCGAGGCCGTGATCGCGCAGCGCCTGGGCGAGCTGCTGCACGACCTGTCGATCGAGAAGCTGCGCGACTCACCCGCGCCGGCGCTGTCGGGCGGCGAGCGGCGGCGCGTGGAGATCGCGCGCGCGCTGGCCACGCCGCCGCGCTTCATCCTGCTCGACGAGCCCTTCGCCGGCGTCGACCCGATCGCGGTGATGGAGATCCAGCGCATCATCGCCTACCTGCGCTCGCGCGGCATCGGGGTGCTGATCACCGACCACAACGTGCGCGAGACGCTGGGCATCTGCGACCGCGCCTACATCATCAGCGAAGGCCGCGTGCTGGCCGAAGGCACGCCCGACGAGATCGTCGCCAACACCGAGGTGCGCAAGGTCTACCTCGGCGAACACTTCAGGATGTGACGTGAAGCCGTCGTTGCAGGTACGGCTGTCGCAGCACCTGGCGCTCACGCCCCAGCTGCAGCAGTCCATCCGGCTGCTGCAGCTGTCGACGCTGGAGCTGCAGCAGGAGGTCGGGCAGATGCTCGACCAGAACCCCTTCCTCGAGCTCGACGACGACAGCCCGCCTACACCCTACGAGACCCCGCCCGAGCGCCAGAGCACCGACAAACCGGCCGACCGGGAGGCCGACTACACCGAGGCCAGCGCCGAGCCCGCGGCGCTGGACGGCGCGCCGCAGGAGCTGGCCGCCGACGAGTTCGGCACGCCGCTGCGCGACGACTGGGAGAACGGCACCGAGGGCGACGACTTCGACGGCATCCGCGAGACCCCGTCCACCGCCAGCGCCGCCAGCAACGACGGCGACGACGACGGCGAGGCCCACGACCGCCGTGCCGCCGCCGGCAGCCTGCAGGACCATCTTCGTGCCCAGCTCGTGGGCCTGCGCCTGGAGCCCGAGGACATGGCCGCCGTGGAGGTGCTGGTGGAGTCGCTCGACGGCGACGGCTACCTGGCCGACCCGCTGGAGGAAGTGGCCGAGCGCCTGGCCGAGATGCTGGGCCTGGACGACGCCGAGGCGCGCGAGCAGCTGGCCGACCGCCTGCGCCTGGCCCTGCGCCTGCTGCAGAGCCTGGACCCGCCCGGCGTGGGCGCGCGCTCGCTGCCCGAGTGCCTGCAGCTGCAGCTCAAGGCCACGCCGCGCTGCGCGGCGCGCCAGGCGGCGCTGCGCATCGCCGAGCAGTACCTGGAGCTGCTGGCGCGGCGCGACTACAAGCGCCTGGCCGCGCTCACCGGCCACGACGACGACACCGTGCGCGCGGCCCACGAGCTCATCCGCCGCTGCGAGCCCAAGCCCGGCCGGCCCTTCACGGCGGCCGAGTCCAACATCGTCGTGCCCGACGTCATCGTGCGCGCCTCGGGGCGCGGCTTCGCGGTGGCGCTCAACCCCGACGTCATGCCCAAGCTGCGCATCAACGACCTCTACGCCCAGGCCGCCAAGGGCCTGCGCGGCGGCAACGCCAACCCGGGGCTGTCGTCGCGGCTGCAGGAGGCGCGCTGGTTCGTGAAGAACATCCAGCAGCGCTTCGACACCATCCTGCGCGTGAGCAAGGCCATCGTCGAGCGCCAGAAGGGCTTCATGCAGCACGGGCCGATCGCGATGAAGCCGCTGGTGCTGCGCGAGATCGCCGACGAGCTGGGCCTGCACGAGAGCACCATCTCGCGCGTGACCACCGCCAAGTACATGGCCACGCCGCAGGGCACCTTCGAGCTCAAGCACTTCTTCGGCTCCAGCCTCAACACCGACGCCGGCGGCAACGCCAGCAGCACCGCGGTGCGCGCGCTGATCCAGCAGTTCGTGAGCGCCGAAGACGCGAAGAAGCCGCTGTCGGACAACCAGCTCAGCGCCATGCTCGAGGAGCAGGGCATCCAGGTCGCGCGGCGCACCGTGGCCAAGTACCGCGAGGCGCTGAAGATCGCGCCCGCCGGCCTGCGCAAGCAGGCCTGAACCCGGAGCCCCCGCATGTTGTTCCTGCCCTGCGCCGGTGGCGTCGAGGCGCTGCTGGCCGACGAGGCCGCGCGCATCACCGGCGGCCGCTGCGAGGCCGCGCGTGGCGGCGTGTGGGTGGAGGCCCAAGAGGGCGACGAGGCCGCGGCCATGCGCCTCAACCTCGAGAGCCGCCTGGCCACGCGCGTGCTGGTGCCCCTGGTCGACGGCCCCTACCGCGACGAGCACGACCTCTACGCGCTGGCCCGCCGCGTCGACTGGGACCGCTGGCTCACGCCCGCCCACACCCTGCGCGTGGACGTGCAGGCCCAGCGCAGCCCGCTCAAGAGCCTGAACTTCGCCGCGCTGCGCATCAAGGACGCCATCTGCGACGCGCTGCGAGAGCGCCACGGCGCGCGCCCCAGCGTCGACACGCAGCGGCCCGACCTGCCCGTGTCGCTGTTCGTGGGCCCCGACCACGCCATGCTCTACGCCGACACCTCGGGCGAGCCGCTCTTCAAGCGCGGCTGGCGCGAGGCCACGGGCGAGGCGCCGCTCAAGGAGACGCTGGCCGCCGCCATGCTGGCCGCCATCGGCTGGCAGGGCCGCGCCGAAGACGGCCCGCTGCTGGACCCCTGCTGCGGTGCCGGCACCATCGCCATCGAGGCCGCGCAGCTGGCCTGCGGCATCGCGCCCGGCGGCCAGCGCCGCTTTGCCTTCGAGCGCCAGCGGCCCTTCCAGGCGCCGGCGCTGCGCGCCGCCTGGGCGCAGATGCAGCAGCAGGCGCGCGCCCGCGTGCACGCCCCGGCGGTGCCGGTGTTCGCGGGCGACGTGAGCTTCCGCATGACCGACTTCGCCACGCGCAACGCCGAGCGCGCGGGCGTGGCCCGGGCGATCGAGTTCAAGACGGCCGATGCGCAGCAGCGCACGCCGCCCGCGGCCACCGGCGTGATCCTCATGAACCCGCCCTACGGCGAGCGCATCGCCCCCAAGGGCACGGGGAATGTCGTTTCCCGCGAGGGCTTCGAGGGCGGCGGCAGCTCGGCCGAGTTCTTCGGTGGCCTGGCCGCGCACTGGAAGCGCCACTACGCCGGCTGGACGGCCTGGCTGCTGAGCCCCGACATGAAGCTGCCCGGCCTGATGCGCATGAAGGAGTCGCGCCGCGTGCCGCTGTACAACGGCGCCATCGAGTGCCGGCTGTTCCGCTTCGACATCACGGCCGGCGCCGGGCCCGGCGCGCGCGATCGTTCAGCGCAGTAGCGGCACGGCGGCGATGCGCCGGTCGATGTCGGCCAGCAGCGCCTCGTAGGCCGGCGCGCCCACGCCGCCGAAGCGGCGCCGGAACTCGGGCTCGGGCAGGAACTCCGGCAGGTCGGCCACGGCGGGCAGCAGGTCCTCGTCGCGCAGGCCCTGCCCGCTGCGGCCGCCGGCCACGCGGCGCTGCAGCTCCTGCGCCTGCTTCAGCGCCAGCTCGCCGAAGCGCGTGCCTGCGCGGTTGGCCGCCATGTCGTTGAACGAGAAGCCGCTGCCGCCGCGCGAGTCGGCCACCTCCTTGTACAGGCCGATGGCGCGCGACAGCGGGCTCGAGCCTTCCGTCACCAGCGCGGCCGAGACGAGGAAGTGCTGCGGGAAGTCCTCGCGCCCGCCCAGCGTCAGGCGCAGGGGGCGCGGCCGCGCCCAGGCGCGGGCCGGCGGCGCCACGCTGCCCACGTGGCGGCCGTTGGCGAACAGCGTCAGCACCACCAGCGCGGCGCGGTTCTCGGCCGCGGCGTCGTGGCCCACAGCGCTGCGCTGGGCCGCCAGCTCGAACAGCGGCACCAGCACCTGCACCAGGGGCAGCTGCCAGCCCGCGGCCTGCTGCGTGATCGTGACCAGGCGGTCCTGGTAGGGCTTCAGGCGCTGCAGTTCCTCGGGCGTCAGCAGCGAGGCCATGACGCGCTGCACGCTGTCGTTCTGCCAGGCGTAGACCACGAGCGCGTGGCCGGCCTCGAAGCGCACGCGGCGCACGACCTCCTGCGCCAGCTGCCACTCGCCCGCGAAGCCGCTGCGCGCCAGCAGCGGCGGGGCCAGCGCCTCCAGCGCCCAGCCCGGCACGGGCAGGCGGCCGACGCGCGCCGAGGCGATCACCGGCAGGCCGCCGGTCTCCTGCAGCTCCAGCTCGAGGTTGACCCAGCGGCCGAAGGGCGCGGCCAGCGCCGCCACGCCCGGGCCCACGCCGGGCAGCGAGCCCAGGTGCGTGCTCAGCCGCAGCTGGGCCGAGCCGCGCACGAAGGCCACGCGGCCGCTGGTGCCCGGCAGCCAGCGCCGCGCGCCGTGGCTGATGAGCACCTCGAGCTCGCCCTCCTGCAGCAGCGCCGCGCTCACGGCGCCGGGCACGGCGCGCCGCGGGTCGTGGGTGCGCAGCAGGCTCACGGCGCGCGCCACGTCCTGCGGCGCGATCTCGGCGGCGCCAACCACGGCCGGCTCGCGCTGCAGGGCCGCGGCCAGCATCGCCACCACCACCAGCAGCGGCAGCAGCAGCACCAGCACGATCAGCACGAGGGCGCTGCGCCAGGGTCGACTCATGGGTGCGAGTCTGCCACCGCGGCCCGGCCGACCCGGCGGCCGCGGGGCGCGGGCCTATCATTCCGGCGCCCATGCTCAACGTCTTCTCGCTCACCAACGGCCGCCTCTTCCAGGAGGAGATCAACGGCCCCGAGGCCCTGGCCGCGCTGAGCCCGGTGTGGGTGGACCTGGAGGCGCCCGACGAGGACGAGACGCGCTGGGTCGAGCAGCGCTTCGGCCTCAGCATCCCCAAGGACGCGGTCGACGACGACCTCGAGGAATCGGCCCGCTTCTACGAAGAGGACAACGGCGAGCTGCACATCCGTTCCGACTTCCTGATCGACAGCGACGACGGCCCGGCGCGCAACGTGCGCGTGGCCTTCATCCTGCACCAGGGCGTGCTGTTCTCCATCCATGCGGAAGACCTGCCGGTGTTCCGCCTGCTGCGCCTGCGCGCGCGGCGCACGCCGGCGCTCATCGGCGACGCCAAGGATGTGCTGCTCAAGCTCTACGACGCCGACGCCGAGTACAGCGCCGACGCGCTGGAGGGCATCTACGACAGCCTCGAGAAGGTGAGCGCCCGCGTGCTGCGCCAGGACGTCGACGACCGCGCCGCCGGCGAGGCGCTCACGGCCATCGCGCGCGAGGAAGACCTCAACGGCCGCATCCGCCGCAACGTCATGGACACGCGGCGCGCGCTCAGCTTCATGATGCGCAGCCGCATGCTGGGTGCCGAGCAGTTCGAGGAGGCGCGGCAGATCCTGCGCGACATCGACAGCCTCGACAGCCACACCGCCTTCCTGTTCGACAAGATCAACTTCCTGCTCGACGCGACGGTCGGCTTCATCAACATCAACCAGAACAAGATCATCAAGATCTTCTCGGTGGCCAGCGTGGCGCTGCTGCCGCCGACGCTGATCGCCAGCATCTACGGCATGAACTTCCAGCACATGCCCGAGCTCCAGTGGCCCTGGGGCTACCCGTTCGCGCTGGCGCTGATGGCGGCCTCGGTGGCCGCGCCCTTCCTGTACTTCCGGCGCAAGGGCTGGCTCAAGTAGCGCGCGCTGGTAAGCAGAGGTTGCGGTCGTTGCCGCCGTGAATGCTTCTCGACCCTCGTGAGGAAGGCGGATGGCGGCGCGGGGCCGCCGGTGTAATCTTTCCCCCAGTTCAAGGGGGGTCGGCGATGGTCGCGGCCCCGCCCACCGTCACCGAGGGATCACCGATGCGCCAACCCGCCCCTGTCCGCACCGCCCATGCCCCGGCGCGGCCCACCGCCGCCTTCCGCGCCCTGGCGCTGGCCGTCGTGGCCACCGCGGCCGTGCTGGCCGCGCCCGCCGCCAAGGCCCAGTTCAGCATGGTGCCGGCGCCCACCTGCAAGGAGCCCGTGGCCTCGCAGCAGGAGGTCGAGCGCGAGTTCCGCATCGACGCCTCGCGCCACCTCTACAGCTGCTTTCCCATGCGCGTGTACCGCGGCAAGCTGCCGCCGCTGCTGTACGGCGTGATGATGGTCGAGGTCGAGCTCGACCCGCAGGGCAACGTGGTCGACGTCGGCGTCATCCGCCGCCCCGCGGCCGACGAGGTCAGTCCCTGGGTCGTGGCCATGATCAAGAAGGCCAGCCCCTTCCCGGCCCCCGCCAAGCTGGCGGCCAACGGCAACGTGAAGTTCATGGAGACCTACTTCGTGGACAAGTCGGGCCTGTTCCAGACCCACACGCTCACCGAAGGGCAGCGCAACAAGTAGCGCCGCCGGCCCGCGCCCGCGGGCCTACTCGATGACGACGTTCGCCTGCTTCACGAGGCGGGCGAACTTCTCCGTCTCCTCGCGGATCTGGCGCGCCATCTGCTCGGGTGTGTTGCCCACGGGCTCGGCGCCGATCTCGGCCATGCGCGCGCGGAACTCCGCCGAGGCGATCACCTGGCGCATGGCCTCCGACAGGCGCGTGGTCACGGCCGGCGGCGTGGCCGCCGGCGCCAGCACGCCGAACCAGGTGCCGATGTCGAAGCCCGCGAGGCCGGACTCGGCCAGCGTCGGCACCTCGGGCAGGGCCGATGAACGCCGGGCCGTGCTCACGGCCAGCGGCCGCAGCTTGCCGGCCTTGATGTGCGGCAGCACGGGCGTGATGGTGTCGAAGGACATCGTCACCTGGCCGCCGAGCAGGTCGGTCGTCAGCGGGCCGCTGCCGCGGTAGGGGATGTGCAGCAGCTCGGTGCCGGTCTGGTTCTGGAACTGCGTGCCGATCAGGTGCTGCGCCGTGCCGTTGCCGTTGGAGCCGTAGCTCAGGCCCGGCTTGGCGGCCTTGGCCTGGGCCACGAGCTCGGCCACCGTGCGCGCCGGCGAGCTGGCGTTCACCACCAGCACGTTGGGCACCATGGCGATCACGGTCAGCGGCGCGAAGTCCTTCTGGAAGTCGTAGCCCAGCCGCTTGTAGACGCTGGAGGCGATGGTGTGGTGCACCGCGCCCACCAGCAGCGTGTGGCCGTCGGGCCGCGACTTGGCCACGTGTTCCGCGCCCAGCGTGGCGCCGGCGCCGGGTTTGCTTTCCACGATCACGGGCTGGCCCAGCAGCGGCTGCAGGCGCTCGGCCAGGGCGCGCGCCAGCACGTCGGTGGTGCCGCCCGGCGGGAAGGGCACCACCAGCGTCACGGGCTTGTCGGGCCAGGCCTGGGCCAGCGCGGCCGAGCCGGCCAGGGCCAGTGCGGCGGCGATGAAGGTTCTCTTGTGCATGGCTTGTCTCCTGCCAGGGGTGGGTTGTTGTTCAGCGCTCGGCGGCGGCGAGCTGTCTGCACACGGCCTGCGTCACCTCGGCCGTGGTGGCGCGGCCGCCGAGGTCGCGCGTGTGCAGCGCCGGCGTGGCCGTCACGGTCTCGATGGCCTGCATGAGGCGGCGTGCCGCGGCGGCTTCGCCGAGGTGCTCGAGCAGCATCACGCCGCTCCAGAAGGTGCCGATGGGGTTGGCCACGCCCTGGCCCATGATGTCGAAGGCCGAGCCGTGGATGGGCTCGAACATGCTCGGGTAGCGGCGCTCGGGGTCGATGTTGCCGGTGGGCGCGATGCCCAAGCTGCCGGCCAGCGCGGCGGCCAGGTCGCTCAGGATGTCGGCGTGCAGGTTGGTGGCCACCACGGTGTCGATGCTCGCGGGGCGGTTGACCATGCGCGCCGTCATCGCGTCGACCAGCTCCTTGTCCCAGCGCACGTCGGGGAACTCGGCCGCCACCTGCACGGCCACCTCGTCCCACATCACCATGGCGTGGCGCTGCGCGTTGCTCTTGGTGACGACGGTGAGCTGCCGCCGCGGCCGCGACTGCGCCAGCCGGAAGGCATAACGCATGATGCGCTCGACCCCGGTGCGCGTCATCACCGACAAGTCGGTGGCCACCTCGATGGGGTGGCCCTGGTGGGCGCGGCCGCCGACGCCGGCGTACTCGCCCTCGGAGTTCTCGCGCACGATGACCCAATCCAGGTCCTGCGGCTGGCAGCGCTTCAGCGGCGCGTCGATGCCGGGCAGGATGCGGGTGGGCCGCACGTTGGCGTACTGGTCGAAGCCCTGGCAGATCTTCAGCCGCAGGCCCCAGAGCGTGATGTGGTCGGGGATGTGCGGATCGCCGGCCGAGCCGAAGAGGATGGCGTCCTGGCCGCGCAGCTGCGCCAGGCCGTCGGACGGCATCATCTCGCCGTGGGCGCGGTACCAGTCGCCGCCCCAGCCGAAGTCCTGGAACTCGAAGCGGAAGCCGCCCGCCGCGGCGGCCGCGGCCTCCAGCACTTGGCGGCCCGCGGGCACGACCTCCTTGCCGATGCCGTCGCCGGGAATGGTGGCGATGCGGTAGGTCTTCATGCGGGTCTCCTCAGGGTCTGAGGCCTGCAATGTAGGCACGGCCGGCGCTGTCGAATCGACCCCGGATTCAAGGCATCATCAACCTGCGTTCAACAATCGTGCGGGGTGAGATGGGGCGTCTGGTGCCGGCCGACCTGGCCTTCTTCGCCACGCTGGCGCGCGCCGGCAGCCTGAGCGCGGCGGCGCGCGAGCTCGGCGTCAGCACGGCCGCGGTGAGCAAGCACCTGGCGCAGATGGAGGCCCGCGTCGGCGTCGGCCTGGTCACGCGCACGACGCGCCGCATGAGCCTCACGCCCGAGGGCGAGCTGTGCCTGGAGCACACGCGGCGCATCCTCGGCGGCCTCGACGAGCTGGAGCAGGCCCTGGGCCTGCTGCGCGCCGAGCCGCGCGGCCTGCTGCGCGTGAACGCCACGCTGGGCTTCGGCCGCAGCCACGTGGCGCCGCTGGTGTCGCGCTTCGTGCGCCAGCACCCGGGCGTGGAGGTGCAGCTGCAGCTCTCGGTGACGCCGCCGCCGCTGACCGACGACGCCTTCGACGTCTGCATCCGCTTCGGCGCGCCGCCCGAGGCGCGCGTGGTGGCGCGCCGCCTGGCCGCCAACCGGCGGCTGCTGTGCGCCGCGCCGGCCTACCTGGCGCGGGCCGGCACGCCGCGCGCGCCGGCCGAGCTGGCGCGCCACGCCTGCATCACCATCCGCCAGGGCGGGCCGGGCGACGAGGCCTTCGGCGTGTGGCGGCTCACGGGCCGCGGCCGGCGCGCGCCGCCGCACAGCGTCAAGGTGTCGGGCGTGCTCTCCACCAACGACGGTGGCATCGCGGTGCAATGGGCGCTCGACGGCCACGGCATCCTGATGCGCGCCGAGTGGGACATCGAGCGCCACCTGCGCAGCGGCCGCCTGGTGCAGGTGCTGCCGCAGTACGACACGCCCGACGCCGACATCTTTGCCGTCTACCCGCAGTCGCAGCGCGGCTCGCGGCGCGTGCACGCCTTCGTGGAGCACGTGGCGCGGGCCTTCGAGGAGCGCGCCGACGATCTGGCGGCGCGCTGAGTGCCGCAGCCCGTCAGGACGCCGCGCGGCGCTTCAGCCAGCGCATCAGCCCGCCCACCACCGGCAGCTTCTCGTAGAGCTCCTCCGCGGCGTCCCAGTAGTCGCGGTGCTCGGTGATGAGGCCGTCGGGCCCGAAGCGCAGGTGCGAGCCGCCTCGGATGCACTGCTCGGCGCGGTTGAAGCGCCGCATGCGGAACAGGAAGTCCCAGCTCAGGAAGGCCTGGTCGCCCTGCACGATGACATCGCGCACCACGAAGCGCGGCGCGTCGAGCGAGTCGAACATGTGGTGGAAGATGCCGGCCACGGCCTCCACGCCCACGACCTCGTTGAAGGGGTCCTTGAAGCGCGTGTCGGCGGCGTAGAAGCGGCCTAGGCGCGGCAGGTCCTCGGGCTGGAGCTGCTCGAAGAAGGCCACGAAGGGCTGGAGGTCGGCGGGCGCGGCCATGGGCTGGGCTCAGAGCCCGGTGGAGCGCCGCACGGCCGCGAAGTACGCGCCGTAGCCCAGGTGCCGCAGCCCCTTGAGGAACAGCGTGAAGCGCTTCGGGAAGTGGATCTCGAAGTCGCCCGCCTGCCAGCCGCGCAGGATGGCCTCGGCCGCCTCCTCGGGCGTGATCAGCGCCGGCATGTGGAAGTCGTTGCCCGCGGTGAGCGGTGTCTCCACGAAGCCCGGGTTGATGACCGAGATGCCCAGGCCCTCGGGCGCGAGGTCGAGGTACAGCGTCTCGGCCAGGTTGATGAGCGCCGCCTTGGTGGGCCCGTAGGCCAGCGACTTGGGCAGGCCGCGGAAGCCCGCCACGCTGCTGACCAGGCTGATGTGCCCGCCGGCCGTGCCCCCGGCCTTGCCGCCGGCGGCGCGGGCCTGCCGCAGCAGCTGCGGCAGCAGCACGTCCAGCAGCACCAGCGCGCCCGTGTAGTTGACGGCGATGTGCGCCTTGGCGCTGGCGAGGTCGAACTGCTGCGCGCGCATCGGCGTGTACATGCCGGCGCAGTAGCAGGCCAGGTCGACGCGGCCGTGGCGCGCGACGATCTGCGCCACGGCGTCCTTCATCGCGGCCTCGTCGGTGGCGTCCAGCGCGATGGCCTCGGCGCCGGGGTGCTCGGCCACGAAGCGGTCGAGCGCGTCCTTCTTGCGCGCGGAGACGATCACGCGCGCGCCGGCGGCGTGCAGCCGGGCGGCGGTGGCGCGGCCGATGCCGGTGGACGCGCCCACCATCCAGACCACGCGGCCGGACCAGTTGTCGATGCGGGGGTTCAAGGGCATGAATTACTTCTTGGTGAACGACAGCGTCACTTCACCGAGGCGGATGCCGAACTTGCTCATCTCGGCCTTGTTGAGCATGACCTTGTCGTCGACGAGGTACATCCAGTCGTCGAACTGCACCTCGTAGACCTTGCCGTCCACGGGCAGGGCCAGCGTGTAGCGCCAGTTGAGCGCGTTGCCCGAGCTCACGCCCGTGGCCACGCCCACCACGTCGTCGGCGCGGCCTTCCCAGCGGCCGTTGCCGAGGTCGGTCAGGCGCCAGACGCGGCGCTCGGTCTTGCCGTCGCTGTAGGTGAAGCGCTCGTCGAGCACGCCCTGGTTGCCGGTCCAGGTGCCGGTCATCTGCACGACGAAGCGGCGCGCCACCTTGCCGCTGCGGTCGGTGAAGATGCCGTGCGCCACGAGCTCGCCGTTGAAGTAGGTCTTCAGGTCGAGCACGGGCTTCTCGGCGGCGTAGTCGGCGGGCGTCGGGCTCGCGCAGCCCAGCACCAGCGCGCTGGTGGCCAGCAGCGCGGCCAGGGCGCCGCGGCGGGCGAGGGTGGGTTTGGAGGGCGTCATCGTGTGTCTTCCTTGCGGATCCAGAGGGTCCAGAGAAGGCCGGTGGCCAGCAGCTTCAGCGCGCAGGGCAGCAGGCAGTAGGCCAGGGTGAGCGCCTGCAGCGCCTCGGGGCTGCGGCTGCCGGGTTCGTAGCCGAAGGCCTGCAGCAGCGGCAACGAGACGCCGGCGGCCAGCGCCAGGTTGAGCTTGGTGCAGAAGTTCCACCAGCCGAAGTAGGCGCCCTCGAGGCGCTCGCCGTGGCCGGCGCGCTGCACCACGCCGGCCAGCAGCGCGCCGGGCAGCGTGAGGTCCGCGCCCAGGGCCACGCCGCTGGCGATGCACACCAGCGTGTAGGCCACCACGTCGCCCTCGCCCAGCAGCGCCGCCCAGACAAAGGCCACGATGGCCAGCAGCATGCCCACGAGCCAGGTGCGCGCCAGGCCCAGCCGGCCCACCAGCCGCACCCACAGCGGCATGCTGAGGGCGCCCGCGGCAAAGTAGCTGGCCAGGAACAGCGGCTCCCAGGCCTTGGCCTGCAGGCGGTCGCTGATGAAGAACAGCACCAGCGTGGCCGGCACCGCGCTGGCCACGCCGTTGACGAGGTAGATGGCGATGAGGCGCCGGAACGCACCCACGCGCAGCGGCTCGGCCAGGCTGGGCGGCGCCGCGGGCACGCGCCCCAGCGCCGGCTGCGGCGCGCGCGCCAGCAGCACCACGCCCAGGGCCAGCAGCACGGCGAACACCACGCTGGTGGTGGACAGGCCGGCCACCGAGGGCAGCACGCTGGCCACCAGCACGCCCACGAGCGCCAGGCCCTCGCGCCACGACACGATGCGCGCGCGCTGGCCCTCGTCGCCACCCAGGCGCGCGCCCCAGGCCTGGTGCACCACGGCCAGCACGCTGTAGCTCAGGTAGGTGATGCACAGCAGCGCCGCACACCACACCAGCAGGGCCGTCGTGCCTTCGACCCAGGGGAAGAAGAGGCCGCGGAAGCCCACGGCCAGCACCAGGGCCGCCACCACCGCCACCGTCATCACCACCGCCGGCGGCCGCGTGAACCAGCCGTCGGCCAAGCGCCCGATCACGGGGTCGGCGACGGCGTCGAACAGGCGCGCGAACAGCAGCAGCGCGCCCAGCGTGGCCAGCGGGATGCCGAAGGCCGTGGCGTAGTGGTTGGGCAGCACCACGTACAGCGGCAGCGCCACGAAGGCCAGTGGCAGACCCAGGCCGCCGTAGAACAGGCCCTGGGCCCAGCCGCCGCGCCAGGCCGATGCCTGCGCGGTGCCCGGCGCCGGCGTGGCGGCGGCCGGGGTCATGCCAGCCCCAGCAGGGCGCGGCGCAGCGCCGGCTCGGAGGTCTTCTCGCTCAGCCAGATGCCGAAGAACAGGCGCGCGAACTCCAGGTCGCGCACGTCGCCCTTGACCGCGCCGTTGACGGCGAAGCGCGCGCCCATCCCCGGCACCACGAAGCCGGTGATGCGGTCGCCTTCCTTCACGTCGGGGAACACCTGCAGCATCGCCGTCAGCCAGCGGCCTGCCTCGTCGTCGCTGAGGTCGCGCTGGCGCCGCATCTCCTTGATCGAGCGCTCGGCGATCTGCCGGCCCACCAGGTTGCGCAGGTAGGCCAGCTCCAGCGCCAGCGGCGCGGCCATCCAGTCGGCACCCACGGGCGCGGCGCCGCGCCACAGGCGCGCGTCGTACACCGACAGGCCGATGAAGCGCAGCCGCCCGCTGCCCTGCAGCGTGGCGCCGGGCAGCGCGGCCGCGACCTCGGGCGGCACGGCGGGCGTCTGCGCCCGCGCCAGCGGCGCCAGGGCCGAGGCCGCGGCCAGCGTGACGAGGGTGCGTCGCGACAGCACGGCCGTCAGCCCTTGACCGCCGGGTTCACCAGCGTGAACTGCACGACGTCGGTGTTGCCGGTGGCGAAGGCCGCCTCGCAGTAGGCCAGGTAGAACTCCCAGATGCGCATGAAGCGCGTGTCGAAGCCCAGCTGGCGCAGCGGGCCGTCCTTGGCCAGGAAGTCCAGGCGCCAGCGGCGCAGCGTCTCGGCGTAGTCGGCGCCGAAGCACAGCTCGTTGGCCACCACGAGGCCGGCCTTCTCGGCCTGCGCCTTGAACTCGCTGCGGCTGGGCAGCAGGCCACCCGGGAAGATGTACTGCTGGATGAAGTCGGTGCTCCTGACGTAACGCTCGAAGAGGTCGTCGCGGATGGTGATGCTCTGGATGCAGGCGCGGCCGCCGGCCTTGAGCTGGCGGCGCAGCGTGGCGAAGTAGCTGTCCCAGTACTCGCGGCCCACGGCCTCGAACATCTCGATGGAGCAGATGGCGTCGAAGGGCTCGTCGCGGATGTCGCGGTAGTCCTGCAGGCGCAGGTCGGCGCGGTCGGCCGCGCCCACGCCGGCCAGGCGCTGCTGCGCGTACTCGAGCTGCTCGGTCGACAGCGTCACGCCCGTCACGCGCGCGCCGAAGTCCACCGCCGCCATCTCGGCCAGCGCGCCCCAGCCGCAGCCGATCTCGAGCAGCCGCTGGCCGGGCTGCAGGCCGCATTCGTCGAGCGCGCGCCGCACCTTGGCCTTCTGCGCCACGGGCAGCGGCAGGTCCAGCTGGCCGTTGAACAGCGCGCTGGAGTAGTTCATCGTCTCGTCCAGCCACAGGCGGTAGAACGGGTTGCCGATGTCGTAGTGCGCGTGGATGTTCTTGCGGCTGCCCTTGCGCGAGTTGCGGTTCAGCAGGTGCTTCAGCCGGTAGGCCAGCGAGCCCCACCAGGTGCCGTAGATCACCTGCTCGACGGCGTCGCGGTTGGCAATGAACAGCTTGAGCAGCGCCACGAGGTCGGGCGAGCTCCAGTGGCCGGCGATCCAGCTCTCGGCAAAGCCGATGTCGCCGCTCTTGAGCGCGGCGCTGCACACCTGCCAGTCGGCCAGGCGCATGGCGGCGCGCGGCTCGGTGCCGTTGCCGAAGCGGGCCTGGCTGCCGTCGGGGAACTGGATGTCCAGCGTGCCGTGCTGCAGGCGCAGCAGCAGGCGCAGCACGGCGCGGGCGGCGGCGGGGGCCGAGGGCGGCAGCTCGAAGCGGGCGGCGTTGCCGGCGGTGGAGGAGGTGGAGAAGGTCATGGCGTCGAAGGTCGGGTTTCGGCGTCAGCGCGTCACGAAGCGCTCGGGTGGGTTCGGCTTGCCGATGAAGGGCACGCGCTTGATGAACAGCCGCAGCGCCTGCCAGTGGATGCGGGCGATGATGCCCAGGGTCATGAGCGGCTGGCCCCAGAAGGCGCGGCGCATGGCGGCCGGTGTCACGGGCTCGAGCCGGCCGGAGACGCTGGTCTGCAGCAGCGCGCCGGCCTCGTCGTCGTGGTCCACGCGGGCCACCACGCGGTCGACCGTGCGCATGAAGCGGAAGCGGTAGCGGCCTTCCACGCGGCAGAAGGGCGAGACGTGGAACACCTTGCGCGCCGTGAGCTCGCGGCCGTAGGCCAGCTGCGGGCCGGTGAGCAGGTAGCAGTGGCGCTCGCCGAAGGTGTTGTTGACCTCGGCCACCAGGGCCGCCAGCGAGCCGTCGGCGCGGTGGCAGTGCCAGAAGCTCACGGGCTTGAACACGTAGCCCAGCACGCGCGGGTAGGTCTGCAGCCAGACCTCGCCGTCGGCGTCGTGCACGCCCTCGGCGGCCAGCAGCCCGCGCAGCCAGCCCAGGGCGTCGGCGCGGCCGTCGCCGTGGTCGGCGTCGTGGAAGGCGTAGAGGCCGAAGCGGTTGCGCGGCAGGCCCGGCACGCCCGCAGCCGGCAGCGCGTGCATGGGCAGCATCACGAAGCGCGTGGGGTAGCGGAAGGCGTTGACGCTCGGCCGCAGGCGGCGGTGCAGCACCACGCCGCTGGCGAGCAGGGGCACGCCGGGCGGGTTCACGCCGCCGCCTGCTGCGCCGTGCCGGCGCCCCACTGCGCGCGCAGGCCCTCGACCACGGACAGCGCCGACATCAGCCCGTCCTCGTGGAAGCCGTAGCGCGCCCAGGCGCCGCAGAACCACACGTGCGAGCGGCCCTGGATGCCGGGCAGCTCGCGCTGCGCCGCCACCGCGGCCTGGTCGAACACCGGGTGGGCGTAGTCGAACTCGCGCAGCACGTGGCGCGCATCGGGCTCGTGGGCGGGATCGGGGTTGAGCGACACGATCACCGGCGTCTGCCAGGGCAGGGGCTGCAGCTGGTTGATCAGGTAGTGCAGGCACACGGCGGCCTGCTCGCGGCCGGCGTCGGCGGCGCGCGCGTAGTTCCAGGCCGCCCAGGCGCGCCGGCGCTGCGGCAGCACCGAGGTGTCGGTGTGCAGCACGGCGCGGTTGGGGTGGTAGCGGATGGCGCCCAGCACGCGCCGCTCGTCGGGCGTGGCATCGGCCAGCAGGGCCAGGGCCTGGTCGGAGTGGCAGGCCATCACGACCTCGTCGAAGCGCTCGTCGCCGCGCGCGGTGCGCACCATCACGCCGGCCGTGCCACTGCCGGGCGGCAGGCGCCGCACCTGCTGCACGGGGGTGTTCAGGCGCGCGTCGCCGATGCTGGCCAGCATGCGCCGCACGTAGTTGCGCGAGCCGCCCGTCACCGTGTGCCACTGCGGCCGGTTGCTCACCTGGATGAGACCGTGGTTGTGGCAGAAGCGGATCATGGTGCCGATGGGGAAGCGCAGCATCTGGTCGGTGGGGCAGCTCCAGATGCAGCCGATCATCGGCAGGAAGTACCACTGGCGGAACGCGGTGCCGAAGCGGTGGCGGTCGAGGAAGTCGCCGATGGGCTCCTGCAGCTCGGCGTCGGCGTTGCGCTCGGCGATGGCGGTGGTGAGCTTGTTGAAGCGCAGCAGGTCGGCCAGCATGCCCAGGAAGGCCGGGCGCAGCAGGTTGCGCTTCTGCGCGAACACGGTGGCGAGGTTGCTGCCGCTCCACTCCAGGCCGTCCTGGCGCGCCTGCACCGAGAACGACATGTCGGAGGGCGCCGTCTCCACGCCCAGCTCGGCGAACAGGCGGATCAGGTTCGGGTAGGTGCGCTCGTTGAACACCAGGAAGCCGGTGTCCACGCCGTGCGTGATGCCCTCGAGCGTGACGTCCACCGTGTTGGCGTGGCCGCCGAAGTGCGCGCCGGCCTCGAACAGGGTGACGAGCGCGGGGCGGCTGGTGTCACGCGCCAGGGTGTAGGCCACCCCGAGGCCGGCGATGCCGGAGCCGACGACGGCGACGCGCTTCATGCACGCCCCCGGTCAGCGCGGGTGAAGAAATCTGCCGTGCGGCGCCCCCGGGCGAACGAGGGAGGGAGGGAGGAGGAGGAGAACCACCCGGGGATTGCAGCCAGCGGGGCCGGCCGTCCGCACGACAGGAAAACCTGTGCGGCCCGGCGACCGCGGGCCGCCGAACCTGCTGCTTCGAGAGCCCGGTGCCGCCGAAGTTCCCCGCGGGCGGGGCCCCCTGCGTAAAGAAATGCTGCCGGCCGCGAACAGCCGCGCAGGCTGGGCCGGCGCAGGCGGGTGTGACGGGGGCGGGCAGCGTGCATCGTGGCGTCCGAAGTGAGGTTTGAACTATACAGTCGTTCTGTGACTGACCAGTATTCAACCCCATCGCGCGTGTTGTGTAAACCCCTGGCTATCCAGGGTGGCAACTGTGGCAGCATCGAGGAATGGGTGATTTGTCCTGATCAAACGCCCATGCCCATGGCCCCAGCCGACCTTTGCCCGCTGAGCGTGATCGTTTGTCCAGGACGTGACGCCCCGGAGGCCCCGCGCCGGGCTGTGGCGCTGCCGCATCGCGGCGGGGGGCGGGCTTGAACGACCGCGTGCGCCCCGGGCCGATCACCCTCTCGATCGCGGCGGTGGAGCGCGACACCGGCCTGAGCAAGGACACCCTGCGCGTCTGGGAGCGCCGCTACGGCTTTCCCAACCCCGGCCGCGACGGCGTGGGCGAGCGTGTCTACACGCTGGCCGACATCGAGCGCCTCCGCCTCATCAAGCGCCTGCTGGACGCCGGCCACCGGCCCGGCCGCGTGGTGGGCCAGCCGCTGGAGCACCTGCAGGCCATCAGCGAGCAGACGGTCGAGGCGCCCATGCGGGCCGGCGACGTCGTGCTCGGCGCGCCCGACCTGCGCGAGCACCTCGACGTCATCCGCAGCCACGACCTGCCGCGCCTGCGCAGCCAGCTGTCGCGGCTGCTGTCGCGGGCCGGGGTGGCGCGCTTCGTCACCGACGTCGTCGGGCCGCTGAACGCCGCCGTGGGCGATGCCTGGCTGCGCGGCCAGCTCGAGGTCTTCGAGGAGCACCTTTACACCGAGGCCATGCAGGCCGTGCTGCGCAGCGCCATCGCCAGCGTGCCCGAGCCCGCGGCCGACGACGCACCGCGCGTGCTGCTCACCACCTTCCCCGGCGAGCCGCACGGCCTGGGCCTGCTCATGGCCGAGGCCATCCTCGCGCTCGAGGGCTGCCGCTGCGTGAGCCTGGGCACCCAGACGCCGCTGTGGGACGTGGTGCTGGCCGCGCAGGCGCTGCGCAGCGACATCGTGGCGCTCAGCTTCACGGGCTGCATGAACCCCAACCAGATCGCCGACGGCCTGGCCGAGCTGCGCGGCAAGCTGCCGCCGGGCGTGCGCCTGTGGGCCGGCGGCAGCGCGCCGGTGCTGCAGCGCCGGCCGATCGCGGGCGTCGAGGCCTTCGGCTCGCTCCACGACGTGGCCGCCGCGCTGGGCCGGCGCTGACGCGCCGCGAAACGGAGTCGACCCGCGCCGGCCGGTGTCTTCGGCCCGGCCGGACGCTCAGGAGGGGCCTCGGCTCCCTAGAATCGAGGCCCCGTTGTCCACGCACTGCCGCACGCCCATGCTTTACCCCGAACTCTTCAAGCAGCTCGAAGCCGTGCGCTGGAACATGGACACGGACATCCCCTGGGCCAGCTTCGACGCCAGCCGCCTGAGCGAGGAACAGGCCCAGACCATCAAGATGAACGCCATCACCGAGTGGGCGGCGCTGCCGGCCACCGAGA
>ERZ1066136.772-NODE-772-length-20323-cov-33.502418_pt1 | contig 20323 bp, 19 predicted proteins | sample MGYA00382783_ERZ1066136 | MGnify/ENA primary metagenome ERZ1066136 (study PRJEB33369, sample SAMEA5778366) | biofilm metagenome | biome: Industrial cooling water; feature: Water cooling tower basin; material: Biofilm | place: United Arab Emirates | collected... | reverse complement strand
GTGAATTTACCGTCCTCAGCCGCTTTCCAGCTTCTTAGTTTTGTCAGTCAAGCAGATCGAGAACCACGACTCATGTAGCCAGCGATCGTCCAACACATTTGGGCACAATCGCGGCAAAGACGAGCGCATTCTGCCATGTTGCCCATACAAGCATCAGCGCAGTGTTCACATTCGTAAGCACAGTGAATGGCAGCATCAATACTGGTTTTATATTGCTGGTGTGGCATTACTAGATTCTCCTAGAAACGATAAAACTTCTTCTCATAGGAGTACGGTAGGAAGTTGCGTAGATATTGTGCATCCAGCTTTTGAGGTAAAGATACTTTCTATAATTTCTGACCTTTGGACGGTAGGAATTTCATATTGATTTTATTTTTTAGCGTATTGATCACAAACTCATCTTGGCTTGTATCGCTGTTTACCAGCTAAGATTTCATCCTGATTTTATTTTTGTTTGTCAACATTAATGTTTGTAAGAAGTTAATCTTTGTGTCGCGTACTCCGATAACTGACTGTGATCCGCCCATGGAATGTGCAATGAGGTTATGTGAGCGGATCTGAGAAGTATGTGTAGAGAGCTTTCGAGTAGTTTTGGTAAAGGGATAATAACATCTTGGGTCTTGCTTGAGACAAGGGCTTAGGCAAGGATAGATGGATGGGTTGGAGAAAGAGTGGAGTGGAGTCGTGTTAGCGAAGCCACCTCTCATTACAGAGGTTAATTCAGGGGTAGTCCTATTTCTTAAAGGATGCAGAATAATCGTGCGCTGACGAAAGCCTTGCAACCAAAGTTTGTTAGGTTTGAGGTATTTTTCTCCGTCCTTTACGTAAAGGCACTACCAATTCAGGCATCTGTTTTAAATCCCCTGCACTGTTTTAAATCCCCTGCATCAGCCGTTCCGTTGGAATCCAGCCCTTCTCGATATGCAGGGTATGATGTACCCCATCGATCGCCATTGCCGCCAGCACCAACCCCTGGGCCTTGGCCTGGTCAAACCACTGACGAAAGCCGATCGGCACAGCAGCACCAGCCAGGGGAACGGACAGATCCCACCCCTCCGTTAATGCCTCATAGAGATAACCCACCAGATTTTCAATCGTTCCCCGTTTCTGCTGGTATTGCAGGTAGGCAATCGCAGGCTGTACCCGATCGCGATACCGCCTCATAGCCCTCACCAGGGACTTGGGCAGAGCGGAGCCGGGAGCAAGGCCGATCGCCCGCCGGACTGATTCAACCAGTTCTGGGAACTCTGACTCCACACCCCTTGAAGAATTCCCAGAACAGGCGGCAGGGAAATCGTCCTCTCCAGGGTCGATCGCTCTTTCCCCAGAACAGTCCCCAATTTCTGCGGTCGCATGGGCCTCCCACCCGTCTATTTCCATTTCAAAATCTGGGACAACACTTGTTTGTTGTTCTGAAGATGAATTCTCTGAAGTTATTTCTGTATAGGACGTGCGATCTGATCGCACGTCGATGAGATCACTGTTCACACATCGAGCTGCGATCAGGTCGCACAGGCTTCCGGCAAAGGCATTCAACCGTTCGTAATCAATCCGGTAGAACATCACCCGCTGGTACTGGCTGATCCGGTGCTGGGCCGTTTCAATCAGACCGAGTTTTTTCAGATTGCCGATCGCCTTTCTCAGGCCATACTCCGTCATCCAGGGGAACTGGGCTTGCCAAGACTTGAGCGAGTTGTAGACCCACTTCCGTCCTTCTGAGATCCAGCCCGTGGTCTCCGGGTTGATTGTCCAGTAGTGGAGCTGCTGGAGAAACGCTCCTTCATCAAACCCCGTGCCGGATCTGCCCAGGCATTGCTTCAGCAGTCCCGCCAGGTGGGGAGGGATGGGGATGGAGTTGAGTTCGAGGAGTTTGGAGGTCATGGCTCACCCTCCCTGGGCCTGCGTCAGACCTTTCTGGGAAGTCAGGTGTTCCAGCCGCCGTCCCGTTCCCCGAACGAGCCGCTTGAGTCGGGCCATCTCCGCTTCCACCTGCTGCCGTTGTCGTTCCAGCGCTTCGACCTGGTGGCCCCGATCGATTGCCGCTCTGACTTCACCGAGTCGAATATCCGAGAGATGCTGGGTCTTCACCTTGGGCTGACCCGATTTTTTCCGTTCTCCGGTCAGCCAGCGGAGTTGGTGGTAGGTGTACTGCTTGCCGTTTTTGGTCTTGATATAGGGTTCAATCCAGTAATCGTGGTAGACCTCGCCTGCTTCACTAACGGCCTGGATCGCCTGAGAGAGCCGATCGACTTCCGTCTGGAGCCTGTTCAGTTCAGCCAGGTAAGCCGAGATCCATCGGAGTTCTGGGAAGGTTTCAAGGTCAAGAACCAGAGAGTTTCCCAGAACTGGGAGGTCTGGGGGTAACGCTATCGCCGAACGACGCTTGACCCGTTGCGGAGCTAAAAAAGGCATGACAAAGTGACCCACGACCGGGGTGGGTGCCAGGGTGAATTGGAGGAAGGGGAGAGCCACCGCTTGGGGCGATCTCTCTCCCTTAGGGGCAGAGTCAGTCAGGGATTAGAACGGCAAAGCAGCATCGAGCAGGTCTTTTGAGACGAGCACCGTCCACCAGCCATTGTGATAGCCCAGGGCCACAAAGCCGAAGCCAAAATGCAGGCGATCGCGTTCCCAGAGTTGGAGGGATTGCAGGGCCGAGTCGAGAGTGGAGCGCTGGAAAAAGGGAACGAGTTCCGGTGGCGGCGGCCCAAAATCGCCCGGCATCATTGGCCATCCCTCCCTTCTGTGAGATCTGCCGAGCTAGTCAGCAGTTGCTCCAAGTAATCCCGATAGCCCTCGGTATAGCCGTTCAGGTACTCTGGGCTGTCTAGAAATAGCGGGTGATGGGGCTTGCCTGTCATCCCAGCCCTAAATCCGGCACTAAAAATCTGGTGCGGCGACAGGGGCATCCCTTGCCAGCGATGTCTTGGTATCATAGGTGTGAAACCTTTTAATTAGGGTTAATTGAGGGCGATCGCTGCCTGTGGAAAGAAGGCGGTCGCTTTCTCATGAAGAATCCCTCTGCATTTTTCGACCTGGCTTGGGACAGGCTTTGGCTGCATTGTTTCCCATAGAAAATTGAGCCAAGCTACCACTTCAGCTTGTCGAGACAGCCAAAGCAGGTAGAGACTTTCAACATTAAAGATTTATCCCGCAGTAAGCGGGAGCGGCCTTACTATTGGGAGTTTGGTGGTTTCCAGGGATCGACCCCATTTTCCTGAAACCATCGCTCGTAATAGGTCAGCCTGCTACGAATATCGTCATCTAGAGCATAAGCTTCGCCTAGCTTCGTCAAATCCCGTTCTAACGTTTGAATTTGTTGGCCCAGTCTCTCATTCCGCTCATCTTCTGAACGAGTTACTCCAAAAGCTGTGTCGAATCGTCTTTCCAAGGTTTCTGTGAGTAAAGCCATGCACAAGGCTAAGGCTTGTTTGTTCCCTCGAAACGCTTGCCAGAGCCAGTAGGCACTCACAACTTCTAGAGGTAATGCCCTGATTCGGCTGCCGCCGCGTAATTGGTCTGAGTCCGGTTCGATGTCAGAAATCGCGGGCGTATAAGTCTCTCCCAGCAAGGATTTGAGAGCTTTAGACTGTAAAAATTCGCGGGCGTTTCGTTCGGTCAGTCCTACACATTCCGCTGCTTGCGTTTGAGACATCCAATAGGAACCGTCCGGCGACATAAATCCATTGACATTAAAGGAGCCGATCTGAACTGGGGCTCGGGTTGCTTTTACTGAATCCGTCATAATCAGCGTCCTTACTTCTCCCGAGAACCATCCTCATTGGCTTGTCTAATTTTGAATTCTCCACGCCCCTTCGCTTCTCTGATGCCGAGTTCAATCAAATAAGCAGCAAGATTTGCGGTGGGCCTGCCTTGGTATTCAGCCCAACCCTCAAGATCTTCGTGAACGGTATCTGGCAGGGTAACGTAAATTCGCTTGCTCACTGCTTCACTCACAACCTGGATGCCTTTCATAGTAACTCTCTAGTGCTGCGAAGTCGTTAAAGTCAATCATTTGACGACTAATAGAGTCTTAAATGTTGCTAATTAGTCGTAGATTTATGTTAGCCTACTTCGTAAGAACTGGATACCCCTTACCTACCCCTTCGCCAGTTTCTACTTGCGAACCTGATTTAGAGGACTACGAACTATGACTCAAAGCTATGAGGGATCGGCCTTTAAGCCGATTGAGGAGCCGATCGCGTATTCGCAGAGAAGCCTACTGCCACCTGCCGCAGACCCTGATTACGAAGTGGCTGCAACTTCCGATGCCACGTCTTACGAAGTGGGTGCAAACCCTCGTTCTGCCCTGTGGCAGCCAACGGAACCCCAATTCACCAAAGCGATCGCCGAGCATTACGGGGTCTCCCGCAAATCGGTTCAACAGTGGTTCCAGAAAGTCAAAGAAGCCTGTCCCTGGTTTACTGAAACCGACTTAAAGCTGCCCGACGAGCGGTATACACCCCTTTGTGTTGAACTCATGGGTCACTACAGAACCTCTGGCTTACCCTTTGATGCCTGGAAAACTCAGATTTGGGAGCAAAACCCTGAATTAGTGGCAACGTACCGAAACAATCAACCCGTCCAAAGTCCCGCAGAATCTACCATTAAATCCCCTTCCCCGGTATCCAACTCAGGAAGCGCAATCACGCTAAGGGCGTCTGAGACCCCCCTGGTTGTCGATCCCCTCCAACCGCTGCATCTAACCGTCATTGACTCAACCCAACGCTTAACTGATGCCATTTCCAGTCGGAACAACACGCTCCAGCAGTTTGTTAGCAACGACCAGACCTTAGCGGATGCCCTGAAGCAGAATGCGACTCAGAAAGGCTCTCGGTTGGGCACAGAGTTAGCGATCGCCGAGATTGGCAGCATGATGCAGGCGACGGAATCAGCACGGGTGGAGTTGGCAAAAAAGCTGGGGTTACTGGCCGAACCCGGCGATCTTCCAACTGCCTCAACGGGCTGATGCTACTGACGTTAACGCTGATTCTGGTGGGGGCGATCTCCCTCTGCCTCCGCCATTTTGCCCCTCCGACTGTAAATAGTTGCAGTCAACCTTTGATTCAGTCTCTACCTGACCCCAACTGTAAATAATTACAGTCCTGTCTCTTAATGCCGCTCCCCATGCCCACTTTGGAGCTTTAAGCTATGAGCAATCCCTACCTCCAACACCTGATTACAGATCCCACCTTCGGGTATCTGTTTCCCCATCGCCTTGCTGTTGCAGCTTTTGGCGTTCCTAACGAGTATCACCTCCGCAAGCACTACCCCCGCCTGGTTGAAGGCCAACACTACCTCAAAATCCGAGGCGCAGACCATGTTGAGCGTCTCTTCTACACCCTGGTTGGGTTATTAAGCTTGAGCGATCTGGTCAATACTCCCCAGGCACAAGCGTTTAAGCAAGCCCTGGTGCAGCACACGCAGCCCGGAGGCTCCCTGGTTCCCAGTCCTGCCCAACTCCCCGTCATGGAGGCTGAAATACCCTCTCCAAGCCTCTTTAACACAACTTACCCCTCCAGTCCCGCTCCTCTTGCTGTGGCTCCCCTTGCTGTAAATGACCCGGCTTACCTGGTGGCCCAATATCTGACTCCACATTTAGAACAGTCCATCGATCGCACCCTGACCACCCGATTCTCTACCCCTACTCCTTCGACCTATCAAAGCCCTCAAGATACGGCTGCTTTGATCTTTGAAGCCCAACGAGTTGCCAGTGAACACGCCCAACAAACCGCCCAAACCCTGCTACAAGCTCAGAGGCTCATGACGGAACAGCCGCAGCAATCGCATCAGCCTGAAAACCCCATCCATCTCCATCTCAATACCTGGTTTGCGGAGCAAGACCCCTGGGCCATGACCCTGATAACTGTGGCCCTGATTGCCCTCTCTGGCATTGGCACCTATTTCCTGGCCCTGGCGGTGCTGAAACCCGTTCCTGCTCCCACCCCCACCTATCCTCAGTCGATTCCTCAACCAATCCCTCAAACCACTTGGAGGTAAGCCCTATGCGTCGAATGACTCGATTCTCTCCCAGTCCCGATTACTCCCTCTACCAGCGAGAAGCCAGGGTCTATGCTGCCGCTGGGCTGGTGGGCCTGCTCCTGGGATTGTTCTTCTAACCTGTTACTCTTCAAGCTTGGTGCCATGCCCCTTTCAGACCGCCAATCCAGCCATGCCCTTGTGATTCTGGCTCTGTTGTCTCTCTTTACCTTTGTGGGGATTAGCGACAAAGAGAACCAGTGGTTTTGGGTGTCCCTCCGGTTGATTGGCTGTGGCTGTGCGATCGGTGCGGTCTACGGTTACAGCAAAGAGGAACAGGACACCCAAACTCCTCAAACCACCGAAACTCCAGACCTCTTAGAGATCGCCAACGAGATTAAACAGGGCTACGAGTGGCAACAGGAGCAGCTCCACCGTCAATACCAGCAGGAACTCGCACGGCTCCAGGCCCAACTCCAGACTCTTGAAATCAGCACCTTTGACCAACTCGAAACCGAACGGGAACGGTTGGCCCTGGACTATGACCAGTGGGTGAAGGAGCGCGATCGGCTGTCCCAGGAGCAAATGCTCTTAGAGCAGCACTACGACCAAATTCAACAGGACTTAGAAGCCAGGGAACAAGCCCTGCTGGAACGAGAAGAATCTCTGGAGCAGTCTTTTCAAGCCCAACTGGAAGCGGAGCGCGATCGACTTTTGGCCCAGGAAGCGGAACTGGAAGAACGAGAGCGACTGATGCTTCAGGGCTTTGAGCAGGAATGGGCGGAACGAGAAGCCTTTTATGCCCAGATTGCCGATGCCGCCTTGCAGGAGTCCCATAACCTCAAGCAACCGGATTACCCGTTGGGCCACAGCCATGAAGAACTGCTGGCCTGTGAAGCGATCAGGTGTCTCTATGAGCATGGGATTGTGGTCAAGAGTCCGATCGTCCAGGGGTTGCCATCTGGACGGTTTGAGTTGAGGTTTAAGATCCTGCCCGTGCTGGCCGACGGGAAAATTGCCAGTCCGGTTCGTTCCCTGGGAGAAGCCTTTAAGCGGATTGAGCGGGAGTTGATAAAGCCTTTGCGGATGGCGGTGCGGGGGTGTTGTGCGGATCCCAGACTGGAGCCGATCGATGGTGGGTTGAAGCTGGTGTTTGATGTCTCGGGGACAGATTGGGAGGCGATCGAACGGGAGCGGATAGCGCGATCGGATGCGGTAGTCGATCCTGATCCCTCCCACCTGGCGGCCTTTATTAAGACCAACCCTCAGATCTGCTTAATGGGCGACTCTGGAGAGGGTAAGACGACTTTGATTAACACCTTGACCCGACTGATGGAAGGGGAGTTAGGCCCAGACGCTGAACTGGTGATTATCAACCCCAAGCCCAGCCCTGAAACGGATCTAAGCAAACTCAAGTATGCTGACTTCGAGAGCAGCATTTTCGGGCTGTTAGAAGCGGCCACCGAGATTCTATACCGCCTGGAACTTAACACCCAGGCACTGCTAAAACGGCGAGAGATCCCCGATAGCCCCCTCCCAACCTTTCCTCCTCTGATCTACTTCTTCGACGAGTTTTCGGAATTAGCGGGAGTTTGGAACAAGTGCAAGCCCGATGTGATGGAAGAGGTGCTGGATAGCTTTGAGGACTCCCTGCCCCCAGAAAAGCTCAAGACCATGAGTTTTATTCGTAAGCGGGCGGCTCCGACCAGCTTTGCCGCAGATCTACTCAAGTTCTGCTGGCGGGTGGGACGGACGGAGCAGGTGAAGTTGTTGATAGCGGGGCAGAACCTGAAGGCAGGGACGATCGGGACGACCGTTCAGGATTTACACCAGACGGCGATTATCTATCTAGGAGAAGCGATCCGAGAGGGGTTAGAGAACCGCATCTCTTCCTGGCAGAAGGAGTCCCTCACCCAGAAGTATGCCCATCGCAGCCAGAAGGTAGCGATTGGGAAAGCCAGCCGATTCTATGGGTTGTTTGTGCCCAAAGGGAGTAAAGCCTACTTTGCCACTCTGCCGGATGAGTTAGCCTTTAGCCCATCTCCTCCTTTTGAGGCGGTGCAAGATGGTGCAACGGCTGCACCGTTTGCACCACCAGAGGCCGTTGCACCGGACTTGGTGCAAGAGCTAGAACGCCTATGGCACCTGCCTCTAAGCGATTTCACCGGGGAAGATTGCACCTGCACCAACCTGGTGCCAGAGCGGTTTGACCCCCTCACTCCTGAGATCACTCCCTCCCTGATTGAGGCGGTGTTGAGTGCCTACGATGCCTACAAATCTCAGACGAAAGTCATCGAATTGGTCTGGAATCTGACCAAATCTGGAACCAGTAACAAATACCGGGCAGCGAAGTGGAAGTTTCGGCGGATCTTGCGGAAGCGGGGGCGATCGTTACCTGGGAAAGCATGGGGAGAAGACCCGGATGATTTCAAGACCTTTGGGGAAGTGGTTCAGTCTTGAGTTGAAGGATTTCGTATTTTCGAGTCATGATCAAGGAATACAGCAGCCGGATTGAGACCATGAAATCGCCATTTCCTGGAATGAACCCGTATTTGGAGAACTCAGAGCTATGGTCAGAGGTGCATAGCCGCTTGATTGTGGCGATTGCCGATGATTTAGAGGAGCATCTGAGTGAGCAGTATCGCGTGGCGATCGAGAAGCGCAGCTATTTTAGTGGAGGAGACGAGAGCCTCTTAGTTGGGATACCAGATGTTTCCATTGTGGGCAAGCCGCCGGAACGAAACCCAGCGACGGCTACTGCGACGCTCACTCCTCCCGTTGAGCCGATTCTGGTGACAGTGCCGATGGCGGAAGAGGTGCAGGAGCGGTATTTAGAGATACGAGAGGTAGGGACGGGAGCGGTGGTCACTGCGATTGAGGTTCTTTCTCCCAAGAATAAACGAGTGGGAGAAGGACGACAGGCGTATGAGCGTAAGCGTAACCAGGTGTTAGCCAGCCTGACTCATCTGATAGAAATTGATTTGTTGCGGTACGGGCAACCGTTGCCCATGAGAGGACTTACCGCATCAGATTATCGAATTTTGATCAGCCGGAGCGGTCAGCGCCCATCGGCTCAACTGTACGCTTTCAATGTTAGGCAGGAGATTCCCCAGGTTTCTGTGCCCTTAGCGGCAGGAGATGAGGAACCTGTTTTAGACTTACAGGCAGTGTTACAGCAAGTGTACAAGCGAGGACGGTATCATCTGGCTGTAGACTATACGCAGCTTCCTCAGCCACCCTTATCTGAAGCTGACATGGCCTGGGCGAGCAGTCTCTTAAGGGAGGCTGGTATCATTTAATCCGCCGAAGAGGTACCCCTGTATGCATTGGATACTCCAGGATGGTTTTTTTTCGGAGAGTGGATGGGAAGCGATGGTATCCACCCTGGAACGGTTTGAGATTTCCTATTCTGTCCATACCGTTGTTCCAGGTGTGGGTCACCTTAAGCCTGAGCCTGTCCTTGCCCACACCAATGTCATTTGTCTAGGGTCTTACACGCTTCGACACATGGCCGTGCAAAATGCATGGAGGCCAGGGGTTTTCGACCTCTATGGTGAAGATTTTGAGAAACAACGAGAACGCTGGGGTGAGCACATGCTCAACCATCGTGCTTGCGTTTGTACACTGGATGAGGCCTGCTTTACTGAGCCACGAATATTTGTGCGACCGCTCCATGACTCTAAGTCCTTTTCAGGAAAGGTATTCACAGCAGAGGAATTCGTGCAGATGCAGCGATCCGTGCGCGAAGGAAGGCAAGTTGGCAGTCTCTCTGGTCAGACAGAGATAATTCTCTCGGAACCCCAAAGTATCTATGCAGAGTATCGATTCTGGGTTGTCAGAGGTAGCTTGATTACCAGTTCCCTTTACAAACGTGGGAATCAGGTTTTTTACTCAAGTGAGGTGAACCCAAGAATCATCCAATTTGCGCGTGAGCGTGTTGCAGAGTGGGCACCCCATGATGCATTTGTATTGGATGTCTGCGAAACGCCAAAAGGTCTCAAGATTGTCGAGATCAACACAATCAATTCTTCTGCATTTTATGCTGCTGATGTTCAGCGCCTGGTACTTGCTTTAGAAGAAGCATTCACCGAATGACGATCGGGAGAACGTACACCAGGCGTAAGTTTGAATTTAGGAGTTTGTCCGCTTACAATTGGCATAACTCTGCAATGAGGGGAGGTTGTCCGGCTAGGGGCAGTTTAACGGCTGAAAATATAGCTAGCATCCTAGGCGCTGGCTCACCTTCAGGATGGAAGTAAGTGCTGCTCATTTGCGAGTAATGGGTAGTTAAGAGTGTTGATTAATTTGAGTTATTCAGTAGACTGAAAACCTTAATATTTTAGATTTTATAGATGATGACGAACTTTAGAGACTCAGAAATTTTAAATTGTCAAGTTGCTTTTGAATTTCAATGTCCAAAATCCTGGGACTCTATGACGCAAACTGAGCACTCTAGCATTCGCTATTGTGAAGTTTGCAGTCAGAACGTTTATCTGTGTTTAACACCAGATGAGTTTATTTCAAATGGAAAGTTGGGAAGATGTGTAGCAATTCCCAAACAGATGCTTCCGGGGGCACCAGGGGAAACTCATTTAGATCATCTACTAGAGCCAGTATTTGCTGGACAGCCAAAGAAAACATGGCAACATTTAGAACATGATAAACAACGTTTGGAATGGTGGGATAAAGCTCTTGAAGAAGGCCCACTAAGCTTTCCTAAATTTACTGCAAAAGATTTTGTCGCACTTGCTCTAGAGTATTTTTATCAAAAAGATTTTAAGCGCGTCTCTACAATTGCTAATTTGCTCTTTGATAAGACAGAAACGTTTGAGATATTAGTAGAATTGGGAAAGTGTTTACTTGAGAATGGGCAAATACAACTGGCTGAAAAATGTTTAACCAAGGGCTATAATCTTCTTGATAGAGAAGTTGACTCAACCTCTATTTTCTTTATGATGTCGTCGTTGGCGAATTACTTAGTTGAAAAACAACAAGTATTACTAGCTATAGAGTGTCTACAGCAAACTTATACTTTTCTTGATCGTCAGGACATTCGTACGGCGAATGTTTATGATTTTCTTACATCATATGGAAAATATTTAATTCACCATCATCAAATGATGATAGCTAGAGATTTTTCACTAAAAGCCTATAGTTTCCTAGAGACAAAAAATTTATATTGCAAAGAAAAACTTATATCTAATCTCGTTGAGGTTGATTGCTTTAATGAAGCTTTTCAATCTGCAAGATTGTTTAAGAATAAACACTTGCATAAACGTTTTCTAAGTAAAGTTGCCGAACGACTTAGGGAAAAGGGAGAGATACTTGAAGCTTATAAATTTGATAAGTTGGTAGTTACAGAAGATCCTAGCTAGAATTGATCGGTTTAAAGTATGGCTTGAATTTAAAGATGAATTTATCAATGTTTTAAGGTACCCATAGGATGCGCACGATTAAGCACCTATTTACGTTGACAGAAAATTTGGCTGCCATAATGCCAATGTAGTTTCAGAATATGCTGTAGCAATAGGTATAACCAATGCCTGATGGTGAAAGGCTGTTTCTCTGGACGTATCCAGATTCAAGAATGTTAACTGAAGAAGAAAGACGAAATTTGAGCCGATTACTTTACTATGCCTTGCTGACATAAGAATACTGGGGCGGGAGGGCAAAGCTGAACAAGCGGCAGATGTAGCAGATGCTTTCCATAATATGGCTAACTTTCTATGGAGTGATCAGTTCAGTTTCAGTAGCTTGCAATTATATGTGGAAGCCTGCGAGGAGAAATATGGAGTCACAAAATATTCAGAGTATTTAGAGGAACTAAAGTTGGTAGACCAGAAAGTTGATAGACCAGAAAATTGAAAAGTAAGTTACCACTTTACGCTCGTTGAAAGAAAGCTATAGTGTCGTTTAACGCAATATTATCCTCTTCAAACCCACAGAATGCGTAACGAGATTTGGGGAATCGAACTGAGAGCGTTCTATAGAGAGGTCTTGGGAGTTCGAGAGGAGAGGTAATAATAATCCTGTCAGGGTGCATTGTCTTCCAGGTGAATGATGTCGCTGATTTGGCGTTTTCTTCTGTGGCGGAGGTTGTGCTTGACGGGATCGAGCTGGTGCTTTTGATGGTGGTCAGCGAGTTCCTGGGCACGTTCCTTGAGAACCTTCTCGATCGCGTTGGGAGCATTTACGTAAGACCGGATGGCATTGAGGGAGATAGCCCACTTCAGGTCATGGAGGGGTTGATTGTCGATGTGAGCCATAATCGCATCGATCGCCCGGTTAATGTCGGTGGGCGCATGACCATAGCGAGATGCCCGGTCACGAGTTGGCTGTTCCGGGGTGGGAGATTCTGGGGCTGGAGGATCATCTGCTATCGATCGGTCCATCTTTTTTATCTGATTGACTGGCGTTGGAGCAGGCGCTTGCATCATCTTCTGCATTTGCTCAATCATGCTGCGTAGCTCGTTGACCTGCTGGTGTAAGCCCTGAATTTCCTCAGACGGTTGCGGTGTGGGTGGGTCTGCAGGTGCTTGGGCTTCGACCTGGGCGCTGTCTGGTTCTGTGACCTCTTCTGCTATCGCCTCTTCCTGTTGTTCCACTGGTTCCGTTCGTTCCACTGCGGCAGGTTGGGCCAGGTAATCTTCCAGCCAGTTGAGGAAGAGGGAGAGGCGGTCAGCCTGCACATAGTCTGGGGAAATGTCGAGTTGGGAGAGGATGGCCTGGAGCCGATCGCGGTCGTCCTTCCAGATGCGGAGGGAGGTGCGATCCCGTCCTCGATGGCGGGGGAGTTGGGGCGTGGGTTCAACTTGCTCGGACTCTGCTTCCTGGGTTGGAGCGGCAAACATCTGAATGGGTTTAATTCCCGACTGGCCCAGCTTAATGCCTTTGCGTTTCCCCTCGTGGTGGGCAATCACGGCATCGGCAATTTCATAGTCTGAGTAATGACGGGACGCAGCCAGGGAACGACGAAGTTCCGGATTGGCTTCATCCAGTACGGCAAAGTGACCCTGAATTGCGGCCTTAAATTCCGTGTCATTGACCGTGGGTGGGCAGTACCAGAAGGTTGAGATCGTGGCGTAGATGGATCGGAACAGGTGGGTGTAAAGGTTGTCTTTCCCCTCACGTTTGGGGACTAATTTGGCAAAGTGATGGTCACAGGCCCGGGCCACGGGTTGACCATAGAGGCGATTGACTTGGGCGGCCGTCAAGTTAGTGGCATCGGGGAGTTGCTGACGGATTTCCTTGAGGGCTGCAATGACGCGATCGGCGGTGGTCAGGGTGGGAATTTCAAAGGTGAGGTCTACTTCTTCTTCCCGGCGCTTGAGTGCCCCGGTAAACGAGACAGACCACTGGGAGACTTTTCCAAAGACTGCTGTGGAGAGAATCTCACTCGATCTCCTACCTGTGAGAACCGATAACCCTGCGGCTTTGTCACTCCATTCGGCAGATTCTAGTAGTCTGACTGCCTTGGCAACGATCGCGTCGGGGTTGGTGAGGAACTGTACCGCTTCATTGCGATCGGCGATCCGGCCCTGCTTTTTGTCATTGATTTGAACGTATTCCTCCCGGGTGAACTTGATGTAGTCGAGGGAGAAATGGTCAGGGCCAAAGCGGTCTTTCAGTACCCGTCTGGTTTCATCCATCAGACCTTGCTGTTGGGTTAAGGCTTTGAGTCCGCGATCGGCCCAGGACTGCCGCAACTGTTGACATAGCTCTGTGGCTTGCTTATGGCCTTTTGCGGTATCCGAGAGTTTAGCGATTTTTGGAAGATAGATGGTGGTGAGAGCGTCATCGAGCCACGCACGTTTGCCCATAGGGATGGATGGAGAGAGGGATACCCATCATTATACGGTTATCCATCATTAATAAATGAAATGTATCTTCATCTTGGGTAGGTCTATGTTGCGTTAGTTTTGAGCACAGGCCAGGGTGGGGAAGGCGGAATCGGGAGACGGTGTGTAATTCGATGCGGCGACCAGAGACAGAGAGCCATCCTGATTGTGGCTCCAGGTATGAGCTTCGACGATCGAGGCGGGTCGAAATGCTTGCGAGGTGTTGAGGGGGCGATCGTCCTGTTGCTGCTGGGCGGTGGTGGGGATAGCATCCATCACTTGAACCAGGGCTTGTTCTCCGGTAAAGGCATCGGTGGGACTGGCTGAGATGCCGCCTCGACCCACAACGGTAAGGCGATTGTTGCGGTCGGCCAATCGACCACCGGGGTTGCAGCCCTGGGCAATCTGGCGACTGGGGTCAACCAGGGTAGTGGGCAGGTCGATCGCGCCCTGGGCCGGGTCAACATTGGGAGCTGAGATGGTAACAACGCCACTGAGACCAAACTGGGAACTGGCGGTGATGTTACTGTTGGGTGTTAAGCGGGGTTGGTATTTCAAGCCAAAGATCCCCTGGGTATTGATGGTGACCCGGCCCCGCTGCCCGTGAAGGCGTTGGTGGTGATGTCGCTGTTTTCTTTCAGGATTCCGAGGATGAAGGGTGCATTGATCGTAATGTTGCCGCCATTTCCCCTAGTTGCGCTGGAGGTATTGATCCAGCCAAATACAATACTTCCCGGTGGATAAGCAGCGGCAGCAGTCCCTGAGGCGAAGGTTGTACCCCCTGTCGTCTGCGGCAGGTTCGGAACAGGAACAGTAGCCACTCCCGCTCTCAAAATCACGGATGGCAGCGTGGTTAAGGTGATGAAATCGGGATCGGTGGTGGGGATGACACCAGAAGTATCCGGCGTTGTAATCCGAATATTTCCTGCTTGAATGCTGCCTGTCGCTTCGACCTTCAACGCTGCGCCTGTATAGTTGCCAAAGATCACATCGCCGTTGGCATAAATAATTGGGTCATAAAGGCTAATAAAGGTCGCAGGTTGTCCAGCCAGGGCGAGCAGTTGGAAGGCCCCTCCACTGGCAAAGTGAGCATCCCCTGAGATAGCCCCATCGCTGATTAAGCTGAGATTCCCCCCACTTTGGAAGGGATAGCCTGGATGGTTCAGAGCCAGAATATCGATGCCTTGATTCCCCTGCAGCGTCAAATCTCGTCCAGCCTGCGCCAGAAACGGAGTGGTGACAGTATCACGGATTTGGACGGTATCTTGCGCTTTGAGGGTTACGTCTCTGCCAGCCGTCAATTGGCCCTGCAAATCTAGCCGATCGGCCTGCAGCGTCAAATCCTGCCCAGCGATGAGATTGCCCTGGTTGGAGATCGTGCTTCCGGGGGAGATCGTCCCAGTTTGCAGGCCCGGTGTCAGATTCACCGTCAGTAGGGGCGGAGCCTGGGGATTGGTCGCACTGAACTCGTTGCCATCAGAGAACTTGAAGCTGTTGGCAGTCGTGGCAAAAAAAGACCCGCCAATTTGTAAGCGGGCATTGGGGCCAAAGAGAATGCCCTTGGGGTTGAGCAAGTAAAGATTGACGGTTCCATTCGCCTTGAGCAGACCATCGATACTCGAAACAGAACTGCCCGTGACTCGGGTGAGAATATTCTGAATCTGGGAGGCGTTATCAAAGATGGCAGCTCCGCCCGTTGGCACCGAGAACTCGCGGAAACTGTAGTACAGGTTCACTCCCCGCTCTGTTCCGCCCGTAATCGTGCTGCGAGTACCAAGGGTCGTCACCTGAGAGTTCACGGGCAGGGTTTGGTCAGGCACAATCTGAGCCAAGAGGGAACCTGCACTGAGCAGCCACCCAGCAAACCCCCACCCGATTGGAATAAGGCTCCGTTTCATTCCCATTAGTTAGCTCACCTACGACTTGTACTCCCTTCAACCCCTGTGTTTGTTCAACGCTAAAACCCGTACTGCAATTACAGAGAGACGGACAGTTGGAAGAATTCCCATCCGATAGCTGAGGGGAGATCGGTGGGCAGATAGACTTTTGGACAGCACCCAGGCAGAATTAGAAGTTACCTGAGCAAGGCAACTGGTAGAACTGGTAGCTCAAAAATTTTCTCTCGTGACAATGGTATCTGGTAAATCCCGAATTCTGGATGGGAACTTTACAAAGTTGTAAGGGGCAGAAACCATTTTCCTACCTATCGTGCAGCATGGTTTCCGTGATCGCTATACCCGCGATTTGCAATCGATCACAGGCGATCTCCACACCATACTCGGGCTTCGCGATCGACCTCCAGCGATGGCCGCGACCCTGCATTGCGTTCGATCTCCGCACCTCGGCTTCGCGATCGACCTCCAGTGATCGCTCCGATTCTGATTTGAGGTTGTTCGCCAGCGGTCGCCCCGACCGTGCATTGTGTTCGATCTCTGGTGATCGCCATATCCGTGGATTGTGTTAGATTGCTCCGACTCAGCTACGTGTTCGATCGCTCTGACGTGCATTGTGTTCGATCGCCCCGACCGAGCTACGTGTTCGATCTCCAGCAAATTGCATAAGGTATCTATTCGTTAGTGGGATCTTTCTTAACAAAGTAGGAGATATTTTTTAACGTCTAGGAGTGTTGGTGGGAGGGAGTTAGAGGGCAGGAGGTATGGGAGGTTTGGGGTGGATTTAACAGAAGTTAAAGGAAGTGGGTAATTTATCTATTGATGCGGATTGGAGCATAGAGGAGCCTTTATGAGAGGGGGAATAGGTATTGGAATGGAACTGCCTGAAGAGCCCTAGAGTGAGGGAGCAGAACATCAGGGAGTGGAAGGATGAGTTGGGCAGAAAAGGAGCTAGAGGGGACAGAGTTAGGGGATAAACGGCGAGAGCGGCGATTAGTGAAGATCGTGGAGGATTTAGCGAGTAGCCCTGAGAGCAGCGTGCCCTTGGCGAGTCGGGACAGGGCGGCGTTGCAAGGGATGTATGAGTTTTGGAGTAATCGGCGAATCCGGGCGGAAGGCATCTTGAGCGGGCACATCGGGAGCACGGTGAATCGGTGCGATGGTGTCGGATAACATGCTGTTTGTCCTCGTTAACACATTAAATGTCCGTTATTTTGAAAGAAAAGCCTTAGAACCTTTTGGGGCCAAGGCTTTAGTAAATTTATGCTGTATGGAAACGTAAAAAATAACCCTGTTTTTCTGGTGAAATTAACGCATTAAATGTCCAAAATCGTCTATTTTGCAGAGTTTGGACATTTAGTACGTTAATTTCTGAATTGTATTGAGAAACCCTGAAATCTTTGCTGTACAAAGTTCTCAGGGTTTTATTAAAGGACATTTAATGTGTTTGAATCTCAAGAGGTGCCACTCCTCCGGATTCTGACCGACCGAGGCTCAGAGTATTGTGGCAACGTTGAGCATCATGAATATCAGCTTTATCTTGCGATTCTCCAAAGGAGATGCTGCGCGAACGAAAATATCGACCACACCCGCACCAAAACGAAGTCTCCTCAGACGAATGGGATTTATGAGCGGTTTCATCGCACGATGCTGGAGGAGCTTTATCAGATCGCTTTCCGAAAGAAGCTGTACACCAGTGTTGAGCAATTGCAACAGGATGTCGATGACTGGATCGATTCCTACAATTGCACTCGACCCCATTTAGGCCGGTACTGCTATGGCAAGACCCCGATGCAGACCTTCCTCGATAGCAAACGACTGGTAAAGGAAAAAATGCTGCATCAGCAGTTTGAGGATTCAACTAAAATGGAGCAGAAGAATGAAACTCAACATGTAGAGAACACTGCAACAAATGAGACAAGTCTGGCACCATTTCTCAGTGTCCGATAACTCAAGGTGTCAGATAAAGTATTGGCTATTACATTCATCGAGCCATGCACGTTTGCCTTATAGGCTATTGCCGATTAGAATGAATGGTGCCCAGTAGTAGGGATGGGAGAAGTCGGATTTTACCCCCTGTGCTGTTCGGCGGCCTGGTTTTGCAGTGACGATTACATCTGCCCTCGCAGGTGCATCTTGGGCAGTCAGTTTCACCCGAATCAAGTCTTGTTGAACTGCTTGCAATGCCTCAGCTTTTGTCTTACCCGTAGCAACATGCTTGTAAAACTGCTGCATGATTAAAGCAGTACTGGCATCATTGACGTTCCAGAGGGAAGCCATCACGGATTTGACTTCATTTTTGAGGAAGAAGTAGCTAATGCCGGGAATTTCAATACCATCACTGGCGCGATCGCCCACGGCCGTTTCACAGGCAGACAAAACGACTAAATGAATATCGCCCAAGCCATGGTTGCCCAATTGATCAATCAGTTCAGTCGTCAGGTTCTGTCCACGACCGGGCACCAGGTAAGAGTCCTCTGGCCGTCCGGGTTTGAATGCTCCATGGGTTGCAAGATGAAGAATACGGTAGGTGCCCTTACCCAGGCTGGACTTGAGAGCTTCGTAGTCAAAGGTGCTATTGAGAAATTTGCTCCCCGGATAAATTCCTTCTTGATCTCCTGATGATCCAGTTTTGGTAATGGCATCCAGTTCTGCGGGAACGTTATCCAGTGAATTCAGGTTGGGGAAGGTAGAAGCTCCCATTGCTAAAAGTAAGGATTGCTGACCATCCGGTTTGGGCATTCTTGCTGTGGTATTCGTCTGGCTGGCAGCGGTGATAGTGCTGATCGTGAAGCGCTGGATCAGGTATTGTTTGCCATCGTACAGGGCAGCTAGGGGAATGTAGCGGGTGGTGCTATCCGGGGCGAAAACAAGATGTTTGATTGCAGGGGTATTTAACTCCGTCTCCAATGGCTTGATCAGCCAGGTATACAGTTGTTGACTGGTGGCTTTTACCGCTGCCAGATCGGCTTTAGGTCTTCCTGCAGCGTTTGTTTCGCCGAGTTGCTGCCGAAAGGTTTGAATGGTTTTGAACAGATGTTCAGCGCTAACCTGGGTTTCAAAGGGGCGGAAGGTTACGGCTCCATTTCCGGCTTGAAATGCCACCAGAAATTGAATTTTATCTTTGAGCACCAGGGGATAGATCAGAACTGTGCCCGGTTGAGCGTTCACAATGCGCCGCGCTTCTGCATTAAGTTTATCGGGGGAGAGGGTGCCTGCTTCGGAGGAAAAGTGCTTGGCTAAAATGGCACGTTGTTGCCGCATCTCCTGGTTCACAGCCGCGTAGAGGGCATCCCGTTGTTGCTCCAATTGTCTCAGGTTGGGACATTGGGTTTGCTGGCATTTAGTCAGTTCCTGGGTAAAGTGGCCAACCGTCGTGAACTGGCTCAAGATTTGATTGAGTGCGGCTTCTTCCACTTTGGCAAGGCTGATACCAGAGCTATTAATGCCGGCATCACGGGTAAACTCGCGCAGTTCCCGCAGTTTGAGCAACTCCAGAACCGCCTGTGCTTCAGACAGGCGACCCTGTTGAATGAGTAAATCTGCAAGGTTACGATAGGTGCCTACCAGGGACTGGGTATAGGATTCTTGAAATTCGCGAGGCAGCTGACGAATCTCTCCTCGAACGGCTTCAAACGTGTTGACAGATTGTTTATAGAACGCGATCGCCAGTTCGAGTTGCTCCTGAGCCTTAAAAACAGAGGCAAGGTTACTCAAGGTTTCCCCCTCACCCTGACGATCACCAATGGTTTGACGCACGGCAAACGCTCTCTGGAAAAAATCCAGCGCTTGAGCATACTGCCCCAACCCGCGATAGACTTGACCCAGATTGTCAAGGGCAATGCCTTCACCTCTTTGATTGCCTAATTCTTGCCGAATCACAAGCGAATGTTGATGGTAATCAAGGGCTTTTGCATACTCCCCCATTTGACGGTAGACGGCACCAATATAGTCACGGGAAAACCCCTCACCCCAACGACTGCCAATTTCTTGATCAATTACTAAAGCTTGCTGATAGTAACTTAAAGCCTCAGAGTTTTTTTCAAGTCTGCGGTAAACCGAACCGGTATTTGTCAGAGCAGCACTTTCGCCAAAGCGATTGCCAATTTCTTTGCTGATCGCAAGAGATTGTTGAAGGTAATCAAGTGCTTTTGTATACAGCCCCAATTTCATATATACCAATCCAATATTGTTGAGAGAATTACTTTCATCGGAACGAGCACCAATTTCTTTGCTGATCGCAAGAGACTGTTGATGGTAATCGAGTGCTTTTGCATACTGGCTCAGCGCATCATAGACCAATCCAATATTGTTGAGGGAAGTGCTTTCACCGGAGCGATCGCCAATTTCTTTGCTGATTGCAAGAGACTGTTGATGGTAATCGAGTGCTTTTGCATACTGGCCCAGCTGCTCATACACTCGTCCAATATTGTTGAGGGAAACGCTTTCACCGGAGCGATCGCCAATTTCTTTGCTGATCGCAAGAGACTGTTGGTGGTAATCTAATGCTTTTGTATACTGGCTTAGCTGCTCATATACTCGTCCAATATTGTTGAGGGAAGCGCTTTCACCGGAGCGATCGCCAATTTCTTTGCTGATCGCAAGAGACTGTTGGTG
>ERZ1066136.770-NODE-770-length-20384-cov-11.159624_pt1 | contig 20384 bp, 19 predicted proteins | sample MGYA00382783_ERZ1066136 | MGnify/ENA primary metagenome ERZ1066136 (study PRJEB33369, sample SAMEA5778366) | biofilm metagenome | biome: Industrial cooling water; feature: Water cooling tower basin; material: Biofilm | place: United Arab Emirates | collected... | reverse complement strand
CCAAAGGTCGCAAGTTCAAATCTTGCCCCCGCAACCAACACCCGCGCAGCCGGATCCTCCAGCCGGCTGCCCAGCCGAAGCCACCCACCCGGGTGGCTTCTTGCTTTGTGCGCCGGCCGCGGCCGGCGCCAAGCACCCACGCGCCCCGTGTGCTTGCCCCGTCGCCGGCCCGCGGCCACACTGGGTGCCTCGCCATCCATCGGGCCCGCCGAGCGGGCCGCCGCCATGCTCGATCGCATCAAGGAACTGGGCGGCCAGCTGTCCAGCACGGCCGCCAAGGCGGCCGTCACCGTCAAGGACGGTGCCGGCAACGTGGTGGCCCAGGCCGGGGATGCCGTCAGCGCCACCAAGCGCAAGGCCTTCGAGCTGGGCGACCGCGCCAGCAACGCCGCCACGCGCGAGGCCGTGGCGCAGATGCGCGACATGCTCGCGCTCGCCGCCGAGGAGCTGCGCGCGCGGCCCATCGTCGACGGGCCGGTCACGCTCACGGCCAAGGTCGACCTGATGCTCACCGCCCTGCAGGTGGAGTTCGTGCTGCATCCCGACACCCGGCTGCTGCACCCGCCCGCCCCGCCGCCCGAGGCCCCGGGCCCCGACACCGCCGGCCGCTGAGCCGCCGGCGCGCGCGCCCTGGCCCGCGGCGCCCAGGGACAAGGCGGCGCCCCCAGAATCCGCCGCTTCGCCCCGACGGGGCCCACCGCCCGGCACCCCCACCATGCTCTATGCCTCCCTGAACGCACTGCACGTGCTGGCCGTTGTCGTGTGGGTCGGCGGCATGGTGTTCGTGCACTTCTTCCTGCGGCCCGCGGTGGCCACGCTGCCGCCGCCGCAGCGCCTGCCGCTGATGCAGGCCGTGCTGGGGCGCTTCTTTGCCGCCGTGCTGGTGGCCGCCGGCGTCACGCTGGCCACGGGGCTGTGGATGATCGGCCGCGTGGCCAAGCAGGTGGTGCAGGGGGGCGGCAGCTTCTCGATGCCGCCGAGCTGGACGCTGATGGCCGCCCTCGGCGCGCTGATGATCCTGATCTTCGGCCACGTGCGCTTCGTGCTCTACAAGCGGCTGTGCGCGGCCGTGGCGGCGGCCGACTGGCCGCGCGGCGCCGCCCAGCTCGACGCGCTGCGGCGCTGGGTGGGCGCCAACCTCGCCATCGGCGTCGTCGTGATCCTGGTGGCGGTGCTCCGGCTGCCCGGCTGAGCGCCGCCGGGCGCGGGCCCGCGCCTCAGTCCCGCTCGGTCGCGCGGAAGGTGCGCGGGAACACCGCCGCGCGCTCGCGGTCGACGATGCGGTAGCCCATGGCCAGGCGGCCCGCGTCGCCCGCGACGGGGCCCGCCTCGGCGAGGAACTGCGCGTCGAGCATGCGCTTCCTGAAGGCGCTCTTGTCGATGGCGCGGCCCAGCACGATCTCGTAGCTGCGCTGCAGCTGCGGCAGCGTGAAGGGCTCGGGGAGCAGAAAGGCCGGCAGCGAGGTGTACTCCACCTTGCCGCGCAGCCGCTCCACGGCCGCGGCCAGGATCTCGCCGTGGTCGAAGGCCAGGCGCTTGCGCAGCGCGCTGTCCACGTCCACCCACTCCGAGGCCGCCGTGCCGCCGGGCCGCGCCCCCGGCGCCGTGGGCACGAGCGCGAAGTACACGTGCGTGGCGCACCAGCCGCGCGGGTCGCGCGTGGCGCTGCCCCAGCTGCCCAGCTGCTCGAGGTAGGGCGCGTCGACACCGGTCTTCTCGCGCAGCTTGCGCAGGGCGCAGGCCTGCAGGCTGCGGTCCTGCGCCACGTCGATGAAGCCGCCCGGCAGCGCCGCGCGGCCGGCGAAGGGCTCGTCCTCGCCCTCGGGGCGCCGCACGAGCAGCACCTGCAGCCGCTCGTCCATCACCGTGAAGATCACCACGTCGACCGTGACGAGCGGCCGCTCGAAGCCGGGCTGCGCCGCGCGGGCGCCGGGTCTCTGGCTGGGCATGCTTGACAGCTCCTGTTTGAGTTGTACTATACAACCCACAAAGTTGCACAGTACAACTCAAAAGGAGCATCGCATGTTCGGCATCCGGTTCATCAAGTCGCAGCCCACGACCCACCTCATGCAGTTCCGCGGCGGCCAGCTGGTGCGCGAGGGCGCGGGCCTGTCGTTCTTCTACTACTCGCCCACGAGCTCGCTGGTGGCGGTGCCCATGGCCAGCCGCGACGCCGGCTTCATGCTGGAGCTCGTGACCAGCGACTTCCAGGGCGTCACCGTGCAGGGCGAGCTCACGTACCGGGTGGGCGACCCGGCCCGCATCAGCCGCATGATGGACTTCTCGCTCACGCCGGACGGCCGCGCCTACGCGTCCGACGACCCCGAGCGCCTGCAGGAGCGCGTGGTGATGCAGGTGCGCGCCATCGTGCAGCAGGTGATCCAGGCGCTGCCGCTGCGCAAGGCCATCCAGGCCTCGGCCGAGGTCGCGCGCGCGGTGCAGGGCCAGCTGGGCCGGCAGCCCGAGGTGCAGGCCCTGGGGCTGGAGATCCTGGGCGTGGCCGTGGTCGCCATCCGGCCCACGCCCGACATCGCGCGCGCGCTCGAGGCCGAGGCGCGCGAGGCCAACCTCAAGGCCGCCGACGACGCGATCTCGCAGCGCCGCATGGCCGGCGTGCAGAACGAGCGCGCCATCCGCCAGACCGAGCTGGACACCGAGATCGCGGTGGAGCTCAAGCGGCGCGAGATCCAGCAGACGCAGATGGAGGCCCGCGCCGCGGCCATGCGGCGCGAGAACGAGCTGCGCGCCGAGCAGATGGGCGCCGACATCGAGCTCGAGAACCAGCGCAAGGCCTTCGTGGCCAGCGCCGCCGACAACACGCGCCAGGAGGCCGAGGCCCAGGCGCACAAGGTGCGCGCCGTGATGGACGCGCTCGAGAAGGCCGACCCGCGCGTCGTGCAGGCGCTGGCCGCCGTGGGCATGCAGCCGGGTCAGCTCATCGCGCAGGCCTTCGGCGGCCTGGCCGAGCGCGCCGAGCGCATCGGGCAGCTCAACCTCTCGCCCGACCTGCTCGGCTCGCTGCTGGCCGGCGGCGCGGCGGCGCCCACGGCCGCGGCCGCGCGGAGGCCGTCGTGAGCGCGAGCGAGCGGCGCGTGGTGCTCGTCACGCGCCGCACCCGGCTCGATGCGCTGATCGCGCGCCACAACACGCTGGGCCAGGCGCGCTTCGTGGTCGAGCACCTGGGCGCGGACTTCTCCGACTACCTGCGCGAGAGCGAGGCCTACGCGCGCAGCCTGCGCATCACCGTGCAGGCGCTGCAGGCCTGGGGCCGCTACCAGATCGTCGACCGCGCGCTGCTGCCCAACTTCCAGTTCGCCGCGACGGACATCGTCGTGGCACTGGGGCAGGACGGCCTCGTCGCGAACACCATGAAGTACCTCGAGGGCCAGCCGCTGCTGGGGCTGAACCCCGAGCCCTCGCGCTGGGACGGCGTGCTGCTGCCCTTCGGGCCCGAGGCGCTGGCGGCGCTGCTGCCCGAGGTCGCTGCGGAGCGGCGGCCCACGCGCGCCGTGACCATGGCCGAGGCGCGCCTGAGCGACGGCCAGGTGCTGCGCGCGGTGAACGAGCTGTTCATCGGCCCGCGCAGCCACGGCTCGGCGCTGTACGAGCTGCGGCACGGCGCGGCGGCCGAGTCGCAGTCCTCGTCGGGGCTCATCGTGGCCACCGGGCTGGGCTCCACGGCCTGGCTGCGCAGCATCGTCACGGGCTCGATGGCGATCGCGCAGAGCCTGGGCGCTGCCGCGCCCGCCCGGGGCTACGAGCCCCTGCCCTGGGACGAGCCGGCCCTGGTGTTCGCCGTGCGCGAGCCCTTCCCGACGCGCCACACGCAGGCCAGCCTGGTGTTCGGCCGCGTGAGCGGCGAGCAGCCCCTGCGCGTGCAGTCGCGCATGCCCGAGGGGGGCGTGATCTTCTCCGACGGCATGGAGGCCGACCAGCTGCCCTTCGGCGCCGGCCTGGTGGCCCGCATCGCGCCGTCGGCCCGGCGCGGGCAGTTGGTGGTCTGAGGCCGGCGGCGGCGCCGCCTCAGTCCAGCGCCACCCGCAGCCGCTGGAAGCCCACGCGGCAGCTGCCCACCTCCACCTGCACCGCGCCCGTGCCCGCCACCAGCAGCGTGACGAAGCGCTCGTGGCCGTTGCCGCGCGACCAGGGCGAGAAGATCGAGCTGCCGTGCAGCCCGCGGCCCCAGCCCTGCAGGTGGCCGAGCTCGACCACCGCCTCGGTGGGCGCCAGCAGCGTGGCGCCGCCCTCGGCCTGGAAGCTCATGCGCAGCGGCTCGGCGTGGGTGAGGCCGGCCGCCGAGGCCGGGCCGCAGCTGCCCAGGTAGCCGTGGTTGGCCACGCGCAGCTCCACGCGCGTGGCGCCGCCGTCCAGGCGCTCCTGGCGCCGCACCTGCACGCTCAGGCGCGGCACGAGGGCCGCCACGCGCAGGAAGGCCGCGCTCTGCTGCTCGCAGGTGGCGGCCAGGCGGTCCAGCGGCGGGTTCCAGATGCCGATGCGCGGGTCGAAGCCGCCCACCTCCACCGTGCCGAGCTGCGGGTGCTGCAGCTGGCGCCAGGGGCTGAAGATGCGGCCGCCGTTGTGCTCGCGGTCGAAGGCGGCCAGGCGGCGCAGCTCGTCGCGCGTGAGCTGCGAGTAGTGGTCGACGAAGGGCTTCTTGCGCGCAACGCCCAGCTGCTGGAACAGGTCCCAGAGCTCCACCACGTAGGCCAGCGCGCCGCGCTGGCGGTAGGCGTACTGCGAGAGGCTGCCGTGCACGGGCTTCTCGGGCTGGTACAGGAACTCGTGGAAGCCGCTCACCGTGGCGTAGCCCGTGTGCTCGGTCATCCAGGCCTCGACCTGCTGGTACACGCCCAGGTCCTCGGAGTGCATCTTGCTGTCGGGCTGGTCGGCCAGCGGGCGGATGAGCACGCCGCCGAAGGTGTGCAGGTTCAGCCACACCATGATGTTGGGGTGGCGGCTCGCGAAGTCCATCACCGCGCGCACCTCGGGCGCGCTGCCCGGGTAGTGGCCGGCGCCGGCCTGCTGCGGCTCGGGCGCCCAGGCGTAGGCGAAGTTGCGGTTGAAGTCGTAGGCGTTGTCGCCCAGGAAGCCGGCGTCGGGCACCGTGCGGCCGTCGAAGTTGGCGATGCGGCCCTCGGGGTAGAGGCGGAAGAACGGGCCCTCGTCCTCGGGCATGCGCGACACCATCACGGGCGGCACGAGCGGCTCGCCGTCGTCGCCGCGCAGCTCCACGAGGTCGCCGTCGGGGTCGGCCACGCGCAGGTAGGCGGTGCGGCCGTCGCCGTCGAGGTCTTCGGCCACCCAGTGGGCGTGGCCGCGCGCGGCGCGGTCGTCCACGGGGCTCGATCGCACGTAGCGGCCGCGCGCCAGCACCTCCTCGGCGCCGTCGGGGCTGATGCGCGGCGCGACGTAGAACAGCGTCTCGCGCAGCGTCTCGAGCATGGCCGGCGGCAGCGGCTTGCCGCCCGCCGTGGTGGCGCCGCCGTGGATGGCGATGAGGTCCTCGGCGATGGCCAGCGCCACGCTGGTGCCGCAGACCTCGCTGGCGTGCATGTTGCCGTCCACCCAGACGGCCGGGCGCGCGCGGCCGGGCTCGCCGGGGTCGCGGCCGATGGTCAGCAGCGGGATGTCGCGGCCGCCGGCGCTGCGGCCGAGCGAGCCGAGGTGCACGAGGCCGGGGTGGGCGTCGGCCCACTGCTGCAGTTGCCGGGCGAGCTGCTCGTTGTCGATGTACTGGTGGCGGAACACGGTGGGGCAGGGTGGTCGCGGTGCGCCGATGTTGCCGCAAGCCGGGTGGGCGCTTCTGCGGCAAAGGCCCGCAGCATCGCCGCGGTCAGGTCGTGCAGGCCGCCGATGGGCGCGCGCGGTGGCTCGGTGCCGGGCACGAATCCCTGGGCCGTGAAGCGCGCCAGCAGCGCCGGGTCGGGGCTGAGCACGTGCACCGGCACGTCCCAGCTCGCGCCCTCGCCGCTGACGCTGGCCGCGGGCTGGTGGTCGCCCACCAGCAGCACCACGGCCTCGCGCGGGCGCGGGCGCTCGAGCCAGTCGCCGAGCCAGCGGTAGGTGTACTCGAACATGCCGATGTAGTTGGGCCGCATGTCCAGCCAGTCGACGTGGCTGGCCATGGCGCGCTGCGAGGCCTCGGCACCGAAGGGGTCGTCGCTCAGCAGGCGCTCCCAGTCGGGCTGGTGCGGCGGCACGGGGCCGAAGGGCAGGTGCGAGGTGATGGTGGGGAAGAACAGGAAGCGCGGCCGTGTGCCCGGCGCGAGCGGGTGCAGCTGCTCGAAGCGCGCGATGCTGAAGGCGTCGGGGATCTTCCAGTAGCCCAGGGCCGGGCCGCGGTAGCCGAGGTCGCGGCCGTCGAGGAAGCGCTCGAAGCCGTAGAACCGCGACTCGGCCCAGTCCCAGCTGAGCGCGGGATACAGGCCGAAGCTCTCGTAGCCGGCCTGCGCGAACAGGCGCGCCAGCGTGGGGCGGTCGGTGGTGAGCAGCAGGTCGTGGCGCAGCGGGTCGCTGAGGTCGATGCCCGAGAGCAGGCTCAGGTGCGACAGCTCCGAGGCGCCCGCGAAGGTGGCCGCCTTCATGAAGGCCGAGGCCACGTGCCAGCCGCGGGCCTCGAGCCGCGCCGCCAGCTGCGCGCGCGCCGGCGCCAGCCGCGGCGCGATCTGCGCGTCGTCGTAGACCAGCGCGCCGTAGGACTCGAGGAACACCACGATCACGTCGCGCCCGGCCAGCGTGCCCAGCGCCTGCTCGGGCGGCTGCCGCATGGCGGCGTCGAGCGCGGGCGAGGGCGGCAGCACGCGCTCGACGCGGCCCGGCAGCAGCGCGTTGGCCAGCAGCAGGCCCTGGCGCGCGTAGGTGGGCGTGATGGGGTCGGTGACCACGTGCCAGGTGAGGTGCGGCACGGTGCTGGCCAGGTGCAGCACCACGGCCAGCGCGGCGGCGCCGGTGAGCGGCCAGGTCCAGCGCGCGCGCAGGGCGTAGGGCGCGGCCCGTTGCGCCAGCGTGCGCAGTGCCCAGCGCAGCAGCAGCGCCAGGCCTCCCAGTGCGAGCACGGCGCCCACCGCCGCGCCCGTGCCCACGTACCAGGGGTGCTCGCGCGCCGTGACCCACAGGAAGGTGGAGATCTGCTGGCCGTCCCAGTACAGGTTGACGGGGCGGCCGAACAGCGTGGGCACGGTGACGTTGAAGTAACGGCCCAGCACCAGCGCCAGCGTGGCCACGGTCAGCAGGTTGAGCGCCCAGGGCGCGAGCGCGCGGCGCCAGGCCACCAGGGCCAGCAGCAGCAGCCACAGGCCCACGGCCTCGGGCGAGAGCCGGGTGTCGGGCAGCACGGCGGGTGTGGGCCACCAGTTCTTCAGGCTCAACAGGGTGTTGATGAGCAGCAGCGCGGCCACCGCCGCGGCCGCGCCCCGCCACGCCGGCCGCCGAGGCGGCGGGCCCCCGGCCTCAGCCACCGCGCGCACAGCGGAAGCCGATGTAGACCACGGCCGTGTCCGCCGGCTTGGCCTGGTGGTGGCTGGCCTGCATCGGCGCCGTGCCATACCACCACGAGCCGCCGCGCGTGCGGCGCTCGGCGTCGCCGCGGGCGCCCACGGGGTCGTCCACCCATTCCCAGGCGTTGCCGCCCATGTCGAACAGGCCGTTCACGCCGGCCGGGGTGGTGCCGGCGCGCGCGTGGCCGTCACCGCGGGTCAGCCGCGCGCCGTGCTTCACGGCGCGCGCCGCGGCCTCGGGGCCGCAGTCGCCCAGGCACTGTGCGCCGCGGGCGCTGTCGCCCGTGGGCAGCGGGTAGCGGCGGCCGCGCTGGAAGGGCGCGGGCGGCTGCGCGCGCTGCTCGGTGTAGGCGGCGCTGGCCCACTCGGCGTCGGTGGGCAGGCGGCCGCCGGCCCAGCGGCAGAAGGCCTGAGCCTCGTGCCAGGTGAGGTGCACCGCGGGCTCGTCGTCGGCCGGCACGTGGCCGGGGCCGAAGGGGCGCTGCCAGGTCCAGCCGCGCTTCCGGGTCCAGCCCATCTCGTAGACCTCGCCGCCGCCGCGCTGCTCGGCCGCCGTCACGGTGCGCGTGGCCTGCGCGAAGGCGCGGAACTGCGCGATGGTGGTCTCGGTGCGCGCGATCTCGAAGGCGCCGACACGCTGCCAGTCGATGGGCGCCGCGGCGGCCGGCAGCGCGGCGGCCAGCAGGACGGGGAGCAGTCGCCAGGGGTGCATGGGTTCACTCTATCGGCCGGCCGCCGCGGCTGCGGCACCATCGCGCGATGACCCCTGATCGCCCCGACTTTGTGGCGCTGCCCGAACTGCTGGCGCGCCACGCCCTCGAACGGCCCGAGGCCGCCGCGCTGGCCTGCGGCGAACGCGCCTGGAGCTGGCGGGCCTTCGACGCCCGCGCCGACCGCATCGCCGCCCTGCTGCAGGCCCGCGGCATCGGCCCCGGCGCCACCGTGGCCCTGTGCGCCGGCACCAGCCTCGATGCGGTGGCCGTGTTCATGGGCACGCTGCGCGCCGGCGCGGCCATCGTGCCGCTGGCACCGGGCTCCACGCCGGCGCAGCTGGCCGCGATGGCGGCCGACGCCGGCGCGCGGCTGCTGTTCGGCGACGCGGCGGCCGAGGGCGTGCCCTGGCCCGAGGGCCTGGGCCGCGTGGCGATCGGCGAAGACCCCGCCGTGCTCGACGCCACGCTGCCCCCCGCGGAGACGCGGCCGCAGCCCGTGGCCATCGATCCGGCCTGGCCCTTCAACATCATCTACAGCAGCGGCACCACGGGCACGCCCAAGGGCATCGTGCAGCCGCACGCCATGCGCTGGGCGCACATCCAGCGCGCCGCGGCCTCGGGCTACGGGCCGGCCGCGGTGACCATGATCGCCACGCCGCTGTACAGCAACACCACGCTGGTGTGCCTGATCCCCGCGCTGGCCTATGGCGGCAGCGCCGTGCTGATGCCGAAGTTCGACGCCCGGCGCTACCTCGAACTGGCCGAACAGCGCCGCGCCACGCACACCATGCTCGTGCCGGTGCAGTACCGGCGCCTGATGGAGTTGCCGGACTTCGACCGCTTCGACCTCGGCGCCTTCCAGCAGAAGTTCTGCACCAGCGCGCCCTTCCCGGCCGAGCTCAAGGCCGAGGTGCTGCGCCGCTGGCCCGGCGGCCTCACCGAGTACTACGGCATGACCGAAGGCGGCGGCACCTGCATCCTGCAGGCCCACCTGCACCCCACCAAGCTCCACACCGTGGGCCCGCCGGCCGAGGGCCACGACATCCGCCTCATCGACGAGGCCGGGCACGAGCTGCCGCCGGGCGCGCTCGGCGAGGTCGTGGGCCGCAGCCCCGGCATGATGAGCGGCTACCACGGCCGAGCCGAGCTCACGCGCGAGGCCGAGTGGTTCGACGACCAGGGCCGCCGCTACATCCGCACCGGCGACATCGGCCGCTTCGACGAGGACGGCTTCCTGGTGCTGATGGACCGCCGCAAGGACATGGTCATCAGCGGCGGCTTCAACATCTACCCCAGCGACCTCGAGGCCGTGCTGCGCCGCCACCCCGAGGTGGCCGACGCCGCCGTGGTGGGCGTGCCCAGCCGCGAGTGGGGCGAGACGCCCGTGGCCTTCTGCGTGCGGCGCGAGGGCAGCGCACTCGAGGCCGAGGCGCTGCGCCAGTGGGTGAACGCGCAGGTGGGCAAGACGCAGCGCCTGAGCGCGCTGCAGTGGCTGCCCGAGCTGCCGCGCAGCGCCATCGGCAAGGTGCTCAAGCGCGAGCTGCGCGCGGCCTACGCCGCCGCGTCGGCCGCGGGCTGAGCCCCGCCCAGCTGCGCCGACAGCGCCTGCGCGCAGCGCCGCAGCGCGTGCGCCGCGGTGCCCTGCGGCCGCACGTCGAAGCCCGGCGTGGCGCCGATGGCCGTGAGCGCCAGCACCAGCCGGCCCGTGGCGTCGAACACCGGCGCGGCCAGGCCGCTCACGCCGGCCACGGCCGCGTCGACGACGTGGCTCACGCCCGCGTCGCGGATGGCGGCGAGCTCGGCCTCGAAGGCGGCGTCGAAGCCGGCGCGGCCGGTCTCGGCGCGCCAGGCCGCGCGCACCACGGCGCGCGGCAGGTGGGCCGCGAACAGGCGGCCGCTGGCGGTGCCGGCCAGGCTCATCACGGCGCCGTGGCGCATGCTCACGTGCACGGCGGTGGGCGCCTCCTCGGTGCGCACGACGGTGGCGCCGCGCTCGCCCCACACGGTGATGCCCACGGTCTGCCCCAGGGCCTGGGCCAGGGCCGGCAGCTGCTCGGTGGCCAGGCGCAGCGGGTCGACCTGCTGCAGGCTGATGAGCCCGATCTGCAGCGCCAGCGGGCCCAGGCCGTAGCGCGCGCTGGCCTCGTCCCGCGCGATGAGCCCCAGCTTGCCGAAGCTCACGAGGTAGGGGTGGGCCTTGGCCGGCGGCATGCCCGCGGCGGCGGCCAGGTCCTTCAGCGCCATGGGCCGGCCCACGCGCGCCAGCGCCTGCAGCAGCCGGCCGCCGACCTCGATGCTCTGGATGCCCCGTTGCGCCGTCATGCCGAGATGATTAGACTTTGTCGAACTCGTTCAACCATAGCAAACCACCGCGTCGGAGACAAGCGCGCCGGCCCGCACCCGCCCCGTGCGCCGCCGCGCCCCGCGCCGCCGCCCCGCCAGGAGCCCCCATGCCGCGCGACCTGACCCCCCTGCCGCTCAGCGGCTTCGGCAACCACTTCGCCAGCGAGGCCGTGCCCGGCGCGCTGCCGCAGGGCCGCAACAGCCCGCAGCGCGTGGCCCACGGCCTGTATGCCGAGCTGCTGTCGGGCACCGCCTTCACGGCGCCGCGCGCCGAGAACCGCCGCACCTGGCTGTACCGCCGCCAGCCCAGCGTGCTGACGGGCGCGCACGACGCCTACGAGCAGCCGCTGTGGCAATCCGGCCCCGGCGGCGACGACACGCCGGTGCCGCCGGATCCGCTGCGCTGGCACCCGTTTGCGCTGCCGGCCGAGGGTGAATCGCGCGACTTCGTCGACGGCCTCGTCACCGTCTGCCGCAACGGCGACCCCGACGCGCAGGCCGGCATCGCCATCCACCTGGTGCTGGCCAACCGCAGCATGGGCCGGCGCGCGCTGGTCAACGCCGACGGCGAGATGCTGCTCGTGCCGCAGCAGGGGCGGCTCGTCGTGACCACCGAGCTCGGCGTGCTGGAGGCCGCGCCCGGGCAGATCGTGCTCGTGCCGCGCGGCATGGCGTTCAAGGTGGCGCTGCCCGACGGCGTGTGCCGCGCCTACGTGTGCGAGAACCACGGTGCCCCCTTCCGCCTGCCCGAGCTGGGCCCCATCGGCAGCAACGGCCTGGCCAACCCGCGCGACTTCGTCGCACCCGCCGCGGCCTTCGAAACCGAGCCCGGCCCCTACGAGCTGATCCGCCGCTTCGGCGGCCGCAGCTGGCGCTGCCAGCAGCCGGGCACGCCCTTCAACGTGGTGGCCTGGCACGGCAACCTCGTGCCGCTGCGGTACGACACGGCGCACTTCAACACCATCGGTTCGATCAGCTTCGACCACCCCGACCCGAGCATCTTCACGGTGCTCACGAGCCCGTCCGACACACCCGGCGTGGCCAATTGCGACTTCGTGATCTTCCCGCCGCGCTGGATGGTGGCCGAGGACACCTTCCGCCCGCCCTGGTACCACCGCAACGTGATGGCCGAGTTCATGGGCCTGGTGCTGGGCCAGTACGACGCCAAGCCCGAGGGCTTCAAGCCCGGCGGCGCCAGCCTGCACAACACCATGGTGCCGCACGGCCCCGACACCGAGGCCTTCGAGCGCGCGAGCAGCGCCGCGTTGCAGCCGCACAAGCTGGCCGACACGCTCGCCTTCATGTTCGAAAGCCGCTACCGTCTGCGGCCCACGGCCTGGGCGATGCAGCCCGCGCGGCTGGACGCGGCCTATGCCGGCTGCTGGACGGCGCTGGCCGACCGCTTCGACGAGAAGAACCGCTGAGATGAGCCCCTCCCCCGCCTTCGTCACCACCACCGACGCCACGCACGACCCCGCCCTCGTCAGCTGGGTGGCCTCGGCCAACGCGCCCGACACCGACTTCCCGATCCAGAACCTGCCCTACGCGCGCCTGCGCCGCAAGGCCGACCAGGGCGTGGAGCCCGAGCCCTGGCGCGTGGGCGTGGCCATCGGCGACCAGGTGCTGGACCTGCGCGTGGCGCTCGAGGTCTGCCCCTGGGACAGCGAGGTGGCCGTGCACCTGCAGCCCCTGGCCGACGGCGACCTGGCCGCCTTCATGGCCGCCGGCCGCCCGGCCTGGCGCGCCGTGCGCGCCGCGCTCAGCGAGGCGCTCACCGACGGCAGCCTGCACGGCCCCTTCCTCGAGACCGCGCTCGTGCCCATGGCCGAGGTGGAGTACACGCTGCCCTGCACCGTGGGCGACTACACCGACTTCTACGCCAGCATCCACCACGCCACGGCCGTGGGCCGCCTGTTCCGGCCCGACAACCCGCTGCTGCCCAACTACCAGTGGGTGCCCATCGGCTACCACGGGCGCAGCAGCAGCCTGGTGGTCAGCGGGCGCGGCCTGCGGCGGCCGCTGGGCCAGCTGAAGGCGCCCGACGCCCCGGCCCCGGTGCTGGCGCCCAGCCGTCGCGTCGACCACGAGTTCGAGCTCGGCGCGCTCATCGGCCCGGGCAACGCCCTGGGCAGCCGCGTCGGCATCGACGAGGCCGAGGCCCACCTGTTCGGCCTGGTGCTGTTCAACGACTGGAGCGCGCGCGACATCCAGGCCTGGGAGTACCAGCCGCTGGGCCCCTTCCTCAGCAAGAACTGGGGCAGCACCCTGAGCCCCTGGGTGGTGACGATGGAGGCGCTGGCGCCCTTCCGCGTGCCCTTCACGCGGCCGGCCGAGCACCCGCAGCCGCTGCCCTACCTGGACAGCGCCGCGCACCGGGCGGGTGGCGCGCTGAGCATCGGCCTGGAGACCTGGATCCAGACCTCGCGCATGCGCCAGGCGGGCTCGGCCGGCGAGCGCCTGGCGGCCACCGACCTGGCCGACGCGGCCTACTGGACGCTGGCGCAGCTGATCACGCACCACACGGTGAACGGCTGCAACCTGCGCACGGGCGACCTGCTGGGCAGCGGCACGCTCAGCGGCCCCGGCCCGGGGCAGGGCGGCTCGCTGCTGGAGCTGAGCCAGGGCGGCAAGGTGCCGGTGGTGCTGGCCAACGGCGAGACGCGCACCTTCCTCGAAGACGGCGACACCGTCATCCTGCGCGGCCGCTGCACGGCCGCGGGCCGGCGCGCCATCGGCTTCGGCGACTGCCGCGGCACGCTGATGCCGGCCGACGCCTAGGCGCCGGGTGCCGCGGCGCGGTGCACCGGCAGGCCCGGTGCATCGAGCGTGGCGCGCAGGATCGAGCCGCTGACCGACTCGGTGCCGTACAGCGTCTGCCGCTGCGGCCCGCCGAACGCCAGGTTGGTGAGCGAGGCCCCCGCGCAGCTGCGCAGCACCAGCTCGGGCTCGGCCCGCGCGTTGAGCACCCAGGCCACGCCCAGGCCCGGGTTGGCCACGACCACGCGGCCGCGCTCGTCCACCGCCAGGCCGTCGGGCCCGCTGGGGCCGTGGGACGTGAAGAAGGCGCCCACCTTCGCCACGCCGCCGTCGTCCAGCAGCGGCACGCGCCAGACCTGGTTGCCGCGCGTCGCGGCCAGGTAGAGCACGCGCTCGTCGGGCGACAGCGCCACGCCGTTGGGGCTGGGCACGTTGTGCAGCAGCAGGTCGAGCCGGCCGTCGGGCCGCAGGCGGTAGAGCCGGCCCGTGGGGTCGTGCAGGCCGGTCTGGCCCTGGTCCGTGAAGTACAGGTTGCCGCGGCGGTCGAAGCACAGGTCGTTGACGCCCTTGAAGCGCTCGCTGTGGCGGCGCTCCAGGAAGGGCCGCACGCTGCCGCGCACGATGTCCACCACCATCAGGCCGTTGCGGTAGTCGGTGACCAGCAGCTCGCGCTCGTTGAGGAACTTCTGGCCGTTGGGCTCGCCGGCCCACTCGGCGATCAGCGCCCAGTCGCCCTGGGCATCGATGCGGAAGATGCGGCCGAAGGGGATGTCGGTGACGTAGAGGTTGCCAGCCTCGTCGAACACCGGGCCTTCGAGGAACGAGTCGGTGGGCTGGCCGCCGCGGTTGGCGTCGGCCCAGTCGGAGCGCACGCCGGTGCGGCGAAAGCGCTCGGGCATGCGCGTGAAGAGCTCGGTGTCGCGCACCTGGGGCGCCTGCAGCAGGAACATGGCGACGGCTCCGGGTGGATCAGGGTGGCTACTGCCGCTCGAAGGCCGTGTTCGCGGCCACCTTGCCCCAGTAGGCCGTGCGCTCCTGCAGGTCCTTCGCAAAGGCCGCGGCGTCCCAGTGGCCGGGCTCGGACGCGATGCCCTCGGCAAAGGCCTTCATGTCGGCCGAGGCCATCGCCGTGGCGATCTCCTTCTGCAGCCGCTCCACCACCGCCGGCGGCGTGCCGCGCGGCGCCCACAGGCCGGTGAAGTTGATCAGGCCCTGGGTCTTGAGGCCCGCCTCGGCGAACGTCGGCACCTCGGGCAGCGCGGCCAGGCGCCTGCTGCCGCTGATGCCCAGGATGCGCACCTTGCCGCCCTTGACGTGGCCCATCACGCCCGGCGTGGACGCCACCTGGAAGTCGATGGTGCCCGACAGCAGGCCCATCGTCGCCTCGCCCGCGCCCTTGTACGGGATGTGCATGAAGTTCACGCCCGCGGCAATGCCCAGCGCCTCGCTCACGAAGTGCGGCGTGGTGCCGGCGCCGCCGGTGCCGTAGGTCACCTTGTTGGCCTCGGCCTTGGCGGCGGCCACCAGCTCGGCCAGGGTCCTGAACTTCGAATCGGCCTTCACCACCACGCCCATGGGCGCGAACATGAAGGCGCCCAGCGGCAGCAGGTCCTTCTCGTGGTCGAAGGGCAGCTTGCGGAAGATGTGCGGCAGCAGTGCCCAGGTGGTGTCGTTGGCCAGCAGCGTGTATCCGTCGGCCGGCGACTGCACCACCGAGGCGACGCCGATGGTGCCGGTGGCGCCGGCCCTGTTCTCGACGAAGAAGGTCTGGCCGGTCTGCTCCTGCAGCTTGGCGGCCATCTTGCGCGTGACCACGTCGACCGCGCCACCCGGCGGGTAGGGCACGACGATCTTCACGGGCTTGGCGGGCCAGGCCTGGGCCTGCGCCAGCGTGTGCAAGGCCAGCGCCGCGGCGGCCAGCGCGGTGCGGAGGGTGATCTTCATGGGGCTGTCTCCTGAGGTGCGGTCGTTCAGGCGCGCAGCACCGCCAGCGCGTTCTGCGCCGCGGCCACGCCCATCTTGACGTAGGCATCGGCCGTGACGCCGCCGATGTGCGGGCTCAGCACGATGCGCGCCTCGCCATGGAAGGGGTGCGGTGCCGTCATCGGCTCCACCACGAAGCTGTCCAGCCCGGCGGCGGCCACCTGGCCCGAGCGCACGGCGTCCAGCAGCGCGGCCTCGTCGACGAGGCCGCCGCGCGCGGTGTTCACGATCAGCACGCCCCGCTTGCAGGCGGCCAGCGTCTGCGCGTTCAGCAGGCTTGCGTTGTCGCGGGTGAGCGGGCAGTGCAGCGAGATCGCGTCGGACTCGCGCCAGATCGTCGCCAGGTCGACCGCCCGCACCTGCGCGGGCAGGTTCGTCGCGTAGGGGTCGTGGCCCAGCACGCGCATGCCCATGGCGTCGGCCATGCGCGCGAAGCGCAGGCCGATGGCGCCCAGGCCGATGACGCCCACGGTGCGGCCGTCGAGCTCGATGCTCTTGTGCGTGGCCTTGTCCCAGTGGCCGGCGTGCATGCGCGCATTCAGCGGCACCACGCTCTTGGCGCAGGCCAGCAGCAGCGCCAGCGCCTGCTCGGCCACCGCGGCGGCGTTGGCGCCGACGGCGGCCACCACGCGGATGCCCCGCGCCTGCGCGGCGGCCTTGTCGATGGTGTCGGTGCCGCTGCCGTGCTTGCTGATGACCCGGAGGCTGGGCGCCGCGTCCATGGCCGCCGCGCCCACCTGGCTGTAGCGCACGATGATGGCCACGGGGTCGTGCTGCCGGCACAGCGCGATCACGTCGTCCACGGTCGGCGTCTTGCCGGCGAACACGAGCTCGAAGTCTTCGAGCAGCGCCAGGGCCTCGGGCGCGAGGTCGTTGCCCGTGACGAGGAACACCGGCCGCTTCGTGCTCACAGCGTCTCCCCCTCGCGGATCACGCCCGCCGCGCGCAGCGCGGCGTTCAGCCAGGCCGGCGCCAGGGCCTCGCGGCTCTTGATCTGCGCGATGCGCTTCGTTTCCGCCGCCACCTTCTCGGCCGCCAGCGGCAGCATCGCGGCGGCCTTGGCGCGCTCGATCACGGTCACGCCGTCGGCGTCGCCCACCACCAGGTCGCCCGGGCACACGCTGACGCCGCCGATGCTGATGGGGTGGTTCAGCCGGCCCGACACCGACTTGGTTGGCCCGTTGGGGTTGAGCCCGGCGGCGAACATCGGGAAGCCCAGCTCGCGGATGGCCTCGCTGTCGCGCACAGCGCCGTCGATGACCACGCCGACGATGCCGAGCGCCACGCACTGCTGCGACATGATCTCGCCCATCAGCGCGCTGCCGAGGTCGCCCTTGCCGTCGACCACGATCACGTCACCCGGCTGCGCGATGGCCATCGCGGCGTGGATCATCAGGTTGTCGCCCGGGCGCACTTCCACCGTGATGGCCGGGCCGGCGAATCGCATGCTCGGCGCCAGCGGTGCGATGCGGCCGTGCAGCGCGCCGCGGCGGCCGGCGACGTCGGCCAGGATCGACGACGGGTAACGCGCGGCCTGTTCGACGACGGCGGGATCGACACGGTCGATGGTGCGGATCACGTCGGGCCATGCGGCGGCTGGACTCATGAGAGTCTCCTTGAAGGTGGTCGGTGGAAACCCAGCGAACGCCGCGGAACCGGCTCTGCCGGGCCGCTGGCGGGCGGCCCCCTCGGGGGGTAGCGAGCGTCAGCGAGCTGGGGGGCTAGTCAATCTTCGCGCCGGAGTCGCGGACCACCTTGCCCCAGCGCGGGATCTCGTCGCGGATCAGCGCCGCAAACTGCTCCGGCGTGCCGCCGGCCGGGTCCGCACCTTCGTCGCCCAGCTTCTTGCGCAGCTCGGGGTTCTGCAGTGCCTTGTTGAACTCGGCGTTGAGCTTCGCGATCACGTCCCTGGGCGTGCCGGCCGGGGCCAGCAGGCCGAACCAGGTGACGGCGTCGAAGCCCTTGTAGCCCGACTCGTTGATGGTCGGCACGTTGGGCAGGTCGTCGACGCGCTTGGCGCTGGTCACGGCCAGCGGGCGCAGCTTGCCCTGCTTGATCTGGCCCAGCAGCGTGGGCACGGACGACATGTACAGGTCCACGGTGCCGCTGATCACGTCGGTCAGCGCCTGGGCCGCGCCCTTGTAGGGCACGTGCTGGGTTTCGATGCCAGCGGCCTTCTGGAACAGCTCGCTGGTCAGGTGCGCCACCGTGCCGTTGCCCGGCGAGGCGAAGTTCAGCGAGCCGGGCTTGGCCTTGGCCGCGGCCACGGTGTCGGCCAGCGTCTTGTGCGGCGTGCCCATGCCGGTGACCATGACCAGCGGCGCGTTGGCCACCAGCACGATGGGCGCCAGGTCCTTCAGCGGGTCGTAGGGCATCTTCGCGTACAGCGTCGGGTTGATCGCCAGGTTGCTGGTCTGGCCCAGCACGATGGTGTAGCCGTCGGGTGCGGCCTTGGCCGCCACGTCCACGCCCAGGTTGCCGCCAGCGCCCGGGCGGTTCTCGATCACGAAGGTCCAGCCGGTGGCCGCGCCCACGCGCTGCGCGGTCTCGCGGGCGATCAGGTCGGTGCCGCCGCCCGGCGGGAAGGGCACGACGAGGCGGATGGGCTTGGCCGGCCAGGCCTGCGCACGCGCGACCGATGCGGCGCCCAGCAGCGTGGCGGCGACCGCCACGGGCAGGGCGGCGGGGGCCAGGGTCAGCAGCAGGCGGCGGCGGATGGGCATGGTTGTCTCCGGGTGGATGGCCGACGCCTCGGTGGGGCCGCACGGGGGCTGCGGTGGGCGTCGTGAGGATCCCAGTGTCGAGGGCCGCGGCGCTACAGTCCAATCGATACTTTCTGCGAATCCATTCACGGAGCTTTTGCCATGGACCTGCGCGACCTGCGCTACTTCGAGGCCATCGCCGAGCTGCAGCACGTGGGCCGCGCGTCGGCCCGCGTGCACCGCTCGCAGCCGGCGCTGACGAGCAGCGTGCGCCGGCTCGAGGCCGCCTGCGGCGCGGCGCTGTTCGAGAAGGCCGGCCGCGGCATCCGCCTCACCGAGGCCGGCCAGGTGCTGCTGAAGTGGGCGCGCCGGCTGCGCTTCGACGTCGACGACGCGCGGCGCGAGATCGCGGCCATCCACCAGGGCCTCGCCGGGCACGTGCGCATCGGCATCGTGCCCACCGCGGCGCAGTTCCTGCTGCCGGCCGTGGCGCGGCAGCTGCTGCACGAGGCCCCGGCCGTGACCCTGGCCACCCAGGTGGCCCTGGTCGACAGCCTGCGGCCGCGGCTGCGCGCCGGCGAGCTCGACCTCGTGGTCGGCACCGAGGGCGCCGATGCGGAGGGCCTGGAGACCCGCGTGCTGGCCGACGACCCCGTGGTGGTCGTGGCCGCGGCCGGCCACCCCGTGTTCGACGGCCGGCCGGCCATGAAGGACCTCTGCGCGCACGGCTGGGCCCTGCAACCGCCGGGTGCGCCCACGCGCGACTGGCTGGACCACAGCTTCGACCGCCAGCACCTGCCGCGGCCGCGCGTGCAGGTGGAGTCGTCGATGCTGCTGGTGCTGCCGGCGCTGATCGCGCAGACCGGGTTGCTGAGCTTCGTGTCGCGGCTGCACCTGACGGTGGGCCTGGCGGGTTCGGGGCTGCAGGAGGTGCCCGTGAAGGAGGCCGTGATGCGCCGCCGGCTGGTGGTGAACTGGCGCGCCCACAGCTACCTGCCGCCCGCGGCGGCGCGCGTCATCGAGCTGCTGGCGGCCGGGCCCTCACAGCCGTCACGGCCGCAGGCCAAGCGGCCTCGCTGAGCGCTAGGCCGCCTGCGGCTTCACGCGCAGCGCCCACAGCACGCCGGCCATCAGCAGCACCACGCCCACCAGCACGCCGGGCGCGGGCGGCTGGCCGCGCAGCATCAGCGCATAGGCCAGCGCGGCCAGCGTCTCGAACACGATGAGCTGCCCGGCCAGCGCTGGCGGCAGGCGCTGGCTGGCCTCGTTCCAGCACAGCGTGCCCAGCCAGCTGGCGAACAGGCCGATGGCCAGCATCAGGCCGATGAACTCCCACGAGCGCGGGCCGAAGGGCATCTGCAGCGTGCCGCCGCTCAAGCCATCGAAGGCCCACAGCAGCGCGTAGCCCACGGCCGCCAGCGGCAGCGTGGCCAGGCCCTGCGCCGTGGCCCAGGCGCTGGGCGAGCGGTTGGCGTGCGTGCGCAGCCAGTCGGCGTTGCGGATGGGGTACCAGGTCCAGCAGGCCACCGCGCCCACGGCCAGCAGCACACCCAGGCCGTAGCGCACCAGGTCGACATCGCCCGTGGCCTGCAGCCGCGCCAGCTCGGCCTGGTTGACGAAACCGATGCCGGCGGCGATGAGCGCCAGCGAGGGCGCCAGCCGTGCCCAGGGCAGCCGCCCGTCGCGCGCGCGCACCGCGGCGGCGCCGCGTAGGTTGGACACGATGGCGATCACCACCGGCAGCGTGCCGATGATCATGGTGGCCAGCGGCCCGCCGCTCATCTGGATGGCCGCCGCCAGGCACAGGTAGTACAGCAGGTTGCCCACGGCGGAGAGCTTGAGCGCCTCCAGCCAGTCGGCGCGCGACAGCCCGCGCAGCGCCTCGCGCGCCATCCAGGCCAGCGGCAGCGCGATCAGCCCGAAGGCGAGGTAGCGGCCCACCACCAGCAGCGCCGGCGGGTACTCGGCCAGCAGCGTGGGCGCGATGAACACCAGGCCCCACATCAGGCCGGCGGCGAGGGCGAAGAGGGTGCCCGTGATCAGGGAATGGCGGGAGGGCTGCATGGGCGCGGCCGGGTGCGCCGAGAGGAGCGCGTGACACCGGGCCAGTACGGGCTGGCGCGATTCTGGCACCGGCCCACAATGCGCCGCTCCTGCATCCCTGCCCATCCGATGAGCCCGAACACCACCCCCCGCGCCGTGGTCGCCGCCGCCGCGCTGATGCTGGCGCTGATGGCCGGCGCCGGCCCCGCCCTCGCGCAGCCCACCGCCGCCGCGCCGGCCGCCGCGGAGGCCGAGCGCAGCCCCGCCGCGCGCGCCCTGCACACGCTGTTCGCCACCAGCTTCGAGGACAACACGCGCCGCTTCCCGGAGTGGGCCACCTACCGCGG
>ERZ1066136.769-NODE-769-length-20417-cov-6.925990_pt1 | contig 20417 bp, 18 predicted proteins | sample MGYA00382783_ERZ1066136 | MGnify/ENA primary metagenome ERZ1066136 (study PRJEB33369, sample SAMEA5778366) | biofilm metagenome | biome: Industrial cooling water; feature: Water cooling tower basin; material: Biofilm | place: United Arab Emirates | collected... | reverse complement strand
GGACCGTTCTTCAACGACGAGTTCGGCGACACCTTCGGCAACATCTACGCCTTCACGAGCGACGACTACGGCTTCGCCGAGATGCGCGACTACGTGGAGGACGTGCGCCGCGAACTGCTGCAGGTGCAGGACGTGGGCAAGGTGGACATCCTCGGCGAGCAGCCCGAGAAGGTGTGGATCGAGATGTCGCACCGGAAGCTCACCACGCTCGGGATCGATCCGCTCAGCCTGTTCCAGGTGCTGCGCGCCCAGAACGAGATGACCCCGGCGGGCAACTTCGAGACCCGGGACGACAAGGTGTTCATCCGCGTGAGCGGCGACTTCAAGTCGGTCGAGAGCATCCGCGAGATCGGCATCCAGGCGAACGGCCGGCTGTTCCGGCTGGGCGACATCGCGACCGTCCGGCGCGGCTACGCGGACCCGCCCGAAAGCCTCATGCATTTCAACGGCAAGCCGGCGATGGGCCTCGCGGTATCCATGCGCAAGGGCGGCGACATCATCGCCATGGGCAAGGCGCTGGAAGCCACGATGGCGCGCATGTCGCGCGAACTGCCGGTGGGCATCGACGTCCACCAGGTGGCGGATCAGCCCACGGTGGTGGGCCGGTCGGTGAACGAGTTCATGCGCACGCTGGCCGAGGCCGTGATCATCGTGCTGGCGGTGAGCTTCCTGTCGCTGGGCTTCCGCACGGGCGTGGTGGTGGCGCTCTCGATTCCTCTGGTGCTCGCGATGACGTTCCTCGCCATGCGCCTGTTCGGCATCGACCTGCAGCGCATCTCGCTGGGTGCGCTCATCATCGCGCTCGGCCTGCTGGTGGACGACGCCATCATCGCCGTCGAGATGATGGCCATCAAGATGGAGCAGGGCTGGGATCGCCTGAAGGCCGGCGCCTACGCGTACACGTCCACCGCGCCGTCCATGCTGACGGGCACGCTGATCACCGCCGCGGGCTTCCTCCCGGTGGGGCTCGCCAAGTCCGACGCGGGCGAGTACACCTTCTCGATCTTCGCGGTGGTGTGCATCGCGCTGCTCGTTTCCTGGTTCGTGGCGGTCCTGTTCATTCCCTACATGGGATTCCACCTGCTGCCCGACTACACCCGGGCGGCCAGTCATGAGGGCTTCCTGCGCGGGCTGTGGCGGCGGCTGCGCGGCGGGAAGGCGCCGTCGGGTCCGGCACCCGCGCACGGCGAAGGGCACGAACACGACGTCTATCAGAGGCCCTTCTACAGGCGCTTCCGTGCGCTGGTCACCTGGTGCGTCACCTACCGCAAGACCGTGATCGTCCTCACCCTGGGCATCTTCGTGCTGGCGGTGGCGGGCTTCGGCTTCGTGCAGCAGCAGTTCTTCCCTTCGGCCAACCGGCCCGAGCTCGTGGCCGACATCTGGCTGCAGGAGGGCGCGTCCATCACCGCCACGCAGGCGGAGGCGAAGCGCTTCGAGGCGATCCTCGCGAAGGATCCCGACATCGAGAAGTACGTGAGCTACATCGGCACGGGCAGCCCGCGCTTCTATCTGCCGCTCGACCAGCAGCTCGCCAGTTCCAACCTCGCCGAGTTCGTCGTCACGACCAAGGGTGCCGAAGTGCGCGACGCCGTCCAGGCGCGGCTCGTGAGCGCCCTCGAGAACGAGTTCACGCGGGTGCGCTTCCGGGTGATACCCCTTCAGAACGGCCCGCCCGTGTCGTACCCGGTGGTGTTCCGCGTGATGGGCAAGGACTTCGACGAACTCAGGCGTATCGCGGGCCAGGTGGCCGACGTCATGCGAGCCAACGGCAACCTGCGCGGCGTGCACTTCGACTGGAACGAGAAAATCAAGGTCGTGAAGCTGGACATCGACCAGAACAAGGCGCGACTCCTGGGCATCAGCTCCCAGGAGCTGTCGCTCACGCTGCACTCGCTGCTCACGGGCTACTCCATCACGGAGTTCCGCGAACGCGACAAGCTGATCGAGGTGCTGGCCCGGGCGCAGCCCGGAGAGCGCCGCAGCCTCGGCGAGATCGCGGACATCAACGTCCCCACCCAAGGCAACCGCTGGGTGCCGCTGTCGCAGGTCGCGAAGATTCGCTACGAGCTGGAAGAGGGCCTCATCTGGCGCCGCGACCGGCTGCCCACCATTTCCGTTCAGGGTGACGTGCTGGGCAGCATTCAGGCGCCGGTGGTGACCGCGCAGGTGGAGGCGGCACTGAAGGACGTGCAGGCGGCGCTGCCTCCCGGCTATCGCATCGAGACGGGCGGCATCAGCGAGGAGAGTGCGCAGGGGCAGGGCTCGGTGAACGCCGTGCTGCCGCTCATGCTGATCACCGTGATCACGCTGCTGATGGTGCACCTGCAGAGCGTGCGCAAGAGCTTCCTGGTGCTGGTCACGGCACCGCTCGGCATCATCGGCGTGAGCCTGTTCCTGCTCGTGGGACGGGTGCCTTTCGGCTTCGTCGCGATGCTGGGCTTCATCGCGCTGTCCGGCATGATCATGCGCAACTCGATCATTCTCGTGGACCAGATCGACCAGGACCTCGCCGCCGGTCACTCCCTGTGGGAGGCCATCATCGAGTCCGCCGTGCGCCGCTTCCGGCCCATCATGCTCACGGCTGCCGCGGCCATTCTCGCGATGATCCCGCTTGCCCGGTCCAACTTCTGGGGGCCCATGGCGGTGACCATCATGGGCGGCCTGCTCGTGGCGACCGTTCTCACGCTGCTGTTCCTGCCCGCGCTCTACGCGCTCGCCTTCCGGGTGCGCCGGCCCGCGCAGGCCTGATTCCCGAGGGGTTCCGATGAGACGACTTCTTCCGGCTGCCCGGTTCGCGGCTGGCCTGATGCTGTTGTGGGCCGTCGCGGTCACGGTCCATGCCCAGACGCGTTTCGGCGTGGCGTCGGCGCATCCGCTGGCCACCCAGGCCGGCGAGGCCGTGCTCGAGGCCGGTGGCAATGCCTTCGACGCGGCGGTGGCCGTGGCGGCGGCGCTCGGGGTGGTGGAGCCCTTCTCGTCCGGATTCGGCGGGGGCGGATTCTTCCTGCTGCATCGCGCGTCGGACGGGCACGAGGTGGTGGTCGATGCCCGGGAGACCGCGCCCGGCGCGGCGACCCGCGACATGTACAAGGACGCCGACGGAAAGGTCGACCCGCGCGCATCCCTGGACGGCGCGAAAGCCGCCGGGATTCCGGGTCTGGCGGCCGGACTCGATCACATCGCGCTCCGTTACGGCACGCGTCCGCTCGCGGACCTCCTGGCACCCGCGATTCGCCACGCCGAAGCAGGCTACGAGGTCGACGGCCGCTACGTGAGCGCCGCGGGCTGGCGGGAGAAGGCGTTGCAGGCGGACCCCGCGTCCGCGGCCCTGTTCCTGCAGGACGGGAAGCTCCCCGCGAGGGGGTTCGTGGTTCGCCAGCCCGACCTCGCCCGGACGCTGCGCGCCATCGCGCAACGCGGGCGCGCCGGGTTCTACGAGGGCGCCGTCGCCGCCGAGATGGTGCGCGCGGTGCGCGCAGGCGGGGGCATCTGGTCCGAGACGGATCTCGCCGGATACCGTGTCGTGGAGCGCATGCCTTACCGAATAGGCTATCGCGGTGCCATCATCACCACGGCGCCCCTCCCGTCCAGCGGCGGGCTCACACTGGATCAGGCCCTCGGCATCCTCGAGCAGTTCGACCTCGCCGCGTTGACCGAAACCGACCGGGTGCATCTTGTCGTGGAGGCCCTGCGCCGGGCCTACCAGGACCGCGCGCGCTACCTGGGCGACGCCGACTACGTGGAGGTGCCGCAGGAGCGTCTGGGCAGTCCGGGCTACCACCGGCTGCGCGCGGCGGGGATCGCCGCGGACAAGGCCACGCCGAGCGCCGCGCTCGATGCCGCGCCCGAATGGCAGGACGGCCAGCACACCACGCACTTCTCGGTGGTGGACGCCGAAGGCAACCGCGTCGCGGCGACGCTCAGCATCAATGCGCCGTTCGGGGCTGCCTGGATGGCGGGCACGTCGGGCGTCCTGCTCAACAACGAGATGAACGACTTCGCGATCTCGGCGGACACCCCGAATCTGTACGGCCTGACGGGTTTCCACGCCAACGCCATCGCCCCAGGCAAGCGGCCGCTGTCCAGCATGTCCCCGACGTTCGTCGAGGACGCGCGCGGCGTGCTGGTGTTCGGCACGCCGGGCGGTTCGCGGATCATCACGATGGTGCTCCTGGGCCTGCTGGAACACCTGCGGTTGCCCGAGGTGGACATCGCGCGCGTGGTGGGCGCACCGCGGTTCCACCACCAGTACCTGCCGGATCGCGTCGAGGTGGAACCGGGCGCGTTTCCGCCCGCCTGGGTGAGCGGGCTTGCGGCGAAGGGGCACACCGTGCAGGAGGGCAAGCGCCGCTGGGGCAACATGCAGGCGGTGTTCGTGCATCGCGTCACCGGGACGGTCGTCGTGGAAGGCGACCCCCGAGGCAAGGCCGGGGTGCTGTTCTGAGCGGTCGCAGGCCGCCTGGGCGGCGGGTCCGGGGGCCGATGTGTCAGAATCCGGCCCATGCCAACGGATTCCCCCCTGCCGCATGACCACGCGTAGGCGACTGATGCTCGGTGCCCTCGGCGCCTGGTCGGGCGCGGCGCTCGCGCGTCCCGACCTCGGACCCGCCAGCCTGCCCGAGGGCACGCTCGAATCCTCCACGTACGACACGCTCCCGGGCAAGCTGCCGCTCATCAAGAAGTCCTACCGGCCCCCCAACTTCGAGACACCCGTGCGTTACTTCGGCGAGGCGTTCACGCCGAACGACGCCTTCTTCGTCCGCTACCACCTGTCGAGCATTCCCGAAGTCGATGCCGACACCTGGCGGCTGCGTGTCGGTGGCGACGCCGCCGGTCGCACCGTCGAGTTCTCGCTCGCCGACCTGAAGCGGGAGTTCGAGACCGTCGAGATCGCCGCCGTGTGCCAGTGCTCAGGCAACCGCCGCGGCCTGTCGTCGCCGCACGTGCCGGGAGTGCAGTGGGGCTACGGAGCGATGGGCAACGCGCGCTGGACGGGAGTGCGGCTGCGCGACGTGCTGCAGCGTGCCGGCGTGAAAGCGGAAGCCGTGGAAGTGGCGTTCGACGGCGCGGACGCGGCGGTGTCGGACAGGACGCCCGATTTCGTGAAGAGCCTGCCCGTGGCGAAGGCACTCGATCCGGACACGCTGCTCGCCTTCGGCATGAACGGCGAGCCGCTGCCCCGGTGGCACGGCGCGCCCGTGCGGCTCGTGGTACCGGGCTGGACGGCCACCTACTGGATCAAGCATCTGACGCGCGTGGACGTGCTGTCCGCGCCGTTCGCGGGTTTCTGGATGAACCCGGCCTACCGGATTCCGCGCGACCGTTTCTCGCCCGTCGAGCGCTTCGTCTCGCAGGAGAACGAGAAGACCACGCCCATCACCGAGATGGTGGTCAACTCGCTCATCACCAGCCTGCGCGACCGCATGATGTATCGCTCGCGTACGCCCCTGTTCGTGCGCGGCATCGCCTGGGACGGCGGCGCCGGCATCGCGAAGGTCGAGGTCTCGGTGGACGGCGGTACCACGTGGGCAGTCGCCGAACTGGGCCCGGACCTCGGCCGCTTCAGCTGGCGCCAGTGGTCGCTGGCCTTCAACCCCGAGCCGGGGGAACACGTGGTGATGGCGCGCGCGACGAATGCGCGAGGCGATACCCAGGGCTTCGAGGCCGTGTTCAATCCGGCGGGCTACCACCACAACGCGATCCAGACGGTCCGGATCAAGTGCACATGAGACGCCTGCTGCCGTTGCTGCTCGCCGCCGCGCCCCTCGTCGTATTCGCCGGCGAGGACGCAATCGAGCTCAAGCCCGGCCCGGGGCGCGACCTCGTGGAAACGCGCTGCGTGACGTGTCACAGCCTGGACTACATCCCCATGAACTCCCCCTTCCTGGACCGCAAGGGCTGGGAAGCCTCGGTGAACAAGATGATCAAGGTCATGGGCGCGCCCGTCCCGCCCGAGGAGACCCAGACGATCATCGACTACCTGAGCACGAACTACGGACGATGAGGTCACCCATGCCGAATGCCGCCACGCCCGCCATGAAGACCACCTTCCTCGATTTCGAGCAGCCCATCGCGGAGCTCGAGCAGAAGGTGGAGGAACTGCGGTACGTGCAGGACGATTCCGCCGTCGACATCTCGGAAGAGATCGCGCGGCTGCAGAAGAAGAGCGGTGCGCTCACGAAGGAGATCTACGCCAAGCTCTCCTCCTGGCAGATCTCGCAGGTGGCGCGGCATCCGCAGCGCCCCTACACGCTCGACTACATCCGCAACCTCTTCACCGATTTCGACGAGCTGCACGGCGACCGCGCCTTCGCGGAGGATCCGTCCATCGTCGGCGGCATCGCGCGCTTCGGCGGCCAGCCCTGCATGGTCATCGGTCACCAGAAGGGCCGCGACACCAAGGAGAAGATCTACCGCAACTTCGGCATGCCCAAGCCCGAGGGGTACCGCAAGGCGCTGCGGCTCATGAAGATGGCCGAGAAATTCGGCCTGCCGGTGTTCACGTTCGTCGACACGCCGGGCGCCTACCCGGGCGTGGGCGCGGAGGAGCGTGGGCAGTCCGAAGCCATCGGCCGCAACCTGTTCGTGATGGCGGAGCTGCGGGTGCCGATCATCTGCACCGTCATCGGCGAGGGCGGGTCGGGCGGGGCGCTGGCGGTCGCCGTAGGCGACACCGTGATGATGCTGCAGTACGCCATCTATTCCGTGATCTCTCCGGAAGGGTGTGCCTCGATCCTCTGGAAGAGCGCGGACAAGGCGCCGGAGGCCGCCGAGACCCTCGGCATCACCGCCAACCGGCTGAAGACCCTCGGTCTCATCGACAAGGTCATCGGCGAACCGCTGGGAGGCGCGCACCGCGATCACGGTGCCACGATGCAGTCGGTGCGCAAGGCCCTGGCCGAGGCGCTCAAGGAACTGCAGGGCAAGTCGGTGGACGATCTCGTCGAGTCCCGCTTCGAGAAGGTCCTCGCCTACGGCAAGTACAAGGAAGTCGTCCCATCGCGGTGAATGGCCCGCCGGTCGAACGGACCGTCGCGCAGTGTCTCGTCGGTCATGAACTCGCGAGGCGGCACCTTGCCGTCGGCCTGAGCGGCGGACTCGATTCCGTCGTGCTTTTCCACGCGCTCGCCGCGCAGGCGGGCGCCTTCGACCTGACTCTCTCCGCGCTGCACGTCCACCATGGGCTGAGCCCCAACGCCGACCGGTGGACGGATCACTGCGCGAATCTGTGCGAAGCGTGCCGGGTGCCGCTCCGGGTGGTCCGGGTCTCGATCGACCCGCACGACCCGCGTGGCATCGAGAGCGCCGCGCGTGCCGCGCGATACGATGCGTACGAGGCCGAGCCGGCCGACGCCGTCGCGCTCGCGCATCATGCCGACGATCAGGCCGAGACGGTCCTCCTGCAATTGCTGCGCGGGGCCGGTCTGCCGGGGCTCGCGGCGATGCCGGGCCGCCGCCGGCTGCGCTCGGGCGCATTGCTCCTTCGCCCGTTTCTCGATCTCCCGCGTCCCGTGCTGCTCGACTACGCGGTGGCGCACGGATTGGCGTGGCTCGAGGACGAATCCAACGCCGACGACCGGTATCCCCGCAACGCGCTGCGCCGCCACCTGATCCCGGTTCTCGATCGGCATTTCGCCGGCTACCGCGGCACGCTCGGTCGCGCCGCGCGCAATGCGGCCGACGCCGCGCATCTCGCCGAGGTGCTCGGGAGACTCGACCTCACCACCTGCGAAACGCCGGGCGGTCTGTCCATCGCCGCGCTCGCCGTGCTCGACCCGGTCCGTCGCGCGAACGTCGTGCGGACGTGGCTGCGCGGGCAGGGCATCGATGCGCCCCCGCGCGATGCGCTGCTCGAGGGGCTGGCGCAGATGGTGACGGCCTCGGACAACGCCCAGCCTGAGCTCTGCTTCGGTGGGCATCGCCTGATGCGCTACCGGGACCGGCTGCATGTGGTCGGCGCCGCGCCAGCCGAGGTCCGCCCGTGGTGTTTCGAGTGGCGCGGCGAGACCGTATTCACGCTGCCTGACGGACGATGCTGGACGGCGCGTCGCGCGCTGGGTGCCGGCGTTCGCGCATCCTCGCTCACCGGGGGCGAAATCACCCTGACGCCCCGTATCGGCGGGGAACGTATCCGCATTGCCACGAACCGACCGCGCCGCAGTCTCAAGAATCTGCTTCAGGAAGCCGGCGTACCTGCCTGGGAGCGCAAGCAGCTGGTCATCGTCCGCCGGGACGGTGTTCCGGTGCACGTGCCGGGCCTTGGGACGGAACCGGATCACGCGCCGGCTGTCGACGAGCCGGGGTGGGTGTTCGAGGAGGCGGACCCAGCCGTTGGTCGTCCGCATTGATCGTCGAGCCCCGCGCCGGGGGGCGCCTGCACGCCCGGAACCGCACCATCCGTTCAATCCGACGCGCCGGAAACGCCGGCGTCATTTTCGCGAGGAGAGCAGTGCCATGCGTACCCTGATTCCGACCGTCCTGGCCGCTGCGGCCGTGTCGTCCCTGCCGGCGGTTTCGACCGTCGCCCACGCCGCCGACCAGGGTCTGTACGCCGGCCTCGGCACCGGCCAGATGGTGACCACCGATTACGTGGTCCCTGGCGGCAACGGACTGTTCGACGAGAAGAGCACGCCATGGCGTGCCTTCGCCGGCTACCGGCTCGGCCTCATCCCGATCCTCGACTTCGCGGCGGAGGCGGGCTATCGCAGCTTCGGCAGCGCCAGCGCCACGATCGGCGGGGTGCCGGCCGAGTACAAGACGAAGGGCTTCGACGCCGCGGTCCTCGCGATCTTCCCGTTCCTCGGCGCGGACGTGTTCGCCAAGGTGGGCGTGCTGCAGTACGACCTCGACCGCCGGTGGGGGACGTCCACCACGTCCTTCAACGGGACGGCTCCCATGTTCGGCATCGGCGTCGGTTATCGCATCTGGCGAGTGGGTATCCGTCTCGAGTACGAGCGGTTCGACGTGGACGAACTGAAAGGCCTCGACGGCGCGATGCTGAGCGCGACGTTCCGATTCTGACCGGCCCGCGCCTCGGGGACGGCCGCCACCGCGGGCATCGCGTGGATCAATGCCGTCGGCAACCTGGGCGGCTACGCCGGCCCCGACCTGATCGGCACGATCCGCACCGCGGCCGGGGGCGCTGCCGAGGCGGCGTTCTACGCGCTGACGGTGCGCTCGCTGATCGGCGCGATGGTCATGCTGTTCCTGCCGAGGACGCAGACGGCGAAGCCCGATGCGCGATTCCACCGGGCGGGCGAGGGTTCAGGGCTACCGGTAGGGCGGCTCGCCTTCCAGGCGGAACAGCTGCACGAGGCAGATCACGCCCAGCGTCCATGCCGTGAGTGTCACCACGAGGACCGGCGCCGCATGGGCACCAGCGGCAGCGAAACGGGCGAGATCCAGGACCACGAAATCGTGCAGCGCGTGGGCCAGCACGGGCCACAGCAGGGAGCGCGTGGCGATGGCTGCCCGCACGAATACCGCCCCGATGAGCAGCGTGCTTGCGGCCTGGATCAGCGCCACCTCCAGGGCTTCTCCCGCGAAGGCATTGAGCGTGTGGAACAGGCCGAACACGAGCGCCGCGAGCACTGCGCCGCGCCGCAGCCCGAGCCGCAGGGACAGCGTCGCGAGGAGGAGGCCTCGGAAGATCCATTCCTCGTTGAGGCCGACGAGCAGCGTGGTGCGCAGAATGAGCAGGGAACGGCCGGCCATCGCCTCGGCGCCCGAGGGCAGGGTCGCACGCGCCGCGAGCCAGCAACCCAGCCCGACGACCGCCAGCACGATGAGCGGCACGATACCCGCGATCGGGCCACTCGAGGGCCATCGCCAGCCGATCGCGCGCCAGGGGAACAGCAGCGCGGTCGCGGCCGCCAGAAATGCGCTGGCGACCACCTCGGGCGCGAAGACGTCGACGACGAACTCCGGGTGGCCGTAAGGGTGGGGCGTCTGCAACGCGCCACCCATGATCACGGCGAGCGCGATCGCGCTGATGGTGAGGACCAGCGGCAGATTCCGGAGGCGTCGTTCCCTCGCGTCGGAGACGGACGCCACGATCGTCGTGTCCGGACCGGCCCCGGACGCCTCAGCCGCCCATCGGCTGAACGCCGATCAGCACGGCGTGCAGGTAGAACGCGAATGCGGCCCACGCGACGATGCCGGCCACGACCGTGATTCCCGTCTTCGCACCGGAACCGGCTGCGCGCGTGACGCCCTCGGCCTTGTCGCGCCGGCGCGCGGCACGGAAGTCGAGGACGGCCCACACGAGCAGCGTGCCGAACAGCACGATGTCCGCGAGACGCCCGTTCGACAGCAGGTGCGCGAACGCCCAGACCTTCACGCCGAGCACCATGGGATGACCCACGGCTGCCTTGATGTGGTTGCCCGGCACCTGGGCCGCGGCCAGCAGGATGAACGAGAACAGCGTCAGCAGGCTCGTGGCGTGGGCCATGCCGCGCGGTGGCATCCACAGATCGACCGGCGTCGCGCGCGTCTCGCCGTAGCCCATCACGATGAGCACGAGACCCGCGAGGGACAGCAGCGAGTACAGCCCCTTGTAGCCGCCCGGACCGAGGCGCTCGCGCAGGCGGGTGCGGAAGTCTTCCGCGAAGATGCGGATGGAATGGGCGCCGAGGAACAGCACGAGGCCGAGGATCAGCTTCGTCATGGAACGGTCTCCGGGATGAGCGCGGGATGCGAACCGGATCGTAGCAGGTCAGACCCAGCCGAACGCACCCAGCGCGCCGCCTGCCGCGATCAGCAGGAGCAGGTGCACGCGGGTCTTCCAGACCAGGATCGCGGAGACGAGCGTGAGCGCGACGTGCGCACGGCCGGGCGTCTGCGCGGCGAGCAGCCAGCTGGTGGCCGCGAGCAGGCCGATCACTAGCGGCGCCATCCCGGCCTTGAAGGCGCGCACCGCCAGCCAGTCCTGCCGGGCGTGTCCCCAGCGCGACACGAGCAGCGCGAGCGTCGTGGACGGGATCATGATGCCGGTGAGCGTGACCGCGGCCCCGGGCAGCCCCGCCGCCTGGAAACCCATCACGGCCACGAAGAGGATGTTCGGACCGGGTGAGGCCTGCGCGATCGCGATGGAGGCGTTGAACTGCGCGTCGGTGAGCAGATGCATCGTGTCCACCAGCACCCTGTGCATCTCGGGTGCGACGGTGATCGCACCGCCGATGGACAGCAGGGAGAACACGAGGAAGTGCCCGAACAGGGCGAGCCACGGCACCGGCATTCAGGACGTCTCCCGCGGGCGCGACAGCACGTAGGCGGCCCACGCGCAAGCGACGATGCCGAGGCCCAGCAGCACCCAGGCGAGGGGCCAGCGCAGCAGCGCCACCAGCCCGAACATGGCGAAGCCGAGCACCGCCGCTGCCGGCAGACCCACCGGATTGCCGCGCAGGGCGTCGAGCAGCTTGAGCGCCGTGCCGCCGATGAGGCCCGCAGCGACGGCGCCCATGCCCTTCAGCGCGCCGGCCACCACCGGCACCGACGCGAATTCCGCGTACGCCGCGGTGACCACGAGCACGATGATCAGCGGCACCGTCATCATCCCCGCCAGCGCGGCGAAGGCGCCGCGGCTGCCGAAGAAGCGGTCGCCCACCATGAGCGCCACGTTGCACACGTTGGGTCCGGGCAGCACCTGTGCGACGGCAAGGATGTCCACGAACTGCGCGTTCGTGAGCCAGCGACGTTCTTCCACGAGCACGCGCTGCGCGACGGCGAGCACGCCGCCGAAGCCCTGCAGGGCGAGCAGAGTGAAGGTGATGAACAGCGCCCGGGGGGATGCCGGCGTGGCGAGCGGCGCTTCGGCGGTGCCGGTCATGACACCGCGGGGAGTGCGCCCGGCCCTTGAGGACTGCGCCGGGCGGGCGGCATCAGGGCTGGGCGGGGCGCCGGGTGGCCTGCCAGGACACGAACTGCAGCCCGCCCGCCCGGCGTGCCCAGACGGCATGGAACAGCAGGTCGAGCGCGAGGTCCTGACCCTGCAAGGTGACTTCGGAACGGACCGAGCCCGTGACGATGGCGATGCCGCCGTACGTGCGGACGGTGACCTCGCCGGGCGTCATGCGCCGATAGCGCACGGCGCCCGAGCGGATGGACTCGATGAAGCTCGCCTTGGTGTCGATCGCCGTGCTGGAGTGGATGTAGACGAGGTCGTCCCCGAACAGACGTTCCATCGCGGCGAAGTCGTTGGCGGTCTGCGCCGCGTAGCGCGCGGCCTCGGCGGCGAGCGCGTCGTCCACCGTGACGGACGGCAAGCTGCTCGCGGCACCGGCGCCGGGGTCCGCCGCACGCAGGACCACGCCGGGCAGCAGGAGAGCACGGAGATCGGCGAGCATGGCCGGGGCGCTCCGGGATCAGCGCTGCTTCGGCCGCGGGTCCAGATTCGCGCGGTCGGGCTGGGTCGGGTCGAAGAAGAAGTACGTGAACAGCTCGTCGGGCTTCACGTCCTCGGGCTTGGGCTGATAGCGCGGGGATTCGAGCAGAGCCCGCACGGCAGTGACGTAGCGCTCGGGCACCTCCACGTCGGTGGCGTCCTGGTTGCCTTCGCGGAAGTCCACGATGCGGACCATGCGCAATGCCTTCACCTTGGCCTGCTCGTCGTAGTGGACGCCGAACACGACGGCGTAGATCTTCCCCGGAACCTTGGGCGCTTCGTCGGCACGGACGGCGGAGGCCGCCGAAAGCAGCGCAGCGAGCAGCAGGGGGAACAGACGTGACAGCATGGAAACTCCTTCTCGGGAAGGGCGCGGAACGGGCCGGCGCCTCGTTGTCATTTGGAATCGCGCAGCATCCTACTCCGCAGGTGCGGCGTCGGACATGGCGCCGAGCACGATCGTGTGGTCCTGCCACTGCACCGTCTGGCCCGGCCGGAGCTTGGCGCGCTTGCGCGTCTCCAGTTGACCGTCCACGGTGACTTCGCCGGCCGCCACCACCGCGTGGGCCACGCCGCCCGAGGGCACGAGGCCCGTGGCCTTGAGGAGCTGGTCGAGCTGGATGTAGTCGCCGCGGATGGCGAAGGCGAGGCTCATGGGGACCCGGGGAGCGTGACGGAAGCGGCGGAGGATAGCAGGCCGGCCGCCGACGCCGGCGTCGCGATGCGGAAGGGCAGAGGCGTGGCGCGCCGGCGCCCGAGAACGAGGAGCGCCTTGTCACGGGTGAGCAGGAGATCCGCGCGGGCCTGCGCCGCCAGCACCAGGAACTTCTGATCGTCCGGGTCCCGGCATGAGGGCAGCCCCGGCAGTGTCGCGGCCGCCGCGCCGTCGACGTGCTGCACGACGGCGCGGCAGCGCGCGAGCGCCGCGGCCTGCGCGGACGCATCCAGCGTGAAATGCGCGAAGCGATAGCCGAGCGCGCGCGCCAGTTCGTCTTCGCAGGCCGTGTCGATCAGCACGGCGGCCAGGCCCTGCGCCACGGCATCCCTGAAAGGCCGGACGGCCGGATCGTCGAACACCAGCCAGTCGAGCCACACGTTGGTGTCCAGCACCAGCCTCATGCGTGTGCCCCGGCGTCGAATTGTGCTCGGAGGGCATCGAGGTCCACCGGCACCCAGCCGCGCACGCTGTTGAGAAACGCGCAGGCCTCGGCTGCGCGAATGGCGTCCAGAGGCAGACGCGCCTCGCGCAGCCGGCCTTCCTCCAGCAGCGCCTCGCGGTACACGCCGGGCAGCAGTCCGCAGGCGGCCGCCGGTGTGAGCCAGGCGCCGCCGATGCGCAGCGCGACGTTGCCGAAGGTGGTTTCGGTGAGTTCGCCCGCGCGGTTGTGGAGGAGGGTGTCGAACACGCCCGCCGCCCGGTCCGCCTCCGTCGGCACGAACGCCGCATAGGCCTCGCGGCGCGTGGTCTTGAAGCGCACGAACTCGCTGTCACTGTCGATGGGCCCGGTGGCGAGCCGAAGCTGCGCGACCGCGGGCGTGGCGGGCAGCGGATGCGCTTCGGCGCGTGTCCGGCCGTCGGGACCGGCGATCAGCCGCACGCGATGACTGCCCGTCGGGTGTGCCGTGCGCGTCGCGGCGAGCGCGGCGTGGACGGCAGCGCCGTCGAAGCGGTAGCCGAAGTGCCAGGCGGTGCGCTGCAGCCGCGCGAGGTGGGCTTCGAGCATCCACCAGCGGCCGTCGTCGAGACGCAGCGTCTCCAGCAGTTCGAACGGTGCGGCCGCACGGTGCAGGAAGGCCTGCTTGCTGCGCCACTCCCGCGCCTCGCCATCGGGGGTGGAGTCGTGCGTGATGCCGCTGCCGACGCCGCAGACCGCGTCCCACCGGCGACCCGTGCCGTCCGCGTCGCGCAGCGCGAGCGTGCGGATGGGCACGGCGAAGGTGGCATCGCCGCCCGGGCGGATCAGGCCCAGGGCGCCGCAGTACACCCCGCGGGGTTCGGATTCCAGCGTGTGGATGATGCCCATGGCACTGCGCTTCGGTGCCCCCGTGACGGACCCGCAGGGGAACAGCGCGCCGAACACCTGCGACAGCGTCGTGCCCGGCCGGGCCCGGGCCGTGATCGTCGAGGTCATCTGCCAGACCGTCGGCAGCGCATGCCGCTCGAAGAGTCTCGGCACGCGCACGCTGCCGAGCGTGGCCACGCGCGAGAGGTCGTTGCGCAGCAGGTCGACGATCATCACGTTCTCGGCTCGCTCCTTGTCGGACGTGACGAGGCGCTGCGCGGCATCGGCGTCGGCACGCGGCGTGGCACCCCGTGGCGCCGTGCCCTTCATGGGCTGCGCGGTGAGCGTGTCGCCCGCCCAGTCGAAGAACAGCTCCGGCGAGAGGCACAGCAGACGCTCGGGCACGCCGTCGAGGGCATGGGCCAGGCGAAACACGTAGCCGTCGGGCTGCGCGCGGACCAGAGCCGCGAACCAGTCGTCCGGATCGCCTTCGAGCCGCGTGCGAAGCGGCGTGGTGAGGTTCACCTGATACGCGTCGCCGTCGCGGATGTGATCGCGGATCGTGCCGATCGCCGCGCGCAGGTCGGGCGGCGCGGGCGCGGCGAGCGGGGCCGCAGGCAGCAGCGGGCCAGCCCAGGCGGCGGCATGCCACGTGGAACCGGACGGCGGCGAAGGCGCCTCCGCGGGAGAGTCGAACTCTGCGAACGCGGCGAGAACCGGTTCGTTCGTCACGGGGTGCACGTGCGTCCCGGAGGTGAGCGCGTCGTTCAGGCCTGGCGCGGCTTCGTAGGTGACCCAGCCCACGCACCACGACCCGGACCGCGCGGCGGCGTGCGCGGCATCGATGACGACCGGAACGTCGGCGAGGCACCTCGCCACGTGCCAGCGCAGCGGCACACCGAAAGCCAGACGCGTGCGGGCGCGGGAATCGTCACCGGGGCGGGCGGGCAGATCGACGAGAGCGGTGAGGGCGTCGGGACTCAAGAGGCAGCGTGGCAGCGGTGGCGGAGGGGAAGCCGTCCCGCCACCGGAGTTTCAGGGCATCCAGGGGACGAGATTCACGCTGCCCTTCGGCGCGAACGGCACTTCGATCAGCCAGACGCCGCGGCGTTCCCGGGCCTCGCGCACGGCGCGGCCGAGACCTTCCGGACCCACGCGCGCGGTGTGCACGCCGAAGGCCTCGCCCAGCTTCACGAAATCGGGGTTGTGGAGCTCGGTGCCCACGTAGCGGCTGGAGAACAGGCGGTCCTGGTAGGTGCGGATCGCGCCGTACGCGTTGTCGTTGAACACCACGTTGACGAGGTCGAGGCCCAGGGCGCGTGCGGTCGCCAGTTCCTGCAGCGAGAAGAGGAAGCCTCCGTCGCCCGACAGCGAGATGACTGGCCGGTCGGGGCACGCGAGCTTCGCGCCGATGGCTGCGGGCAGTGCGTAGCCGAGCGTGCCGTACGTGCCGGGATGGATGGACGTGCGCGGCACATAGGTGTCGAACGCGATGGGCACCCAGTAGCCCACGAGCGTGAGATCGTCGACGACGACGGTGTCGTCGGGCAGGTTCGCGCGCAGGTCGTCGAGGATCGCGAGCACGGGTTCCATGCGCTCCGTGAGCCACGCGCGCTTGCGGGTCCGGAACGCGGCCACGTCGAACCAGCAGGGCGCCCCGGACGACGGGGGCAGCGCCGCGGCGAGGGCGTTCAGCGCGGACTTCGCGTCGGCCACGATGCCCACCTCGGCGGGACGGCGCTGGCCGACGACGAGCGGATCGAGGTCGATCTGCACCACGCGCGCCGGAAAGCGCGCGCCGGTGTTCACGTCGGAGACCACGTCGATGCGCGAGCCCACCACCAGCACGGCATCGGCCTGCCGCAGCAGGTCCTCGTACAGCGGCAGGCGGCCCCAGCCGTCTCCGAGGGCCAGCGGGTGGCGGTCGGAGATGGCGCCGCGTCCGAACACGCTGGTCACGACGGGCGCGTTGAGTTTCTCCGCGACGGCGGCGAGCGCTTCGGTCGCCTCCGCGCTCTCGACACCTCCACCCGCGAAGATGAACGGCCGTCGCGCGGACGTCAGGGTCTCGGCTGCGCGCGCGATCGCGGATGCATCCGCGGCAGGCCGGGTGTACGCCTCGGGCGGCAGCGGCGCAGTGTCGGCCTGCGCGGTCTGCACGTCGAGCGGCACTTCGATGTACGCCGGGCGGGGCCGGCGCGTGCGCATCATGCGGAAGGCCTCGCGGATCGTCTTCGGGAGGTCCGCGACGGCGGCCACGCGCGCCGTGTAGCCGCTCACCGCGCGGGCGACGGCGAGGGAGTCCTGCAGTTCGTGAAAGTACCCGCCTTCGCGGTCCAGCTGGGCCAGCGCATTCTGGCCGCCGACCATCAGCAACGGTGCGGATTCCGAGTACGCCTGGCCCATGCCGGTGAGCGCATTCGTGAGGCCCGGACCGGGCACCACGAAGCACGCGGCGACGCGCCCCGAGGCACGCGCGTAGCCCGCGGCCATCATCGCGGCGCCCTGTTCGTGGCGCACGGTCACGGCACGGATGGACGGCGTGTGGTGCAGCCCGTCGAACAGCGGACAGTTGTGCGTGCCCACGATGCCGAAGACATGTTCCACGCCCTCGGCCGCCAGCGCTGCGGCTACGGCCTCGCCGCCGGTCATCGTCGCCATGTCCTGTGCCTCCTGCTCGTATCGATGGGGAATGCTAACCCAGCGGCCGCCTGGCCGACCGCGAAGGGCTCGCGCCCGGCGGCGTCTCGGGCGGCCTTGCATTCGGGTTAGGCTAGGACCTTCGACGAGAGAGCCACGCCCATGACTTCGACTTCTCCCGGCCTCACCGTGGTGGCGGACGCCGGGCCCGATCGGCCCTGGCTGACCCTCGTCCATGGACTCTCGCAGCACGCGGGCGTCTTCTCGGCACAACTGCCGGCGCTGCGAAGCCATTACCGTCTGCTGCTGATCGATCTTCCGGGGCATGGTGGCGCCACGGATCATCCCGGCCCCTACGGACCGGGCGACTACGCCGATCACGTCGCGCGCGGTCTCGACCGGGCCGGCGTCGGCACCACGCATTTCTGGGGAACACACACCGGGGCGGGCGCCGGTCTGCTGCTCGCGTCGAGGCATCCCGAGCGATTCCGAAGCCTCATCCTCGAGGGTGCCGTGATCCTCGGCCGCCCGCCCGAGTCGGTGCAGGGCACACTGACCCGGGTGCGTGCGGTCGCGGCATCGGAGGGCATGGCCGCCGCGCTGCGGCTCTGGCTGGACGAGGCCGAGTGGTTCGAGGTCATGCGCCGGGCGCCCGATGCCTGCCGGTGGGACGCGCATCAGGCCATCGTGCAGACGTTTCCCGGCGGGCCGTGGCTGGATCCGCGTCCCGGTCGGGCCGTGGAGGATGTGGTGGCCCGGCTCGGGGCGGTTTCCGCGCCGGTTCTCCTCGTGAATGGCGAGCGTGATCTGCCGGACTTTCTCTCGACGGCGGAGCTGCTCCACGCGCGACTTCCGGGATCGCGCCGCATCCTCATCCCGGAGGCCGGCGGGTTTCCAGGCTGGGAGTTTCCGGCGCGCGTGAATGACGTTGCGACTGCCTTCCTCGCGGAGGTGGAGGTATCGCCCGGCGCCGCGCGGTGACGGGGCAGGGCGGGATCGGGCTTCGGTTCCGGGGCATGCCGCAGTACGGCACGGCAAGCGCGGTACCGGCGCGGATCACCCGCGCTTCAGCACGTCGGACACGATGGGTGCATCGCGATCATTCGTGCCGGGCAGCGCAAGCGACTTGTTCGCGGCCGCGGGGTCGAAGATCACCGCACGCAGCTGGCCGAGATTGCGGTGCACGCGGGCCGTGCCCACGCGCTGCTCGGCGATGTTGGCGATGAGGGACTCCTGGCTCGCGTAGAGGTCTTCGCGGACGATGATGAGGTCGATGAGTGACCGCTTGCCGGCCTCGTACTGCAGGCGGTAGGCGTCGAACACACGGACGGATGCCGCGACACGCTCCTCGATCTGCCGGGCGATGGCGCGTTGCTCGGCGAGGATTTCCCGCGTCTCGCCCAGTTCCGCCTCGAGGCGGCGCTTCACGGACTCGACGGTGGCATCCGCCGCCGCCTTGCGCGAGCCGAGCTCCGTCCAGCGGAAGTAGGTGGCGCCCCCCAGCGGCACGATGTAGGTGACGCTGAGCAGCGTCTCGCGCTCGAGGCCGCTCTGAAGCTGGATCGGCCCGTCGAGCGTGACGTTCTTGCGGGCCTCGAACTGCACCTTGGGCAGCCACTCGGCCTGCGCGATGCGAGTGTCCGCGCCCGCGGCACGGGCACGCGATTCCGCGGCCATCAGCGTGGGATTGGACGCATGCGCGATGGCGATCAGTTCGTCGAGCCGCCGCGTGACGACCTGGGAGTTGAGGCCGGGATCCACGACCCAGTTCACCTTCACGCCCGCGACGGCCCCGAGCCGATTGCGGGCACCGGCCTGCCGGCCCTGCGCGAGCGCCAGAAGGTTCTTTGCCTGCAGCAGTTTCGAGGTGGCCTGGAAGAGTTCGTTGTCCGGGCTCGCACCGCTTTCGACGCGCGCCTTGACGGTCGCGGCGAGCGCGGTGAGGTCCGCGACGAGTTCCTTCGCGTTCAGCACCTGCTGATCCGCCGTGAGCACGGCGATGTAGGCCTGCGTCAGCAGCAGCGCGAGTTCCTCGCGGGCGTCTTCGAGCTGTGCCTGCGAGGCGTTCGCCGTGTTCTCCGCGGAGTTGAGCCGCGCGAGATCGCCACCGCCGTTGAACAGATTCCACTGCAGGTACACGGCCGTCTGCCGGGTCTGCTGCGCGTTGACCACGCCAAGCGGTCGGTTGCTGGCGCGGGCCTCATCGTGCTGCAGACCGAGGCGCGGCAGGAAGGGCGAATAGGCCTGGCGTACGACGTCGCCGTTCGCGTCGAGGATGGCGCGCGCGACGGCCACATCGGGATGGCGGTCGATCACGATCCTGAGGAGGTCCGGGAGGCTCTGCGCGAGCACGGGCGAGGCGGACAGCAGGAGCGCGGAAGCCGCGATGGCGATACGAAGCGGGCGGGGACGGAATGGCATGGAGGGTCTCGGTGCGGATTTCGTGAGTGAATGACACGTGCGCGCGGTGCGCCGGCCGTCGCTCGATGCGAGAATGGTGCCGGAGCAATCCTTGCTTCGGGATCGCGTGACAGATCGCCGGCTACGTGCGGCTTCTTCACCGTTACGCGCTAGCGAGCGGGGTAATCCGACGCAGATGCTTCTCGTCTGTCCCGCTTGTCCGGTGTGCTCATGACCGCCGTGTCCAGCGCACCGACACCTGCCTGCCACCGACGCACCCGCGCGGTCCTCAGTGCGGAGCGCGCGGTGACGATTCAGGCCGTGTTCCGGCACTTCGCGGGCAGCAGCATCGCCGCTCGATGCGAGATCCGCCAGCACACAAGATCACAAGCGGCCATTCGGGGGAAACCAACGTGGACAGCAGTGCCAATGCGCGCCAGGCCGAGTCCGGCCAGGCTCCAGGCGAGGATTCGCACGCCGACGATCCGCAGGACTCCGGCGGACAACCGGGGCGCGCCCTCGAAGTGGTCCGCGGTGTGCCGCCTGCCGTCGAGGCCTTGTCCTTTCTCGCTCGCCATTTCGGCCGTCCCCTCGATCCGCGTCAGCTGATGACCGGTCTGCCCGTCGGTGACGGCGCGCTGAGTCCTGATCTGTTGCGCGAAGCAGCGTCCCGGGGCGGTCTCGCCGTTCAGCCGCTCGAGGGCGACTGGCGCGCGCTGAAGTCGTCGATGCTGCCCGCGCTCGTGCTGGCACCGGATGGCGCGGTCACCGTCGTGCTTCGTCGGGAGGGAGATCGTTTCGAGACCGCCGAGCCGCGCACCGGCGCGCTGGCGTGGATGAGCGCCGACGTCTTCGACGAGGACGGCAGCGGTCGGTGGTACTCGGTCCGGCCCGTGTTCTTCTTCGATACGCGCAGCCTGCTGTACTACGTGGAGCAGCCCGCGCGCTGGTTCTGGGACACCCTCAAGACCAATCGCAACATCTACGGC
>ERZ1066136.766-NODE-766-length-20472-cov-13.935250_pt1 | contig 20472 bp, 17 predicted proteins | sample MGYA00382783_ERZ1066136 | MGnify/ENA primary metagenome ERZ1066136 (study PRJEB33369, sample SAMEA5778366) | biofilm metagenome | biome: Industrial cooling water; feature: Water cooling tower basin; material: Biofilm | place: United Arab Emirates | collected... | reverse complement strand
GCGGACGTGGGCGCGGGCCGGGTGGCCCGGGCGGCGGGCGCGGCGGGCCGCGTGGTGACGGCCCCGGTGGTGACCGCGGCGGGCGCGGCGGCCGCGGTGGCGACAATCGCGGGCAGGAGCGCGAGCAGTCGGATCTCGTCGAGAACGTCGTCGCGATCAACCGCGTCGCCAAGGTCGTGAAGGGCGGCCGGCGCTTCAGCTTCAACGCCCTGGTCGCGATCGGCGACGGCAAAGGGCGCGTGGGCTACGCGACGGGCAAGGCGAACGAGGTGTCGGAGGCGGTGCGCAAGGCGGTCGAGGCGGCCAAGCGCAGCATGGTCGCGATCCCGCTCACGGGGTCGACGATCCCGCACGAGATCACGGGCAAGCACGGCGCCGGCAAGGTGCTGATGAAGCCCGCGGCGCCGGGTGCCGGCGTGATCGCCGGCGGCGCGGTGCGCGCGATCATGGAGTGCGCCGGCATCGGCGACATCCTGACCAAGAGCCTCGGCTCGACGAATCCGCACAACCTCGTGCGGGCGGCGATGGACGGGCTCACCCAGCTGGTGACGGTCGAGCAGGCGGCGCGTGAGCGCGGCGTGGCGGTCGAGACGCTGGGCTACCGGAGCCGGGCGACCGGCAAGCGCGAGGTGGCGTAACCATGCCGCGGACGTTCGTGTGGCACCCGAGCAAGGGGCCGAAGCAGACGCCGAAGCCGCTCCCGATGACGGACGGCAAGCTCCGCATCAAGCAGGTGAAGAGCGGGATCGGCCAGACCTGGCGCCAGCGGCTCACGCTCGAGTCGCTGGGGCTCAAGCACCACCAGGACGAGGTGATCCAGCAGGATTCGCCGTCGCTGCGTGGCCAGCTCAAGGCGGTGCGTCACCTGGTGCAGGTGACCCCGGTGGAGGAGTAAGCAGATGGCGGAGACGATCGACAAGATCGGCCTGCACAACCTGTCGCCGGCACCGGGATCGCACCGGGCGCGCAAGCGTCTCGGCCGCGGTCCGGGGTCGGGCACGGGCAAGACGGCCGGCAAGGGTCACAAGGGCTCCAAGGCGCGCGCCGGGCACGGCGGACCGGGCGGCGGCAAGCCGCACTTCGAAGGCGGCCAGATGCCGCTGACGCGCCGGATCCCGAAGCGCGGCTTCGTGAACCCGTTCCGCGTCGAGCACCAGATCGTGCGCCTCGATGCGCTCGACCAGGTGGGCGGCACGGAGATCACCCCGGCGACGCTGCTCGCCGCGAAGCTCATCCGGGCCAACAAGGGGCCGGCGAAGCTGCTCGGCAACGGCGTCGTGCCGGGGGCCTACACGGTGCGTGGCGTGAAGGTGAGCGCCAGCGCGAAGGCCAAGATCGAGGCGGCCGGCGGTCGCGTCGAGGAGTAACCGGATGGCACAGGCCTCCGCGGCGGACACCGTCGCGAACATCTACAAGACGCCCGAACTCTGGCAGAAGATCGTCTTCACGTTCGTCTGCATGGTCGTCTATCGCGTCGGCTCGCACATCACCGTGCCGGGCGTCGACGTGGTGGCGGTGCTGGACTACTTCCAGAACCAGGCCGGGGGCGGGCTCCTCGGCCTCTACGACCTGTTCTCCGGTGGCAGCATGAGCCGAGCGACCGTCCTGGCGCTCGGCATCATGCCGTACATCTCGGCGTCGATCTTCGTGCAGATCGCCGGGGCCGTGCTGCCGCAGGTGGACAAGCTCCAGAAGGACGAGGAAGGGCGGAAGAAGCTGACGCAGTGGACGCGCTACCTGACCGTCGTGCTGGCGGTCGTGCAGGCGTGGGGCTTCGGCCTGTTCACCGAGTCGGTGCCGGGCGCGGTCGTCGCGCCGGGCTTCGCCTTCAAGGCGCAGATGACGCTCTTCCTCACCACCGGTGCGCTGTTCACCATGTGGCTGGGCGAGCAGATCACGGAGCGTGGCCTCGGCAACGGCGCCTCGCTGCTGATCTTCTTCTCCATCGTGCAGGGCTTCTGGCCCAGCATCTTCCAGACGTTCGAATTCGTGGGCTCGGGGGCGGTCAACGTCTTCGCGCTGCTCGTGCTCGCCGTCGTGATGGTGGCGGTGGTGGCCGGTGTCGTCGCGATGACGATGGCCGCGCGCCGCATCCTGATCCAGATCCCGCAGCGTACCGTCGGTCGCGGCCGGATGCGGCAGGAAGCACGCAACTTCATCCCGCTCCGCCTCAATTCGGCGGGCGTGATGCCGATCATCTTCGCGCAGTCGGTGATCGTCGTGCCGGGCGCGATCGCGCAGTTCAGCGGCAACGAGTCGCTCCGGACCTTCTCGGAGTACTTCGACCCGAACTCGTGGCTCTACTTCGTCCTGACGGGCGTGCTGATCCTGTTCTTCACGTACTTCTACACGTCGATCATCTTCAATCCGGTCGACCTGGCGGAGAACCTGAAGAAGCAGGGCGGCTTCGTGCCGGGGATCAAGCCGGGTGCCAAGACGGCCGAGTACATCGACACCGTCGTGACGCGGATCACCCTCCCCGGGGCGTTGTTCCTCACGGCGATCGCGCTCCTGCCGCTGCTGATCGTGAAGTGGGTCAACCTGCCGTTCCAGTTCGGCGGCACGAGCCTGCTGATCGTCGTCGGCGTGGCGCTCGACACGATGGCGCAGATGCAGCAGCACCTGCTGCTGCGCCAGTACGACGGCTTCATGAAGAAGGGCCGGGTCCGCTTCCGCGGCCGGCAGGCGATGGGCGGGTTCTGATCGCCACTCCCCCCTCCTGAACGAACCGGACTCCCCACATGGTCATCGTCCTCTTCGGGAAGCCCGGGGCGGGCAAGGGAACGCAAGCGCCGCGGCTGGCCGCGGCGCTTGGCGTTCCGATCCTCGCCACCGGCGAGGCGCTCCGCGCCGCCATTCGTGAAGGCACGCCCATGGGACTCGCCGCCAAGGCCGCCATGGACCGCGGTGAGCTCGTCGCCGACGACGTGATCCTCGGCATCGTCAAGGAGACGCTCTCGAGCGCACCATTCGCGAACGGCGCGATCCTCGACGGCGTGGTGCGCACCGTGCCGCAGGCCGACGGGCTGCAGCGCGTGCTCGCCGACATCGGGCGCAAGCTCGGCGCGGTGCTCGTCTTCGACATCGCCGACGGCGAGATCGTGCAGCGCGTCAGCGGCCGTCTCGTCTGCGACAAGTGCTCGGCGCCGTTCTCGGGGCGCGAGCCGGGCGAGTCGTGCGAAGTGTCGGGATGCCAGAGCGGGCAGGGCGGCGGCACACTCGTGCGTCGCAAGGACGACGAGCCCGACGCTGTGCAGACGCGCCTCGACCAGTACCAGCAGAAGACCGCACCCGTGCTCGAGTGGTACACGAAGCAGGGAGCACGCATCGCGACGATCGACGCGGTCGGGACGGTGGACGAGGTGACCAACCGGGCGAAGCACGCCCTGGGGCTGTGATCCAGCTCAAGAGCCAGCGCGAACTCGAGATCATGGCACGCGGCGGGCGCATCCTCGCCGCCTGTCATGCCGAGGTGGCGACGCACATCCGGCCGGGCGTCTCGACGCTCGACATCGATCGTGTCGTCGAGGACTTCATCCGCAGCCACGCCGGCGCCGTGCCGGCGTTCAAGGGGCTGTACGGCTTCGCCGGGTCGGCCTGCCTCAGCATCAACGAGGAGATCGTGCACGGCATCCCGTCGCCGAAGCGCGTGCTCAGGGAGGGTGATCTCCTGAGCGTCGACATCGGCGTGAAGTACGAGGGGATGTACACCGACGCGGCGTACACGCACGGCGTCGGGCGGGTGGACGACGAAGCCGAACGCCTGCTCGACGCGACCCGACGCTCGCTCGACGCCGGCATCGCCGCGACGATCGTGGGCAACCACATCGGCGACATCGGCCACGCGGTGCAGTCCGTGGTCGAGGCCGCGGGCTTCAGCGTCGTGCGCGAACTCGTCGGGCACGGCGTCGGCTTCGTGCTGCACGAGGACATCCAGGTCCCCAATCACGGCAAGCCGAAGCGCGGCCCCAAGCTGATGGCCGGGATGACGCTCGCCATCGAGCCGATGGTGAACGTCGGCACGGCGGCGACGCGCACGCTCGCCGACAAGTGGACGATCGTCGCGGCCGACGGGAAGCGCTCGGCGCACTTCGAGCACACGGTCGCGGTGACGGCCGACGGCCCGCGCGTCCTGACGCTCCCCGCCGCGGCCTGAGCGGCACCATCGGCCGGCGACTCGAGCCATCGCCGACGGTCGCACGGCGCACGTGACCGGCGCGCCGCATTGCCGCCGGAACTCCGCTCGCCCAGCGTGGTGTAGATCGGGAGCCGACGGTCCCGTCACGACGACGGGGCGCGGCCCGGGGGAGAACCGACATGCGCACGCGCTCGACGGTGAGAGGGCTCGCGGTGGTGGCGCTCGCGACGACGATCGCGGGATGCCTCAGGCAGTACGTGCCGGCCAAGCCCGGCTCGGTGCTCGATTCGACGTGCGAGGGCCCAACGACTGCCGGCGCGGACTGGGTCGCCTGGGAGGTGCCGAGCGTCGCGTTCCGCGCGCCACCGGCGTGGCGCATGGTCGACCGCCAGCCGACGGAGCTGCGGCTGCGACGTGTCGATGCGGAGCTCAACGTCTGGACGGGGCCGCGGTGGGTCTTCCCGCAGGTCGAGCCATGGCAGAGCGTGCGGTGCACCATCGCGCGCGGCGACACGACGATCACCGCGCAGACGTCGCGCGTCGCGGGGCGGCTGCTCTACCGGGTGGACGTCACGGTGCAGCCGCTGATCGAGGGGCGGCACGTCTACCTGCAGCTGCAGACGCCGTACGTCGAGCACCTGCGCGACATGCGCGCGATCCTCGAGAGCATCCGCTTCGCGCCCGGCGACACGGCGGGGATCGCGAAGCGCCGCGGACAGACATGAGTCGACCGCCGGTGTGACGACGGTCCGTCCGTCGGCGCGACGGGGCCACTGCGATGGAGACTGCACGACGACCGTCGCACGATGAACACCGCACCGCGAGCATCGCACGACGAACACCGCACGACGAACACCGCACGACGAACACCGCACGCTGCCCGTGGCACGATGACCACCGACCGCCTGGACCGGACCGACATGTTTCCGCGCACCTTCCTGCACCGCGCCGCGATCCGCCTGGTCGCGGCGTTCGCCTTGCCGCTCGTCGCATCGGCACTTGGTGCACAGCGCGGCGACCCTGCACCGGTCACCGGTCGCGTGGTCGACGAGCGCGGGCAGGCGCTCGAGCGCGTGCGTGTCGTCGCCGATGACGGGCAGGTTGTCGAGACCGACGGCGACGGGCGCTTCACGCTCCGGCCGCGTGCCTGCGGACCGCTGCGGCTCACCGTGCGTCGCCCGGGGACGGTGAGCGTCACGCGCACGGTGGATCCGTGTGCGACGTCGCGCGAACCGCTGTCGCTGGCACTGCGACCGCTCGCGACACGGCTCGACACGGTGCAGGTGCGCGCGCGCGTGTCGGGGGTGATCGGCACCGTCACCGACCGCGCCGGCGTCCCGCAGCCCGGCGTCGAGGTGGCGCTGCTCGGCGCGTCGGCGCCGGTGCGCACCGACAGTGCGGGGCGCTTCGCGATCCTCGACGTGCGACCCGGTGCGTACCTGCTGCGCGCGCGCGATCCGCGCTTCGTGGCGCAGCAGATCTCGGTCGGGCTGCAGCAGGGGGACGTGCGCGAGCTGCTGCTCCTCATGTGGCCACTGCCCGAGTCGGGACGGGCGAGCGAGCTGCGGAACGCGAGCGGCTTCGGCATCGACGAGTGGTGGTATCGCGATCTCGGTCGTCGGCGCGCGTGGAGCGGGACCAATGCCGCGATCGTGAGCCGCGAGGAGCTGCTCGCGACGGGTGAACGCGACCTCCCCTGCGCGCTCTCGCGCGTCGCGCGGGTGCAGCAGCGCTTCCTGCGGCTCACGAGCGGCACCTGCGCCGACTGGACGCCGGCCCAGGGGTGCGTGATCGTGGACGGCCGCTGGGACTACCCGATGCCGCTCTGGTCGGTGCGCACGCGCGACGTGGAGCTGGTGGAGCTGTACCTGCCCGGGAGCGACTTCAGCGCGAGCACGGTCGCCCGCGCGCGACTGTGTCCGAGCGGGCAGACGGTCGCGGTGGTGTGGAGCCACTGACGATGCGGCGTGTCGCCTGGCGAACTCTCGCGGCGCTCGCGCTGCTCACCTGCACGCTCGACGCGCAGGGGCGCGAGCGGGCGGCGGTGGGCGTGCGCGGCACGGTGCGCGACGAGCGTGGCGTGACGCTCTCGGACGTGCGCGTCGAACTCGACGACGGCACGGCGACGCGCTCGGATTCGGTCGGGCGCTTCGCGCTCGCGTCGCGTCGCTGCGACGAGGCGGTACGGCTCACGGCGCGTCGCATCGGGCTCGTCGGCGTCACGCGACTCGTGATGCCGTGCACGCCCGCGTCGCTCGACCTCGCGATCGTGCTCCGCCCGGTGGCGACGGTGCTCGGCACGGTGCAGGTGTCGGCCGAGGCGAGCGCGGTGACGGGCGAGGTGGTGGATCGCGCAGGCCGGCCCGTCGCCGGGGCGATGGTGCGGCTCGCCGGTGCGCGACGCATGGCGACGACCGACAGCGCGGGACGCTTCACCTTCGCGGGGCTCGATCCCGCGAGCTACTGGCTCGAGGCGCGGCACCCGCGTCACGGGACGCAGCGGCTCCCGGTGACGCTCGTCACGCGCGACGTGCGCGAGGTGCTGCTGCTGCTCGACGACATCCCCGACGTGAACGCCGGCCGTCGCGCGCGCCAGGAGCGCGATGATTCGCTCGCGCTGGTGAACTACGACATGCGCAACATCACGCGCGGCGCGTGGACCGCCGTGATCCCGCGCACGACGCTCCTCGCCAACGACGACGGCCGCGACCAGCTCACCTGTGCGCTCGCCCGCACGCCCGAGGCGCGCAGCGCACTCCCGGACCTGACCGTCGGCTCGTGCGTGCAGTACGAGGGGTGCGTGATGATCGACGGCCGCTTCCTCACGCGCGGCGAGGCGTTCTGCGGCTTCCGCACGAGCGACGTCGATCTCGTGGAGCTCTACGGCACACGCGTCGCGCAGTCGCTGCTGCGGGGCTTCGGCACGCTGCCGTGCGAAGGGCGACCGACCGCGGTGGTGTGGCTCAGGCGGTAGCAGCACGCTGCACCACGAGAGAGACATGCCAGCACGAGAACGGCTCTGTATCCGCATCGCCGCACCTGGCGTGACGCTCAGCCCGTGAAGTACCGCACCTTGATCGGCGGTTTGGCGGTGCGGAGCCAGTCGGCGGGGTTGGGCAGGAGCTTGATCTGCACGGGCGTGAGGATGTCGGAGAGCTTCGCCGCGCAGGCTGCGGCGTGTGCCCAGACCTTGTCGATCACCGCCTCCTGTCGCGTGAAGGCGCCCTTCACGTCGTAGTCGTCCCCGTAGCGCGCGAACTCGCCGGCGAGCGAGCCCCAGAGCGAGTCGGCACCGGCCACGTACTCGCGCGCGAGCGCTTCGATGCGCGTCACCTGCACGGGGGTGAGCAGGAGCGAGTCGCGCTCCTCGAGGACCGCGGCGATCGGGTCGGGGACGTTGCGCCGGTAGCGCGCGACGAGCGTGGCGGAATCGGGACGAGGGCCGGGCAGACCCTTGCGGCCCGGGCGGAGCGCGCGATCGAGCTGCTGCTGGCTGAGCGACGCACCGAATGCTACGTTCACGTTGATCGTCACGCGGAACGGCGCGCGGAAGGTGGAGAGCCGCGGATCGGTGGCGCCGAAGCGCGGATTCACGTCGTAGGCGAAGCGGCGCGTCGCCGGATCGAAGCCCCGAACGGCCAGCAGGACCGGGTCGGGCTCGGGGGCGAGCCCCCAGCCGCGCAGGTCGTTGCCGTGCAGCAGCCGGTCCACGCCCGCCAGCGGATTCTCGATGAAGAGCTGGAGCTGCGCGTACTGGAAGCTGCGCAGCTGCGGCAGCGGGACGCCGAGCTGCAGGTTCATGCGTGCTTGCCATGGCCCGCGGCAGGCGTTGCGCGCGACGATGGTGCCGGCCGCACCAGTGAGGCAGTCGCGCACGCGGGGCGAGGCGCTCGCTGCCAGTGCCGCGATGGCCGCGCCGACGGCGGGATCCCCGGCGCTTGCGGGCACGAAGGCGCGATCGTTGAAGGCGAGCCCGTCGCCGTTCACGTCGCCGCTCACGAGGGGCGTGAACGGTCGTCCCGAGGTGACGTCGAGGAAGCCGGAGATGGACCACCCCTTCTTCGCCCAGCCCCCCTGCAGCTGCACCTGGTGTCGCACGTCGAGGTCGCCCGCCGCCCACTCGAACAGTCGTGGATCACCGGCCGTGTTGCGGTCGAAGCCGTTCAGCCGCTCGCGCACGCGGCCGACCACGTAGTTCCCGCGCACGAACGCGTTGCCCGGCAGGTCGGGCGTGAGCTGCAGCCGGAGCTGCGTGCTCGTCGAGCGTCCCCGTGCGCCGAGCACGGTCACGCGGCTCCACGTCGGGTCGACGCGCGACGCCTGTGGCGAGATCGCGCCGGTGCCCGGGACGACCTGCGCGATCGGAACGAAGAGCGGGCGATCGCCCTCGCTCGCGAGCGCATCGCCCGCACGGCCGGCGAAGTTCGCATCGCGCACGCTCGGCTGCGAGAGGTTGAGCGACGCGATCCCCTCGAGCGTGACATCGGTCTTGAGCAGGCGCGTCGTCCATCCGAGGTTCGCGCGCCAGGAGCGAGGCGAGCGCCAGTCACCGTCGAGTGCCCGCACGGCGAGTGCCGGCTGCACGAGAGGGAGCTGCGCACCGGCGCATCGGGTCGGGATCGCACCGGGTGAGGTGACGAAGGCGTCCCAGTCCGGCGTCGGGATGGCGTCGCCGACACAGTCGAGACGGAGCGTGCTTCCGGGGAGCCCCGTGGCGGCGACGGCCTGCGCGAGCGGATCGGTGCCGACGAAGTTGCGGAACAGTCCGACCCCACCTCGCAGGACGCCGCGCACCTCGGTGGAATAGTTGCCGACCGGAGAGAACGAGGTGCCGCCGCCGTCCTGCGGCTTGCGGCCGTAGACCCAGCGGAGGCCGAGGCGCGGGAGCACCGCCACCTCCGCTGGCGCGACATCCGTCCGCACGCCGAGCGCCTGCCCGAGTGCCGGGTTCGCATCCGGGCGCGCGAGGAAGCCGCCGGCTTCGATGCGCGCGCCGTACTGCATGCTGAACAGCGGCGAACGGCGGTAGACGCTGCCGATGCCGACGGCCGCGTTCCACGCACTGCCTTCGCGCGCCGGGAGCGCCAGCACGCGTGAGAAGCTCGCCGGTCGCCCGGCCTCGAGGTCGGCGAGCGAGTTGTAGAAGTAGCTGCCGAACGCACCGGGAGTGGCGGCCTGCGTCGTCGCGTCGATGCGGGCCTGCCCGAAGAACTTGACGCGATGCCGCGAACTCCCGCTGGTGAAGGTCTGCGACTCGTGCTGCGCGTCCAGGGTGAGTGCGCGTCGGTCGCTCGCGAGCGCGTCGTTGCCGCCGAAGCCGAGCACGGCGATGCCCCCGCTCGATGCGGTCGCGGCGGTCGTGCGCACACTGCCGGAGGGCGCCAGGAGGGCGGGGGTGGTACGCCCGTCCGCGAGGGTGACGCCGAGTCGCGTGTCGTGGAGCCAGGTGGCGGTGCGCAGCGAATGCTCCGCCTGCACGGCGGCGGTCACGTCGCGCGAGGTGGCGGCGGCAGACGGCGTGGCGGTCGTCGAGAGGCCGACGCCGTTCGCGTCGGCGAGCTTGAGGTAGCCGAGCACGCCGACGGTGCGCGGCCGCGGGGCGAATGTGGCCGGGTCGTAGCCAAGGCGGTCGATACGGCCGATCAGGACGGCGTCGTTGCGGATGGTGCCGTCGAGCGTACCGATCGGGAGCCCGAGGCGTGCGAGGTCCGCGATGAAGCGACGTGCGGTGTCGCGCGGGACGCCGGTGCCGGCGAGGGCGTCGTCTGGGGCGGTGGCGATCGAGGGCGTGGCGTCGCCCTGCCGGCGAACCGAGAGCGCGGCATTGTAGCTGAGACGATCGCGCCGACCGAGCTCGCCGCTCGCGCTCACCGAGCCGTCGAAGCGTCCGAAGCGCTGACCGAGCGCGCTCCCGATCGCATCGGTGGCCTGCAGCCACGGCGCGTCGAGGGCGACGGTCGCGACCTTCTGACCGAAGATGCCGGCCGCGCCGAGCGACACGTCCACCTGGGCGCCGCTGAAGCCGCCGCGTGCGACGTCGTAGGTGCTCGTCGCCACGCGCATCCCCGTGTTCGCCGCGAAGTTGCCCGCGAGCGCCCGGGGGATGTCGGTGATGCCGCCTCCGAGGCCGTTGAGCGTGACGAGCGTCTGCTGCCCGGGAAGCCCAAGCGCAGAGATGCCTCCGGGTCCGACCTGCATACCCGGCATGGTGCCGGCGAGGGCGGTGGCGTCACCGCGGGCGGTGGGCGAGACCGTGCCGTTGACACCCTCCCACTCGCGATCGATGCCACCGCGTACCGGCTCGGCGCCACGGCTCGGTGCCGCGCGCTTGTTCGCCCTGACCTCGACGCGCGCGAGCTGCTGCACCGGCACCGATGCGAGCGTGACGTCGATGGTGAAGCGACGCTCGTCGGCTCTGCGCGTGATGCGCTGGCGCTGCGCGACGCGACCCGGGGCGCTGACGTAGACGAGATAGTCACCGGTGCCGCTGTCGACCACGATGCGCCAGCGTCCGTCGCTGCCGGTGCGCGTGCGGAAGACGGCGCGATCGGGGCCGCGCGTGACGATGACCTCGGCCGAGTCGAGAGCACCGGCCGAATCGGCGGTGACGCGACCGACGAGCGTGTCGGGGCGCGCGGGCGTCGGCTGCTGCGCGACGAGCGCACCGGGGGCGATGGCCGCGACGAGGAGCGTCGCGGCGATGCGGAGGAGTCGCATGATGGCGTGGGCGTCAGTCGCGCGCGGCGACGGTCCAGATCACGTTCATCGAGCCGTTCGGCAGGCCGAGTCCTTGCCACGTCTGCCGGTCGCCGCGACGGATGCGATCGCCGAACTTGGCACGAAACGCGGCGCCATCGAGGACGAGCGAGTCCCGTGCGGTGCGTGCCGTGGCCCGTGGTGTCGGCAGCAGGTCGCGCCATCCATCGACCGTCACACCAAGACCGGCACGCCCGGTATCGGCGGCGATGATGCGCGCGGTGCTGTCGAACACGAGCCAGACGAAGTCGGCGTCGGTGCGACGCCCGCGCAGTAGCTCGGGGCGGGCGTCGGCGATGGCGGCGCGGAGCAGTGCGGTGAGGCGCTTGTCGGTACCACCTGTGCGATCCCACGCACGCGTCATCTCGCGGAGGCGCGCCGCGCGCGTCGAATCGTCGAGCGTCGGCGGCATGAGATCGGCCAGGCGCGCCACCGGCACGTGTTCGGCCGTCTCTCGTGTGTTCGCTGCGCCAGCGCGTGACGCCGCGTCGGGGGACGCGACGAGCGAGAGATCCGTGATCGCCCAGAGCACGTTCACCGTGCGTGGCCCGACGCGCATCGCGCGCCACCCGAAGACGGGCGTGTCGAAGCGGAGCGTGGGGAACCTGGCGCGCCACGATTCGGCGTCGATCGTCAGGCGGCCGTCGGGTGTGTCGTCGGTGGCGCGCGGATACGGACGTCCGGCGGGGAAGTCGGCGGTCTTCACGCCGAGCCCCGCACGGCCGGTCGCGTGCGCGATCGCGTCGCCCGTGCCGTCGAGCACGAGCCAGACGTACGAAGGGCCGGCGGCGGCCGTGTCGAGCGCTTCGGGGACGCGCCAGCGCAGCTCGTTGCGCAGCCCGCGCTCGAGCGCAGCGTCGAGTGCGCTCGGTGAGACGCTCGAGTCGCTCGCCATGCCCGTGGCGACGGTGCGGAACCACGCGGGAATACGCGGCGCGATGCCCGCGGCGCGGAACACCATCTCGCTCGTGGAGTCACCTCGCGTCAGGCGCGCCCACTGCACCGCGACCGTGCCGCGCGAGAAACGCAGCGAGCGACCACCGTGCTCACTGATCCGGCCCGCATCGAGCAGCGGGAAGGCGCGCGTCCACGAGGCGGCGTCGGTGCGGAGCTTCCGTGCTGGCGTGTCGGGCGTCGCCATGACCGGCTCGGGCATGCGTCCCTGGCCGAGCACGGAGAAGTCGATGCTCCACGCGAACTCGTGGCGCCGCGCGAGGCGTGCGTCGACCGGGCGCAGGTCATCGTCGAGCAGCACGAACGCCGCGTACATCGACGGATCCGACAGCGTGTCGAGCGCCGGGATGGCCTGCCGCGCGGCGATGTCGATGAGCGAGTCCTTCACGGCCTCCATGCGCGTGCGCATCTGGAAGCTCGTGGCGCGTGCATAGACGCGCACCGAATCACGAAGCGACGGCGGGAGTGCGCCGACGCCACTCGTCATCTCCGCCGATCCGCGCATCGGCAGCGGTACGGCGCACGCCACGATCAGTGTGATCATCGCACACCCACCTGCCGCTCCCGCGACCAGACGCGACCGCCACCCCGCGCGCGGCCGAACGAGCGCGCGCAGCCGCGCCTCGAGCTCGCTCGTCGGCGCCGCGAAAGCGGGCACCGGTGCGAGGATCCACCGCGCCGCCACGGAGCCGCGCCACCCGCTCCGCCCCGCGAGCAGCCACTCGGCCGTGCGCACGAGGAGCCGTCCGTAGCCGCGGGCATCGCCGTGCCGCGCGAGGACGCGCGCGTCGCAGTCGTGTTCGACCGCGCGGCAGAGACGGCGATACGCGACCAGCAGCGGGAGATGCCACGGCAGGAGCACCGCGAGCACGAGTGCGCCGGCGAGGAGCTGCGGATCACGCGCGCGGACGTGCGACGCCTCGTGCGCGAGCATAAGGACGCGCTCACGATCGGCGAGATCGTCGATCCAGCGCGGCACGACCACCTGCAGCGTGCGCAGGCCGAAGGCGGCCGGGCCGAGGTCGCGCGAGCGCCAGACCGCCACGACACGCCCCGCTTCGCGCGCGACATCGGCGTGCATCGCCTCGTCGGCCCGCGTCCAGCGGCGCGCAGCGCGCGCGAGGCGGACGACGGCGAGGAGCACGATGACGCCACCGGCGAGCGAGAGTGCGCCCCACGCGAGCAGCAGCGGCCGATCGAAGCGGGCGAGCGTCGAGGTGCGCGTGACGATGAAGACGTTGGGGTCCGCGAGCGCACCGGTGACGGCGATCGGTCCGCGCGGCGACGGATTCCGCCGAAGTTCGCGCGTCTCGCCGCGGCGCATGTCGTCACCCCACACGTACAGCCGTGGCGGCATTCGCGAGCCGTCGGCTGCATTCGATGCCGGTGCGGCCCGACGGATCGTGAATGGGTCGTACCAGGCGCGCGGGTCGGTCGACACGAACGCGACCTGCAGCCCGCGCACGATCGGACGCGGAACGAACGGCGCGATGCACATCGCGACCATCGCCCCCGCCCACAACCAGCGACGCGGGCGTCCGAGCCGCACGCAGACGGTGTCGAGCGCGAAGGTCGCCGCGAGCAGCAGCGCACCGAGCACGACGACGCACAGCATCCAGGCCGCGATCATGCGCCCTCCCCGCGCGGGCGGCGCGTCGCGGTGCGGCGTGGAGCACGTGCCGGCGCGTCGTCGGCGGCGAGTTCCGTTTCGACCAGGTCGCGCAACCGTTCCAGCGTCGCGCGATCGAGTCGTTCGTCGCGCACCATGTGCGTGAGCAACAGCTCCGGCGAGCGATCGAACAGCCCATCGACGAGCCGCCGCAGCGCCGAGCGCGACGCGTCCTCGCGTCGCACCAACGGCCGGAAGCGGTGCGCCCGCCCCTCGACGGCGTGGGCCACGTGCCCCTTGTCCTGCAGGATGCGCAGGATCGTCAGCACGGTGTTGTACGCGAGGTCGAGGTCGTGTTCGCTCGCGAGCACCTCGCGCACCTCGGCCGCGGTCGCGGTCCCGCGCTGCCAGAGGACGGTCATGACGTCGAGTTCCCGCTCGGTGAAGCTCGGCATGGCGCAGTCTCCTAAGGTCCTAGTTGACCTGGCCTCCAGTCTGGTAGGTGGGGGAGCCGCTGTCAACTACGACTTTAGGAGATGCACCCCGTTCGTCACGACGACTCGGATCTACCTACGCCTCTTCCATCACATCCCCTACGTGTCCTACGTGTCCTACGTGCTTCCCGCTGTGTGTGGAGTTTCGCGGACAGCGGGAAGCACGTAGGACACGTAGGACACGTAGGACACGTAGGGATGACTGGGGTCGTTCACTGATGCGTGTGCGTGATCGGGTCCGCGCTCGTGTGTCCCGGCTCATCCTCCGACATGACCGACCGCGTGGCGTGCGCGGTCGCGGAGTTCGTCGGCGTCGTGTGCGATGAGGCGGATCTCGCGGTGGGCGGCGTCGCCGAGTGCGGGATCGGCGAGCATCGCGAGGTTGCCGCGCGCGAGGCCGAGGGCGGCGTGGACGCAGCCGTGGGCGATGCTGGCGCCGGTCCAGGCGTCGGGGGCGGTGACGTGATCGCCTTCGCGCGCGGCTTCGGCGGCGAGCGCGACGAGGTCGGCGGCGAGGCGCGCGATGCGGAGCGGGATCGTGCTCGCGGCGACGAGCGCGGCATCGACGGCACGCGTGCGCTCGGCGGCCTCGGTGGGGGTGCGCTGCGGACGGCGGCGCGCCTGCACGACCTGCTGCCATGCGGCGGCATCGTCGGCGGCGGCGCGGTGCAGGTGCCGCTCGATCGCGCGTGCGCTCTCGAGCACGATGCGGAGCGGTTCGCCGGCGACGGTGCCACCGCGTGCGAGATGCACGGTGGCCGTGAGGCGCACGGCGGCACTCGCGAGCATGGCGGCGAGGGCGCTCGCGGTGCCGCTCGCCTCGTGCGCCTGGAGATCGGCGATCGCCTCGACGACGGGGCGCACGTCGGCGACGGGGGCATGCCGCGCGATCGCGAGGTCGAGCGACACCGAGTCGCGGGCATCGACGAGGTGGATGCGATCGCGGAAGGCGCGTTCGATCCCGCGCTGCGGCACGAGGCCGATCAGCTCACTCGCGTCGGCGGTGCAGCCGTGCAGCGTCGCCTCGCGCGCGACGGCGTCGTAGGCGACGTGCAGCGGGATCGCGTCGAGATCGGTGAGGTTCATGCTCACCTGCGCGCGTCCGCCGACCTCGAGGCCGAGCGCCTTGACGCCGGCGAGGCCACCGTGCCGTGCGCGGATGGCGCGCGCGATCGCACGCGCCGCGGCGACCTTGCTCGCGTCGCCGACGTAGACGTTGAACGCGCCGAGGAACGGGCGCGCGCCGATGGCGATGGCGCCGGCGGTCGGATGGAGCGTGCGCGGGCCGGCGTCGGGCGTGCGGGCCGGATCCGAGCCGATGCCCGCAGCGAGCGCTTCGAGGCCACCGGCGCGCACCATCGCCAGATCGCGGCGATCGTCGCGGTGGGCGGCGTGTTCGTAGAGGTAGACGGGGATCGCGAGCTCGTCGCCCACCCGATCCGCGAGCGACCGCGCGAGCCGCACGCAGTCGTCCATCGTCGCGCCGTCGAGCGGGATGAACGGGACCACGTCGGCGGCACCGATGCGCGGATGCACGCCGTGATGCGCACGCAGGTCGATCCGGTCGCGTGCCTCGCGCACCACGGCGAAGGCGGCGTCGAGCATCACGTCGCGTTCTGCGACGAAGGTGATCACCGCGCGGTTGTGCCACGCGTCGAGCGAGTGATCGAGCACCGTGCCGCCGGCGGCGGTGATGGCGTCGGCGATCGCCTGCACGACGGCGGGATCGCGCCCCTCGCTGACGTTCGGCACGCACTCGATGAGGGGCGCGCGGCCGGTGTGGATGCGCGTCACGGTACGGTCCCCTCGAGCGTGCGCAGCAGCCAGGCGTGCATCGCCGGATTGCCGGCGACGATGCCGGTGTGCGCGACGGGTGCATCGGTGCCGGCGAAGTTCGTCACCACGCCACCGGCCTCGCGCACGAGCAGCAGCCCGGCGGCGATGTCCCACGGTGCCAGGCGCAGCTCCCAGAAACATTCGAAGCGCCCGGCCGCGACGTGCGCGAGGTCGAGCGCGGCCGAGCCGGCGCGGCGGATGCCGCTCGTGACGGCGAGGATGCGCGGGAGCTGCGCGAGATAGATCGAGAGCTGGTCCTGCTTGCGGAACGGGGCGCCGGTGCCGACGAGCGCGCGCGCGGGATCGTCGATCGTCGAGACGCGGATCGCGCGGCCGTCGAGCGCCGCACCGCCGCCGCGCACCGCGGTGAACGTCTCGTTCCGGGCGACGTCCACGATCACGCCCGCGGCGAGGGCACCGTCCACCAGTGCGGCGATCGAGACGGCGTAGGCGGGGAAGCCGTGGAGGAAGTTGGTCGTGCCGTCGAGCGGGTCGCAGACGATGGTGAGCCCGGGACCCGGGCGATCGTCGGGCGAGCCTTCCTCGCCGATGAAGGTCGTCGCGTGCAGGGGGGCGAGTGCGTCGCGCACGATCGCCTCGGCGCCGCGATCGACGTGCGAGACGAAGTCGCTCGCCGCCTTGACCTCCCATGCGATCGCGCCGCGTTCGCGCTCCTGCGCGCGGATGAAGCGCGCCGCCTCCTGCGCCGCCGCGACGAGGGCGACGAGGAGCGTGCGATCGGCCGGGGCGCCGGCGGGATGCGATTGGATGAGGGCGTCAGCGTCCATAGCTTGCGGGAATGTCGCGGATCTTCAGTGGTATCCAGCCCTCGGGCGAGCTGCACATCGGCAACTATCTCGGGGCGGTGCAGAACTGGGTGCGGCTGCAGGAGGGGCCCGACCGCAGCTTCTTCTGCGTCGTGGACCTGCACGCCCTGACAGGAAGCTACGACCCGGTCGACCTCCGGCGGCGGCGCCACGAGATGGCGCTGTCGCTGCTCGCGGCCGGCCTCGACCCCGAGCGCTGCACGCTCTTCTTCCAGAGCACCGTGCGCGCGCACGCGGAGCTCGGCTGGATCTTCAACACCGTCACCCCGCTCGGCGACCTCGAACGGCAGGTGCAGTTCAAGGACAAGAGCCAGCGGCAGGAGAGCGTCATCACCGGGCTCCTCACGTACCCGGTGCTGCAGGCCGCCGACATCCTGCTCTATCATGCCGACCGCGTGCCGGTGGGCGAGGATCAGGTGCAGCACCTGGAACTCTCCCGTGACATCGCCCGGAAGTGGAATGCGAAGTTCCGTCCCGAGGAGTCGCCGTACTTCGCGGAGCCCAAGCCGCTCCTCACGCCGGTGCGCCGGCTGATGGGGCTCGACGGGCAGGCGAAGATGTCCAAGTCGCTCGGCAACACGATCGGGCTGCTCGAGTCCCCGGACGACATCTGGGCCAAGCTGCGTCCTGCGGTGACGGATCCGGCGCGCGTGCGCAAGACCGATCCCGGCAACCCGGACGTCTGCAACATCTACAGCATGCATCGCGCCTTCTCGCCCGAGCCGGTGCAGGGCGAGGTGCGCGAGAACTGCAGCGGCGCGAAGTGGGGGTGCATCGACTGCAAGAAGACGCTGTTCACGCACATGGAGGAGACGCTCGTGCCGATCCGCACGCGCGCCGCGCAGCTGCAGGAGAAGCCGGAGACGGTGCGCGAGATCATGGCCGCGGGGACGGCGCGCGCGCGCGCGATCGCCGACCGTACGATCGCCGAGGTGTACGACATCATGGGGTTGACCGACTGATGCCATCCAAGCCGATCGGCGGGATCTTCGCCGCCGCCACGACGCCCTTCGCGCACGACGGCACGATCGACACCGCCGCGGCGACGAGCAACGCGACGGCGCTCGTCGCCTCGGGGCTGCAGGGGCTCGTGCTCGTCGGATCGACGGGCGAGGCGCCGGTGGTGGACGACGGCGAGCGTGATGCGCTGCTCGCCGCGGTGCGTCCGGTCGTGCCGACGGATCGCTGGCTGCTGATGGGTGTCGGCGCCGAGAGCACGCGCCTGACGATCGAGCGGGCGCGGCGTGCCGCGTCGCTCGGTGCCGATGCCGTACTGGTGGTCGCGCCGCACTACTACACGGCCGCGATGACGCCGCGCGCGCAGGAAGCGCACTACCGCGCCGTCGCCGACGCGAGCCCGGTGCCGGTGCTGCTCTACAGCATCCCGCAGTACATGCACTTCGCACTCGATGCCGAGACGGTGGGGCGGTTGGCGACGCACCCGAACATCATCGGCATCAAGGATTCGGGCGGTGACGCGGTGGTGCGCGACAGCTACCAGACGCTCGCGCCGGCGCCGTTCGCGGTGTTCACGGGACATGCGCCGAGTCTCCGCATCGCGCTGGCGACGGGATGCGAGGGCGCGATCCTCGCGACCGGGTGCATCGCGCCGGCGCTCTGCCTCGCGATCGCCGATGCGGTGAACACCGGCGACGAGGCGCGCGGACGTGCGCTGCAGCAGGCGCTGACGAAGCTCGCCACCGAGGTGGCGGTGAAGTTCGGCGTGCCGGGCCTCAAGGCGGCGGTGGATGCGGCGGGGCGCATCGGCGGTGCGCCGCGGGCGCCGTTGCTGGCGTTGGACGATGCGGCGCGGGGGCAGGTGGAGCGGGTGGTGCGCGAGGTGCTGGCGGGGGTGTGAGCGGTCGCGTGACCGGCGCACTGGTCACGTCGCGCTCGTGACGTTCGGTCTGATGTTCCTGGGTCAGTCGCGCGGCGTCGGCTGCGGGTCGCCGTCACGGCACAGCGCCGCCGCGAGCACGTCGTGCAGCAGTCCGCGTCCCTGCCAGACCTCGCCGAAGTCGATGCCCGGGGCGTTGACGGCGATGATCACCGCACGATCGCGCGTCGGTGCGATCACGTTGCGCAGCTGCACGCCGCCGATCTCGCCGCGTCGTTCGACGAGTGGCATCGGACCCGTGCAGCCGGCGAGCGTCGCCGGATAGCTCCACGCGCCGAGCGCCGCATAGCCGATCGCACGGTCACCGGCCCAGAGCGTGTCGCGCCAGTTGCGCGGGAGCAGGCGATTGCCGGCGAGGGCGCGGTCGAAGGCGAGCATGTCGGTGAGCGGCGCGACGATCGCCGCAGCCGCGCCGTACGCGGCGAGCACGAGGCGTGACTCGGCGCCGTCTGCAGTGGGTGGCGACGCGACGTCGGTGCGACGCGCGTCGCGTTGCACGACGATCGCGCGCGTGCCGGCGTCGCGGGCGAGTCGGTCACGGACGAGCTGGTGGTATGGTCGCTTCGTCATGTGCGACAGCAGCGCGCCGAGCACGAGATAGTCGCAGTTGTCGTAGTTGAAGCTCGCACCGGGTTCGGCGCGTGGTGCGCCCGCGCACGCACCGGCCGTCGCGGCACGATTCGCATCGCCCGCGGGTGCGGTGGTGAAGAGCGGCGGCAGCGTCGATGCGGACGCATCGGGATCGGGAAGTCCGCTCGTGTGCTGCAGGAGCTGTCGCACCGTGATGCGCGACGCCGTCGGGCCGCGGAAGCTCGGCAGGACGCGCGCGATCGGGACGTCGAGAGCGAGCCGTCCGGCGGCGACTTCCTGCATCACGAGGACGGCCGTCACCTGCTTGGTCACCGAGGCCCATCGCCAGCGCGATGCGAGCGTGATCGGCGCGCCGGTGCGGGCATCGGTGCCGACGTGGCGTGCGTACGTCGGCGGTGCCTGCGCGGCGTCGGAGAGTCGGCCGACGAGGATGGTGCCGGTGAGTCCACGCGCGGCTGCGGCACCGACGACGGAGTCCAGTGCGGGTGCAATCGGTACAGGGCGTGCGATCGACGGCGGCGGTGCGGACGACGATGGTGCCGGTGCCTGCAGATCCTGCGACGGAAGCGACGCGTGCAGTACGACGGTCGCGAGCAGCGTGAGTGCCATGCGGCGAAGCTACCGCCGATCCTGCGAGACGCACGGAGTCGCGATCGCGGTGGTGCGGTGATGCCATCGCCACTCGCGCGGCGCGCGACGGGGCGAGGCGCGACGCGCGCGGGGAAAGGCGACACGGACGCGTCGCGAACCCATTCGGTACGGGCACGCGTAGGATTCGGCATGACCATCGCCACCCTCGCCCTCGCGGCCGCCGTCGTCGTGGGGCTCGCGCTCATCCCCGTGGGGCTGCCGGGGCTCTGGCTGATCCTCCTCGCCGGCGTCGCCCACCGGGTCCTCGTCGACCCGCCGACGCTCTCGTGGTGGCTCCTCGGCGGCTGCGCGGCCCTCGCGCTGGTCGGCGAGTTCCTCGAGTTCCGCACGTCGGCGCGCTACACCGAGAAGGTGGGTGGATCGAAGCGGGCGGGGTGGGGCGCGGTGATCGGCGGGATCTCGGGGGCGATCATCGGCGTGCCGGTCCCGATCGTGGGGTCGGTGGTCGGTGCGTTCGGCGGGGCGTACCTGGGCGCGCTGGCGGGGGAGTACAGCCACGCGCGCGACCTGGCCCGCGCGCGACAGGTCGCGGCCGGGGCGCTGGTGGGGCGCGGGGTGGCGACGGTGCAGAAGGTGCTCGTGGGGCTGGTGATCGGGATCGTGCTGGTGGGCGGGGCGTGGGGGTGAGGGGGGAAGTGGCGGAGTGGTGAAGTAGGGGAGTGGTGGAGTGGTGGAGTGGTGGAGTGGTGGAGTGGTGGAGTGGTGGAGTGGTGGAGTGG
>ERZ1066136.765-NODE-765-length-20474-cov-13.000294_pt1 | contig 20474 bp, 17 predicted proteins | sample MGYA00382783_ERZ1066136 | MGnify/ENA primary metagenome ERZ1066136 (study PRJEB33369, sample SAMEA5778366) | biofilm metagenome | biome: Industrial cooling water; feature: Water cooling tower basin; material: Biofilm | place: United Arab Emirates | collected... | reverse complement strand
CGCCCGCCTGCAGGCGCTGGACCGCGAGCGCCTGCTGCTGCCGCTGCTCGACGCCGCCGAGGCCCAGCCCGCCAGCGCCACGCTGGAGGCCGCCGCGCGGCCCGAGGGCCAGCGCACGCGCCGGCTGCGCGGCGCGCTGCAGGCGGCCCACCGCCAGCTGCAGTCGGGCCAGGTGGTGCTGGCCAGCATCGGCGCCACGGCGCCCTTCGTGGGCCTGCTGGGCACGGTGTGGGGCGTGTACCGCGCGCTGGTGGGGCTCATGGGTGCGGGCCAGGTCTCGCTCGACCAGGTCAGCGGCCCCGTGGGCGAGGCCCTGGTGATGACGGCCGCCGGCATCGCCGTGGCCGTGCCGGCGGTGCTGGCCTACAACCTGTTCGGCAGCTGGATCGCGGCCTGCGAGGCGGAACTCGAAGGCTTCGCGCACGACCTGCTGGAGCGCTAGGCGCGCGCCATGGCCTTCGGCCGCCTTCACCGCCACGAACCCGGCCGCGCCGCCGGCGGGCCGCCCGGCCCCATGAGCGAGATCAACATGACGCCGCTGATCGACGTCATGCTGGTGCTGCTGGTGATCTTCATCGTCACGGCGCCGCTGTTCGCGAGCCGGCTCAAGCTCGAGCTGCCCGAGGCCGCCGCGGCCGCCGGCGCCGCGCAGGGCGGCGTGCTGGCGGTGGCCATCGACGCCCAGGGCCGCGTCTTCCTGGCCGACGAGCCGCTGCAACCCGAGGCCGTGCGCGAGCGCCTGGAGGCCGCCGCGCGCGAGGCCCTGGCGCGCGACCCCGCCACCGAGCTGCAGCTGCGCGCCGACCGCGCCGTGCCCTACGGCCGCGTGGCCGAGCTCATCGGCTGGGTGCAGGGCGCGGGTCTGGCCCGCATCGGCCTGGTGACCGACGCACCGGGTGCCCCCGGCCAGGCCGGCACCCCACCTCCGGCAGGGGCCGCGCCCAGGTAGCGCTCCCTACAATCCCGGGGATGAACGACAAGTACGTCCCCAACGAGGTCGAGCGTGCCGCGCAGGCGCACTGGCAGGCCACCGACGCCTACCGCGTGACCGAAGACGCGAGCCGGCCCAAGTTCTACGCCTGCAGCATGCTGCCCTACCCGAGCGGCAAGCTGCACATGGGCCACGTGCGCAACTACACCATCAACGACATGTTGACGCGGCAGCTGCGCATGAAGGGCATGAACGTGCTCATGCCCATGGGCTGGGACGCCTTCGGCCTGCCGGCCGAGAACGCGGCCATGAAGAACAAGGTGCCGCCGGCGCAGTGGACGTACTCCAACATCGCCCACATGAAGGGCCAGATGCAGGCCATGGGCCTGGCCATCGACTGGAGCCGCGAGGTCGCCACCTGCAGCCCCGAGTACTACAAGTGGAACCAGTGGCTGTTCCTGAAGATGCTCGAGAAGGGCATCGCCGAGCGGCGCACGCAGGTCGTCAACTGGGACCCGGTGGACCAGACCGTGCTGGCCAACGAGCAGGTGATCGACGGCCGCGGCTGGCGCAGCGGCGCGCTCGTCGAGAAGCGCGAGATCCCGGGCTACTACCTGCGCATCACCCAGTACGCCGACGAGCTGCTGGCCGGCGTGGCCGACCCTGACTCGCCGCACTACCTGGACGGCTGGCCCGAGCGCGTGCGCCTGATGCAGGAGCACTGGATCGGCAAGAGCCAGGGCGTGCGCTTCGCCTTCACGCACGACATCCGCGGTGACGACGGCCAGCCCATCCAGGGCGGGCGCATGTACGTGTTCACCACGCGCGCCGACACCATCATGGGCGTCACCTTCTGCGCCGTGGCGCCCGAGCACCCGCTGGCCGCGCACGCGGCCGCCACGCGGCCCAAGCTCGCCGCCTTCATCGAGAAGTGCCGGCAGGGCGGCACCACCGAGGCCGAGCTGGCGCTGCGCGACAAGGAAGGCATGGACACCGGCCTCGTCGTCACGCACCCGCTCACGGGCCAGGACGTGCCGCTGTGGGTGGGCAACTACGTGCTCATGAGCTATGGCGACGGCGCCGTGATGGGCGTGCCCGCGCACGACGAGCGCGACTTCGCCTTCGCGCTGAAGTACGGCCTCAAGATCCAGCAGGTGGTGCACGTCGACGGCGAGGTCTACGACTACCACCGCTGGCAGGAGTGGTACGGCGACAAGCAGCGCGGCATCACCATCAACTCCGACCTCTACAGCGGCCTTTCGCACGAGGCCGCCGTCGACGCCATCGCCGCTGCGCTGGCCGAGCGCGGCCTGGGCGAGAAGAAGACCACCTGGCGCCTGCGCGACTGGGGCGTGAGCCGCCAGCGCTACTGGGGCACGCCCATCCCCATCATCCACTGCGACGAGCACGGCGCCGTGCCGGTGCCCGAGAAGGACCTGCCCGTCGTGCTGCCCGAGGACTGCATCCCCGACGGCAGCGGCAACCCGCTCAACAAGCACGAGGGCTTCCACGCTGGCGTGGTGTGCCCTGTGTGCGGCAAGCCGGCGCGCCGCGAGACCGACACGCTCGACACCTTCGTCGACAGCTCGTGGTACTTCATGCGCTACTGCGATTCGTCGCTCGACAGCGCGATGGTGGGCCCGGGCACGCAGTACTGGATGCCGATGGACCAGTACATCGGCGGCATCGAGCACGCCATCCTGCACCTGCTGTACGCCCGCTTCTGGACGCGCGCCATGCGCGACCTGGGCCTGGTGACGGTGTCGGAGCCCTTCAAGAAGCTGCTCACGCAGGGCATGGTGCTCAACGAGGCCTTCAGCCGCACCAGCGTGGAGGCCGGCCGCGAGTACTTCTGGGCCCACGACCTCGACATCGTGCGCGACGAGCACGCGCACGTCGTCTCGGCCACCGCCAAACGCGACGGCCAGCCCGTGCACTACGAGGGCTGGACGACGATGTCCAAGTCCAAGAACAACGGCGTCGACCCGCAGGCCGTGATCGACCGCTTCGGCGCCGACACGGCGCGCCTGTTCGTGATGTTCGCGAGCCCGCCCGAGCAGACCATCGAGTGGAACGACGCGGGTGTCGAGGGCGCCAACCGCTTCCTGCGCCGCGTGTGGGGCTTCGGTGCCAGGCAGCGCGCGGCGCTCATGGCCGCCGGCGCGCCCGAGGCCACGGCCGAGGCCAAGGCGCTGCGCCGCGAGATCCACCTCGTGCTGCGCCAGGTGAGCTACGACTTCGAGCGCATGCAATACAACACCGTGGCCAGCGGCGCGATGAAGATGCTCAACGCGCTGGAGGCCGCGGCCACGGCCGGCGTGGGCGCCGGCGCGCTGCGCGAGGGCTTCGGCATCCTGCTGCGCGTGCTGTACCCGGCCTGCCCGCACATCACCTGGCAGCTGTGGCGCGAGCTGGGCTACGCCAGCGCCCACGGCGAGCTGCTCGACGCGACCTGGCCGGCCGTCGACGAAGGCGCGCTGGTGCAGGACGAGATCGAGCTCGTGCTGCAGATCAGCGGCAAGCTGCGCGGCGCGCTGCGCGTGCCGGCCGGCGCCGACCGCGCCGCCATCGAGGCCGCGGCGCTGGCCAGCCCCGAGTTCGCCAAGTTCAGCGAGGGCAAGGCCGCCAAGAAGGTGATCGTGGTGCCGGGCCGGCTGGTGAATGTCGTCGTCTGAGGGCACGGCGCGGCGCGCGCTGCTGGCTGCAGCGACCGCGCTGCCGCTGGCCGGGTGCGGCTTCACGCGCCGGCGCACGCCGCGCCTGGCCTTCGCCAGCATCGCGCTCGTGGGCTTCGGCCCGCGCAGCCCCATGGCGGCCGAGCTCACGCGCGTGCTGCGCGAGCAGGTGCCGGTGCTGCCCGCGCCCGAGCGCGCCGAGGTCGTGCTCGAGGCGCTGGACGACGCGCGCGAGCGCAGCATCGTCGCCAGCACCGCCGCGGCCCAGGTGCGCGAGGTGCAGCTGCGCCTGCGCCTCGTCTTCCTGGCGCGCACGCCCTCGGGCCGGCTGCTGATCCCGCGCGCCGAGCTCATGACGGCGCGCGACCTCTCCACCACCGAGAGCGCGGCCCTGGCCAAGGCGCACGAGGAGGCCGAGCTGTTCCGCGAGATGCAGGCCGACGTGGTGCAGCAGGTGCTGCGCCGGCTGGCCAGCATCGCGCCCTGAGCGCCACAATCGCCGCGCCATGCAGATCCGCGCCGACGCCCTCGACACCGCGCTGGGCCGCGGGCTCAAGCGCCTGTACGTGGTGCACGGCGACGAGCCGCTGCTGGCCCAGGAGGCCGCCGACGCCATCCGCGCCGCCGCGCGCGCCGCGGGCTTCGGCGAGCGCCAGGTGTTCACGGTGGCGGGCGCGCACTTCGACTGGAGCGCCGTCGTCGGCGCCGCGCAGGCCATGAGCCTGTTTGCCGACAAGCAGCTCATCGAGATCCGCATCCCCAGCGGCAAGCCGGGCAAGGACGGCTCCGAGGCGCTGCAGCGTTACGTGGAGCACCTGTCCGACGACGTACTCACGCTGGTGACGCTGCCGGGCCTGGACGGCCAGAGCCTCAAGAGCGCCTGGTTCTCCGCGCTCGACGGCGCCGGCGCCAGCGTGAAGGTGGAGCCCGTGCCGCGCCACGCCCTGCCGGCCTGGCTGGCGCAGCGCCTGGCACGCCAGCAGCAGCGCGTGGCGCAGGGCGAAGAGGGCCAGCGCACGCTGGCCTTCTTTGCCGACAGCGTGGAGGGCAACCTGCTCGCCGCGCACCAGGAGCTGCAGAAGCTGGCGCTGCTGCACGGCCCCGGCGAGCTGCGCTACGAGCAGGTGGAGGCCGCGGTGCTGAACGTGGCGCGCTACGACGTCGGCCAGCTCTCCGAGGCCGTGTGGGGCGGCCAGGTGGCGCGCGTGCTGCGCATGCTCGACGGCCTGCGCGCCGAGGGCGAGGCCGCCGTGCGCGTGCACTGGCTGCTGGCCGAGGACGTGCGCGCCCTGGCGCGGGTGACGGCCGCGCTGCGCGACGGCCGGCCCATCGGCATGGCCATGCAGGAGGCCCGCGTGTGGGGCGCGCGCCAGCGCGCGCTGGAGCGCGTGGCACCGTTGCTGGCCGAGCACCAGGTGGCCTGGCTGCTGGACGCCGCGGCCATCGTCGACGGCGTCTGCAAGGGCCTGCCGCACCCCGACTGGCCGCACGAGGCCTGGGACGCGCTGCGCCGCTGGGTGCTGGCCATGCTGGACGCCGCCGCGCCCGTGCCCAAGGGCGGCCGCCGCGTGCGGCTGGCGCTCAGCGCCTGAAGGGCCACGCGCCGAGAGGGATCACGGCGCCACGTCCTCCTGCCCCAGCACCACGCGCTGGTACGGGAACAGCGAGGTCATGCCGCCCGTGTGCAGGAACAGCACGCGCTCGCCGGGCTGGAGCACGCCCTCGCGCGCCAGGCCGATGAGCCCGGCCATGACCTTGCCCGTGTAGACCGGGTCGAGCAGGATGGCCTCGGTGCGCGCCAGCATCTGCACGGCCTCGACCATGCGCGCGTTGGGCACCGAGTACTTGGGCTGCCAGTAGCCGCCCACGCAGCGCACGTCCTCGGGCCGCACCGTGAGGCCCAGGCCCAGCAGGTCGCACACGGCCTGCGCCTCCTTCAGCACCAGGGGCTGCTGCTGCGCCGGGTCGCGGCTCACGCCGATGCCGGTGAGCGGGATGCCGATGCGGTTGCCCAGGAAGCCCGCCACCAGGCCGCCGTGCGTGCCCGAGCTGCCGCTGCCCACCACCACGTGGTCGAAGCCCAGGCCGCGCTCGAACATCTGCTGCTGCAGCTCTTGCGCACAGGCCACGTAGCCCAGGCCGCCCAGCGCGTTGCTGCCGCCGCCGGCGATCACGTAGGCCTTGCGGCCCTGCGCCGCGAGCCCGTCGGCCACGCGCTGCATGGCCGCGGCCATGTCGCTGCCCGCGGGCACCACGGTGATGTCCTCCACGCCCATCAGCCGGAACAGGTAGTGGTTGCCGCCGCCCTCGGGGTCGAAGCTGCCGGGGATGCGCTCCTCGATGACGAAGCGGCACTTCAGGCCCTCCTTCACCGCCGCGGCCAGCGTGATGCGGCAGTGGTTGCTCTGCGGCGCGCCGCAGGTCACCAGCGTGTCGCAGCCCTGGGCCAGGGCGTCGGCCACCAGGAACTCGAGCTTGCGCGTCTTGTTGCCGCCGGGCGAAAGGCCCAGCAGGTCGTCGCGCTTGATCCAGACCTCGGGGCCGCGGCCGCCGGGGCAGCTGGCGGCCAGCGCGGCGCTGAAGCGCGGCATGGGCTCGATGGGCGTGGCGCCCTCGGTGTAGCGGCGGCGGGGGAAGCGCGACAGGTCCATGGCGGGGCTTTCGGTTCAGTAACCGCGGGCGCGGTCCACGAGGTGGGCGATGGGCGCGCCGGCGGCCAGCGCGCGCAGGTTGGCGGCCACCACGGCGGCGGCGCTGCGCTCGTCGGTGGCGGCGGCGGCGTGCGGCAGCACGGTCACGGCCGGGTGCTGCCAGAACGGGTGGCCGGGCGGCAGCGGCTCGGTGTGGAAGACGTCGAGCACGGCGTGTGCGAGCTGGCCGCTGTCGAGCGCGGCCAGCAGGTCGGCGTCGACCACGTGCGCGCCGCGCGCCAGGTTCACGAGCGCCGCGCCGCGGGGCAGGGCGGCGAAGGCGCGCGCGTCGAGCAGGCCGCGCGTGGCGGGCGTGAGCGGCAGCAGGTTCACCACGACCTGAGCGCCGGCCAGCCGCGCCGCGAGATCGCCGTCGTCGCGGCCCCAGGTCTGCACCGGGTAGCCCAGGGCCGCGATGCGCGCGGCCGCCGTGCCGCCCATCTGGCCGCGGCCCAGCACCCGCACCGGCACCTCGTCGGCGCGCCGCTGCGGCAGCGGCCGCCACAGGCCCTGGCGCTGCTGCGCCTGGTAGGCGAAGAAGCCGCGGTGCAGCGCCAGCACGGCCCACAGCGCCGTCTCGGCCATGGCGGCGTTCATGGCCGGGTCGACCATGCGCGCGATGGGCACCTGGGCGGGCAGGGTGCTGTCGGCCAGCAGCTTGTCGACGCCGGCCCACAGGCTCTGGATGAGGCGCAGGTCGGGCAGCCGGCCCAGGCGGCCGGGCGCGGGGTTGGCCACCACGGCGGCGGTGATGCCGGCCGGCGCAGCGTCGGCCTCGGCGTCGCTGAGCCAGGCCACCTCGGGCAGCTGGCGGGCCAGTTCGGCGGCCCAGGCCTCGCGTTCGCCCGCGTCGAAGCGGCCGGTCAGCAGCACGCGCATCACGGCGCCTCGGCGGCTTCGGCCAGGCGCTGCAGCGCCTGCGCCACGGTGGCGGCGCGCACGGCGTCGCGGTCGCCGGCGAGCTGCAGGCGCTCGGCGTGCAGTGCGTCGCCGCGGCCCCAGGCCAGCCACACCGTGCCCACGGGCTTGCCCGGCACGGCGCCGCCGGGCCCGGCGATGCCGGTCACGGCCGCGACCAGCGTGGCCCGCGAGTGCACCAGCGCGCCCACGGCCATGGCCAGCGCCACCTCTTCGCTGACGGCGCCGTGCGCGGCGATCAGCGCCCGGTCCACGCCCAGCAGCTCGGCCTTGGCCTCGTTGCTGTAGGTCACGAAGCCGCGCTCGAACCAGTCGCTGGAGCCGGCGCGAGCGGTGCACGCCGCGGCGATGAGGCCGCCGGTGCAGCTCTCGGCGGTGGCGATGCGCTCGCCGCGTGCGGCCAGGGCCCGCGCCAGCCGCTCGACGGCGGGGACGAAGTTCAGGAGCTCCACAGCGCCCTCGTCAAGGTGATGCCGGCGGCCATCAGCAGCAGCGTGCACAGCGCCGCCACGAGGTCGTCGAACAGGATGCCGAAGCCCTGGCGGTGGCCGATGGGCTCGTCGGGCCGGCGCTTGAAGCGCTGGTCGGCCCAGGCCACGGGCCCGGGCTTGGCGGCGTCGAAGAAGCGGAACGCGCCGAAGGCCACGAGCTGCATCCACCACGGCGCCGGCATCAGCACCCAGAGCACGATCCAGAAGGCCACGATCTCGTCCCACACGATGGCGCCGGGGTCGGCCACGCCCAGGTGGCGGGCCGTGCGCGTGCAGGCCCACTGGCCCACGACCAGCGCCAGCACGATGGCCACGGCCCAGCCCGTGGTGTCGAGCCAGGGGTCGAGCGCCAGGAAGCTGGCCCAGCCCCACAGCGTGCCCACGGTGCCCGGCGCCTTGGGCGACAGCCCGCTGCCGAAGCCGTAGGCCACCCAGTGCGCGGGATCGCGCAGCATGAAGCGGGCACCGCCGAGGGAAGCCATCGCCGGGGTCGCCTCAGGCGAAGTGGTCGAAGCCGCGCTCGGCGAAGGCCACGGGCGCGCCGGCGGCATCGACGAGGCGCAGGCCGGCCTCGGCCTCGATTCGGCCGATGGGCGTGACGGCCACGCCGGCGCGCGCGCCGGCCGCGCGCACCGCGTCGTCCTGCGCGGGCGGGGCGGTGAACAGCAGCTCGTAGTCGTCGCCGCCGGCCAGCACGCAGGTGTGCTGCAGCGCGCGCGGGTGCGCGGCCACGACGGCGCTGCGCGGGATGGCGTCCACGTCCACGGTGGCCCCCACGCCCGAGCGCGCGAGCACGTGCCCGAGGTCGCCGACGAGGCCGTCCGAGAGGTCGATGGCGCTGGTCGCCAGGCCGCGCAGCGCCAGGCCCAGGGCCACGCGCGGCTGCGGCAGCTCCATGGCGCGGCGCACGCCGTCGAAGGCGGCGCCGGTGAGGTCCACCGTGCCGCGGAAGACCTCCAGCGCCAGGCGCGCGTCGCCCAGGCGGCCGCTGACCCAGAGGCGGTCGCCGGCGCGCGCGCCGCTGCGCAGCAGGGCCTGCCCCGGCGGCACCTGGCCCAGCACGGTGATGCTCAGCGTGAGCGGCCCGGCCGTGGTGTCGCCGCCCACGAGCGCGATGCCGTGGGCGTCGGCCAGCGCGAACAGGCCGCGCGCCAGCCCGGCGGCAAAGCTGTCGTCGCCGCGCGGCAGCGCCAGCGCCAGCGTGAAGGCGAAGGGCTCGGCGCCGCAGGCCGCGAGGTCGCTCAGGTTGACGGCCAGGGCCTTGTGGCCCAGGCGCTCGGGCGCGATGGTGCTCAGGAAGTGGCGGCCCTCCACGAGCATGTCGGTGGACACGGCCAGCTGCTGGCCCGGTGCCGGCGCCAGCAGCGCGCAGTCGTCGCCCACGCCCAGCGCCACGCCCGGCGCCGCGGGCCGCCCGGCGCGCGTGAAGTGGCGCGCGATGAGCTCGAACTCGCCGGCCATGCGCGCGCTCAGCCCCGGCCCAGCGCGGCCAGCACGTTGGCCAGCTCCACCGCGCTCTTGACCTGCATCTTGTCGAACACGCGCGCGCGGTGCACCTCCACCGTGCGCACGGAGATGTCCAGCGCGTCGGCGATCAGCTTGTTGGGCCGGCCCTCCACCACCAGGTGCATCACCTCGCGCTCGCGCTCGGTGAGCTCGGCCAGCCGCGTGCGCAGGCCGCCCAGGCTGTCGCGCGCGGCCAGGGCGGCGCGGCTGGTGGCCAGGGCCTGCTCGATGCGGTCGACCAGGGCGTTGTTGGAGAAGGGCTTCTCGACGAAGTCGAAGGCGCCGCGCTTGACGGTGGCCACCGCCGTGGGCACGTCGCCATGGCCGGTGAGGAAGATCACGGGCAGCAGCGGCAGCAGGCCCTCGTCGGCCAGCTTGTCGAACAGGCCCAGGCCGCTGAGGCCGGGCATGCGCATGTCCAGCACCAGGCAGGCCGGCGCCGGCGGCCAGGCCGCGCGGCCCGGCGCCCGCTGCTGCGCCATCCAGTCGACGAAGGCGTCGGCGCTCGCGAAGCCCTCGCTCAGCAGCCGCCGCGAGCGCAGCAGCCAGGCCAGCGCGTCGCGCACGACGTCTTCATCGTCGACCAGGTACACCACTGGGATGCCGGCGGCGGGGCTCGAGCTCACGGGCGGGAGGGTGACAAGGCTTCGGGGGCCGAAGTGTCGCCGCTTTCGGCACCGGCGGGCCTCGGGGCCGGCCCCGGGTTCGCCGCCGCGGCGCGCGCCACCGGCAAGGTGAAGCGGAAGGCCGCGCCACGCCCGCCCGGCCCGGGGCCGAAGGCCAGCGCGCCGCCGTGCTGCTCGGCCACCGTGCGGCACAGGCTCAGGCCCAGGCCCATGCCCTCGGCGCGCGTGGTGAAGAAGGGCGTGAACAGGCGCGCCGCCACCTCGGGCGGGATGCCCGGGCCCTGGTCGGCCACGGTGATCTCGACGCGCCGGCCGCCGTCGGCCAGCTCGGCGGCCAGCACGAGCAGGCGGTCGCCCGCGGGCGTGTCGCCCTCCATGGCCTGGATGCCGTTGCGGCTGAGGTTGAGCAGCACCTGCTCGACCATGGTGCGGTCGCAGCGCACCGTGGGCAGCCGCGCCGCCCCCGCGGGCAGCCGCACCTCGATGCGCGTGCCGCTCTTGCGCGCCTGCAGGCGCACCAGCGGCATCACCGCCTCGAACAGGTCTTCGGCGCCCAGGCTCTCGTGCTGCTGCTCGCGGCGGCGCACGAAGGCGTGCACGCTCTTGATCACGCGGCCGGCGCGGTCGGCCTGCTCGGCGATGCGCGTGAGCGCCTGCTGCAGCATCGGCCGCAGGTCGGGGTCGGCGTTGCCCAGCCCGTCGTCCATGAGGTTGAGCGAGCCGCTGGCGTAGCTGGCGATGGCGGCCAGCGGCTGGTTGAGCTCGTGGCTCAGCAGCGAGGCCATCTCGCCCACCGTGGCCAGGCGCGCGCTGGCCTGCAGGCGCTCCTGCTGCTGGCGCGAGAGCTCCTCGACGCGGCGCTGCGCGCTCAGGTCGACCACCGCGCTCATCCAGCCCGTCTGCCCGCCGTCGCGGTCCACCAGGGGCGCCTCGTAGACCATGACCGGGAAGCGCTCGCCGTTGCTGCGCATGAACACGGTCTCGACGCCCTCGCGCGCCTCGTTGGGGCCGCGGCCCTGGCCCTCCAGGCGCAGGCGCTGGCGGCGGCGGTACTCGGGCACGTACTCGGGCGGCCAGTAGGGCTGCACCTCGGGGGCCTCGTCGCCGGGGTCGGTGGCGGCATCCTCGGCGCGGCCGCGCGTGGCCGGCCATAGCAGCTGCTGCTGCGTCAGGCCCACCATGGCGCAGAAGGCCGGGTTGGCGTAGGTGACGCGGCCGCGCAGGTCGCGCGCGCGCAGGCCGGTGGGCAGCGAGTCCTCCATGGCGCGGCGCAGCGCCAGCGCCTCGGCCAGCGCGCGCTCGGCCTCGGCGCGGCGGCGGCCGTCGCGCGCCAGCAGCGCCACCACCGCGAACAGCGCCAGCGACAGGCCCAGCACCAGCGCCGTGGTGAGGTTGGGCACTAGGCTGGGCCGGCCGCGCACGTGGTCGGCCCGCACCTGCATCGAGAAGCCCGGCAGGTCCAGCACCTGGCGCGCGACGAACACGCCGGCCCCGCGCGAGGAGCCGGAGCGCGCCAGCCGCGTGCCGTCGGCCTCCACCAGCGTGAGCTCGTGGCCGCCGGCCAGGCGCTCGCTGTGCACCTGCTCGAGCACGCGCGCCAGCGAGAAGCTGCCGATCAGCACGCCGCCGCCGGCCGAGGGCGCCAGCGGCACGCAGAGGTCCACCACCTCGGTGCCCAGGCCGCCCGGCAGCGGCACGAAGTACGAGCGCGAGAAGCTCGGTGCCCCGGCGATGCGCGCGGCGCCGCAGGCCAGCTCGGCCTCGGTGCCCATCGCCGAGCGCGGCATCTGCGTGAACAGCGCCGGCGCGAACGGGGTGTCCAGGGCGCGCACGAGCATGAACTCGTCGTTGCGCCACTCCACGCGCTCCAGGCCCTGGCGCCCCTGCAGCAGCTCGGCCACGGCGGCGTCGCGCTGGGCCGGGGCCGGCAGGAAACCCAGCGCCTGCAGCGCGCGCGACTGCCGCAGCAGCTCGCGCTTGATCTCGGCCGCCGCCAGCGTGGCCACGCGCTCGGCCTCGTCCTGCGCGCGGCCGCTCTCGTAGCTGAGCGACAGCGCCACCAGCAGCGACTGCGCCACCACGAGCAGCGCCATCAGCGCCGTCCAGAGCAGCACGCGGCGCGCGCGCCCGCGCGGCGGCAGCCGCGGCGGCAACGCGGTGATGGCGGCCGCGGCGGCCGGCGGCGAAGGCGGGGGCTGCGGGGGCGTCATGCGCGTGGGCCGAGTATCTGCAGCCGCAGGGCAAAGCTGCTACGCAGTTTCTCGTACGGAATCGCGCGGCCGTGCCGCGGGGGGCGACTCCTACAATGAAATTCAGCCAGGAGACAAGCATGTCCAGCCCCAACGACACCAGCGCCGCCGAGCGCGCCGCGCAATTCCGCCAGGCCGCGCTCGACTACCACGAGCGTCCGACGCCGGGCAAGCTGGCCATCACCGCCACCAAGCAGATGCTCAACCAGCGCGACCTGGCGCTGGCCTACAGCCCCGGCGTGGCCGCGGCCTGCGAGGAGATCGTCGCCGACCCGCTGAACGCCTACCGCTACACCGCGCGCGGCAACCTCGTCGCCGTGGTCACCAACGGCACCGCCGTGCTGGGCCTGGGCGACATCGGCCCGCTGGCCGCCAAGCCGGTGATGGAAGGCAAGGCGGTGCTCTTCAAGAAGTTCGCCGGCATCGACGTCTTCGACATCGAGATCAACGAGAAGAACCTCGACAAGCTGGTCGACGTGATCGCGGCGCTGGAGCCCACCTTCGGCGGCGTCAACCTCGAGGACATCAAGGCCCCGGACTGCTTCTACGTCGAGCGCAAGCTGCGCGAGCGCATGAAGATCCCCGTGTTCCATGACGACCAGCACGGCACCGCCATCGTGGTGGGCGCGGCGGTCATGAACGCGCTCAAGGTCGTGGGCAAGAAGATCGACGAGGTCAAGCTCGTCACCAGCGGCGCGGGTGCTGCGGCGCTGGCCTGCCTGGGGCTGCTGGTGAAGCTGGGCGTGCCGCGCAGCAACATCTGGGTGACCGACCTCGCCGGCGTCGTCTACCAGGGCCGCACCGAGCTGATGGACGAGGACAAGGCGCAGTTCGCCCAGGACACGCCCCACCGCAAGCTGGCCGACGTGCTGCCCGGTGCCGACATCTTCCTGGGGCTGAGCGCCGCCGGCGTGCTCAAGCCCGAGATGCTGGCCACGATGGCCCCGAACCCGCTGATCTTCGCGCTGGCCAACCCCACGCCCGAGATCGACCCCGCGCTGGCGCGCCAGGCGCGGCCCGACGCCATCATCGCCACCGGCCGCACCGACTACCCGAACCAGGTCAACAACGTCCTGTGCTTCCCGTACATCTTCCGCGGCGCGCTGGACTGCGGCGCCACGACGGTGAACGACGCCATGGAGATCGCGGCCGTGCACGCCATCGCCGAGCTCGCGCAGGCCGAGCAGAGCGAGGTCGTGGCCGCGGCCTACGCCGGTGCCACGCTGAGCTTCGGGCCCGAGTACCTGATCCCCAAGCCCTTCGACCACCGGCTGATGGAGAAGATCGCGCCGGCCGTCGCCAAGGCCGCGGCCGACAGCGGCGTGGCCACGCGCCCCATCGCCGACTTCGACGCCTACCGCGAGCGGCTGCGGCAGTTCGTGTACGCCTCGGGCACGGTGATGAAGCCCATCTACGACCAGGCCCGCAAGGCGCGCTCTAAGCGCGTGGCCTACGCCGAGGGCGAGGAGGAGCGCGTGCTGCGCGCCGTGCAGGTGGTGGTCGACGAGGGCCTGGCGCGGCCCACGCTCATCGGCCGGCCGGCCGTCATCGCCAGCCGCGTCGAGAAGTTCGGCCTGCGACTGAAGGAAGGCCTGGACTACGACGTCGTCAACGTCGAGCACGACGAGCGCTACCGCGACTTCTGGATGAGCTACCACCGGCTCACCGAGCGCAAGGGCATCACGGTGCAGGTGGCCAAGATCGAGATGCGGCGCCGGCTCACGCTGATCGGCGCCATGCTGCTCAAGAAGGGCCACGTCGACGGTCTGCTGTGCGGCACCTGGGGCACCACGGCCAACCACCTGCAGTACATCGACCAGGTCATCGGCACGCGCCAGGGCGGCAGCCCGCGCACGGCGCAGGACGTGGCCGTCTACGCCTGCATGAACTGCCTGCTGCTGCCGGGGCGCCAGGTGTTCCTGGTGGACACCCACGTCAACGCCGACCCCACGGCCGAGCAGCTGGCCGAGATCACGGCCATGGCGGCCGAGGAGATGCTGCGCTTCGGCATCGCGCCCAAGGCGGCGCTGCTGTCGCACAGCAACTTCGGCACGCACGACACGCCCAGCGCGCAGAAGATGCGGCGCACGCTGGCGCTGCTGCGCGAGCAGGCGCCCTGGCTGGAGGTCGACGGCGAGATGCACGGCGACATCGCGCTCGACGCCGCCGCCCGCCACAAGCTCATGCCCAACAGCACGCTCAGCGGCGAGGCCAACCTGCTGGTGCTGCCCAACATCGACGCCGCCAACATCGCCTACAACCTGCTCAAGACGGCGGCCGGCGGCGGCATCGCCATCGGCCCGGTGCTGCTGGGCGCCGACAAGCCGGTGCACATCCTCACGCCCTCGGCGACCGTCCGGCGCATCGTCAACATGACGGCGCTGGTGGTGGCGGATGCCGAGGCGGGACGTCAATCAAGCCCTGCGGCTTGATGGACGCCAGCCGAGGGGCCCGAGCTCTGCGAGGGCGCGGCCTGCAGGGCGGGGCGGCGCATTCGCCAGGCCGCCGCGGGAACTTCCCCTGACCACAAGCCTCACAGCCATGTGAGCGCCCACTAATTCCCCTGCTCACACGCCCCAATCCGGGGCGGTAACTTGAGTTTTTGGGGGGTTGGCGCTACCATGCTTGTTTGTTCTTTCAGGGTTTTCCCGTGTTCAGGACCGGATCTCAGGCAACGGCAGTGAGCGCCCCCGGTGGCCTTGTGCCGCGGGCTGGGTGGCACGGCCGGTGGAGCCGGGCCCTGGCGGGCGCCGCGGCCGCCGTCGGCCTGGCGCTGGTCGCGGGACTGGCGGCCCCCCCGGCGGCAGCCCGCGGGCCCGACATGCCCTCGGTGGCCGAGACGGTCTCGCTGGCCACCCTGCCGCCCGAGGCCCGCAAGACGCACCAGCTCATCCTGGCCGGCGGTCCGTTCCCGTACCAGAAGGACGGCACCGTGTTCTTCAACCGCGAGCGCCTGCTGCCGCCGCGCCCGCGCGGGCAGTACCGCGAGTACACGGTGCGCACGCCGGGCCTGTCGCACCGCGGCGCGCGCCGCATCGTCTGTGGCGGCCTGCCGCCCGATCGCCCCGAGGTCTGTTTCTACACCGCCGACCACTACGCCAGCTTCAAGCGCATCCAACCCTGATCACCCACGCCAGAGCCCTGCGCCATGAACGCCGCCACCGATCACGCCTACCTTTCCCCGCCAACCAGGAGGATCGCGACCATGGAGTTGCAGACCATCCGCCCCAACCTCGTGCAGGCCATCCGCGCCTACCGGGTTGACGACCTGATGACCGCGGCGCAGGCCGCCGGCCATCATTTCCTGTACGCCAACCTTTCCGGCGCGCAGAGCAAGCAGGACGTGCTCGACGGCATCGCCGAGGCCTTCACCTTCCCGGCGCACTTCGGCAAGAACCTCGACGCGCTCTACGACTGCATGACCGACCTCGTGCACAAGAGCGGCCAGCAGCCGGGCTTCGTGGTCGTGCTCGAGCAGATCCCCGACAACCCGCGCTTCGACCGCGAGGCCCGCGAGCAGCTGCTCGAGGTGTTCCGCGACGCCGCCGAGTTCTGGGGCGACCGCCGGATACCGTTCCGATGTTTCTATTCTTTTCAGTAGCCCGCTCCCAGGAAAACGGGTCATGGGAGCGGGCTGCTGAGACGGCCCAGACGACGACGCCGGCCACCGCCGGCGCAGCCCCCGCCGCCAAGCCGGCGGCGGCCAAGGTGGTGCCCAAGAACGGCACCAACCCCAACTTCGGCATGAACATGCCGATGATGAGCAGCGCCTTCGACACGGCGGCCTGGCTCAGCGCGGCCTGATCGCCGCGGCGTGCACGCCCAGGGGCCTCTTCGGAGGCCCCTTTGTTTTGCCCGGCCCGCCCGCTCAGCCGCGGGCCAGCGCCACGTACTCGGCCACCGGCACCTCCTCGGCGCGGCGCTGCAGGTCGAAGGCCGCGCCCGGCGCGTGCTGCTCGATCCAGCGGCCCAGCGTGTGGCGCAGCAGCTTGCGCCGCTGCGAGAAGGCCGCCGTCACCAACGCGCCCAGCCGCGCCGCGTCGATGCCGGCCACGGCCGCGGCCGGCAGCGGCACCATGCGCACCACGGCCGAGTCCACGCGCGGCGGCGGCTCGAAGGCCGCGGGCGGCACGTCGAGCACACCCTCGATGGCGTAGCGCCACTGCAGCATCACCGAGAGACGACCGTAGTCCTTGCCGCCCGGGGCCGCCGCCATGCGGTCGACGACCTCCTTCTGCAGCATGAAGTGCTGGTCCTGCACGAGCCCGGCCACGGGCAGCAGGTGGAAGAGGATCGGGCTCGAGATGTTGTAGGGCAGGTTGCCCACCACGCGCAGCGGCCGGCCGGCCTGGGTGGCCAGCGTGGCGAAGTCCACCGTCAGCACGTCGGCCTCGACCACCGCCAGCCCCGGCCGGCCGCTGGCGCGCAGGCGCGCGGCGAGGTCGCGGTCGAGCTCGATGACGGTGAGCGCGCCGGCGCGCTCGAGCAGGGGCTGCGTCATGGCGCCGAGGCCGGGGCCGATCTCGACCAGCGCGTCGCCCGGCCGCGGCGCGATGGCGCGCACGATGCCGCCGATCACGCCCTCGTCGGCCAGGAAGTGCTGGCCGAAGCGCTTCTTGGCGACGGGGTGGCCGCCGCTCACGCCCGCCTCACAGCGGTGGCTCGCGCAGCTCGACGTAGGCGCGCGAACGCAGCTCCCGGGTCCAGTCGAGGTAGGCCTGGTCGAAGCGCTGCTCGCGCAGCACGTTGCGGGCCTGCTCGCGCAGCTGGCGCAGCTCCAGCGTGGTGCTGCGGCGCTCGAGCACCTGGATCAGGTGCACGCCGAAGCGCGAGACGACGGGGTCGGACAGGCCGTTCAGCGGCAGCGCGTTCATGGCCTGCTCGAACTCCGGCACCATCTGGCCAGGGTTGGACCAGCCCAGGTCGCCGCCGGCCGCCGCGCTGCCGTCCTCGCTGAAGCGGCGCGCGATGTCCTCGAAGCTGGTCGTGCCGGCCTCGATCTGGCGCTTGTACTCGACGAGGCGCCGCGCCGCCGTCTGCGCATCGAGCTGCGGCGAGGTGCGCAGCAGCACGTGGCGGGCGCGCGTCTGCACGATCTCGCCGAGGCTGCGCTCCTTGCGCTCCACCACCATCAGCACGTGGAAGCCGGCGCCCGAGCGCAGCAGCGTGGGTGCGATCTCGCCGTTCTTCAGGCCGCGCGTGTGTTCCACGAACAGGTCGGGCAGGCGCGAGGCCGGGCGCAGGCCGATGACGCCGCCGCGCTCGCGGTTGCCGTCCTCGCTGATCTCGCGGGCGACGGTGGCGAAGTCGGCACCGCCGCGCACGCGCGCCAGCGCCGCCTCGGCGCGCGCCTGGCGCTCGGCCAGCACCGCGGGGCTCGCGCCCTCGGGCACGGTGACGAGGATCTGCGCGAGGTTGGTCTCGGCGTCGGCGTTGATGCGCTGGCGCTCGGCCTCGAGGTAGCGCTCGACCTCCTCGTCGCTGACGCGGATGCGCTGGTAGACCTCGCGCTCGCGCAGCCGCTCGATCATGATCTGGTCGCGCAGGTTGGCGCGGAAGCGCGCGAAATCGATGCCCTCGGCGGCCAGGCGCTGGCGCAGCACCTCGGGCGTGAGCTGGTTCTGCAGCGCGATGTTCTGCACCGCGCGGTCGACCTCGCTGTCGTCGACGCGCATGCCGTTCTCGCGCGCGCTGGTGATCATGGCGCGCTCGTCGATGAGGCCGTCGAGCGCGAGCTGGCGCAGCTGGTCGTCGGGGGGCAGCGGCTGGCCCGTGCGCTGGGCCTCGGCGCGGGCGCGCTGGATGCGGCGCTCGACCTCGCCGGCCGTCACCGACTCCTGGTTCACGACCGCGGCGATCCAGTCGGCATTGCGCGGCCCGCGCGGGCTGCTGCCCTGGGCCTGGGCCAGGCTGGCCGTGGCCAGCGCCGCGGCCAGCCCCAGGGCGCTGAGCGCGCGGCGGCTGGTGACGAGGCACGGGGCACCCCGGTGGGACGAACGGACAGCGGTCATGGGCAAGGGCGTCAGGGCGTGGGGCCGATCTCGTCGGCGCGGCTGCCGTCGCGGTCTTCGCGCAGCAGGCGGTAGCCGGGAATATTGTCCCTCAAGACCTTCAGCGGGTTGGACCCCAGCCGCGACAGGCCCACCAGCTCCAGCTGCACCAGGATGCGCGTGGTGGCGGCGCTGCGGCCGGTGGACAGCTGCTCGGCCACCACGCGCGCGATCCAGCAGCCGGCGTCGTACTCGAGGCCGAGGATGGAGTCGGTCAGCCGGCGGTCCTGCAGGCTGTAGTTGAAGCGGCCCACCGAGTACCAGGCGCCCCGGCAGCCGCCGCCGCCGTCGCCCCGCGCCGCGGGCTGGCCACTGCCGGGCACGGCACCCCACACGGGCCACTGCCAGCCCACCTCGAGCTGCTCCGACAGGCCGCGCGCCAGGCGGTAGGTGGCGCCGACGGTGCGGTAGGGCCCCGGCGAGTAGCGCGCGCCCAGGATGGAGCGCACGGAGCGCCGGATGTCGGGGCTGTACTGCACGGCGGCGTCGAGTGTCCAGCCCGGCAGCACGCTGGTGCTGCCCACGAGCAGGGCGTCGGAGAAGCGCTGCTCCAGCGTCGGCCCGTCGGGCGAGCCGTCGGCCAGCGGTGCCACGCGCTGCGGGCGCAGCAGCACGCGCTGCACCAGCCCCAGGCGCAGCGCCTCGGCGCCGCTGGCGGCGTCGACCAGGCGGGTGGTGAAGCCGGCGGTGAGCTGCTGCGCATCGGACACGCGGTCCACGCCCGAGAAGGCGTTGTCGGTGAACAGCGAGACGATGTTGAAGTCCTTGCCCGCCGAGTCGTAGTTGGGCAGCTGGTTCTGCTGCCGGTAGGGCGTGTTCACGTACAGCAGCCGCGGCTCCAGCGTCTGCCGCAGCTCGCGGCCGAAGAACACCGCGCTGCGCTCGAGCTCCAGGCCGGTGTCGAGGCTGAAGGTCGGGATGGCGCGGCGGGCCTCGGCGAGGCCGCTGGCCAGCCCCTGCGTGTTCTTGTAGGCCGCGGCGTTGACGGCCAGGCGCGGCACCACGAACCAGCCCTCGCCCCGCAGCGGCCGCGCCAGCGAGCCCAGCGCGTGCCAGCGGTCGCCCGTGGGGCGCGCCAGCGCGCGCGCCTGGTCGTCGGGCAGGGTGAAGCGGTTGAACTCGCCCTCGAGCGCGAGCTCCAGGCCGCCCGCCAGCCGCGTGCGCAGCGACAGGCCCAGCTGCGGGCTGCGCTCGTAGGGCGCGGTGATGAAGGACTCGCTGTCCTGCAGCAGCTGCCACTTCAGCACGCGCGCGTAGGCGCTGGCCTCGCCCTCGCCGAGCATCGAGCCGGCGGGCAGCTCCACGCGGCGCTCCAGCGCCGCACGGCCGGCCAGCAGGCGCGGCATGAAGCTGCGGCCCGAGTCGGGGAAGTCCTTCCACCAGGCGTCGTCGCTCACGCGCACGAGGTCGACCTCGGCCCGCCAGCCGGCGGCCGGCGCGGCCTGGTGCTCCCACTGCAGCAGCCCGCGCGAGCGCCGCGCGGCCTGGTCGTTGGGCAGCGCGTCGAGCCGCACGGTGCCCTCGAAGCGCGGCTCGAGGTAGCGGAACTCGCTGTCCAGGCCCAGGCCGCGCCGCGTGATGACGCGCGGCGCCAGCGTGGCGTCGCGGTTGGGCGCGATGTTCCAGTACCAGGGCACGGACACGACCACGCCACTGCGGTTGTCGATGTTGATGGACGGCGGCAGCCAGCCGCTCTTGCGCCCATCGCCCAGCGGGAAGCTCAGCGCCGGCACCGCGAGGATGGGCACGCCCAGGAAGCGCAGCTGCGCGCCCTCGGCGTAGCCGGCGTTGGCGTCGAAGTCGAACTGCACGCTGCGGGTCTTGAGCACCCAGTCGGGTTCCTCGCCGGCGGCGGCCGCGGCGGGGTCGACCCGCGGGCAGCTCGTGTAGCTGGCGTTGGTGGCGCGCGAGCGGCCGGTGCCCAGGAAGTCGATGCGGTCGGCCCGCCCGCTGGCGCCGATGGCCGTGAGCTCGAACTGCGGCTCGAGGAAGTGGCCCTCGAAGCGCTCGAGCGCGATCTGCAGCTCGGGCCCGCTGTAGACGGCGCCGGTGCGCGCCACGCTCACGCCGCCGCTCGCGCGGGCGGTGTCGCGCACGTTGTCGTAGGCCAGGCGCTCGGCGCGGATGACGAGGCCGCCGTGGCGGAACTCCACGTCGCCTTCGGCCACCGTCTGCAGCTCGGGCTGGCTGGTGAGCGTGCGCGCCTGCAGCACGATGGGCAGGCGGCGCGAGGCCTCGGCCCTGGGCAGCGGCAGCAGGCGCGGGGAGGCTTCGAGCGGGGGGCCGGCGGGCGCCGGGGCCGCGGCGGCGGGCGCCGGGGCCGTGGCAGCGCTGCCGC
>ERZ1066136.764-NODE-764-length-20502-cov-12.804372_pt1 | contig 20502 bp, 18 predicted proteins | sample MGYA00382783_ERZ1066136 | MGnify/ENA primary metagenome ERZ1066136 (study PRJEB33369, sample SAMEA5778366) | biofilm metagenome | biome: Industrial cooling water; feature: Water cooling tower basin; material: Biofilm | place: United Arab Emirates | collected... | reverse complement strand
CTCGTGCGCGACGGCTACGTGCGCGATGCCCGGCTGGAGGAGTTCATCCGCGTGCACCAGGGCGCCGCGGGCGGCCTGTTGCTGCAGCCCCAGGGTGTGCGCCAGGTCGACGTGGTCGTGGTGCCGGCGCCGCAGCGCTGATGGACACGCGGGTGTCGAGTCGGGCGCCCGGCCCCGCCGGGGCGCCCCGCCAGGCGGTGCGGGCCGCGGCAGCAGGCCTGGCCGCGCTCACGCTGGCGCTGGCCGCGTCGCGCGCCCCGGCGCAGCAGGCGGCGGGCGCCGACTTCGCCATACCCAACGCCGAGGCCCGCCACTGGCTGGCCCGCGTGCAGCAGGCGGCGCGCAGCGGCAACTACGAGGGCACGCTGGTCTACAGCACGGGCGGCCAGGTGACGAGCTCGCGCGTGCGCCACTACAGCGTCGGTGGCCAGACCTACGAGCTGCTCGAGTCCATGGACGGCCGCCGCCACCGCATCGTGCGCCACAACGACGTGGTGCAGACCGTCTGGCCAGGCAGCCAGGTGGCGGTGGTCGAGAAGCGCGAGACGCTGCCGGCCTGGGGCACGACGCCGCAGTCGGTGGACCCGCTCGCGCTCGAGAGCTACGAGCTGCGCCACGAAGGCGCCGCGCGCGTGGCCGGGCGCGAGGCCCACGTCGTGCGCCTGCAGCCGCGCGACATGCTGCGCTACGCCCAGCGCCTGTGGGCCGACGTGGCCACCGGCCTGATGCTGCGCGCCGACGTGCTCGCGGCCGCGGCCGACGCGCGCGGCGAGCTCAAGACGGCGCTGGAGTCGCACGCGTTCTCCGAGGTCTCGCTGGGCGTGAAGGCGCGGCCGGAGCAGGTGACGCAGTGGCTCAACCAGTTCGACGGCTACCAGGTCACGCGGCCCGTGCAGCAGCGCACCACGCTGGAGGCCGAGGGCTGGACGCTGGCGCGGCCCGTGAAGGGCTTCCAGCTGGCCGGCTGCCTCAAGCGCGGCATGGCCGCGGCGGGCGAGGGCGGCATGGTGATGCAGGCGGTGTTCACCGACGGGCTCACGCACGTCTCGGTGTTCGTCGAGCCCTACCAGCCCGAGCGCCATCGCCAGGAGCTGCAGGCCCAGCGCGGCGCCACGGCCACGCTGACGGCGCGCCGCGACGAGCACTGGCTCACCGTGGTCGGTGACGTGCCCGTGTCGACGCTGCGCCTGTTCGCCGACGCGCTGGACCGCCGGCGCCCCTGAGGCCCGCGCCCGGCCCCGACAACCCTTTCTTCCCAGCCCCACGGCCCCCATGAAGATGCCCACCCGCCAGACCGCCCGTGCCACCCCCTGGATCGCGCCCGCCCTGCTGAGCCTGGCGCTGGCCGCGCCCGCCACGCTGTGGCCGCTGCACGCCGCGCAGGCCCAGCCGGCGGCGCCGGCCGTCACCGGCCTGCCCGACTTCACCGAGCTGGTGGAGCGCGTGAGCCCCAGCGTCGTCAACATCCGCACCGCCGAGCGCCGCAGCAACGCGGGCGGCGGCGGCAACGTCGACCCCGGCATCGAGGAGTTCTTCCGCCGCTTCGGCATCCCCATGCCCAACCAGCGGCCGGGCCCGCGCGGCAACAACCCGCGCGACGGCGACGAGGACGAGGCCATGCCGCGCGGCGTGGGCTCGGGCTTCATCCTCAGCGCCGACGGCTTCATCATGACCAACGCGCACGTGGTCGACGGCGCCGACGAGGTCATCGTCACGCTCACCGACAAGCGCGAGCTCAAGGCGCGCATCGTCGGCACCGACCGCCGCACTGACGTGGCCGTGGTCAAGGTCGAGGCCACGGGCCTGCCGGCCGTGCGCATCGGCGACGTCAACCGCCTCAAGGTGGGCGAGTGGGTCATGGCCATCGGCTCGCCCTTCGGACTGGAGAACACCGTCACCGCCGGCATCGTGAGCGCCAAGCAGCGCGACACCGGCGAGTACCTGCCCTTCATCCAGACCGACGTCGCCATCAACCCCGGCAACTCGGGCGGCCCGCTGCTCAACCTGCGCGGCGAGGTCGTGGGCATCAACTCGCAGATCTACAGCCGCTCCGGCGGCTTCATGGGCATCAGCTTCGCCATCCCCATCGACGAGGCCATGCGCGTGGCCGACCAGCTGCGCAGCGTAGGCCGCGTGATCCGCGGCCGCATCGGCGTGCAGATCGGCCAGGTCAGCAAGGAAGTCGCCGAGTCCATCGGCCTGGGCGCGGCGCGCGGTGCACTCGTCACGGGCGTGGAGCGCGACCAGCCGGCCGACAAGGCGGGCGTGGAGGCCGGCGACATCATCCTGCGCGTGGACGGCAAGGCCGTGGAGCGCTCGGCCGACCTGCCGCGGCTCATCGGCGGCCTCAAGCCGGGCTCGCGGGCCGTGCTGCAGGTGTTCCGCCGCGGCGCCACGCGCGACATCACGGTGAACATCGGCGAGTTCGAGGCCGAGCGCCCGGCGCGCCGCGCCGCCGCCGAGCCCAACGCGCCGCCGGCCGCGGCCAAGAGCACGCTGGGCCTGGGCGTGAGCGAGCTCACCGACGCCCAGAAGCGCGAGCTGCGCATCAAGGGCGGCGTGCGCGTCGACAGCGTCGAGGGCCCGGCCGCGCGCGCCGGCCTGCGCGAGGGCGACGTGATCCTCTCGCTGGACAACACCGAGGTCACCGACGTGCGCCAGTTCAACGCGACCGTGCAGCGGCTGGAGAAGGCGCGCACCGTCACGGCCCTGGTGCGCCGGGGCGAGTGGGTCAACTACATCGTGATCCGGCTCGGGCGCTGAAGCCGCCCGCCGGCCGCGCCAGGCCCGGTCAGCGCCCGAGTGGCCGACCGGGTCTTTCCGTATCGTGGGATCCGGCCGGGTGCCGGCGACGGCCGAAACGCCGGTCCGGACCGGTCGCCCGACCGACCCGGGCCGGCACAAAGTGAGTGGTCTTTCACTTCAACCCCGCGTCGGCCGGGATTAGGCGGGCCACTGTCTAAAATGCCGACAGGTGGCGCGGGATTCAGCCGCTGACAGGGCCGGTCGTCGCAGCGCCGCGACACCGGCTCCGGGTGAATCCCAGCTTGTGGATGATCTGTGGACAACTTTCTCTGTCGGAAACCCGCAACGGCCGGAAATCCAGCATTGGCGCGGGTTCCCGGCCGGTGCTTTTGGCTACAATGGACTTCCAACAAGCAGTTGCCAAACGTTCTGTTGGAAGGCGCGTCACCCACTTTGACGCGCCTTTTTTTTGCCCAGTCTCCGGCCCGGCGCCCCGCGCCCGCACACCGCGCCGACGATGTGCGCACACCCCGGAGCGGCTGCGCGGCCGACGGCACTGCGCGCCCCGCGTGAACCCATGAACCACATCCGCAACTTCTCCATCATTGCCCACATCGACCACGGCAAGAGCACGCTGGCCGACCGACTCATCCAGCGCTGCGGCGGCCTGAGCGACCGCGAGATGGAAGCGCAGGTGCTGGACTCGATGGACATCGAGCGCGAGCGCGGCATCACCATCAAGGCGCAGACCGCGGCGCTGCAGTACACGGCGCGCGACGGCAAGGTCTACAACCTCAACCTCATCGACACGCCGGGCCACGTCGACTTCTCGTACGAGGTCAGCCGGTCGCTCTCCGCCTGCGAGGGCGCGCTGCTGGTGGTGGACGCCAGCCAGGGCGTGGAGGCGCAGACCGTGGCCAACTGCTACACGGCGCTGGACCTCGGCGTCGAGGTCGTGCCCGTGCTCAACAAGATGGACCTGCCGCAGGCCGACCCCGAGAACGCCAAGAGCGAGATCGAGGACGTCATCGGCATCGACGCCGAGCACGCCATCCCCTGCAGCGCCAAGACGGGCATGGGCATCGACGACATCCTCGAGGCCGTGATCGCCCGCATGCCGCCGCCGCGCGGCAACCCCGACGGCCCGCCCCGGGCGATGATCATCGACGCCTGGTTCGACAACTACGTCGGCGTCGTGATGCTGGTGCGCGTGGTCGACGGCAAGCTCGGCAAGGGCGAGCGCATCCGGCTGATGGCCACCAACACCGTCTACGGCATCGAGCACATGGGCGTGTTCACGCCCAAGAGCCTGCCGCGCGACGAGCTGCGCGCCGGCGAGGTGGGCTTCGTGATCTGCGGCATCAAGGAGCTGGCCGCCGCCAAGGTGGGCGACACCATCACGCTGGAGAAGAAGCTCACCAACAACGCCGGCCCGGCCAGCGAGCCGCTGCCGGGCTTCAAGGAGATCCAGCCGCAGGTGTTTGCGGGCCTGTACCCCACCGAGGCCAGCGAGTACGACCAGCTGCGCGACGCGCTCGAGAAGCTCAAGCTCAACGACAGCAGCCTGCGCTACGAGCCCGAGGTGAGCCAGGCGCTGGGCTTCGGCTTCCGCTGCGGCTTCCTGGGCCTCTTGCACATGGAGATCGTGCAGGAGCGCCTGGAGCGCGAGTTCGACCAGGACCTCGTGACCACCGCGCCCAGCGTGGTCTACGAGGTGGAGCTCAACGACGGCACCGTGCTGGAGGTGGAGAACCCCAGCAAGATGCCGGACCTCGGCCGCATCCGCGAGATCCGCGAGCCCATCGTCACCGTGCACCTGTACATGCCGCAGGACTGCGTGGGCCCGGTCATGACGCTGGCCAACCAGAAGCGCGGCGTGCAGCTGAACATGGCCTACCACGGCAAGCAGGTCATGCTGACCTACGAGCTGCCGCTGGCCGAGATCGTGCTGGACTTCTTCGACAAGCTCAAGAGCGTGAGCCGCGGCTACGCCAGCATGGACTACGAGTTCAAGGAGTACCGCGCCGCCGACGTCGTGAAGGTCGACATCATGATCAACGGCCAGCGCGTGGATCCTCTGGCCATGATCGTGCACCGCTCGCAGAGCCAGTACCGCGGCCGCGCCGTGGCGGCCAAGATGCGCGAGCAGATCCCGCGCCAGATGTACGACGTGGCCATCCAGGCCGCCATCGGCGCGAACATCATCGCGCGCGAGGACATCAAGGCCCTGCGCAAGAACGTGCTGGCAAAATGCTACGGCGGCGACATCACGCGCAAGAAGAAGCTGCTCGAGAAGCAGAAGGCCGGCAAGAAGCGCATGAAGCAGATCGGCTCGGTGGAGGTGCCGCAGGAGGCCTTCCTCGCCATCCTGCAGGTCGACGACTGAGCCCGAGCCCCCAACTGATCACCGCATGAGCACTCTCACCGCTGCGCTGTACGGCGCCCTGGTCGTCTACCTGGGCGGCTGGTTCCTGGGCTTCTGGACGGGCAACTTCTCGCTGCTGCTTTTCGTGCTGACGCTGGTCACGCTGGGCTACTGGCTGGCCGAGCGCTTCCGCTTCGCCCCGGCCCGCGCCGCCGCCGCGGCCGCCCTGGAGCAGCAGGACGCCGCCCGCCGCGCCGAGCTGGCCAGGATGGGCATCGAGAAGGTCGACGGCGACCTCGCCGCCGCCAAGGACAAGCTGCTCATGCAGCCCTGGTGGTTGGACTGGACCGCCGGGCTGTTCCCGGTGATCCTGATCGTGTTCCTGCTGCGCAGCTTTCTCTTCGAGCCGTTCAAGATCCCCTCGGGCTCGATGATCCCCACGCTGCTCGTGGGCGACCTGATCCTCGTGAACAAGTTCCACTACGGCGTGCGCCTGCCGGTGATCAACACCAAGATCATCGACAACAACCCGGTGGAGCGCGGCGACGTGATGGTGTTCCGCTACCCGGTGGACCCGCGCCAGGACTACATCAAGCGCGTCGTGGGCCTGCCCGGCGACACCGTGACCTGGGCCAACCAGAAGCTCAGCATCAACGGCCAGCCCGTGCCCACCACGCCGCAGGGCGAGTTCTTCGAGGCCGACTCGCTGCGCTACGAGCCGCAGTTCTCCGAGAAGCTCGGCAACGTGGAGCACCGCATCCTGGTGGACCCGCGCCGCCAGAGCTGGTTCGGCCCCGACCCCAAGACCTTCCCGTTCGCCGACCAGTGCCGCTACACGGCCGAGGGCGTGACCTGCACCGTGCCGGCCGGGCACTACTTCATGATGGGCGACAACCGCGACAACTCGCAGGACTCGCGCTACTGGGGTTTCGTGCCCGACGAGAATATCGTCGGCAAGGCGTTCTTCGTCTGGATGAACTTCGGCAACCTGGGCCGCATCGGCCCGTTCCACTGAAGGCCTGTCCCATGACCCGTCACCGTTTCCACCGCCCGCCCGCCGCGCAGCGCGGTCTCACGCTGTTCGGCCTGCTGTTCTGGGCGCTGGCCATCGGCTTCGTCGGCTACCTGCTGGTGCGCGTGCTGCCCACAGTGAACGAGTACCTCACCATCCAGCGCGCCATCAACAAGATCGCCGCCGACCAGCCCGCCACCGTGGCCGAGGCGCGCAACGCCTTCGACCGCCAGAAGAGCATCGAGTACTCCATCACCGAGGTCAGCGGCAAGGACCTCGAGGTGACCAAGGAGAACGACCGCGTCGTGCTGGCCTTCGCCTACGACAAGGAGATCCCGGTCATGGGGCCGGTGTACATCCTGATCAAGTACGAGGGCCGCTCCAAGAGCAGCGGCCGCTGAGGACGCCCGCGCCCCGTGGCCACCGACGCCCGCCCGAACCCTGCGCTCGACGCGCTCCAGCGCCGCCTGGGCCACCGCTTCGCCAACCCCGCGCTGCTGCAGCGCGCGCTCACGCACCGCAGCTTCGGCGCCGAGCACAACGAGCGGCTCGAGTTCCTGGGCGACACCGTGCTCGCGCTGGCCGTGTCCGAGCTGCTGTACGAGCGCTTCTCGGGCAGCGACGAGGGCGACCTGACCCGGGTGCGCGCCCACCTCGTGCGCGAGGACAGCCTGCACAAGGCGGCGCTGGCCCTGGGCCTGCCCGAGCTGCTGCGCCTGTCGGAGGGCGAGGCCCGCGGCGGTGGCGCGCAGCGCGCGTCCATCCTGGCCGACGCGCTGGAGGCGCTGATCGGCGCCGTGTTCCAGGACGGCGGCTACGCCAAGGCGCGCGCGCTGGTGCAGGGCCTGTTCGGCGAGGTCATCCAGGCCACCGAGGCCGACAGCTGGAGCAAGGACGCCAAGACCGAGCTGCAGGAGTGGCTGCAGGCGCGCCGCATCGCCGTGCCCAGCTACCGCATCGTGGCCACGCGCGGCCAGGCGCATGCGCAGACCTTCGAGGTCGAGTGCGCCGTGCCGGCGATGGAGCGCCGCGCCACCGGGCAGGGCCGTTCGCGCCGTGCCGCCGAGCAGGAGGCCGCGCGCCGCCTGCTGGCCGAGCTCAAGGCACAGGACGGCAGCCCATGAACGAACCCACCCCCACGCGCTGCGGCCTCGTGGCCATCGTCGGCCGCCCCAACGTCGGCAAGAGCACGCTGCTCAACGCCCTGGTCGGCCAGAAGGTCAGCATCACCTCCGACAAGGCGCAGACCACGCGCCACCGCATCACCGGCATCCGCACGCTGGGCCCGACGCAGTTCGTCTTCGTCGACACGCCCGGCTTCCAGACCCGCCACGGCCAGGCCCTGAACCGCACGCTCAACCGCACGGTGCAGGCCACGCTGGCCGACGTCGACGCGGTGCTGTTCGTCTGCGAGGCCGGCCGCTTCAGCCTGGCCGACGCGCAGGTGCTGGCGCTGCTGCAGGGCGAGGGCCTGGCCGGCAAGCCGGTGCTGCTGGTGGCCAACAAGCTCGACGCGCTGGCGCGCCGGCAGGACGTGCTGCCCTGGCTCAAGGGCATGCAGGAGCGCCATGCCTTCGCCGAGTTCGTGCCCATGAGCGCGCGCCGGCCCGGCGACATCGAGCGCCTGCTCGAGATCGTGGCCAAGCACCTGCCCGAGCAGGAATGGCTCTACGAGGAGGACGCGCTCACCGACCGCAGCGAACGCTTCATGGCCGGCGAGATGATCCGCGAGAAGCTGTTCCGCCTGACCGGCGACGAGCTGCCCTACACCAGCACCGTGGTCGTGGAGCAGTTCGAGGAGGAAGACCCCGACGCCGAGCCGCGGCGCGTGCGCATCACCGCCACCATCGTGGTGGAGCGCGACGCGCACAAGGCCATGGTCATCGGCGAGGGCGGCGAGCGCATCAAGCGCATCGGCTCCGAGGCGCGCCAGGAGCTCGAGCGCCTGTGGGGCGCGCGCGTGTTCCTGGAGCTTTGGGTCAAGGTGCGCTCGGGCTGGGCCGACGACGAGGCCCACCTGCGGAGCTATGGCTACGAGTGATGGCCACGGCTAGGGCACCGCGGCGCGCACCGGCGCCGCAGCCCGCCTTCGTGCTGCAACGCCACGACTGGAGCGAGAGCAGCCTCATCGTCGAGCTGTTCACGCGCGGGCTGGGGCGCGTGGTCACGGTGGCGCGGGGCGCCAAGAAGCCCACTTCCAACTTCCGCGCGCTGCTGCTGCCCTTCCAGCCCGTGGCCGTGCTGCTGGGCGCCCCACCCAAACCGGGTGCCGAAGACGGCGACGACCGCGAGCTGCTGCCGCTGCGCAGCGCCGAGTGGGCCGGTGACTGGGCGGCCGAGCGCCTGGGCGGCTGGGCGGTGGTGCGCGGGCCGGCGCTGTTCAGCGCCTTCTACCTGAACGAGCTGCTGCTCAAGGGCCTGGTGCGGCAGGACCCGCACGAGGCCCTGTTCGACGACTACGCCGCGGCCCTGGCCGCGCTGGCCGCGCCCGATGGCGAGCGCGACGAGGCCGCCGTGCTGCGCGCCTTCGAGCTGGTGATGCTGCGCGACACCGGGTTGCTGCCCGACCTCTCCGTCGCCACGCTCACGGCCGAGCCGCTGGCCGAGGACGGCCACTACACGCTGGACCCCGCCCACGGCCTCGTGCCCGCGCCCGACGGCGCCACCGGCGCGCGCTGGACGGTGCTGGAGGCCGCGCTGTCGGCCGGCGCGCGGCGCTTCGACGCGCTGCACGCGGCCTGCCGCGGTGCGACGGGGCTGCTGCGCCGGCCGCTGCAGGGCCTGCTTCACTATCATCTCGGCCACACGCCGATGCGCACGCGCGAGGTCCTGCGGGGCGTGCAGAAACTCCAACTGCCATGAACCCGCTCGTCCTCGACACCGCCGCGCCGCGGCACGCCGGCACCGCGCTGTCGGTCAACGTCAACAAGGTCGCGCTGCTGCGCAACACGCGCCACCTGGGCATCCCCAGCGTCGTGCGTGCGGCCACGCTGTGCCTGGAGGCCGGCGCCGACGGCATCACCGTGCACCCGCGGCCCGACGAGCGCCACATCCGCGGCCACGACGTGCACGAGCTGGCCGAGCTGATGAAGGCCTGGCCGCAGGCCGAGTACAACATCGAGGGCAACCCCTTCCACAACCTGATGGGGTTCATCCGCGAGCTGTCGTCCAAGGGCCTGCGGCCCCACCAGGCCACCTTCGTGCCCGACAGCGAAGGCCAGTTCACCAGCGACCACGGCTGGAACCTCGCCGCCGACGGCGAACGCGTGAAGCCGCTGATCGACGAATGCCACGCCCTGGGCGTGCGCGTCAGCCTCTTCATGGACGCCGACGCCGACGCCATGGCCCTGGCCCGCGCCGTGGGGGCCGACCGCGTCGAGCTCTACACCGAACCCTACGCCGCCGCGCACGGCACGCCCCAGCAGGCCGCGCAACTGGCCCGCTTTGCCGCCGCCGCGCGCGCCGCGCAGGCCGCGGGCCTGGGCGTGAACGCCGGCCACGACCTGAACCAGCCCAACCTCACGGATTTCCTGCGCGCCGTGCCCGGCGTGGCCGAGGTCTCCATCGGCCACGCGCTGGTGGCCGACGCGCTCGAGCTGGGCCTGGCCGAGACGGTGCGCGCCTACCGCCGCGCCATCGCGGCGGCACAGGGCGGGGCGGCGACGTGATCGTCGGCGTCGGCACCGACATCTGCGACGTCCGCCGCATCGAGGCCACGCTCGCGCGCCGCGGCCAGCGCTTCCCCGAGCGCGTGCTGGGCCCGCGCGAGCTGCAGGTGTTCGCCGCACGCCGCGCCCGCGCCGAGGCCCGTGGCGTGCGCTTCCTGGCCACGCGCTTCTCGGCCAAGGAGGCCTTCTCCAAGGCCATCGGCCTGGGCATCACCAGCCCCATGCGCTGGCGCGACTGCGAGATCCTCAACCACCCCAGCGGCCAGCCCTACATCCGGCTCGACGGCGAGCTCGCGCGCTGGTTCGCGGCGCGCGGCTGGGTCGCCCACGTCAGCGTCACCGACGAAACCGACTACGCGGCGAGCTTCGTCGTCGTCGAAACCGCCGTCCCCGCATCCCCATCGCCATGAACCTCGAACAAGCCCCCGTCGTGCTCGACATCGCCGGCACCACGCTGAGCAAGGACGACCGCCGCCGCCTGAAGCACCCGCTCACGGGCGGCCTCATCCTCTTCGCGCGCAACTGGGTGGACCGGGCGCAGCTCACCGAGCTGTGCGCCGAGATCAAGGCCCAGCGCCCCGACGTGCTGATCTGCGTGGACCACGAAGGCGGCCGCGTGCAGCGCTTCCGCACCGACGGCTTCACGCACCTGCCGCCCATGCGCGCCCTGGGCGAGCTGTGGATGAAGGACGCGATGGCCGCGCAGGACGCGGCGAGCGCCTGCGGCCACGTGCTGGCCGCCGAGCTGCGCGCCTGCGGCGTGGACCTCAGCTTCGCGCCCGTGCTCGACCTGGACTTCGGTGCCAGCAGCGTCATCGGCGACCGCGCCTTCCACCGCGACGCGCGCGTCGTCACCATGCTGGCCAAGGCCGTGGCCCACGGCATGCTGCGCGCGGGCATGGCGCACTGCGGCAAGCACTTCCCCGGCCACGGCTTCGTCAAGGCCGACAGCCACGTGGCCGTGCCGGTGGACAAGCGCAGCCTCAGGGCCATCCTGGCCGACGACGCCGCGCCCTACGGCTGGCTGAGCGCCACGCTCACCGCCGTGATGCCGGCGCACGTGGTCTACCCCAAGGTCGACGCGCGCCCGGCCGGCTTCTCGCCGCGCTGGCTGCAGGACGTGTTGCGCGGCCAGCTCGGCTTCACCGGCGCCATCTTCTCCGACGACCTCAGCATGGAAGGCGCGCGCCACCTCGACGGCGGCTCGCTCACCTATGCCGAGGCCGCCACCGAGGCGCTCAACGCCGGCTGCGACCTGGTGCTGCTGTGCAACCAGAGCGTGGACGGCGGCGAGGCCGTCGATGCGCTGCTCGACGGCCTGGCCGAGGCCGCCGCCGCCGGCCGCTGGCGCCCCAACCCCGACGCCGAGCAGCGCCGCGCCGCGCTGCTGCCGGGCAGCCTGCCGCTGGGCTGGGACGAGCTCATGCACGACCCGGCCTACCAGCGGTCGCTCGAGCGCCTGCCCTGAGCGGGCCGCCCTGCCGCGCGCCATGAGCGAGCCCACCCGCAAGCGCGTGCAGATGGCCGACATCGCGCGCCTCGCCGGCGTGTCGGTGTCCACGGTGTCGCGTGCGCTGGCGGGCAACCCGCAGATCAACGCCGAGACGCGCGAGCGCGTCAGCCAACTCGCGCGTTCGCTCAACTACAGCATCAACATCGGCGCGCGCAACCTGCGGCTGCAGCAGAACCAGACCATCGCCGTCGTCGTGCCTTACGACGCGCGGCTGCGGCAGCACATCTCCGACCCCTTCTTCCTCTCGCTCGTGGGTGCCCTGGCCGACGCGCTCACCGACCGCGGCCACGACATGCTGCTGTCGCGCGTGGACGCCGAGTCGCTGGACAGCGCCGCGGCGCTGGTGGAGGGCGGCAAGGCCATCGGCCTGGTGATCGTGGGCCAGTGGCGCCACCACGACCAGCTCAACGAGCTCGCGGCGCGCAAGCTGCCGCTGGTGGTGTGGGGCGGGCAGCTGCCGCAGCAGCTGTACTGCAGCGTGGGCGGCGACAACGTGCTGGGCGGCCTGCTGGCCACGCGCCACCTGCTGGCCGGCGGCCGGCGGCGCGTGCTGTTCGCGGGCGATGCGCAGCTGCCCGAGGTGCACCTGCGCCGCGAGGGCTGGCGCCAGGCGCTGCACGAGGCCGGCCTGGCGGCCGACGCCGCGCTGGAGCTGGGCGTGCCCTTCGAGGCCATCGCGGCGCGCACGCGCTTCGACGAGCGCTGCGCCGCCGGCGTGGACTTCGACGCCGTCGTGGCCTGCAGCGACCTCATGGCCGTGCAGGCCGTGCAGGCGCTGCGCGCCGCGGGCCTGCGCGTGCCCGAGGACGTGGCCGTGGTGGGCTACGACGACATGCCCATCGCCACCTACACCGAGCCCGCCCTGACCACCGTGCACCAGCCCGTGCTGCTGGCCGGCGAGGCCCTGGTGGAGGCGCTGCTGGCGCTGCTGCGCGGCGAGGCCGTGGCCCCGCGCACGCTGCCCGTGCACCTGGTGGTGAGGGACAGCGCACCCGCCTGAGCGGCGGCGGCGCGGCCTGCTTCAAACGTTTGCGCTGGCGAAGGTCGATGATCGGCGATTAGTGGAAAACCCCGGTTTGCAATCGATTGCGAAAGCACCGAGCATTCGCGCCGTCGTGCAACCGCCGACCGTTTCGCCCACCCGCGTGCCGCGCCGGCATGCGCCACACCCCGAGACGGGCCCCGAGCCCGCCCGAGCCGGAGACAAGACCATGGCCTTCCCCAAGCCCCATCCCCTTGCGCTGGCCGCCGCGCTGGCGCTGTCGCCGTTCGCGGCCAGCCAGGCCCAGACCGCCGCTCCCGCCGCCCCGGCGGCCGAGCCCGTGCTCGTGGCCCAGGCCAGCCCCGCGGCCGCGCCGGCCGCGGCCCCCGCAGCGGCCCCGGCCCCGGCCGCCGACGACGGCCTCAAGCTCGAGCGCGTGGTGGTCACCGGCAGCACGGTGCTGCGCAGCAAGTTCCGCCAGAGCGTCTCGGTCTCCAACATCGACAGCGAGCAGCTCACGCGCAGCGTCGCCGCCAGCGCCACCGAGGTGCTGCGCGCCGTGCCCGGCCTGCGCGCCGAAAGCACCGGCGGCGAGGGCAACGCCAACCTGGGCGTGCGCGGCCTGCCCATGTCCGACGGCGGCGGCCGCTATGTGCAGCTGCAGGAGGATGGCCTGCCCGTGCTGCTGTTCGGCGACATCAGCTTCGCCACGGCCGACCAGTTCGTGCGCGCCGACGGCATGGTCGACGGCATCGACGTGCTGCGCGGCGGCTCCTCGGCCACGCTGTCGACCAACGCCTCGGGCGCCATCGTCAACTTCATCTCCAAGACCGGCCGCAACCCCGGCGGCTCGGCCAGCCTGGGCGTGGGCCTGGACCACCGCCAGAACCGCCTGGACTTCGACTTCGGCACCAACCTCGGCTCGCGCACCTACCTGCAGCTGGCGGGCTTCCAGCGCACCGGCCAGGGCACGCGCAACACCAACCTGAACGTCGAGGACGGCGGCCAGCTGCGCCTGGCGCTCACGCGCGAGTTCGACGGCGGCTACGTGCGCCTGAGCCTGAAGCAGCTCAAGGACCGCACGCCCACCTACCTGCCCGTGCCCGTGCGCCTGAACGGCAACACCATCGAGGAGATCCCGGGCGTCGATCCGCGCACGGCCTTCTTCATCAACAGCAACTTCGCGCAGGACGCGGTGATCGACCGCAACGGCAACCCGCTGCTCACCGACCCCGCCAAGGGCCTGGACGTGCGCGTCAACAGCGTGGGCGTGGAGGCGCAGGTCGACCTTGGTGGCGGCTTCAGCCTCAGCAACCGCTTCCGCCGCAGCAGCATCGACGGTCGTTTCCTGGGCGTGTTCCCGGCCGGCTCCGCGCCCACCGACGCCGGCAACGGCGCCAACCAGTACACGGGCACCACGCCGGCGTTCTCGGCGCACATCTTCAACACCTCGCTCGACGACATGGGCAACGTGTTCAACGACACGCGGCTGCAGAAGAGCTTCGAGCTGGGCGGCGCCGGCCGCCTGGCCGTGACCGCGGGCCTGTTCACGGGCCGCCAGTCCATCGCCCAGACCTGGTACTGGAACCGCTACAACATCAGCCTGCAGGGCGACGGCGCGCGGATGCTCGACAACGGCGGCGCCACCACCAACCTGCCGGCCGCGCCGGGCACGCTCACCTGGGGCGGCTGCTGCGTGCGCAGCTTCGACTACGACATCACCGCCACCGCGCCCTACGCCGCGCTGAGCTGGGACCAGGGCCCGCTCACGGTGGACGCCAGCCTGCGCCGCGACACCCAGCGCGGCACCGGCTTCTACATGGAAGACGTGGGCACCTCCGGCGTCTGGGACCGCGCTGGCGCCACGCGCGTGAACTACAAGAGCAGCGCCAACAGCTGGTCGGTCGGCGCCAACTACGAGCTGAGCAAGGGCCTCGCGGTGTTCGCGCGCGCCAGCCAGGGCTCGTCGTGGAAGTCGCCCGACCGCGTGCTGGGCGACGCCGCCGTGGCCACCGGCGCCAACCCCTACCCGGTGAACGAGGTCGACCAGTTCGAGGGTGGCGTGAAGTGGCGCCAGGCGGGCCTGTCGGCCTTCCTCACGGCCTTCCTGGCCAAGACGAAGGAGGGCGCGGGCTTCGAGATCACCACGCGCAGCGTGCTCGCCGACTCCTACGAGTCGCGCGGCCTCGAGGCCGAGCTGGCCTGGCGCCTGGGCGCGCTGCGCCTGAACGCCGGCGCCACGCTGACCGACGCCGAGATCACCTCGGGCGCCAACGCCGGCAAGAAGCCGCGCCGCCAGGCCGACGTGGTGTGGCAGGTCTCGCCCGTCTACACGCTGGGCGACTTCGAGCTGGGCGGCGCGCTCATCGGCACGACCAAGAGCTACGCGCAGAACGACAACCAGGTCGTGCTGCCGGCCTTCACGGTGGTGAACGCCTTCGTGAACTGGGCCTTCAGCGAGCGCGCCACGGTGCAGCTGGGCGTGAACAACCTGTTCGACACCATCGGCTACACCGAGGCCGAGGGCCAGGGCAACCTCACGAACAACCCGCTGTACGTGGCCCGCTCCATCAACGGGCGCAGCATCCGCGCCACGCTGAAGGTGACGTTCTGAGCGAGCCCGCCCGCACGGCCCGTTGCCCGAAGCCATGAACGCCCGCGCAGTGCGCCCCGTGCTCGTCATCGGCGAGGCCCTGGTCGACGAGTTCCCCGACGGCGCGCGCGTGGCCGGCGGGGCGCCGTTCAACCAGGCGCGCTGGCTGGCGGCGCTGGGCGTGCCGGTGCGCTTCGTCACGCGCATCGGGCAGGGCGACTTCGGCGCCGCCTGCGTGATGACGAGCGCGCGCCGCTGCGGCCTGCCCGAGGCCGGCATCCAGCGCGATGCCGCGCGGCCCACGGGCCGCGTGGTGGTGTCGCTGGGCGACGCGGGCCCGTCGTACGCGATCGAGGCCGACAGCGCCTGGGACCACATCGACGCCGGTGCCGCGCGCGAGCTGGTGCGCGCCGAGCCGCCCGCGGTGGTGGTGTTCGGCAGCCTGGCGCTGCGCGGCACGGCCACGCGCGAGGCCGTGCACGCCGTGCTCGGCGCCAGCAGCGCGCTGCGCTTCGCCGACCTGAACCTGCGCGACACGCCCGAGCTGCAGACCCTGGCCGCGATGGCGCTGAAGCTGGCGGACTGGGTGAAGGTCAACGACGAGGAACTCGACCGCCTGCTCGCCTGGTTCGTGTGCGACGGCCTGCCGCCCACCGAGGGCGCTGCGCGCCGCCAGGCGCTGGCCGAGCTGGCGGCGCGCTTCGGCGTGCAGCGCTGGATCGTGACCTGCGCCGAGCGCGGCTGGTTCACGCTCGACGCCGAGGGCCGCCGCGACGCCGCCGGTGCCGCGCCCCCCGTGCCGCAGCTGGTGGACACCGTGGGCGCGGGCGACGCCTTCAGCGCCGTGGTCGTGGCCGGCTACGCGCAGCAGTGGCCGCTGGCGCGCTCGCTCGAAGGCGCGGCGCAGCTGGCCGCGGCCGTGTGCGGCGTGCGTGGCGCCGTGCCCGAGGATGCAGCCTTCATCGAACACTGGCGGCAGCGGCTGGGCCTCGGCGCCCCCGCCTCCGCAATGGCAGGACGCCCCGCATGAACAAGCCCCACCTGAGCTTCTGGCAGATCCTGAACATGAATGTCGGCTTCTTCGGCATCCAGTTCAGCTTCGGCCTGCAGCAGGCCAACATGAGCCCCATCTACGCCTACCTGGGCGCCGAGGGCAAGGACCTGCCGCTGCTGTGGCTGGCCGGCCCCGTGACGGGCCTGCTGGTGCAGCCCATCGTCGGCGCGCTCAGCGACCGCACCGGCAGCAAGCGCGGGCGGCGAACGCCCTTCTTCCTGATCGGCGCGCTCATCTGCAGCTTCGGCCTGCTGCTGATGCCGTTCTCGCCGGTGCTGTGGTTCGCCGCCGGCCTGCTGTGGATCCTGGACGCGGCCAACAACATGACGATGGAGCCCTACCGCGCCTACGTCAGCGACCGCCTCAACCCGCCGCAGCACGCGGCCGGCTTCCTGACGCAGAGCGCCTTCACGGGCCTGGCGCAGACCCTGGCGTACCTCGCGCCCAGCATCTTCGTGTTCATGGGCATGAACAAGGATGCGGTCAACGCCAACAACATCCCGCACATCACCATCGCGGCCTTCATGGTCGGCGCGCTGCTGTCCTTCAGCACCGTGTACTGGAGCGTGAAGACGGTGCCCGAGCTGCCCATGAGCGACGAGGAACGCGCCGCGCTCAACGCCAAGCCGCGCACGGTGGGCGCCATCCTCGGCGAGATCTGGGACGCCGCGAAGACCATGCCGCCCACCATGAAGCGCCTGTGGTGGATGGCGCTGTTCCAGTGGTACGGGATGATGTGCTACTGGATCTACATCGTGCCCAGCCTCGCGCTCACGGTGTACGGCACGACCGACGCGCAGACCGCGGGCTTCCGCGACGCCAGCCTGCTCAACGGGCAGATCGGCGGCTTCTACAACTTCGTCGCCTTCATCGCGGCCTTCGCGATGGTGCCGTTCACGCGGCGATTCGGTGCCAAGACCATGCACGCCATCTGCCTGCTGGCGGCGGCCGCCGGCATGTGGGCGCTGCCGGGCATCGGCCTCGACGACGGCAAGTGGCTGCTCTTCGTGCCGATGCTGGGCGTGGGCTTGGCCTGGGCCAGCATCATGGGCAATCCGTACGTGCTGCTGGCCGGCAGCATCCCGCCCGAGCGCGCCGGCGTCTACATGGGCATCTTCAACATGTTCATCGTCATCCCGATGATCATCCAGATGCTCACGCTGCCGCTCATCTACGAGCCGCTGCTGGCGGGGCGCCCTGACAACGTGATCCGCCTGGCCGGCGCGCTGCTGGCCTGCGCGGCGGTGGCGGTGCTGTTCGTGAAGGTGGCACCGGCCACCGGCACCGCGGCCGGGGAGCGCGCGGCATGAAGAACCAGGTCCAGCTCATCACCTACGTCGACCGCCTGGGCGGCGGCGGCCTGCGCGACCTGCGCGCCTTGCTGGCCGAGGGCGGCCCGCTGCACGGCCTGTTCGGCGGCGCGCATCTGCTGCCCTTCTTCCACCCCATCGACGGTGCCGACGCCGGCTTCGACCCCATCGACCACACGCAGGTGGACGCGAGGCTCGGCACCTGGGCCGACGTGGCCGCGCTCGCGGGCACGGTGGACGTGATGGCCGACGTCATCGTCAACCACATGTCGACGAAGTCGCCGCAGTTCCAGGACTGGTCGGCGCGCGGCGCGCAGTCGCTGTACGAGGGCCTGTTCCTCACCATGGACAGCGTGTTCCCCGACGGCGCCACCGAGCAGCAGCTGCTGGACGTGTACCGCCCGCGCCCGGGCATGCCCTTCACGGCCGTGACGCTGGGCGACGGCCGCCGCCGGCTGCTGTGGACCACCTTCACCGCACAGCAGGCCGACATCGACGTGCGCCACCCGCAGGGCCAGGCCTACCTGCGCGGCATCCTCGATGCGCTGCAGGGTGCGCAGGTGCGCATGGTGCGGCTCGACGCCGTGGGCTACGCCATCAAGAAGGCCGGCGGCAGCTGCTTCATGATGCCCGAGACCTTCGGCTTCATCGGCGAGTTCGCGGCCCAGGCGCGTGCGCGCGGCATCGAGGTGCTGGTGGAGATCCACAGCTACTACCAGCGCCAGATCGAGATCGCGCGCCAGGTGGACTGGGTCTACGACTTCGCGCTGCCGCCGCTGGTGCTGCACGCCCTGTTCAACGGCACGTCGGCACCGCTGAAGCGCTGGATCGCGGTGCGGCCCACGAACGCGCTGACCGTGCTCGACACGCACGACGGCATCGGCATCATCGACATCGGCGCCGACGCGTCCGACCGCGCCGGCCGCCCGGGCCTGGTGCCGCCGGCCGAGCTCGATGCGCTGGTGGAGCGCATCCACGCCAACAGCCAGGGCCAGAGCCGCCAGGCCACGGGGGCCGCGGCCAGCAACCTGGACCTGTACCAGGTGAACTGCACCTTCTTCGACGCGCTGGGCCGCGACGACGAGGCCTACCTCGCGGCGCGCGCCATCCAGTTCTTCCTGCCCGGCGTGCCGCAGGTCTACTACGTGGGCCTGCTGGCCGGCGAGAACGACATGGCCCTGCTCAAGGCCAGTGGCGTGGGGCGCGACATCAACCGCCACCACTACAGCCGCGACGAGATCGATGCCGCGCTGCAGCGGCCGGTGGTGCAGCGGCTGTGCGGGCTGATCCGCCTGCGCAACACGCACCCGGCGTTCAACGGGCGCTTCGAGGTGCTGGACGCGCCCGACGCCCAGCTGGCGCTGCGCTGGCAGCACGAAGGCCGCACGGCCACGCTGCGCGTGGACCTGAAGGCCGGCCGCGCCGTGGTGGACGCGGACTGACCCGGTTCGCACACGGGGCCGGCCCCGGGGCTGCGGCACACTCACGGCCGCACCCTGGAGCCCCCCGATGACCGCCCTGGCCTGGACCGACGCGCTGGCCCTGAACCAGCCCACCCTCGACGACACGCACCGCGAGTTCGTCGACGCGCTCAACGCCGTCGACGCCGCGCGGGGCCAGGGCCTGGCGGCGGCGCAGCAGGCGCTGCAGGGCCTGATCGCGCACAGCGAGGCCCACTTCGGCCAGGAAGACCGCTGGATGGCCGAGCTGGGCTTCGACCCCGCCACCTGCCACCCGGCGCAGCACCGCCAGATCCTCGAGGTGCTGCACGAGGTGCGGCGCCGCCTGCAGGCCGAGGGCGAGGCCGCCCTGGGCCTCATCGACGCGATGGTGCCGGCGCTGGCGGAGTGGTTCCCGATGCACGCGCAGACCCTGGACGCCGGCCTCGTGCAGGTGATGGCCGAGCGCGGCTACGAGCCGGTGGCGGCCTGAACACACCCGCCCGCTAGCGCGGCTGCGTCGGCGGCAGCGTCCAGCGCGGCGCGCCGGGCTGGCGCAGCGCGTCGATGCGCGGCGAGGGCTCGGCGGCCGTGGGGTCGAAGGGGTGGTGCGTCTGCCCGGCCACGCCGGCGCGGATCTTGAGCACGTACAGGCGCGTCTCGGCGAAGGGCGGCACGCCCAGGTAGCGCTCCACCGCGCCCTCGCCGGCGTTGTAGGCCGCGGCCACCAGGCGCAGGTCGCCCTCGAAGCGCGCCATCAGCCAGCGCAGGTAGGCCATGCCGCCGCGGATGTTCTCCACGGGGTCGAGGATGTTGCGCACGCCGAAGCGCCGCGCCGTGTCGGGGATGAGCTGCATCAGCCCCTGCGCGTTCTTGGGGCTCACGGCCGAGGCGTCGAAGTTGCTCTCGGTGGCGATCACGGTCCACACGAGGTGCGGCTCCAGGCCGTACTCGGGCGCGACCATCTCGATGTACTTCACCAGCGGCTCGGGCGCGTGCGCGGGCGGGGGCACGCGCAGCACGCGCGGGCGCTGCACGGGCGCGTTCGGCCGCGTGGCCGCGGGGGGTGCCGGCGGCGTGGCGGCGGCCAGCAGCAGGCGGTCTTCGTCGGGCGGGCGCAGGCAGGCCGGCGGGTCGCCCAGCGGCGTGCCCAGGCGCGCGGCCATGTTGCGTGCCTGCACGTAGCCCTGCTCGGCCGCGGCGGCGAACAGGTGCGCGGCCACGGCCTCGTTGCGCTCGATGCCGCGCGCGTTGGTGAGCATCCAGGCCAGGCTGTACTGCGCCTCGGCGTCGCCGTGGCGCGCGGCGCGGCAGTACAGCTCGGCGGCGCGCACGGGGTCGCGCGGCACGCCGTCGCCGTGCTCCAGCGCCTTGGCCTCCTCGCGCCAGCGCTCCACGCGCGCCGGCACCACGGGGCCCTTCTCCAGCGGCGGCGCGGCCGGGCGCGGCAGGCCGTCGAGCGTGGGCAGGGTGGCCGGCGGCAGCTGCGCCAGGGCGGGCGCCGGCAGCAGCGCGGCGCACAGCGCCAGCGCGCCGGCGTGGCGATGCGTGCGGCGGCGGTTCATGCCGCGAACGGCCCCGTGATGGCCACCGAGAAGCCCGGCGAGTACACGTTGGCGAACAGCGTGCGCCCGTCGGGGCTGAAGCAGGCGCCGGCCCACTCGGCGCCGCGGAAATCGCCCTTCAGGCCCGGCAGCTCGTCGTTCAGCACCACGTTGTTGCGCGCCAGCTCGAACAGCGCGCCCTGGCGCGTGAGGCCGAACAGACGCTGCACGGGCTGGCGCGAGTCCTCGCACACCACGATGGCGCCGTTGGGCGCCA
>ERZ1066136.762-NODE-762-length-20547-cov-13.859945_pt1 | contig 20547 bp, 15 predicted proteins | sample MGYA00382783_ERZ1066136 | MGnify/ENA primary metagenome ERZ1066136 (study PRJEB33369, sample SAMEA5778366) | biofilm metagenome | biome: Industrial cooling water; feature: Water cooling tower basin; material: Biofilm | place: United Arab Emirates | collected... | reverse complement strand
GTCCCCAAGGCCCCGCGCGCGCGGCGGGCTCCCGCCGCGGTGCGACGAGCCCGGGCTCCGGGCGGCGCTGGGCCGTGCCGGCAGCCAGCGGCCCGTCGCGCGCGGATCCGAAGCACCGAAATCTTGGCCCGGCCCGGGCCCGCGCCGGGCACCATGGGTCGAGGCATGGCCGTCCACGTCTTGAACGCTCTGGCTCGCGAGGGCTTCGAGGAACTGGTCGCGCTCCACGACCGCCGCAGCGGTCTGCAGGGCTTCCTGGCGATCCACGACACCAGCGCGGGCCCGGCCTTCGGCGGGATCCGGCGTTTTCCGTACTCGAACGAGAACCGCGCCCTGGTCGATTGCCTGCGCCTGGCCCGCGCCATGACCGCCAAATGCTGCCTGGCCGGGCTGCCGGCGGGCGGCGCCAAGCTGGTGCTGCTCGACCAGCCGGGGCTCGATCTCGAGCGCGCTTACGCCTACCTCGGGGAGGTCACCGAGCGCCTGCAGGGACGCTTTTACGCCGGTCCCGACATGGGCACCGGGATGGCCGAGCTGAGCGCCCTGTGCAGCACGACCCGCTTCGCCACCGACCCGGGACCCGCCGGGCCCGGGGAGCTGGCCCAGGCCACGGCCGCGGGGGTCTTCGCCGGTATCTCGGCGGCCCTGCTGGCCCTCGACGGCGAGCTCGATTGGCCCCGCCGGCGCATCGTCGTCCAGGGCCTGGGCGCGGTGGGAACCGAGTTGGTGCGGCGCCTGGCGGAGGTCGGCGCGCGGGTGGCCGCCAGCGACCTCGACCCCGCGCGCTGCGCCGCGGCCGAGCGCGAGTTCGGCCTCGAACTGCTGCCGCCGGGCAGCGAATTCGGCGCGCGCTGCGACGTGTTCTCGCCCAACGCCATGGGCGGCCTGCTGCACGACCTGACCCTGGCGCGGCTGTCGGCGCGCATCGTGGCCGGGGGGGCCAACAACCTGCTGGCGCGCAGCGCCCACGGGGACCGCCTGCACGAGGCCGGGGTGCTGTTCGTTCCGGAGGTGCTGATCAACTCCGGTGCCCTGATCCGGGGCGCCCTGTTCCACCTCTTCGGCCATCGCGAGCCGGTCGCGGCGATCGAGGGCCGCATCGGCGACCGCGCCAGCCGGCTGCTGCGCGAGGCCCTGGACGAGGGCCTGCCGCCGGCGCGCGTGGCCCAGCGCGAGGCCCGTCGGCTGCTGTCCCAGCGCCGCCGCGAAGCGGCCCAGGCGCCGCGCCCGGCCCTCGAGCGCAGCCTGGGGGCCGCCGAGGGCGGCCCGCCGGTGTGTTGATCTCGGCCCGCCTCGGGTGCGCTGGTTGAGTTTTTGCAAGCTCGGCACCAGCCTGTACGGGAGTCGCGCGTAGTGGCGCCCAACCGCCTCCCATGAAGCTGGCCCTTCTGTTCTCCGCGCTGCTGCTCGCCGCCCGTTCCGCCGCTGCGCCGCCGCAACAGGCCCCGGCGGCCGTCCCGGTCCCCGCCAGCGCTGCCCCGAGCGAGCCCCTCGAATTCCCGCGGGCCCCGGGCCAGTTGCCGCTGCTCGTGCCGCGGCAGGAACAGCTGCAGTACGAGGTCCGGCTCCAGCTCGGGCCCGTGGACGCCCGCGTCGGCACGGTGCGCCTCGACTCGCGCACCGAGCCGTACCGGCGCTCCCTGCTGCGCCCGGGCAGCAGCCGCGCCGACGGACAGGAGGTCGGGGTGCTGAGCGCCCGGGCCTTCGGCTCCTACACGGTCTACACCCTCGACCACCGCCTGGAGACGCGCCTCTTGCCCCAGGACTGGCCCAGCCTGAGCGCGACCTCGAATCAGGAAGGCACCGAAAAGCGCCGCCACGAGCTCTTGCTCGGGGTGCGCGGCGGCCAGCCCGGGGCCAGCTTCCGCCACGACACCAAGCACGGCGCGCCGCGCGGCACGCGGGTCTGGGCGCCGCCGATCGACGTGGCCGCGCCCGCCGGCGCGCTCGATTCCCTGAGCGCGATCCTGCTGGTGCGCAGCATGCGCCGGTCGGGATCCCCGCGCGAGGTGTTCGTGATGCTCGACAAGGAGAACCCCTGGGAGGTCGAGCTGACCTTCGGCGCGGGCCAGGTGCTCGAGCTGCCCGCCGGGCGCTTCGAGGCTCTGCCGGTGCTGCTGCGCACGAAACCCTGGACGGCCCCGGGTTCCGAAGTCCCCGCGGCCGCGCCCGAGTTCGCGGGTCCCTTCGGCATCCGCGGAGACATCCAGCTGTGGGTCGAAGCGCGCACCGGCGTCCCGCTGCGCATCCAGGGCAGCCTCCCGGCCGGGCCGATCAACATCGACATCGACATCCGCCTCGAGCAGCACGCGGGCACGCCGTCCGGCTTCGGCCCGGCCCCGGAAACGGCGCCCGACTCCCAGCGGGCAAGCCAGCCCGCCGACGGGCCCCAGCAGCTCCCGCAGCGCTAGCGTGGCGGACACGGGGGCTGGGGGCCCCCCGAGCGCCTGGGCGGCAGCCCGCGCCACAGCCCGCGCCCTTGGCCCAGGCTTGCGCCCGGGGTGCGGCCCTCGGAGGCTTTGGAGCCCCGACCCGCGACCATGCCCCGCGAGCCCCTGCCCATCGACGCCGCCCTGCCGGAACTGCTCGCCGCCGTGAGGCAGCGCGGAACCGCGGTGTTGCTGGCGCCCACGGGCTCCGGCAAGACCACGCGCGCGGCTCCGGCCCTGCTCGAGGCCTGCCGCGGCGAGATCTGGCTGCTCGAGCCGCGCCGGCTGGCGGCCCGCGCCGCCGCCGCGCGCATCGCCGCGGAGCGCCAGGTGCGACTGGGAGCCGAGGTCGGCTATGCGGTGCGCTTCGAACGGGCCCTGTCGCGCGAGACGCGCCTGATCGTGGCCACCAACGGGGTTTTCCTGCGCCGACTGATCGACGACCCGCTGCTCGAGGGGGTCGGCGCCGTGCTGTTCGACGAGGTGCACGAGCGCAGCCTCGAGCTCGACCTGTGCCTGGCGCTGGCGCGCCAGGCGCGCCGCGAGGTGCGTCCCGACCTGGCCTTGGTGGCCATGTCGGCCACCGCCGACCCCGGCCCCCTGGCGGCCTTCCTCGAGGACGCCCCGCGGGTCAGCGCCGAGGGACAGGCCTTCGGCGTGTCCCTGACCCATCGGCCGCTGCTGTCCAACGAGGACCTGCCCGCGGCGCTGCTGCGCGTGCTGGGCGAGGCGCCGCCCGACGAGCAGGGCGACGTGCTCGTGTTCCTGCCCGGGCAGGCCGAGATCCGCGCCGCGGCCCGCGCCCTGTCCGCCTTCGCGCAGCGGCGCGGATTCGAGCTGTTCGAGCTGCACGGCGAGCTGCCGCCGGAGCGGCAGGACCAGGTCTTCGTGCGCGGCCCGCTGCGCAAGCTGATCCTGGCCACCAACGTGGCCGAGTCGTCCTTGACGCTGCCGGACGTGACCGTGGTGATCGACAGCGGCTACGAGCGCCGCGCCGCGGTGGACCCGGCCACGGGGCTCGAGCGGCTCGAGCTGGCGCGCATCGCCCTGGATTCGGCCCAGCAGCGCCGCGGACGCGCTGGACGGGTGGCCCCGGGGCGCTGCGTGCGCCTGTGGAGCGAGCCCGAGGAGCGCGGCTTCGCGGCGCGCCGCGAGCCGGAGATCCGGCGCGCGAACCTGGCGCGGGCCTGCCTCGACCTGCTGGCGGCGGGCGAGGCCGATCCGCGCCGTTTCGCTTGGTTCGAGGCTCCGCGGCCCGAGGCCCTGGAAGCGGGAATGCGCGAGCTCGAACAGCTGGGCGCCCTGGCGGGGGGGCGGCTGACGGCCCTCGGCCGCCGTTTGGCGGCCCTGCCCTTGGCGCCGCGGCTCGGTCGGCTGCTGCTGGCCGGGGCGGAGCGCGGGGTCGCGGCCCGCGCCGCCCTGGCGGCCGCCCTGCTCTCCGAGCGCGATCCCCTGCGCGGCGCCCCGGGCGCGCGCGACGGGGATCCGGCGGAGTCCGATGTGCTGCTGCGCCTCGAAGCCCTGGAGGCCTTCGAGCGCCGGCCCTCCGAGGCCCCCGCGGAGCTGCATCCGGGCGCGGCCAGGAACCTGCTGCGGATCCGCGATCAGCTGCTCGCGTCGGCGGGCCTCGAGCGCCGCCAGAAGCCCGCCGGGGACCCCGGCGATCTGGTCTTGCAGGCCCTGCTGGAGGCCTTCCCGGATCGGCTCGCCAAGCGCCGCGAGCCGGGCTCGCCGCGCGCGCGCCTGTTCGGCGGAGCGGGCATCGAACTCGCCGCCGCCAGCCGGGTGCGGCAGGCGCCGCTGTTCCTGGCGCTCTCGGTGGACAGCGAGCGGCGGCGCGGCGGCGATCTGCTCTGCCGGCTGGCCTCCGGCGTGCAAGCGGACTGGCTCGATCCCGCGGATTTTCGCGAGGAGCTCGAGGCGCGCTTCGATCCGGAGCGCGAGCGCGCGGTGGGGGTGCGCAGGCGCTACTGGCGCGAGCTGCTGCTCGAGGAGCAGGAGCACGGCGGGCTGCCCGCGGAGCGCGCCGCGGCGGTGCTGCTCGAAGCCGCGGCGGCCGACCCCGCGCGGGCCCTCGATCTCGGCCGCAGCGAGCTCGAGCGCGAGTTTTCGCGTTTGGCCTGGCTGCGCGAGCGGCGCCCCGATCTGGGCCTGCCGGCCTTCGACGGCGCCGATTGGCGCCGCTTCCTGGCGGACCTGGTGCCGGGCCGGCGCAGCTTCGACGAGCTGCGCCGCATCGAGCTGCTCGAATGGCTGCCGAGCTGGCTGACGCCGGCCCAGCAGTCGGCGCTTTCGCGCGAGGCGCCGGCCGTGCTCGAGGTGCCCTCGGGATCGCGCTTGCGCCTCGAGTACCAGCCCGGGCGGCCCCCGGTCCTGGCGGCGCGCATCCAGGAGCTGTTCGGGCTGCGCGAGACCCCGCGCGTGCTCTCGGGCCGCCAGCCGGTGCTGCTGCACCTGCTGGCGCCGAGCGGCCGTCCGCAGCAGGTGACCGACGACCTGGCCAGCTTCTGGAACGGCGCTTACCACGAGGTGCGCAAGGAGCTGGCCCGCCGCTATCCGCGCCATTCCTGGCCCGAGGATCCCTGGACCGCCGAGGCCCAGCGCCGCCCGCGGCCCCGCGGAGGTTGAGCCGCCGCCGCTGCGCGCCGCCTGGCGCTCCCCGTGCCGTGCGCCCCCTGCGGCCCGCCGCGCGGCCCGCGCCCGGCCGAGACCGACAGGGCTCGCGGCCTCGCGGGCGCACGCACCCGGGCGCTGTTCCTGGCAGCCTGCCCGAGCCCGTGGATCCGCCTTTGCGGGGCGATCCGCTCGCGCACGGAGCGTTGGGCGCTCCGCGGGCCCCGGATCCGGGGACGCAGCCGATCCGGCGACAGCGCCCAGCTCCGCCGGCGATCGATCCGGACCGGTCCCGCCGGGCCCAAAAAAGCTGAAACTCGCCGGCGGGCCCCGGGAATCCTCGCAGCGGCTGATCGCTCGGGCACTTTTGGTGCCCCCGCCGATTCTGGCGTGCTGGCGATCAGCCCCATCCCTTTCCCGGGGGCCGCGCCGCGGAGCTGTCCATCCCGCGAGCGCGGCCTCCCCGGGGGCCTTTATGTCCGCAGGGGGGCCCGGGGAGTCGCGCGCTTGCCAGCGCCGCCCGGCGTGCGGAGCGCGCTCCGTCGCCAGGACCCCGCCAGCCCGCGGGGTCCGCCCCCCTTTCCGGTCCTTCGGGACCCCGTTCGGTTGAAGCTCCGACCGGCGATCCCGGTCATTTTCGCGGGCTCTGCGGCCGGCCCGGGACCTGGCGCGCAGCCGGGGTTCCCGCCGCCGCTCGCGCCGCTGGGCGGCTCACTCGAATTCGCCGCTGACCGGCAGCCCGTCCGGGCGCACCGGCATGGGCACGATCGTGGCCTGGCCGGCCAGGGCCTGATCCGCGGGGCCCCGCAGCGCGAAACTGCGCCCGGGCGCCTGGTGGCGGCGCTTGACGTAGCCCAGGGCCAAGCCCCGGTCGAGCACGAAGGAGTAGGCCCAGGAGGTCAGGATGCCGAGCTCGCGCTCGCCGCCGCGCTCGGGATCCTCGCCGATCAGCTTGACCCCCCGCGGCAGGGGCTCGTCGTGGTCGATCGACAGCAGGCACAGGCGCTTGTTGAGGCCCCCGTAGGTGTCGATCTTGGCCACCACCTCCTGGCCGATGTAGCAGCCCTTGTCCAGGGCGAAGCAGCGCTCGAGGCGCGCCTCCTGCGGGTAGATGTTCTCGTCCACGTCCGCGCCGAAGGCCGCCTGGCCCGCTTCGACGCGCAGGAAGTCCTCGGCCACACGGCCGGCGGGCGTGGCCCCGGCTTCGGTCAGGGCTTCGAACACAGCCGGCGCGGCCGCGGGCCCCGCGTCGAGGAACCAGGCCGGGCTACCCGCGTGGACGCCGCGCTCGATGCGCAGCCGCAGCCCCTGCCAATCGACCTCGGTCCACCAGCGGTCCGCGGCCGGCGGGGGCCCGATGCGCTCGGCGATCAAGCGCTGCGCGGCGGGCCCGACCAGGGCCAGGGGCGCGGCCGCGGCGCTGCGGTCGAAGAGCTGCACCTTGTCGGCGAACAGGTACATGTCGAGGGCCTTCAGCAGGGCCGGGCCCTGCCCGGGTTCGGTGCTGAGCTCGAGGCTCTCGGGCCGCGCCGCGAGGTCGAAGCCGAACAGGATCTTGCCCTTCGAGTTGAGCAGCAGGTTGTGGTTGCCCTGGCCCGGCTCGAGCCCGCGCACGCGGTTGGCCAGCAGGCGGTGCAGGAATTCGAGCCGGTCCGCGCCGGCGACCTCAACCCGGCCGCGGGCGGTGGTGTCGAACAGGGCCGCGCCCTCGCGCCCGGCGCGGTACTCCCGCTGGACATCGCCGTAGGTGAGCAACAGGCCCTCGGAGTTCGTGCGGGCGCCGCGGGCCTGCTGGAGCTGCTGGAGGGAGTTCGGCATGGGGGATCTCTGCGTTCCGCGACCGGAGGCGGACCCGAGAGGATAGGTCCAGGGCGGCCGGTCGCGAGCCCGCCGCGGCCCGTCCCGGGGGCAATCCAACGCCCGCGGTGCGGGGATCGCCGGGCCTCCCGCGGGCGGCGCCGCGCTGCCTGGGGTGGGGGGCCTGCGCCGCCGGCGCGGAGCACCGCGGGGGGCCCGGGGCCCTTGGGGGGGGCAACCGGGGAGGTCTCGGCGCCCCCCGGCCGCGGGCCCCGCGGCCGGGCCGCCCCGGGAGGCGGCCGCGCGCGGCCCCCCGCCGCGACAATTTGCCCGCTGCCCCGGGCCGCCCCGTGGGCCATGCTCCCGGGCAGTGAAGTCCGTTCGGCAGCCCCCTCCCGCGGCCTGGCGCCACCGATCCGGGCGGCTCTGCTCGGCGCTGCTGGCCCTGGCCCTCGGCGCCTGCTCCGGCTCCGAGCGCCCCCCGGCGCCCCTGGGCCTCTCCTCGGCCTCCTCGGCCGCCTTGGTCGGCGCCCCGGAGCTGCGCGCGGCCCTGTCCCAGGAACTCGAGCGGCTGTTCGGGCCGCCCAGCGCACCGCGCTTCGCCCCCGTTCCGGGCCGGCCCGAGCTCGACCCCAACGCCCCCGGCGGCGGCGGGCTGCCGGCCGCCCTGAGGCAGGCCCTGGCCGCCGACAACCGCCGGCGCTGGGCCGAGTCCTTCGCAGCCCTCGGCTCGGCCCCCTTCGAGGACATCGACTGGCCGGTGGAGGCCCCGCCGCTCGATGCCCAGGCCATCGGCCGGGCCCGCGCCGGCGCCGCGGGCTGGCGCGAAGAGCTGGCCGCGCGGCTCGAAAACGCCCAGCCCGCCCTGATCGCCAGCGCGCGCAGCTACCAGCGCGACTGCTCCACGTGCCACGGCCGCGAAGGCGGCGGCGACGGCCCGAGCGCCCACTTCCAGGAGCCGCGCCCGCGGGACTTCCGCGCCGGCGAGTTCAAGCACTTCAGCCCCGGGCTGCGCCAGCGGCCCGACCAGGAGGCGCTGGTCGGCGTGCTGTTCAACGGCGTGCCCGGCACGGGCATGCCCAGCTGGCGCAGCCGGCCCGCCGCGCTGCTCAGCGGCCTGGCCGATTACGTGCGATTCCTCGCGATCCGGGGCGAGGTCGAAGCCGGCCTCGCCCGGGCCCTGGCGGCCGAGCGCAGGCTGCCCCCGGGCCTCGGGGATCAGCTCTATGCGGCCGCTTGGCAGGCCTGGGCCCCGCTCGCGGATCCGCGGGACGCCGCCTCCGAGAGCCGGCCTGAAAATCCCTGAGCCCGCAACCAGCGCCAGGCCCCGCGCCTCCAGGCCCTAAGCTCCACGTCCCAGCCCCCGAGCGCCGAGCCGCCCCGAATCCACGCCATGCCCGCCGTCTCCTCGATCCCGCGCCTGTCCGCCTGGGGCGCCTTCGCTTGCGCCTTTCCGCTGGTGCTGATCGGCGGGGTGGTCACCACCATCGGCGCGGGCATGGCGGTCAAGGGCTGGTGGGACGCCGAGGGCTATTTCATGCCATTCTTCCCGCTCGATCTGTGGCTGCGCGACGTGGCCACGATCGTCGAACACGGCCACCGCTTGTGGGGCTTGCTGGTGGGCCTGTTCGCCCTGCTGGCCGCGATCAGCTCGGCCTTCGTGGGGGCGCCGCGAGCCGCCCACAAGGCCAGTTGGATCGCCCTGCTGGCGGTCTCCGTGCAGGGCTGGCTCGGCGGCATGCGCGTGCTCGAGAACAGCCGCGACCTGGCCCTGCTGCACGGCGGTTTCGCGCAGCTCGTTTTCACCCTTTTGGGGGTGGCCGCCCTGCTGCACGGTTCGCCGGCCGGCTGGGCCGCCCGCGGGCAAGCGGCCGCGCCGCGCGCCTGGCTGTGGGTCGCCGCGGCCGTGGTCTACGCCCAGATCTGGCTCGGCGCCTGGTACCGCCACGGGCTGCGCGGAGGCGAGTACGAACTCGACCTGCGATTCCACCTGCACGTGGGCGGAGCCTTCGTGGTGCTGGCGCTGCTGGTCGTCCTCGCCCGCCGGCTGCGGCGCCTGTCCCAGACCTGGCAGGTGCAGGGGCACCCGGCCCCCGAGGCCCCCCGGCGCCTGGCGCGCCGGCTGCACCTGTTGCTCGGGCTGCAGCTGAGCCTGGGTCTGGGCGCCTGGCTCGGGCACCGGGGCAGCGCCGGGCAGGGGACGGTCACGGTTCTCGAGACGGTTTCCGCGGTCGGCCACGTGCTCGTCGGCGCGCTGCTCTTGGCCGCGCTGATCAGCGGCGCCCTGGCGGCGGGCTGGAGCGCGGCCCCGGGCCAGCCCGGCGCCGAGGCCCAAAGCCGCCCCGATCCGGGGCTCGCCGTGCGGCGCTAGACTCTTTGCCCCCCATGCACAAATCCAGCCCCCTCGCGGTCGCACCGGCCCCCTCCCTGCTGGCCGACTGGGTCACCCTGACCAAGCTGCGCATCACCGCCTTCGCGGCCTTCGCGGCGGGCGTCGCTGCGATCGTGGCCAACCCGGAGATCGGCTGGGGCCGCGCCGCGGAGGTGGCCCTGTGGGTGGCGCTGACCAGCGCCTCCGCCTGTGTCTTCAATCAGGTGCTGGAGCGCGACGTGGACGGGCTGATGGCGCGCACCAAGGACCGCCCGCTGCCGGCGGGTCGCGTCTCGGTGCGCGACGCGGTCGTCGGCGGCGCCCTGCTGGCGCTGTTCGGCGTGGGCCTCCTGGCCTGGCGCTTCAACCTGCTCGCCGCCCTGCTGGCGCTCGGCACCCTGGCGGCCTACGTGCTGGTCTATACGCCGCTCAAGCGCCACACGACCTTCAACACGCTGGTCGGGGCGATCCCCGGGGCCATGCCGCCGCTGCTCGGCGCCACGGCGGCCGCCGGCCGGCCGGAGGTCTTCGGGCTGTCGCTGTTCGCGACCCTGTTCGTGTGGCAGTTCCCGCACTTCTTTGCGATCGCTTGGCTCTACCGGGCCGATTACCAGGCGGCGGGGATGCGCATGCTCTCGGCCGTCCCCGGGGCCGAGGGCGTCGCCGGTCGCTCCTCGCTGCTGCACGCCCTGTGCATCCTGCCGGTCGCGCTCGTACCCGCCCTGGAGCGCTCGGCGACTTGGTTCTACGCGCTGATCGCCACCGGGCTCGGGCTGCTCTACGTGCTGGCCGCGGCGGCCTTCGCGGTGCGCGAGTCCGACGTTTCCGCACGGCGCCTGCTGCGGGTTTCTTTGCTCTACCTGCCCTTGCTCCTGACGGCCCTGTGGATCGACCGCTTGGTGCTGCAGGTCGCGGCCTGAGCGCGCTCCCCGGCCAGGCTGCCTGGCGCCTCCGCTGAACAGCATGCACGCGCTGCCCTTCTTCGCGCTCCCGGCCGCCGCCGCCGAGCCGCCCATCTGGCCGTTCCTCAACGCCTGCATGAACGCCCTGGCGGCCCTGTGCCTGTGCGCTGGGCTGGTGGCGATCAAGGCCGAGCGCAAGCGTCTGCACGGGGCGCTGATGATCGCCGCCGGCTTGGCCAGCGCGGTGTTTCTGGCCGGTTACCTCTACTACCACTTCGTGTGGCAGAGCGAGGTCGGGCCGCGGCGTTTCGCCGGGGAGGGCTGGCTCAAGACGGCTTACCTGGCGCTGCTCTTGACCCACGTCGTCGGGGCGATCGTCAACCTGCCGATGGTGATCGGCACCTTCGTGCTGGCCGCGCGCCGGCGTTGGGAGAGCCACAAGCGCTGGGCCAAGCGCACCTTCCCCCTGTGGCTCTACGTCTCGGTCACCGGGGTCCTGGTGTACCTGGCCCTGTACCGCTATCAGCCCGCCTGAAGGCTGCCAGTCCGCGGCGGCTGGCCCGCCGCGCGCACCCGGGACACGCGGCTTTGGGAGCGCGATCCGCCGCCGCGGCGCCGGGTCCCCGGGGTTGCCCCGGGGCCGAGGGGCGCTGCGCGACGCCGAGCTGCGCCCGGCTCGAGCTGCAACCGAGGGCCGGCGGCGCGGTCCTTTGGTCATGGGGACCCGATCTCGAGCCCGCGGGCTTGCGCAGCGGGCGGCGCAGGCTTTGGGCGCCGGTCCGGGCGCGCGCCCGCCCGCCGGGCCTGCGCGCTGGCTGCTGGCCTGTTGCTTGCTCGCTGCCTGCCAGGGCCGCGGCCACAGCCTGTGGCTCGCCGATCGCGGCGCCGAGCGCCTGTGGGTGCTCGACAGCCGCGGCCGGCTGCTGGCCCAGGGCCGTTTTCCTGGGGCCCGCCGGCTGGCCTTCGAGCCCGGCGATCCGGCCTGGGTTTGGCTGGGGGGCGGCCTCGGCCCCGGGGAGCCCACCTGCTGGTGGCGCTGCCGCATGGGGGCCGGCGGGCGTCTGGTCAGCGTGGGGCCCTTCAGGGAGCCCGGGCCCGGGGCGGCGGAGCTCGCGCCGGGGCTGTGGCTCGATCCCCTGGCCCAGCCGGGTGTCTGGCTGCTCCCGGGGGGGCGCCGCCTCGAACTCCAGCTGGGCGCGCTGATCGAGCGCGACGAGCTCGGGCGCGCCCGTTGGAGCCAGGGCGGCTTCGGGGCCCTCGAGAGCCTGTTGGTGCTGGGCCGCAACCCCTGAGCGGCGCGCCGCGCTCAGGGGCCAGGGCCGTCCGGGGAGCGGGACCTCCTGCGCGGTCCAGCGCTCCTCGGTTCGTTTGCCAGCGGCCCGCCGGAGCATGAACCGAGGCCCCCGGCGGCCGGCGCAAGGGGGCCGGGGAGAAGGTCCCGCCGAGGCCCGCGCAGGACCCCGATTCCAGCCGCGGTTCGGTTCAAGGCCGGTCGAGCAGCAGGATGCTCGCCAGGATCAAGGTTTTGGCGTCCTCGGGCCGCAGGGCCCAGAGTTCCTCGGGCCGCAAGCGTTCCAGGGTCAGCTCCTCGTCCTCGTCGGGGCGCAGGCGGCTGTCCGCGGGGGCGGGTTCGAGCCCTTCGGCCAGGAACAGGTGCAGGCGCTCGGTGCAAAAGCCGGGCGCTGGATAGAAGCTCTGCAGACGCCGCCAACGCCGCGCCCGCAGCCCGGTCTCCTCCTCGAGTTCGCGCTGGGCTGCGGCGAGCGGATCCTCCCCGGGCTCGAGCCTTCCGGCGGGGACCTCGAGCAGCGCGCGCCGCGCCGCGTGCCGGTACTGGCGCACCAGCGCCAGGCGCCCGTCCTCGAAGCGCGCCGCGATCGCGACCGCGCCCGGATGCTCGACCAGCGCCAGGCGCTGCTCGCGTCCGGAGGGCAGGCGGATGTGGTGCGCACGCACCTCGAAGACGGGCGAGCGGAGCAGCAGCTCCTGGCCCAGCGTTTCGACGGGGCCCGGCGGTTGGCCGGCGGCGGGCTGAGTTTCCATAGCGGCTTCCAGCCGGCTCCCGGGCCAGTTCGCGGGGCGGGCGGAGCGGCATTGTGCGCGGGGCTCCGCGCTGGCCGCAGGGCCTTCGCCGCGCGCCCCCGCAGCGGGCCCCAAAAGCGCGCCCGCGGGACGCGGCGCGCGGCGTCCCAAGCCGCTCCCCCGGGCGAAGCCCGTGGCCCGTGGCCGCCGGAACTCGACCCTTCCCAGGTTCCGCCGGCGGCCAGGCCGGCGCTCGCGGCCCTGCCCGTACCCTCTAGGGCCTTGGGCCCCGGCTCGCCCCGGACGCGCGTCGGCGCGCGGGCGCGGCGGCCCGCAGCTGCGTTCAGCGCGCCCCTTCGATGCCGGCTCCGTCCACCCCGCCCCCGATCGCAGCCCGCTTCGGCGCCGCCTGGATCCCGGTCGTGGCGCTGCTCCTGGCCCTGTGGTCGACCTGGCCGATCGGCGGCGGCGCCCTGGGCCTCGGCCCGCTGCTGCTGCCCCACGATCCGGCCTACGGTCCGAGCGAGCGGGCGCCCGTGCACGGCGCCCTGGCGCTGCTCGCGACGCCCAGCGGCAGGGCCTCGAGCGGCCCCTCGCCCTGGCGCAGCGAGCGCCTTGCCGCACCGTTCGGGCAGGAGCTGCTGTGGCGCGACCACCAGCACCTGCCGCGGCTGCTGCTCGGGCCGGCGGTGGACCGCCTCGGCGCGGAGCGCGCCTTCGGGCTGGGGCTGCTGCTCAGCGCCTGGGCCGCCGCGGCGGGAGCCCTCTGCCTGGCGAGGCGGCTCGGGCTGGCTGCGCCCGCGGCGCTCTTCCTGGCCCTGGCGGCCGTGGCCACGCCCGCGGCGGTGCGCGGAGGTTTGGCCAGCCTGGCCCGCGGCCCCGATCCCTGGCTGCCCTGGCTGCTGCTCTGCGGTCTGGCCGGCGCTACCCCCCTCCTCAGGCCCTGGCTGCAAGGGGCGTTGCTGGCCGGCGCCTGGCTCACGGGCTGGGGCTTCGGCCTGGTCGCCAGCTTGGCGCTGTGGGCCCAGAGCTTGCTCCCGGGCCCCGCGGGCCTCCCCGGCCGGGAGCCCGGCCCGCGGCTTTTCTCCCTGGCCGGGGCCCTGCTGCTGGCCTCGGTCCTGGGCTGGCCCTTTTGGGGCGCGCTGCGGCAGTCGCGCGAGCTGCCGGCGCCCGCCCCCTGGACCGCGGCCGCCGCCCCGGCGCCGGGTGCGGAAGGCGGCCCGGGCGCCGAGCGCCCGTCCCCGCCGCCGGCCCGCGCCGGCGCCGCCCATTCCTCGGGGTCCGGCTGGCTCGAACGCCTGCAGGCGGCGGAGCTCAGCCCCCTGCGGCGCGCCCGCGGACAGGGGGTCGCGCCCCACGTTCCGGCCCCGGGACGAGCGCCCCCCGGCGCGCCCCAGTGGCCCTGGGTGCTGCTGCTCGGCGCTGCGGTGGGAGCCCTGACGCGCCCCCTGGGGCGCTGGGCCGCGGCCCTGCTTGGCCTGGCCTTGACGGCGCTGTTCGGCCTGTGGCTGGCGGCGCGCTCCCTGCGGGGCTTCGCCCTGCCCTTCGACCCCCTGCATCCCTGGGCTGCCCTGGAAGCCCTGCTCCGCGGCGCTGCCCCCGGTTCCGCCTCTGCCCTGGCAGCCCTCGATGGGGGAGCCCTCGACCAGGGCCTGCTGTTCCTGGCGGCGCTGGCCGGCGCGGCGGCCGTCGATCACGGCCTGCGCCGGGGTCCCCAGGCGCGCCTGTTGGCCGGCGCGGCGCCCCTGCTGCTGGCGCTCGAATTGTGGGCCCTGCCCTTGCCCAGCTTCCGCCCCGCGCCAGCGCGGGCTCCGACCGCCCTTGCGGCACCCCCGGGGGCGGTGCTGCACCTGCCGGTCGAGCCCAAGACGGGTCCGATCGAGGTCGAGCTGGCGCGGGCCGGAGCGCCGCAGACCCTGCCGCTGTTCCTGGACGCCTGCGCCCCCGAATTGTTGCGCTTGCGCGCCGCGGCCCCGGCCCTGCTGGCCTGGATCGCCAGCGGCCGCTATGCCGATCCGGATTCGGTCGCGCTCGAGCTCGATGTGCTAGAGATCGGCCGTATCTGGTTGGATCTCGAAGCCGTCCCGCGCGCCTGGGGCGCCGTTTTCGTCGAGGCCGCAGATCGCCTGCCGGGCTGGGTGCGCGAGGCCGATTTCCGGGGTTTCGCCCGCTGGCAGCGGGCGCGGGCCTTCTTTGACCCCGGTCCGGTCTCGAGCGCAGAGCGCTAGGGGCTCCCGGCGGGCTGGCCGCCGGGCGCCGTCCGGGTATTCAGCGCCAGCGCTCGCGCCGGAACTCGTCGTCCACCGGCTCCTGATCCTCATCCCCGGACTCGTCGCCCCCTTCCCCGCGGCCTTCGAGCTCATCGAGGGCGGCCTGGGCGGCCTGGGTCTCGGTGTCGTGGATGCGCTGCAGGCCCGCCAGGAACATGGCCACCATGTTCGATAGGTCCAGCCGGCCGTTGTCCATCGCGAACTGGGCGTAGCCCAACAGCTGCTTCGCCAAGGAGGGGATCTTCTTGACGGCCGGATTGATCTCCGTGCGTTTGCGCAGCTCTTCCTGTTCTTTTTCGAGCCGGGTCTTCTCTTCGGCCAGCTGCGCTTCCAGTTCGGCCAAGAGCTCCGCGTCGCTGCGCCGGCCGCGCCGCCCCGCCCTGGGCTTGTTGGGCGGGGGGCTGTCGGAGTTCGAGAGCGGCTCGGACTTTCGGCGCATGGGGGAGGGGTACGGGTCGAAAGGGGACATGTCCGCGGAGGGATGGCCGTCGGGGGCGGCGTTGGCGGTCGTTCGAGGGGGAGCTGTGGGACGGAGGGGAGGCGCTGCGCTCGAGGCGCGGGCCCGCGCGGGCGATGGCCTGCTCCGCGCTTGGTTCGAAACCGGGGTGCGCAGAAAGCGGGCGATCTCCACGTTTCGGGGGATCGCTGTCGAGACCGACGCCCAGCGGCACTCCACCCGCTGGGCTGGCGAGTGTGCCGGTGCTGGCGCGGCGCGGTGCGCTCCGGTCGGCGCGCAGGGGCTGCGAAGCCGAACGGTGTGCCGCTGAGGCGGGCTAGGGCAGCGGACCGGGGGTCGGGCCGCCGGGGGGGCAGACGAAAAGGGTGCGAACCGGACTGGGCAGAGGGCCCGCTCTCTCCTGTGCGGGCCGGATCTCCACTTTCGCCATCCGAAGCGTGGCAGGCTCCGTTTCCTTTTTCAATGGATAATTCTCGGTTGAGCCCGCTTGGGTCTTTCGGCCTCCCGCGTAGCTCCCAGCGCGCGCAGGCGCCCCTCCCGCGCGCGATCTCCCCGGCACGGCAAGTCGAGAGACCGCTCTGCTCCGGCCTGTCCGCAGCTTGCGCCGACCCACACGGAGGCTGCAGAGAGCTGCGCCATCGCCGCGGGAAGCACGATCCCCGGGCCCGCAGCCCGGCAGCGTCCACGGTTGGGCGGGGCCCGGCGCGCGACCCGGGAGGCCGAGCGGGACCGTCCATAATTCCGATCAGGCCCTGGGGCGGGCGAGTCCCGAACGCTATTCTCCTCGCCCGACCCGTTCTCATTACAACCAGGCCATTTCCATTCCGAGACCCGGCGGCCCCCGGGCGCGACCCGGCCCCGCTGCCGCTGCCCGGCTGCGTGCGCTGTGCGCCGCGGGCGCTGCGCAGCGCCTGCGGATCGATCGATCCTCAGCTGCGAGCGAGCGGCAGCGGCCCCGCGCCAAGCCTGATCGGCAATCCCGCGGCGGCAGGCCCGCAACGGCAGCCGGTCCCTGGCCGCGGAGTGCGCTCCCGCGGCGCGGCGGCTGCCGCCTCGGTCTCAGCGCCGCAAGTGCTCCCGCCGCAAGTGCTTCCACCGCAAGCGCTTCCACCGGCGGTGCTGCCGCCGGTCAGGGATCCGAGCGCGCCGGAGCCGCTGCTCGCGGGCAGGTCCTCGCCGGGCCCGAGCGCGCCCCGGCCCACACTGCCGTTCAGGTGGCTTGCCGCCGCTCGCAGCCGGCCGGCCCCCAGTCACGAATCCGCGAAAATCGGGCGCCTTGTGCGCCCAGCCTGGCTTCCCGCGCCTCCCCAGACCCACGCATGCCCGTGCATCCCGACATCCAGCGCGTGCTTTACTCCGAGGAGCGCATCGCCGCGGCCCTCGACCGGGTGGCCGCCGAGATCCAGCGCGCCCTGGCCCCCACGGGGAACGCTTCCCCTGGGCGCGAGGCGTCCGAGCCGGGCTTCACCCTCGTGGCCGTGCTGAAGGGCGCCTGTGTCTTTGCGGCGGACCTGCTGCGGCGCCTGGACGGGCCGGTGGAATTGGCCTTCGTGGCGGCGTCGAGCTACCGGGATGGCACCACATCCGGAGCGCTCGAATTGAACCTGTTCCCCAGCCAGGCCGAGATCCAGGGCCGGCGTCTGCTGCTCGTCGACGACATCCTGGACACCGGGCGCACCCTGCAGGCGCTCAGCCGCGAACTCCTGGCCCGCGGTGCGCACGAGGTGCGCACCTGCGCTTTCCTCGACAAGCCCGCGCGCCGGCTGGTCGACCTGGAGGCCGATTTCCGCTGTTTCGAGGTCGAGGACCTGTTCGTGGTCGGCTACGGCCTCGACTTCGCTGGCCGCTACCGCAACCTGCCCTACGTGGGCGAGCTCAAACCGGAGGTGTTCAGCCGGAGCCCAGCCCCGGCCGGCCTGCGCGCCGAGGCCTGACAGGTTGAGAAACAACCGGCTCGGGCTGCGCCCGGGCCGCCACACCAACCCGTCGGATGCCTTTGGGCCGGCATCCGCCGGTTGCACAGCCTGGGATCGGCGCCGCGCAGCGATTTTTTTCCAGCCTGTGAGCCCAGCGCGCCCGACCCAGGGCGCGTCGCCCGATCGGCCGCTCCCCAGCCGCCCCTTCGGCCGCAGCCCCGCGCGCCGCCGCCGGGGGCCTCGCGGCCCACGCCCTGCCGATGCCGAGGCAGCGGCGTCCACCCGACCCGAGAATCCCCAGCGCCCGGCTTCGCCGTCCATCCCCGTGTCGATCGAGTTCGTCGGAGCCCACGGCTCCGCTTCCTTCGAGGATCCCGAGTACCTGACCGTCCCCGAGCGCCATGCGGGCCTCGAGCTCGACGAGTACCTGGCCCTGATCTACCCCCAGATCAACAAGGGGGCCCTGCGCCAGCAGATCCGCGCCGGGCGCGTGCTGGTGGACGGGGAGCGCGTGCAGCCCTCCGTGCGGCTCGCAGCGAACCAGGTCCTGGTGGTCGAGATCGACCCCGAGCTGCTCGATCGTCCGCTGCTCGAGACGCCGGAGATCGAGGTGCCGGTGCTGTACGAGGATGCGCGCCTGCTGGTGGTGGACAAGCCCGCGGGCGTGGCCGTCGAGCCCGAGCGCTGGCTGCGCAGCGCCGGATCGATGGCCGGGGCGATGCTGGCTATGGCCCTGTCGCGCTCCGAGGATGGCCCGGACGCGGATCCCGATCTGGAGGAAACGGAGCCCGCGGGCTCCGGCGACGGGGACGGGCGTCCGCGGCTGCGCTTTCGGCCGCGCATCGTGCACCGCCTCGACAAGGAGACCTCCGGGGCGCTGCTGATCGCCAAGGACCTGGAGGCGGAGCGCGTGCTGCGCACGGCCTTCGAGCATGGCCGCGTCAAGAAGACCTACCTGGCCCTGGTCGAAGGCGAGCCCGAGCTCGCCGCGGGGGAGGTCGAGTGGATCGACCTGCCGATCGGCCCCGACCCGCGCAAGTCGGGCCGCATGCGCATCGATCCGGCCGGCAAGCCCTCGCGCACCGCGATCTCCGTGGCCGAGCGCTTCCGCGGCTTCACGCTGCTTTCCTGCCAGCCGGAGACCGGTCGGACACACCAGATCCGCGTGCATTGCCAAGCGCGCGGGTTTCCCCTGGCGGTCGACCGCTTCTACGGCCGCCAGGAGGCCCTGCGCCTGAGCGACATCAAGCGCGGCTATCGGCCCAAGCCGGGCCGTTCCGAGCGGCCCCTGCTCGAGCGCCTCTCGCTGCACGCCTTCGAGCTCGATTTCCCCGATCCGGCCGATCCCGCTCCCGAGCCGCGCCGGCTGGTGGTGCGCGCCGAACTGCCCAAGGATTTCTCCAACACCCTCAAACAGCTGGCCAAGGTGCGCCCGCCGAGACGATGAAACTCAAACTGCGCGTGGGCGATTTCCGGGTGCGCGAACTGCTGGCCGAGGACACGGTCGGCGAGCGCGGCCCGCACCGGGTCTACCGCGTCACCAAACGCAAGCTGACCTCGCCGGAAGCGGCCGAGATCCTGGCCAAGCAGGCGGGGGTCGAGATCGGCGCGGTCTCGATGGCCGGCCTCAAGGACCGCCAGGGCATCACCATCCAGCACATGAGCGTGCCCCACGGCCGGGACGTGCTGGTGGAGACCGAGGGGCTCAAGATCGAAGCCATCGGCTTTGCCGCCGAGCCGCTGAGCTCGGCGGTCAGCCTGGGCAACGCCTTCGAGATCACCGCGCGGGCCCTGCAGGCCGCCGACCTCGAGCGCCTGCGGCGCAACATGGCCGGCGTGCGCGCCGTCGGCCTGCCGAACTATTTCGACGACCAGCGCTTCGGAAACCTGCGCCACGGCCAGGGCTGGATCGCCCTGGATCTGATGCGCGGCGAGATCGAGCGCGCCCTGCGCACGCTGCTGTGCAACGTCGGTCAGAGCGATGCCGACCACCTGGAGCGTTTCAAGCAGCGCCTGGACCAGGGCTGGGGCGATTTCGCGCGCCTGGCGGAGGAGGCGCGCCGCTACGGCCGGCATCGCTCCGTGTTCGAGCACCTGGCCGCCAATCCCGGCGATTTCGCGGGCGCGTTCCGCTTCGTGTCGACCCGCGAACGGCTGATCCACCTGTACGCCTTCCAGTCGCATCTGTGGAATCGGGCCGTGGCCGACCTGTTCCGCGAGGGGCTGCCGGAGGCCGAACGGTTGGTGGTGGAGTGCAGCGAGGGCCGGTTGGTGTGCCCCGCGGAGCGCCTGCCCCAGGGGCTCGATCCGGCGGCCACGTTCATGTTGCCCGGCGAGCGCCTGGCCGACGTGCCGGTGGCGCGCCAGAAGGAGCTGCTCGCCGATGGCCTGGCGCGCCACGGCCTGGTGCCGAGCCAATTCGAGATCCATGGCGTCGAGGGCTTCCAGCTCAAGGGCGAGCCGCGCGCGCTGCTGGTGATCCCGCGCCACCTGCGCGTGCGTCCCGCGGAGCCCGACCCCGAGCACCCGGGCCTGCGCCTGGTCAAGCTGCGCTTCGAGCTGCCCCGCGGCGCCTACGCGACCTTGGTGGTCAAGCGGCTGTTCGCGCGCGCGCCGGGCGAGGTCGAAGCCGACGGCGCCGACGAGGGGCCGCGCGGGGAGCGCCGGCAGGGGCCCCGGTCCTCCTCCCTGGGCCCGCCGCGCCGCGGGGCGTCGGGGCCGCGCGGACGCGCCTTCGAGGCTTCCCGCTCCGAGCCTTTCGCGCGGCCTCGGCCGCGGGACGATTCCGGCCCCGAAGATCGGGAAGGGCGGCGCGAAGGCGGACCGCGGGGCCGCGCGCGCGACGCCCGACGGGGCCCGGGGGGCCCCCGGGAATTCGGCCCCGCCGCTGGCGGTCCGCGCCGGGAACCCTGGCCGGAGGCAGCGCCTGACTCCGATCGCCGCGGCCGCTCCGCTGGCCCCGGACGCCCCTACGGCCGCGCAGGCCAGGGCGCCCCGGCGGAACGCGGAGCTGGCCGTGGTCAGCGCCCGTGGCCGGAGGACCAGCGGCCCGGCCGCGGGGAGCGGCCCTACGGCCAGCGCCCTTACGGCCAGCGGCCCTATGGAGCCCGTCCCGCCGCGGACCGGCCCTACGGCGAGCGGCCCTACGGCGCGCGCGGCCCGCGGTTCGAGCAGCGCCCGGACCGGCGCGGACCGGGCGGCCCGGGCGGACCCCGGGGTCCCGCCTGGGGTGGGCCGGACGGACCCGCGCGGCCCGCGCAGCGGCGCGGCGGACCGCCGCCTTGGCAGGGCGATCCCCGTGGCCCCCGCGAGCAGGGCCCGGGGGATCACGGCCCGCGCCGCGGCGGGTCTGCTTTCGAAGGCCAGCCCCAGCGCGGGCGCGGCTTCGGGCCGCGCCGCTTCGACGGCCCGCCGCGCGGTGAAGGCGGCCCGGAGACCAGCGGCCCGCAGACCCGGGGCCGCGGGCCCCGGGGGCCCTTCCAAGCGCGCGGGCCCGAGCGTGCCCAGGGCGGCGATGAGCTGCGCGGAGGTTTCGCTCCCGACCGCGGACCGGAGCGTCCGCGGCGCGCCGGCCACGGCCCGTCCCGGGGCGGATCGGATTCGCCGCCGCCCTGGAAAGGGCCCAAGCCCGAGCGCGGTGGAAAGCGCAAGGGGCCGCGCCCCGAGCCGCCCCCGGCGACCGCAGCGGGCGATGGCCCCGCGGCGGAACCGCCCGCATGACGCGAGCCGGCGGCGCGCGCCGCCGCGGAGCGCCCGAGGCCCCCGTGGCC
>ERZ1066136.761-NODE-761-length-20572-cov-12.250670_pt1 | contig 20572 bp, 24 predicted proteins | sample MGYA00382783_ERZ1066136 | MGnify/ENA primary metagenome ERZ1066136 (study PRJEB33369, sample SAMEA5778366) | biofilm metagenome | biome: Industrial cooling water; feature: Water cooling tower basin; material: Biofilm | place: United Arab Emirates | collected... | reverse complement strand
GTGCCCGTGCCGGCCACCCTGCCGCTGCTGGCCCTGGGCCTGGCGGCCCTGGGCGCCACGCGGCGCCGTGCCGCTACAGCACCAGCAGCGCCCGGAAGTCGTTGACGTTGGTGAAGGTGGGCCCGGGCACCACGAGGTCGCCCAGGGCCTCGAAGAAGGGCTGGCTGTCGTGGCGCGCCAGCATGGCCGCCGGGTCCAGGCCCGCGGCCCGCGCGCGGGCCAGGGTGTCGGGCGTGACGATGGCGCCGGCGTTGGCTTCCACGCCGTCGATGCCGTCGGTGTCGGCGGCCAGCACCCACACACGCTCCTGGCCCTGCAGCGCCAGCGCGCAGCCCATGAGGAACTCGCCGGCACGGCCACCACGGCCGCCCTTGCTGCGCACGGTGACGGTGGTCTCACCGCCCGAGAGGATGATGCAGGGCGCCGCGAACGGCTGCCCGCGCCGCGCCACCGCGCGCGCCAGCGCCGCGTGCACCTGGCCGACGACGCGGCTCTCGCCCTCGATCTCGTCCGACAGGATGTGCGCCGCCAGGCCGTGTGAACGCGCCAGCGCGGCGGCGGCCTCCAGGCTCTGCTGCGGCGTGGCGAACACCTGCAGCTCGTCGCGCGCAAAGCCCGGCAGGCCGGGCTTGGGGCTCTCGAAGGCGCCGCTTTCCAGGCCCGCGCGCGCCGCGGCTGGCAGCTCGATGCCGTGGCGCGCGCAGATGGCCAGCGCGTCGGCGCAGGTGCTGGGGTCGGGCAGGGTGGGGCCGCTGGCGATGACGCCGGGCTCGTCGCCGGGCACGTCGGAGATCAGCAGCGTCACCACGCGCGCCGGGTGCGCCAGCGCCGCGAGCCGCCCGCCCTTGATGGCGCTGAGGTGCTTGCGCACCGTGTTCATCTCGTCGATGGCGGCGCCGCTCTTGAGCAGGGCCTGGTTGATGGCCTGCTTGTCGGCCAGCGTGAGGCCCGGCGCCGGCATCGTGAGCAGCGAGGAGCCGCCGCCCGAGACCAGCGCGATCACGAGGTCGTCCTCGGACAGCCCCTGCACCAGGCCGGCGATGCGGCGCGTGGCCCCGAGGCCCGCCTCGTCGGGCACGGGGTGGGCGGCCTCCACGACCTCGATGCGGCCCGGCCGCGCGCGGTAGGCCGGCGGCACGTGCGCGTAGCGCGTGATCACGAGGCCGGACAGCGGCGCGTCGGCCGGCCACAGCGCGTCGAGCGCCTCGGCCATGGCGCCGCCGGCCTTGCCCGCGCCCACCACCACGGTGCGGCCGCGCGGCGGGCTCGGCAGCACGGCGCCCAGGCTGCGCATCGGCAAGGCCCGCGCCACGGCGGCGTCGTAGAGGGCGCGCAGCAGATCGCGCGGCGGCGGCATCGTCATGGCGTGCCTTTCACCGGCGCCGGGTGCGTGGGGTCGACCCAGGGCACGTCCTCGGGCTTCTCGGCCGGCTCGATGTCGAGGTTGATGGCCACGGCCTCGCCGTCGGAGCGGCACAGCACGCACTCCAGCACCTCGGTGGCGCTGGCGTTGATCTCCTGGTGCGGCACGAAGGGCGGCACGTAGATGAAGTCGCCCGGGCCGGCCTCGGCCGTGAACTCCAGCCGCTCGCCCCAGCGCATGCGCGCACGGCCCTTGACGACGTAGATCACGCTCTCCAGCGGGCCGTGGTGGTGCGCGCCCGTCTTGGCGCCGGCGTGGATGTGCACGGTGCCGGCCCAGAGCTTCTGCGCCCCCACGCGCGCGAAGTTGATCGCGGCCTGGCGGTTCATGCCCGGGGTCTGGGCGGTGTTGGGGTCGAGCTGGTCGGCGGGGACGACGCGCACGCCGTCGTGCCGCCAGCGCTCGGGGGTGGGTGGGTTCATGGCGGTTCCCGCGTCAAGTTGGCGTCGCTTGCGGATTGTCACGCGGCCCGGTGTGGCCCCTGCCTCAACTTCGCGCCGGCGGCGTCGATACAGTGCCACGGCCAGCCCTGCGGTCCCGGGGGCGCGTGACGGCCGATGGTTCACCGAGCAGCCCCACCGACCCCGACCATGACCCCCTCCCTGCGTGCCCCCTTGCTCCTGGGCCTGGCCGCCGTGCTGGCCGGGTGCGCCAGCACGCCGGGCGACGAGCCCGCCGGCGCCCCGCGCCCCGAGACGGTGTTCGCGCTCACGGCCTCGCAGTCGCTGATCCGCTTCAACGCCGGCACGCCGCGCCGGATCGAGCAGCGCCTGGCGGTCAGCGGCCTGGCGGCCGGCGAGACGCTGGTCGGCATCGACTTCCGCGTGGCGCGCGGCGTGCTGTACGGCCTCACCTCGGCCGGCCGCCTCGTCACGCTCGACACCGCCACGGCACGCGCCACCCCCGTGGGCACGGCCCCGGCCGTGGCGCTGCAGGGCACGCGCTTCGGCGTCGACTTCAACCCGGCGGCCGACCGCCTGCGCGTGGTCTCCGACACCGGCCAGAACCTGCGCCTGCACCCCGACACCGGCGCGCTCGCCGCCACCGACCCGCCGCTGGCCGCCGCCACCGCCGGCGGCCCGGCGCCCGCGATCGCCGGCGCCGGCTACACCTACAACAAGACGAACGAGAAGCTCACCACCAACTACGCCATCGACATCGGCCGCGGCTGGCTGGTGACGCAGGGCTCGATCGAGGGCGTGGAGCCCGTGGTCAGCCCCAACACCGGCCGCATCGCCGACGTCGGCGCGCTGGGCACCGGCCCGGTGGACGACGCCGCCTTCGACATCGCCGACATCAACAACGCCGCGCTGGCCGCGCTGCGCGTGGGCGGGCGCACGCGCCTGTACGCCATCGACCTGGCCACGGGCCGCGCCACGCTGCTGGGCAGCGTGGGCGACGGGGGGGTGCTGCATGGCATCGCCATCCAGCCCTGAGCGCGGCATGGCCTGGCGTCGCGCACTGCTGGCCGCAGGCTGGGCGCTGGCCGGCCTGGCCGCGGCCGCGCCCGTGGAGGTGACGGTCACCAACGCCGCGGGCCAGCCGCTGGCCGACGCCGTGGTGTGGGTCGAGTCGGCCGCCGCCCGCGCCGCCGCGCGGCCGCTGTCGGGTGTGGAGGTCGTGCAGCAGCGGCGCGCCTTCGTGCCCGAGGTCAGCGTGGTCACGGTGGGCACGCCGGTGGCGTTCCCCAACCGCGACACGGTGCGGCACCACGTGTTCTCGTTCTCGCCGGCCAAGCGCTTCGAGCTCAAGCTCTACGTGGGCACGCCGGCCGCGCCGGTGGTGTTCGACCAGCCCGGCGTCTCGGTGCTGGGCTGCAACATCCACGACGACATGGCGGCCTGGGTGGTGATCGTCGAGAGCCCCTGGTTCGCCAAGACCGACGCCCAGGGCCGCGCCCGCCTGCCCGACGTGCCCGCCGGCCGCCACCAGCTGCGCACCTGGCACAGCGGCTTCGTGGTGGGCGCCCCGGCGCTGGCGCAGACGCTGCAGGTGGCCGAGGCGGCCCTGCGCGTGGCCGTGAAGACCGCCGACTGACCATGCCGCCGTCGCCCGTCCCGCCCGGCCCGGCCGAGCCGGCCCCGCCGTCGGCCGCCCGCCGCCGCTACTGGGGCATGCCGGCCCGGCTGGTGGCGGCCTCGCTGCTGCTGCTGCTGCTGATGCAGCTGGCCGTGATGGCCGTGATCGACGCCGCCATCGAGCGCAACACGCAGGGCACGCTGCAGCGCCAGCTCGACGTGGGCCAGCGCGTCTGGGCCGAGATGCTGGAGCAGCGCGCGCAGCGCCTGCGCCAGGGCGCGACGGTGCTGGCGCGCGACTTCGGCCTGCGCGACGCGCTGGCCGTGGGCGACCGCGCCACGCTGGAGGACGCGCTGGGCAACCACGGCGGCCGCCTGCAGGCCCAGCTCGGCGCGGTGTTCGACCCACGCTTCGAGCCGCTGGCCAAGCTCGCCCCCAGCCAGGACGCCGGGCTCGAGGACCTGGTCGCCCAGGCGCCCGACATGGCGCGCAGCGGCTGGGGCGTGGTCAACGTGCAGGGCAAGCCCTACCAGGTGGTGATCGTGCCGGCCCAGGTGGGGCGCGCCGCGCTGGGCTGGGTGGCCATGGGCTTTGCCATCGACGACACGCTGCTGCGCCAGCTCAAGGGCATCACCGGCCTCGACGCCGCGCTGGCGGACACCGCGCTGACCCGCGCCACGCCGGCCTGGGTCTACGGCTCCTGGGCCGACGCCGCCGAGGCCCAGCGCGTGGCCGCCGCCCGCGGGCAGACCCTGGACATCGCCGGCGACACCCTGCACCTGCGCGACCTCGCCGTGGGCACCGGCACCCGGGTGGCGGCGGTGCTGCGCCTCACGGCCTCGGAGGCCGAGGCCGAGCGGCCCTTCCAGCAGCTGCAGTCGCTGCTGGCCGGCATCGGCGCGGCGGGCGTGCTGCTGTTCGCGCTGGGCAGCGTGTGGGTGGCGCGGCGCATCACGCGGCCGCTGTCGCGGCTGGTGCGGGCGGCCGACCGCCTGGGGCGCGGCGAGTACGACGTCGAGGTCGCCGGCGTGGGCCGGCGCGACGAGGTCGGCGAGCTGGCCACGGCCTTCGAGCACATGCGCGCGGGCATCCGCGCCGAGATGTACTTCGACCGCCGCCTGACGCAGCTGCCCAACCGCGCGCACTTCCGCCACGAGCTCGACAAGGCCTTCGCCGAGCAGCGGCCCGTGACGGTGCTGCTCGTGGGCCTGGACCGCTTCAAGGAGATCAACCGCCGCCTCGGCTACAGCCAGGGCGACCGCCTGCTGGAGGCGATGGCGCGGCGCCTGGCCACCGTGGTGCGGCCGGGCGACTTCGTGGCGCGGCTGGGCGGCGACCAGTTCGCGGTGCTGCTGCCCGGCGCCGCGTTGGAGGCCGCGCGCATGGCCGCCCAGCGCATCGGCGCCGAGCTGCAGCAGCCGCTGGACCTGAACGGCCACCGCGTCGACCGCAGCGCCGCCATCGGCGTGGCGCTGGCGCCGTTGCACGCCGACAGCGCCGAGGCGCTGCTGGCGCGCGCCGAGGTGGCGCTCTACGTCGCCAAGGACCGCCGCGAGGCCGTGGTGATCTACGACCCCGCCATCGACCGCGACAGCCAGGCCAACCTGGCGCTGCTGTCGGAGCTGCGCCACGCGCTGGCCAACGACGAGCTGCGCCTGCACCTGCAGCCCAAGGTCAACCTGCACACCGGCGCCATCGCGGGCGCCGAGGCGCTGCTGCGCTGGGAGCACCCGCAGCGCAAGCTGGTGCCGCCGGGCGCGTTCATCCCCTACGCCGAGGACTCGCCCATCATCAAGGACCTCACGCTGTGGGTCTTCGAGGCCGTGGCCAAGGAGCAGCGCGCGCTGCGCGAACAGGGCATCACCAGCGTGTCGATCAACCTCTCGGCGCGCGACCTCATGGACCTGGACCTGCCCGGCAAGCTGGCGGGCCTGCTCGCGCGCCACGGCGCCGACGGCCGCGGGCTGTGCCTGGAGACCACCGAGAGCGCCGTCATGGCCGACATCGACCGCGCGCGCCAGACGCTGCTGAAGCTGCGCGAGGCCGGCTTCAAGCTCTCGATCGACGACTTCGGCGAGGGCCAGACCTCCATGCGCTACCTGAAGGACCTGCCGGTGCACGAGCTGAAGATCGACATGGTCTTCGTCAAGGGCCTGCAGACCGACCTGCGCAACGAGAGCATCGTGCGCGCGCTGGCCGAGGTCGGCCACGAGTACGGGCTCAGCGTGGTGGCCGAGGGCGTGGAGAACGGCGCCGTGGCCAAGCGCCTGGCCGAGCTGGGCTGCGACGAAGGCCAGGGCTGGCACTTCGGCAAGCCCATGCCGGCGCCCGAGCTGCGCGCCTGGGCGGCGGCCTACCGCGAGCGCCGGGCCACGGCCGTCGCCGTGGCCTGATGGCGCGCCCCGCGGCGGGCGCTCAGCCCGCCTTGGCCAGCCCCAGCCGCTGCATGGTGGCGCGCTCGGCCTCGAAGGTCTCGCGCGCCCAGCGCGTGTACTGCTCGGTGTCCATGTAGATCACCGACTGGTCGAACTTCTCGAAGCTGGCCAGCACGGCGGGGTCCTCGAGCGTCTTCTTGAAGGCGTCGTGCAGCGTGCGCGTGACGGCCGGGTCCATGCCCTTGGGGCCGCAGACGCCGAAGGGCGAGTCGCTCACAGTCTTGTAGCCCAGCTCGGCCAGCGTGGGCACGTTGGGCCAGCGCTTGGTGCGCTTGCTGCCGTAGGTGGCGATGAGCCGCAGCTTGCCGCTCTCGACGTGCGGCGCCCAGCCCGTGGCGTCGGACGCGGCCATGACGTGGCCGCCCAGGATGGCCTGCATGTTGTCGGCGTTGCCCTTGAACGGCACGTGGTTGAGCTGGATGCCGGCCTGGGCCGCGAACTCCTCCACCGCCAGGTGCGGGCTGGTGCCGATGCCGGTGGAGCCGTAGGCCAGCTTGCCCGGGTTGGCCTTGGCCCAGGCCACGAAGTCGGCCACGCTCTTGATGGGCCCGTCGGCCGGCACCACGAGGCCGAAGGTGTAGCCCGTGAGGCAGGCGATCCAGGTGAAGTCCTTCAGCGTGTCGAAGGCCGTCTTCTGCATGTGCGGGATGCGGAACACGCCGTGCGGCAGCTGGCTCAGCGTGTAGCCGTCGGGGGCCGCCGTCACGAGCTCGGCCGCGCCCAGCATGCCGCCGGCGCCGGGCTTGTTCTCGACGATGACGTTCTGGCCCAGCACCTTGCCGGCGCTCTGCGCGATGGCGCGGATCACGGCGTCGGTGCTGCCGCCGGCGGGCCAGGGGCAGATGTACTTGATGGGCTTGGCCGGGAAGGCCTGGGCACGGCCCAGGCTGGGCAGTGCCAGCGCGGCGGCGGTGCCGAGCAGAACGTGGCGGCGGCGGATGGGCGTGGGCATGGTCTCGTCTCCTTCGTCGTTGTGGTGGAACGCTCAGTCAACCAGGTAGTCGGCGGCCAGGCGCTGCAAGTGCGCGCGGCTGGCCTCGTCCAGGTGCGGCATCAGCAGCGCCAGCGCGTGGTAGCCGCCGCGGCCCATGGCCTGCGCCGCGGCCTCGGGCTCGAGCGCACGGCGCGGGTCGCGCACGTACTCGAAGCTCAGCCAGTAGGTCACGACGACCACCATGCTCGTGGCCGTGGGCGCCGCCTGCTCGCCCGTGATGCGCACGGCGCCGGCGCGCGCCAGGCCGTCGAGCAGCGCGTGCATGGCCTTCTGCTTGTTCTTGAGCACGAACTGGAAGTGCGTCTCCAGCCGGCGGTTCTTGCTGAGCAGGTCGTTGAGGTCGCGGTAGAGGAAGCGGTAGCCCCAGATCAGCTCGAACAGCATGTGGAAGAACAGCCAGGCGTCCTCGACGTTCTCCACGCCGTCGGCGGCGGCCAGGATCTCGGCCAGCGCGCGCTCGTAGCGCTCGAACAGCGCGTTGATGAGCTCGTCCTTGGCCGGGTAGTGGTAGTACAGGTTGCCCGGGCTGATGCCCATCTCGGCGCTGATCAGCGTGGTGCTGACGTTGGGCTCGCCGAAGCGGTTGAACAGGTCCAGCGTCACCTCGAGGATGCGCTCGGCGGTGCGGCGGGGCTTCTTGGCGGAGCTGGACGGGGCGGCCATGGCAAGCCCATTCTGGCGCCAGCAGGATGGCGCGTGCCTGCCTAGAATCCCGGCCCTTTCCCTGTCACGCATGCGTCATCCCGCCGTCCGCTTCCACCAGGTCCACAAGGTCTACCAAGGGGCCCGTGGCACGTTCAAGGCCTTGGACGGCGTGAGCTTCGACATCGAGCCCGGCGAGTTCTTCGGCCTGCTGGGCCCCAACGGGGCGGGCAAGACCACGCTCATCAGCATCCTCGCGGGCCTGACGCGCGCCACCTCGGGCACGGCCACCGTGATGGGCCACGACGTGGTGGCGGACTACGCCGAGGCGCGCCGCTGCCTGGGCATCGTGCCGCAGGAGCTGGTGTTCGACCCCTTCTTCAGCGTGCGCGAGACCCTGCGCATCCAGAGCGGCTACTTCGGCGTGAAGAACAACGACGCCTGGATCGACGAGCTGCTGGAGTCGCTGGGCCTGGCCGACAAGGCCGGCGCCAACATGCGCCAGCTCTCGGGCGGCATGAAGCGCCGCGTGCTGGTGGCGCAGGCGCTGGTGCACAAGCCGCCGGTCATCGTGCTCGACGAGCCCACGGCGGGTGTCGACGTGGAGCTGCGGCAGACGCTGTGGCAGTTCGTGAGCCGCTTGAACCGCGAGGGCCACGCCGTGCTGCTGACCACGCACTACCTGGAAGAAGCCGAGGCCCTGTGCGGCCGCATCGGCATGCTCAAGGCTGGCCGCCTGGTGGCGCTGGACCGCACCAGCGCGCTGCTCTCGGGCCGCGCCGGCACCATGCTGCGCTTCAAGACCGACGCGGCCCTGCCGGCCGACATCGCCGCGCAGGCCCGCGTCACGGGCCGCATCGCGCAGGTCAAGGCGCACGACGCGGCGGAGGTGGAACAGCTGCTGGGCCGCCTGCGCGCCGCCGGCGTGGCCATCGAAGACCTGGAGATCGGCCGCGCCGACTTGGAAGACGTGTTCCTCGAGATCATGCAGGGCCAGTCGCCCGTCTCCGAGGTGGCGGCATGAGCCACGGCTTGCTTGAAGGCGCGCTGCCGCTGTTCCGCAAGGAGGTGCTGCGCTTCTGGAAGGTGGCCTTCCAGACCGTGGCCGCGCCCGTGCTGACGGCCATCCTGTACCTGCTGATCTTCGGCCACGTGCTCGACGACCACGTCGAGGCCTTCCCGGGCGTGGGCTACACGAGCTTCCTGATCCCGGGCCTGGTGATGATGAGCGTGCTGCAGAACGCCTTCGCCAACAGCAGCAGCTCGCTCATCCAGAGCAAGATCACGGGCAACCTGGTGTTCCTGCTGGTCACGCCGCTGAGCCACTGGGCCTGGTTCGTGGCCTACGTGGGCGCCAGCGCCGTGCGCGGGCTGACGGTGGGCCTGGGCGTGCTGCTCGTCACCGTGTGGTTCGCGCCGCTGCAGCTGGCCGAGCCGTGGTGGATCCTGGTGTTCGCGGCGCTGGGCGCCGGCATGCTGGGGGCACTCGGCCTGATCGCCGGCCTGTGGGCGGAGAAGTTCGACCAGATGGCGGCCTTCCAGAACTTCATCATCATGCCCATGACCTTCCTCTCGGGCGTCTTCTACTCGGTGCACTCGCTGCCGGGCGTGTGGCAGGCGGTGAGCCACCTGAACCCCTTCTTCTACATGATCGACGGCTTCCGCCGCGGCTTCTTCGGCGTGAGCGACAGCTCGCCCTGGCTGAGCCTGGCGGTGGTGGGCACGAGCTTCGTGGTCGTGAGCGCGATCGCGCTGCGCCTGCTGGCCATCGGCTACAAGATCCGCCACTGAATCTGCCCTTGCAAGCAGGCGCTAAGCCCGCTGCGCCACAATCCACGCCCATGGCCGACCCGACCCCCGACGAGGTGCGCGACTACATCGCCGCCGGACTGCCCTGCACCGAGCTGCAGGTGGAGGGCGACGGCCGCCACTTCTTCGCCACCATCGTCTCCACCGAGTTCGAGGGCTTGAGCCGCGTGCGCCGCCACCAGCGCGTGTACGCGGCCCTGGGCGATAGAATGCGCGAGCAGATCCACGCGCTGTCGATGAAGACCCTCACGCCCGCCGAACACGCTGCCGCGCCCGCGGCGGCCGTTTCGTCGCCGGCTTCTTCGGCGCACCACCACCACCACTAGCCCCTCGCGGCGTGCCGCGGGGGTGCCCGCGTGCCGCCGGTGGTCGTGAGACGGGGGTGCGTGAAGCCGGTGCCCCCACGAGCGTGCCTGAGCCTCGACCGAGCCGCCCATGATCACCCTCGCCCTGTCCAAAGGCCGCATCTTCGACGACACGCTGCCGCTGCTGCGCGCGGCCGGCGTCGAGGTGACGGATGACGCCGACAAGACGCGCAAGCTCATCCTCGCCACCAACCGGCCCGACGTGCGCGTGGTGCTGGTGCGCGCCTCCGACGTGCCCACCTACGTGCGCCACGGCGGCGCCGACCTGGGCGTGGCCGGCCTCGACGTGCTGCTCGAGGACGAGGCCGAACACGACGCCGCCGGCACGCTGTACAAGCCGCTGGACCTGAAGATCGCGCGCTGCCGCCTGAGCGTGGCCACGCGCGCCGACGTCGACTGGGCCGGCACCGTGCGCCAGGGCGCGCGCATCGCGGTGGCCACCAAGTACACGCACCTGGCGCGCCAGCACTTCGCGGCCAAGGGCATGCACGTGGACCTCATCAAGCTCTACGGCTCCATGGAGCTGGCACCGCTCACGGGCCTGGCCGAGGCCATCGTCGACCTCGTCTCGACGGGCAGCACGCTCAAGGCCAACAAGCTGGTCGAGGTGGAGCACATCATGGACATCTCGGCGCGCCTGGTCGTCAACCCGGCCTCGCTCAAGCTCAAGCGCGAGCCGCTGCGGCAGATGATCGACGCCTTCGAGTCGGCGGTGGGGGTGCAGGCATGAACCAGCCCGTGGCCATCACGCGCCTGGGCACGGCCGAGGCCGGCTTCGAGGCCGCCTTCCAGCGCGTGCTGCACTGGAGCGCCGAGACCGACGCCGCCATCGAGGGCCGCGTGGCGCAGATCATCGAGGACGTGCGCGCACGCGGCGACGCGGCGGTGCTGGAGCTCACCGCGCGCTTCGACGGCGTGCAGGCGGGCTCGATGGCCGAGCTCGAGATCGGCCGCGCGGAGTTGCTGGCCGCGCTCGAGGCCATCACGCCCGCGCAGCGCCGCGCGCTCGAAGCCGCCGCCGAGCGCGTGCGCGACTACCACCAGCGCCAGCTGGACGCCTCCAGCCGCAGCTGGCAGTACCGCGACGCCGACGGCACGCTGCTGGGCCAGAAGGTCACGCCGCTGGACCGCGTGGGCATCTACGTGCCGGGTGGCAAGGCGGCCTACCCGAGCAGCGTGCTCATGAACGCCATCCCGGCGCAGGTGGCGGGGGTGGGCGAGATCGTCATGGTCGTCCCCACGCCCAGGGGGGAGCGCAACGCCCTCGTGCTGGCCGCCGCTGCCGTGGCGGGCGCTCACCGCGTGTTCACCATCGGCGGCGCGCAGGCCGTGGCCGCGCTGGCCTATGGCACGGCCACGGTGCCGCGCGTCGACAAGATCACCGGCCCCGGCAACGCCTACGTGGCCAGCGCCAAGCGGCGCGTGTTCGGCCAGGTCGGCATCGACATGATCGCGGGCCCCAGCGAGATCCTCGTGCTGGCCGACGGCAGCACGCCGCCCGACTGGGTGGCCATGGACCTGTTCAGCCAGGCCGAGCACGACGAGCTCGCGCAGAGCATCCTGCTGTGCCCCGATGCCGCCTACATCGCGGCCGTGCACGAGGCGATCGAGCGGCTCCTGCCCGGCATGCCGCGCGCGGCCGTCATCCGCGCCAGCCTGGAGGGCCGCGGCGCGCTGATCCACACGGCCTCGATGGAGGAGGCCTGCGCCATCAGCAACCGCATCGCGCCCGAGCACCTGGAGGTGTCGAGCGCCGAGCCGGGCCGCTGGGAGCCGCTGCTCAGGCACGCCGGTGCCATCTTTTTGGGCGCTTTCACGAGCGAGAGCCTGGGCGACTACTGCGCCGGCCCCAACCACGTGCTGCCCACCAGCGGCACGGCGCGCTTTTCCTCGCCGCTGGGCGTGTACGACTTCGTCAAGCGCAGCAGCCTCATCGAGGTGAGCGAGGCCGGCGCCCAGGTGCTGGGGCCCATCGCGGCCGAGCTGGCCTACGGCGAGGGCCTGCAGGCCCACGCCCGCGCGGCCGAGCTGCGCCTGCGCGACGGTGTGGCCGCAGCGGCGGACGTGCCGGTGGTATTCGACGTGCGCCCGGTCGACAAGGCCAACCACGAGGCCGTGCTCAAGCTCCAGGTGGCCGCGGGCCAGCGCCACCTGGTGGCCCCGCCCGACCGCTCGCTGGCCCAGGTGGCCTACGAGCCGCGCGGCCGGGCGCTGGCGATGTTCGACGGCGATACGGTGGTCGGCATGATGCTGCTCTACGACGCTCGGCAGGACGAGGACAAGCCCGCCAACCAGCTCTACGTGTGGCGCCTGATGGTCGACGCGCGCTTCCAGGGCCGTGGCTACGGGCGCCTGGCGATGCAGTGGGTGGTCGACGAGGCGCGCCGCGGCGGTTATGCCGAGGTCGGCCTGAGCCACGTCGACAGGCCCGGCCACGCCGGCGGCTTCTACGAGAAGCTGGGCTTCGCCTACACGGGCGAGGTCGACGAGGGCGAGCGCAAGATGATCTTCAAGCTGGAGGGCCTGTGATGACGACGCTGCAGGACCGCATCGCCGCCACGCTGCGCGCCGACGTGGCGGGCATGCACGCCTACGCCATCCAGCCCAGCGACGGGCTCATCAAGCTCGACGCGATGGAGAACCCCTTCAGCCTGCCGCCCGCGCTGCAGGCCGAGCTGGGTGCGCGCCTGGGCCGCGCCGCCATCCACCGCTACCCGCAGGCCAGCGTGGCCGCGCTGGCCGAGGAGCTCACGGCCTACGTCGCCATGCCCGAGGGCTGCCGCCTCATGCTGGGCAACGGCTCGGATGAACTGATCGACCTGCTGGCCGTGGCCTGCGACAAGCCCGGCGCCACCATCCTGTCGCCCGTGCCGGGCTTCGTGATGTACGCGATGTCGGCGCAGCTCAAGGGCCTCAACTTCGTCGGCGTGGACCTCACGGCCGACTTCGAGCTCGACGAGGCCGCGATGCTCGCCGCCATCGAGCGCCACCGCCCGGCCATCACCTACATCGCCTACCCCAACAACCCCACGGCCAACCTGTGGGACGACGCCGTCATCGACCGCATCGTGGCCGCCGTGGGCGCGCAGCAGGGCCTGGTGGTGTTCGACGAGGCCTACCAGCCCTTTGCCGCGAAGAGCCGGCTGGCCAGCCTGGCGCAGCACGAGCACGTGCTGGTGCTGCGCACGCTGTCGAAGTTCGGCCTCGCGGGTGTGCGCCTGGGCTACCTGTGCGGGCGGCGCGAGCTGGTCGACCAGATCGACAAGGTGCGCCCGCCCTACAACGTGAGCGTGCTCAACGCCGAGTGCGCGCGCTTCGCGCTGGCGCACGCCGACGAGTACGCGCGCCAGGCGGCGCTGATCAAGGCCGAGCGCTCGCGCGTGCAGTCGGCGCTCGCCACGCTGCCGGGCCTGCGCCAGTGGCCCAGCGAGGCCAACATGATCCTCGTGCGCGTACCCGACTCGGCGCGCACCTTCGCGGGCATGAAGTCGCGCGGCGTGCTCGTCAAGCACGTGGCCGCGCTGCACCCGCTGCTGGCCCACTGCCTGCGCCTGACCGTGGGTACGCCTGCCGAGAACGACGCCATGATCCGAGCCCTGAAGGAATCGCTGTGAGCACCCCCCGCACCGCCGACATCCGCCGCGACACCAAGGAAACCAAGATCCGCGTCGCGCTCAACCTCGACGGCACGGGCCAGGCGCAGCTGTCCACGGGCATCGGCTTCTTCGACCACATGCTCGACCAGATCGCCCGCCACGGCCTGATCGACCTCACGATCGAGGCCGAGGGCGACCTGCACATCGACGGCCACCACACGGTGGAAGACGTGGGCATCACCCTGGGCATGGCCGTGGCGCAGGCCGTGGGCAGCAAGGCCGGCATCACGCGCTACGGCCACAGCTACGTGCCGCTGGACGAGGCGCTCAGCCGCGTGGTGGTCGACTTTTCGGGCCGCCCGGGCCTGCACATGCACGTGCCCTTCAAGGCCGGCGCGATCGGCGGCTTCGACACCCAGCTGGCCTACGAGTTCTTCCAGGGCTTTGCCAACCACGCGCTGGTCACGCTGCACATCGACAACCTCAAGGGCGAGAACGCGCACCACCAGTGCGAGACGGTGTTCAAGGCCTTCGCGCGCGCGCTGCGCATGGCGCTCACGCCCGATCCGCGCAGCGCGGGCGTGATCCCTTCGACCAAGGGCACGCTCTAGCACCATGGCCAGGACCGTCGCCGTCGTCGACTACGGCATGGGCAACCTGCGCTCCGTGTCGCAGGCGGTGATGCACGCCGCGGCGGGGCAGGGCGTGGAAGTCATCGTCACGCAGCGCCCCGAGGACGTGCGGGCCGCCGAGCGCGTGGTGCTGCCGGGCCAGGGCGCGATGCGCGACTGCATGCGCGAACTGGCCGACTCCGGCCTGCAGGAGGCCGTGCTCGAGGCCGCCGCCGCCAAGCCGCTGATGGGCGTGTGCGTGGGCATGCAGATGCTGCTCGACCACAGCGAGGAGCAGGACACGCCGGGCCTGGGCCTGATCCCCGGCCGCGTGCGCCGCTTCCGCCTGGACGGCCGCCTGCAGCCCGACGGCAGCCGCTACAAGGTGCCGCAGATGGGCTGGAACCGCGTGCTGCAGAAGCCCCACGCCCTCTGGCAGGGCGTGCCCGACGGCAGCTGGTTCTACTTCGTGCACAGCTACTACGCCGACCCCGTGAACCCCGCGCACACGGCAGGCGAGAGCAACTACGGCGACCGCTTTACCTGCGCGGTGGCGCGGGATAACATTTTTGCCACCCAGTTCCACCCCGAGAAGAGCGCCGCCCAGGGCCTGGCCCTGTACCGCAACTTCCTCCACTGGAAGCCCTGACGAACCCCCTGCCGCCCGCCCCGCGCCGCGCTGCGCGTTCGTCCCCCCGGGCCACCCCATTCCCCACCCCCGCTCACCCAGAGCCATGCTGCTGATCCCGGCCATCGACCTCAAGGACGGCAAGTGCGTCCGCCTGCAACAGGGCGACATGAACGCGTCCACCACCTTCGGCGAAGACCCGGCCGCCATGGCGCGCCGCTGGCTCGAGGCCGGCGCCCGCCGCCTGCACCTGGTGGACCTCAACGGCGCCTTCGCGGGCAAGCCCGTGAACGAGGGCGCCGTGAAGGCCATCCTGCGCGCCGTGGGCGACGACATCCCCGTGCAGCTGGGCGGCGGCATCCGCGACCTCGACACCATCGAGCGCTACCTCGACGACGGCATCAGCTACGTCATCATCGGCACGGCCGCGGTCAAGAACCCGGGCTTCCTGAAGGACGCCTGCAGCGCCTTCGGCGGCCACATCATCGTGGGCCTCGATGCCAAGGACGGCAAGGTCGCCACCGACGGCTGGAGCAAGCTCACCGGCCACGAGGTCATCGACCTCGCCAAGAAGTTCGAGGACTACGGCGTCGAGGGCGTGATCTACACCGACATCGGCCGCGACGGCATGCTCACGGGCATCAACATCGAGGCCACGGTCAAGCTGGCGCAGGCGCTGAGCATCCCGGTCATCGCCTCGGGCGGGCTGTCCGACATCGCCGACATCGAGCGCCTCTGCGCCGTGGAAGGCGAGGGTGTCGAGGGCGTGATCTGCGGCCGCAGCATCTACACCGGCGCGCTCGACTTCGCCGCCGCGCAGGCGCGCGCCGACGAGCTGGGCGCCGCGTGACCCTCGCCAAGCGCATCATCCCCTGCCTGGACGTCACCGGCGGGCGCGTCGTCAAGGGCGTCAACTTCGTCGAGCTGCGCGACGCGGGCGACCCCGTGGAGATCGCCGCGCGCTACAACGAGCAGGGCGCGGACGAGCTCACCTTCCTTGACATCACGGCCACCTCGGACGACCGCGACCTCATCCTGCACATGATCGAGGCCGTGGCCTCGCAGGTGTTCATCCCGCTCACCGTGGGCGGTGGCGTGCGCACCGTGGCCGACGTGCGGCGCCTGCTCAACGCCGGGGCCGACAAGGTCAGCTTCAACTCCGCGGCCGTGGCCAACCCCGAAGTCATCCGCGAGGCCAGCGACAAGTACGGCGCGCAGTGCATCGTGGTGGCCATCGACGCCAAGGCGCGGGCGGATCGCCTGGGCTGGGACGTCTACACCCACGGCGGCCGCCGCAACACCGGCCTGGACGCCGTGGAGTGGGCCCGCCGCATGGCCGCGCAGGGAGCCGGCGAGATCCTGCTCACCAGCATGGACCGCGACGGCACCAAGATCGGCTTCGACCTCGAGCTCACACGCGCCGTGGCCGACGCCGTGCCGGTGCCCGTGATCGCCTCGGGTGGCGTGGGCGCGCTGGAGCACCTGGCCGAGGGTGTCACCGTGGGCGGGGCCGATGCGGTGCTGGCCGCAAGCATCTTCCACTACGGCACCTACACCGTGGGCGAGGCCAAGGCGCTGATGGCCTCGCGCGGCATCCCGGTGCGGCTGTGAGGCCGCGTGCGCCGGCCAGTGCCGGCCGTCCGCCGCGGCCCCCACGTCCGTCCCAGCCGCCGGGTGAGGTGCGCCTCATCGGCGGCCGCTTCAAGCGCAGCAAGCTGCCCGTGCCCGACGCGCCCGGCCTGCGCCCCACGCCCGACCGCGTGCGCGAGACGCTGTTCAATTGGCTGGGGCAGGACCTGACGGGCTGGCGCGTGCTCGACGCCTTTGCCGGCAGCGGCGCGCTGGGTTTCGAGGCGGCCTCGCGCGGGGCCGCGGCCGTCACGCTGCTGGAGTCCGACGCCCGGCTCGTGGCCGGCCTGGCCGCCGTCGGCCAGCGCCTGGGCGCCGAGGGTGCGGTGGCCCTGCGCGCCGATGCCTTGGCCTGGATGGCGCGTGCGCCGCGAGCCGGCTTTGAGCTGGTGCTGCTCGACCCGCCCTTCGACGCCGGCCTGGCCGCACCCGCCCTGGCCGCCGCCGCGCCGCTGCTGGCCGAGCGCGGTTTCGTCTACCTGGAGACGGCGGCCTCAGACGCCGAACTGCCGCTGCCCGCCGGCCTGGAGCCCGTGCGCGAGCTCAAGGCCGGCGCCGTGCTCGCCCGCCTGTTCCGCCGCGCCGCCTGACGCCTACACTGCGCCCGCCCGCGCCCCGCTGCCCACCCTGCCTGGAGGACCTCGCGTGACAGCCACCGCCCCGCTCACCGCCGTCTACCCCGGCACCTTCGACCCCATGACCCTGGGCCACGAAGACCTGATGCGCCGCGCCTCGCGCCTGTTCGACCGCCTGGTGCTGGCCGTGGCCGCGGGCCACCACAAGCGCACCATGTTCACCATCGCCGAGCGGCTGGAGATGGCGCGCGAGATCGCGCAGCCCTACCCCAACATCGAGGTCATGGCCTTCCGCGGCCTGCTGAGCCACTTCGTGGCCGAGGTCGGCGGAAAGGTCGTGGTGCGCGGCCTGCGCGCCGTTAGCGACTTTGAGTACGAGTTCCAGATGGCCGGCATGAACCGCCAGCTCATGCCCGAGGTCGAGACCGTGTTCATGACGCCGGGCGACCACTACCAGTTCGTGAGCGGCACCTTCGTGCGCGAGATCGCCAACCTCGGCGGTGATGTCTCCAAGTTCGTGGCACCCTCGGTGCTGGCGCGGCTCTCGGAGCGCGTCAGTCAATCCGAAAGCTGAACACCACCATGGCCCTGTGGATCACCGACGAGTGCATCAACTGCGACGTCTGCGAACCCGAATGCCCCAACGAGGCCATCTCGCTGGGTGAGCTGATCTACGAGATCGACCCGCACAAATGCACCGAGTGCGTGGGCCACTTCGACGAGCCGCAGTGCGTGCAGGTCTGCCCCGTGGCCTGCATCCCGGTCAATCCGGCTTTTGTCGAGACGAAGGAAGCCCTGCTCTCCAAGTACGTGCGTCTGCATCCAGCTTCAGCTGGTGCTTCGTCCGCAGCGGCGGCTTCTTCGACGGGCTGAGCATGGTCGGCGGGTTCTGGATGCCCGCGGCCAGCGCCACGGGCTGCGCTTCGCGCTCGCGGCGTTCGGCCGCCAGCTGCTGAGCGAGCGCCCGCTCACGCGCCGCGATGCGCGCGGCCTCGGTGGCCGCACCGGCGGGCCTTTCGGGCGCCGCCTGCACGGCGCGGCCGCCGCGGCAGGGCTCGCCCTGGTAGACCACGCGGCCACCCTCATCGCAGCGCCACACCGACTGCGCCGCCGCGGCGGTGCCCAGGGTGGCCAGGGTGAGGGCGATGAGCGAGCGGCGCAGGCTGTTCATGGCGTCGGATCCTCGGGGTCGGGCGGGGTGGGCGGGTCGGCGGGGGCGGCCGCCGCCTTCGCAGCCGGTTCCTTGCGCGGCGGCTTGGGCCGGGGCGGCTGAGCATGCACGATCTGCAGCGCACGGTCCATCTGGCCGGCGAGCATCGCGTCCACGGCCTTGAGCGACTGCTCCGAGGCCTTGGCGATGGCGTCGCGGTGCTCGGCCGAGGGCTTCTTGAGCACGTAGTTGGGCACCTCGGCCTTCACGCCCGGGTGGCCGATGCCCAGGCGCAGGCGCCAGAAGTCCTGCGTGCCCAGCATGGCGTGGATGTCCTTCAGGCCGTTGTGCCCCGCGGCGCTGCCGCCGAGCTTGAGCTTGGCCTGGCCGGGCAGCAGGTCGAGCTCGTCGTGCACGACCAGGATCTGCTCCGGCGCGATCTTGAAGAAACGCGCCAGCCCGGCCACCGAGACGCCCGAGCGGTTCATGTAGGTCATGGGCTCGAGCAGCCACACCGGCCCCTCGGCGCCCGGCCGCGCCACGCGCGCCACCAGGCCCTGGTAGGCACGCTCGGGCACCAGCCGCGCGCCCCAGGCCGAGGCCAGGGCGTCCACCCACCAGAAGCCCGCGTTGTGGCGGGTGGCCTCGTACTCGGTGCCCGGGTTGCCCAGGCCGACGAACAATCGAATCATGGTCGGGGATTATTGAAGTCGAGCGGGCAAGAAAAAGCCCCACCGCGGTGGGGCTCGAGAGCGACACCCGGGCGGGTGGTCACTTCTTGTTCTGCTTCTCGTCCTTCTTCTTGGGCGCGGCCTTGCCCTTCTCAGCCACCACCGGCGCGGGCGCGGCCTCTTCCTCGGCCTTCGGCACCGTCACCGTCACGATCACGGGGTTCAGCGTGCCGCGGCGCACGGCCTTGATGCCCTCGGGCAGCTTCAGGTCGCTGGCGTGCAGGCTCTGGCCCTTGGTCAGGCCCGAAAGGTCGATGTTCACGAACTCGGGCAGCTTGGAGGCCAGGCACTCGATCTCGAGCTCGATGGCGATGTGGTTGACCAGGCACTTGTCGGTCTTGACCGCCGGCGAGTTCTCTTCGCCCGTGAAGTGCAGCGGCACCTTCTTGCGCAGCTTGGTCGTCTCGTCGACGCGCTGGAAGTCCACGTGCAGCACCTGCGGCTTGTAGGCGTGCATCTGGAAGTCGCGCAGCAGCACCTTCTGCGTCTGGCCGCCCAGGTCCATCTCGAGGATGGACGAGTGGAAGGCTTCCTTCTTGAGGGCGAAGAACAGCGCGTTGTGATCGAGCTCGATCATCTGCGGCGTGCCGGCACCGTAGACGATGCCCGGCACCTTGGCGGCGTGGCGCAGGCGGCGGCTCGCTCCGGTCCCCTGCAGCGTACGCTCGTAGGCGGTGAATTTCATGGTGGCTCCAAACATGGATGGGCGCCCGCGACCAGGTCGCCCGGGAAAGAAGCCCGCCGCGCCGGATTGCGCCGCGGGCCCCACGCGGATCAGAAGTTGTTGTTCTGCTCCGCGAAGAGGGAGGTGACCGACTCGCCGTCCGAGATGCGGCGGATGCTCTCGGCGAACAGGAAGGCCACGCTGAGCTGGCGGATCTTGCCGCAGGCCTTGGCGGCGTCCGACAGCGGGATGGTGTTGGTGATGACGACCTCGTCGAGCGCGCTCTTGGAGATGCGGTCGACGGCCGGGCCGCTGAACACCGGGTGCGTGCAGTAGGCGAACACGCTCTTGGCGCCGCGCTCCTTGAGCACCTCGGCCGCCTTCACGAGCGTGCCGGCGGTGTCGATCATGTCGTCCATGATCACGCAGTTGCGGCCCTCGATCTCGCCGATGACGTGCATCACCTCGGACACGTTGGCCGCCGGGCGGCGCTTGTCGATGATGGCGAGGTCGCAGCCCAGCTGCTTGGCCAGCGCGCGGGCGCGCACCACGCCGCCGACGTCGGGCGACACCACCACCAGGTTGGGGTAGCGCTTGCTCTTCAGGTCGGACAGCAGCACCGGGCTGGCGTAGATGTTGTCGACCGGGATGTCGAAGAAGCCCTGGATCTGGTCGGCGTGCAGGTCCATGGTGAGCACGCGCTCCACGCCCACGGTCTCGAGCATGTTGGCCACGACCTTGGCGCTGATGGGCACGCGCATGCTGCGCGGCCGGCGGTCCTGGCGGGCGTAGCCGAAGTAGGGGATCACGGCCGTGATGCGGCGGGCGCTGGCCCGCTTCAGCGCATCGACCATGAACGCCAGCTCCATGAGGTGGTCGTTCGTGGGCGCGCAGGTGGGCTGGATCACGAAGACGTCGCGCGCCCGCACGTTCTGGCGGATCTCGACGGTGACCTCGCCGTCGGAGAAGCGGCCGACGTCGGCGCTGCCGAGCTCGACGCCCAGGGCCGTGGCGATCTCGGCCGCCAGCACCGGGTTGGCACGGCCGGTGAAGAGGACGGTGTTGAACAGCACGGTCGCGCTCGCAGGGTTGGCTGGGGTGGACTGGGCGGTGGCCGGCGGGTGCAACTCAGGCCCCATCGGCAGATGTTTGGCAGGGGAGGAAGGACTCGAACCCTCGCATGTCGGAATCAAAATCCGATGCCTTAACCAACTTGGCGACTCCCCTACACAGGACCCCGGCTTGCGCCGACGCCCCAAAAACCCGCTTCAGTCTGCCAGCCACGCCGCCAGGGGCAGGGC
>ERZ1066136.760-NODE-760-length-20628-cov-8.504350_pt1 | contig 20628 bp, 13 predicted proteins | sample MGYA00382783_ERZ1066136 | MGnify/ENA primary metagenome ERZ1066136 (study PRJEB33369, sample SAMEA5778366) | biofilm metagenome | biome: Industrial cooling water; feature: Water cooling tower basin; material: Biofilm | place: United Arab Emirates | collected... | reverse complement strand
GAATTCTGATAACGTCGCCCGATATGTCCACGCCTTCGAGCGCGCAGCTCTACCTGCGTCTGCTGCGGTACGTGCGCCCCTACTGGCGCGTGTTCGCGGCCTCCATCCTCGGCACCATCGTGGCAGCGGTGACCGAGCCTGCCCTGCCGGCCCTCATGAAGCCCCTGCTCGACGGAACCTTCGTCGACAAGGATCCGTGGCTCATGCAGTGGATGCCGGTCGCGCTGGTCTCGCTGTTCCTGATCCGCGGCGTGGCCAACTTCATCGAGAGCTACTGCTCCAACTGGGTCGCGACCCGCGTCGTGCTCGACCTGCGCGAGGCCATGTTCCGCAAGTTCATGGTGCTGCCGGTCGACTTCTACGACGAGCAGGTGAGCGGCAATCTCGTCTCCAAGGTCACGTTCGACGTCACGCAGGTGACTTCGGCGGCCACCTCGGCGGTGACCATCTCCCTCAAGGACAGCATCACCATCCTGGGTCTGCTGGGCTGGCTGCTGTATCTCAACTGGAAGCTCACGCTCATCACCCTGGTCGCGGTGCCGGGCATCACGCTCATCGTGCGCCTCTTCAGCCGGAGGCTGCGGCGCGTCGGACGTGAGGTGCAGGCCGCCATGGGGGAGACCACCCAGGTGCTGCAGGAAGGCATCGACTGCCAGAAGGTGGTCAAGATCTTCGGCGGCGCGCCCTATGAGATCGGGCGCTTCCGGGCGAGCGCGGATCGCGTGCGCCGCTTCAGCATGAAGTACTCCGCTGCAGCCGCGGCCAACACGTCGATCGTGCAGCTGATCGCGGCGATCGCGCTCGCGCTGATCATTACGCTGGTTGCGCGGCAGTCCGCGGCCAATGAGACGACGGTGGGCGGGTTCGTGTCGTTCATCACGGCCATGCTCATGCTGCTGCAGCCGCTGAAGCGGCTCACCGGCGTCAACGAACAGCTGCAGAAGGGCCTCGCCGCCGCCGAAAGCATCTTCGCGCTGCTCGACCGCGAGCCCGAGCCCGACACCGGATCGAAGCGCCTCGACCGCGCCCGCGGCGACCTCGTCTTCGAAGACGTGACGATGCAATACCCGCGCGCGGAACGGCCGGCGCTCGCCGGGGTGTCGCTGAACATCCGCGCCGGCGAGACCATCGCACTGGTGGGTCCGTCCGGCGGCGGCAAGACGACGCTTGCGAATCTGGTCCCGCGGTTCTACCAGCCCACGCGCGGGCGCATCCTGCTGGATGGGCACGACCTGCGCGAAGTTTCGCTGCAGAGCCTGCGGGAGAACATCGCCCTCGTGTCGCAGGAAGTCGCGCTATTCAACGACACCATCGCCGCGAACATCGCCTACGGCGGGCGTGCGAACGCCAGCGAAGCGGAGATCATCGCAGCCGCGGAAGCCGCGCATGCGATGGGCTTCATCCGCGACATGCCACAGGGCCTGGCGACGGTGGTGGGGGAGAACGGGGTGCGTCTGTCCGGCGGACAGCGTCAGCGGCTCGCCATCGCCCGCACGCTGCTCAAGGACGCGCCCATCCTCATCCTCGACGAGGCGACGTCCGCGCTGGATTCGGAATCGGAACGGCAGGTGCAGGCTGCGCTGGACCGGCTGATGAAGGGGCGCACGACGCTGGTGATCGCGCACCGGCTGTCCACCATCGAGAACGCGGACCGTATCGTGGTGCTGGAGCAGGGGCGCGTGGCGGAGGTTGGCTCCCATCGCGAACTGATCGCCGCCGACGGGCTGTACGCCCGTCTTCATCGCATCCAGTTCGCGGCAGGTTCGCCCGCGGCGGACTGATCGCCAAGATCGGTCGGGTCAAGCAACGGGCGCGGCGTCAGTGCGCCTCTTCCCAGCTGGCGCCGGCGCCCACGTCCGCTTCGAGCGGCACCGCGAGTTCCGCGACGGACGCCATCAGCCGGGGCAGCGATTCGCGGATCAAGTCCAGCTCGGCCTCGGGCACCTCCAGCACCAGTTCGTCGTGCACCTGCATGACCAGGGCCGAACGCAGCTTCTCGCGTCCGAGCCAGTCGTGCACGGCGACCATCGCGAGCTTGATGAGATCGGCGGCCGTCCCCTGCATGGGCGCGTTGATGGCGGCACGCTCCGCGCCCTGGCGGCGTCCCTGGTTCTGGGCGCGGATGTCCGGCAGATACAGCCGGCGTCCGAACACGGTCTCCACGTAGCCGGCCTCGCGCGCCGCCTGCCGCGTGCGCTGCATGTAGTCGGCCACGCCCGGGTAGCGGGTGAAGTAGCGGTCCATGTACTGCTGGGCGGCGCTGCGCTCGATGCCCAGCTGCGACGCGAGCCCGAAGGCCGACATCCCGTAGATGAGACCGAAGTTGATCACCTTGGCGTAGCGGCGCTGCTCGGACGTGACCTGATCGGGCGTGAGCCCGAAGATCTCGGCGGCGGTGGCGCGGTGCACGTCGGCGCCTTCGCGGAACGCCTTGAGCAGCGCCTCGTCGCCGGACAGGTGCGCCATGATGCGCAGCTCGATCTGCGAGTAGTCCGCCGAGACGATGCGGTGACCCTCGGGCGCGATGAAGGCCTCTCGGATGCGCCGGCCCTCGGCCGTGCGGACCGGAATGTTCTGCAGGTTGGGTTCCGTGCTGGACAGGCGTCCGGTCACGGCCACGGCCTGCCCGTAGTTCGTGTGTACGCGGCCCGTGGCCGGCTTCACCATCCGCGGCAGCTTGTCCGTGTAGGTGGACTTGAGCTTGGAGAGACCGCGGTACTCGAGGATGCGCTTGGGCAGCGGATGATCCAGCGCCAGCTGCTCCAGCACTTCCTCGTCGGTCGAAGGTGTGCCGCCGGGCGTCTTCTTGAGGATCGGCAGGCCCTGCTTCTCGAACAGGATCTCCTGCAACTGCTTGGGCGAGTTGACGTTGAAGGGCTGGCCCGCGATCTCGTGGGCCTCGCGCTCCAGCACCAGCATCTTCTGGCCGAGTTCGGCGCTCTGGGCTTCGAGCCGCCGCGCGTCGATCAGCACGCCGTGACGCTCCATCGCCAGCAGCACCGGCATCACGGGCATCTCGATGTCGCGGTAGATGCGCGCGAGGCGTTCATCCGCGACCACCTGGGGCGAAAGCGTGCGATGGAGCTGCAGCGTGATGTCGGCGTCCTCCGCCGAGTACGCCGTGGCCGTGTCGACCGCCACCTGATCGAAGCCGATCTGGCTCGCGCCCTTTCCGGCGACGTCCTCGTACAGGATCGTCTTCACGCCCAGGTGGCGCATGGCCATGCTGTCCATGTCGTGCGGCTTGTGACTCTCCAGCACGTACGACTGGAGCAGCGTGTCGTGTGCGACGCCCGCGACGCGGATGCCGTGATTCGCGAGCACGTGCATGTCGTACTTGGCGTTCTGGGCCACCTTCGCTCTCGAGGCGTCCTCGAACCAGGGCTTGAGCCGCGCCAGGGTCGCATCGAGGTCGAGCTGATCGGGTGCGCCTGGATAGCGATGCGCCAGCGGTATGTATGCCGCCTCGTGCGGGGTGATGCTGAGCGCGATGCCGACGATTCGCGCTTCCATCGGGTCGAGGCTCGTGGTCTCGGTGTCGAAGCAGGTGAGCTCAGCCGCGTCGATCTTCGCGATCCAGTGCTCCAGAGCCTCGCCGCTGGACACGGTGTCGTAGTGACGTTCGGCCGGCGGCGCCGCGAGCTCTGGCGCCGCTTCGGCGACGGCGGCATCGGACTGCGCGGACGACTTGAGCTCCTGCAGCCAGCTCTTGAAGCCCAGGCGTTCGAACCACTGGGACAGCGCGGCCACGTCCTCGGGCTGCGGGGCGAGCGTGTCGAGCGCGAAGGGCAGGTCCACGTCGCACTTGACGGTGACCAGCCTGCGGCCTGTCGGCAGCCAGTCGAGCGCCTTGCGCAGGTTTTCGCCGACGACTCCGCCGATCGAGGATGCGTTCTCGATGACGGCGTCGAGCGAACCATATTGCTGCAGCCACTTGGCGGCGGTCTTGGGCCCGACCTTCTCGACGCCCGGCACGTTGTCCACGCTGTCGCCCACGAGCGCGAAGTAGTCCACGATGCGGTCGGGCGGCACGCCGAATTTCGCGGTCACGCCGGCCTCGTCCAGCACCTCGTTCGACATGGTGTTGACCAGGGAGACGTTGGCGTCCACGAGCTGGGCGAGGTCCTTGTCGCCGGTCGAGACGACGGCCTTCATGCCTTCGCGGCTGGCGCGGGTGGTCAGCGTGCCGATGACGTCGTCGGCCTCGACGCCGTCCACCATGAGCAGCGGCCACCCCAGGGCGCGCACCAGCGCGTGTATCGGTTCGATCTGCGCGGCGAGGTCCTCCGGCATGGGCGGACGGTGCGCCTTGTACTCGGGATACCAGTCGTCGCGGAACGTCTTGCCTTTGGCGTCGAAAACGCAGGCGATATAATCGGCCGGCACTTCGCGACGCAGACGCTTCAGCATGTTGACCACGCCATAGATCGCACCCGTGGGTTCGCCGGCACGGTTGCGCAGATCGGGCAGCGCATGGAAGGCGCGGTACAGGTACGACGAGCCATCCACCAGCAGAAGCGTTTTCATTTCCCTACGGCAGGTTCGAAGCACATCACATGACGACCAGGAACAAGATTCCTGTTCCGCTCGCACCGGAACTGCTGGAGAAATCGTGGTCCGCGCGCGAGTCGTGGCGGGTGTTCGGGATTATGTCAGAGTTCGTCGAGGCGACTGAACGGCTGAACGCGGTGCGCCCGGCCGTCAGCATCTTCGGCAGCGCGCGCACCCCGCCCGACCATCCCTACTACCTGCTCACCGAGCGCATCGCGCGGCAGCTGTCCGATGCGGGCTTCTCCGTCATCTCCGGCGGCGGCCCCGGCATCATGGAGGCCGCGAACAAGGGCGCGTTCTTCGGGCGTTCGCTGTCGGTCGGTCTCAACATCCAGCTGCCGCACGAACAGCAGTCGAACCGCTATCAGGACATCAGCCAGACCTTCCGCCACTTCTTCGCGCGCAAAGTCATGTTCGTCAAGTTCGCGTCGGCCTACGTGGTCATGCCCGGCGGGTTCGGGACGCTCGATGAACTCATGGAAGCCCTCACGCTGGTGCAGACGCGCAAGTCCCGCCGCATTCCCATCATCCTGGTGCACGGGCCCTTCTGGTCCGGCCTGCTCGACTGGATCCGTACCACGCTGGTGTCGGAGCGCATGATCGACCCGGCCGACGTGGACCTCGTGCAGGTGATCGACGAACCCGAGAAGGTGGTGGAAGCCATCTTCGCGCACTACGAGAAGCGCGGTTTCGATCTCTCGGCGGCGGAGCGCGAAGCGCTCCTCAACCTCTGACGCCGGCCGGCTGCACGCGATGTCGGTCTTCACCAAGGTCTCGGAGAGCGAACTCTCCCTCTGGCTCCAGAGCTTCAGCGTCGGACACCCGACCGAACTGCGGGGCATCCTCGCGGGCATCGAGAACACCAACTACTTCGTGACCACGACGCGGGGCCGGTTCGTGCTCACGCTGTTCGAGAAGCTCGGTCCGGCGGAACTGCCCTTCTATCTGGAGCTGATGGCGCACCTGTCGAACCATGGGCTGCCCTGCCCCAAGCCCATCGCGGATCTGGACGGCAGTCTGCTGGGGCACCTGAACGGCAAGCCGGCGGCGCTGGTCACCCGGCTGTCCGGCGCGCCCGTCATGGCGCCGGACCCTGCCCACTGCGAGCGCGTGGGTGAGGTGCTCGCCGATCTCCATCTTGCCGGTCGCAGCTATTCCGGGTACCTGGGCAACCTGCGCGGTCCGTCCTGGTGGACGGCCACCATGCCCGCGCTGCTGCCCTTCCTCGACGACCGCAATCGCGCCATGCTGGAAGACGAGGTCCGCTTCCAGGCGAGCCACCGGCACGATCCGCTGCCGCGCGGCGTGATCCATGCAGATCTCTTCCGCGACAACGTGCTGTTCGACGGGGACGCCATCGGCGGCGTCATCGACTTCTACTTCGCCTGCGTCGACATCCTGCTGTACGACGTGGCGATCACCGTCAACGACTGGTGCCTGGGGCCCGACCGCACTCTCGATGCCGACCGCGCGAACGCCTTGCTGCGCGCCTACGCCACCAAGCGCCCGTTCACGCCTGAGGAGCACGACGCGTGGCCCGTCATGCTGCGCGCGGGCGCACTCCGGTTCTGGGTGTCCCGGCTGTACGACTTCCATCTGCCTCGTCCCGGCGAACTGACGCACGCTCACGATCCCGGCCACTTCGAGGTGGTGCTGCGCCACCATCGCGGCGAAGCCGGGATGACCGTTCCGCCCGTGGGCCTGCCGCGATGAGCCCGGCCCCCATGCCGCGGCGCGTACCGCTGGGCCAGAGCTGGCGCTGGATCTCGGGCGGATGGCGGCTCGTGATGCGCAAGCCGCTCACATGGATCGTCTTCACCCTCATCACGTGGACCTTCGTGTCGGCGGCAGCCGTGCACCCGATCGTCTTCGCGCTGGTGGGCGTGTTCCTGCCCGTGCTGCTGGCGGGCTGGTTCAAGGCCTGCGTGAACGCCGAGGCCGGGCGTTCCATCCCGGTCACGATGCTCTTCGACGGCTTCCGGTCGAGCGTGCGCGACCTCGCGGCCATCGGCGGGGTCAACATGATGACGAACCTCGTGCTGATGCTCGTGATGCTGGCCCTGGGGGGCGACCTCCTGACCCAGGCCCTGCGCGAGCCCGAGAGCCTCTCGGCCGAGCAGGCCACCGCCCTGCGCGATCGCATGAGCGTGGCGCTCGTCATCGTCGCGGGGTTCGGCCTGCCGATGGCGCTCGCCGCGTGGTTCGCCCCCGCAGGTGTCACGCTCGACGGGCAGCGTGGGCTGGAAGCGCTGCTCGCATCGCTCCGCGCGATCCTGCGCAATGCCCTGGCGTTCGGCCTCTACGTGACGATGCTCGTGTGCTTCGCCATGGGTCTGGTCACCCTGCTCACGATCGCCGGGGTGCCGCGCGTGCCCGCGATGGAAATCGCCTTCTGGCTGCTCATGCCGCTTCTCGTGACGAGCGTTTACGTGAGCTACCGCGACATCTACCCGCTGCCGGCCGCCCCGGGTGACACGCCAGTGTCCGAGGCGCCATCCGACGTACCCTAGTCCCGCGCGGCAGGCCGCCGCCGGGACGTCCCGGTTGTCGTGTCCCGCTCAGGCGGCGGTCAGCTTCGCGTAGTCGAGTGCCAGCCACTTCAGGCCGGCATTGCGGAAGTTCACCTGCACGCGCGCGTCCGACCCGCGACCCTCGGCGCTCACGATCACGCCCTGCCCGAACTTCGGGTGCATGACGTTCTGTCCGACCCGCCATTCCTGGCCGGCTGACGCATAGCTGGCCGACGGTGCATGGGCGCGTGCGGCCGTCATCGAACCGAAGGGTGAGACGCCGAAGGTCCGCGGCGGCGGGGTGTTCACGCGCTCCAGAAGTTCCTGGGGAATCTCGTGGAAGAAGCGCGACGCGACGTTGTAGCGGACCTGCCCGTGGAGCATGCGCGACTGCGCAAAGGTGAGGTACAGGCGGCGGCGTGCACGGGTGAGCGCCACGTACATGAGCCGGCGCTCTTCCTCCAGGCCGTCGTCGGCGTTGAGGCTGTTCTCGTGGGGGAAGAGGCCTTCCTCCAGCCCGCTGATGAACACCGAGTGGAACTCCAGCCCCTTGGCGGAATGCACGGTCATGAGCTGCAGCGCGTCCTCGCCGGCCCCGGCCTGGTAGTCGCCGGCTTCGAGGGCGGCGTGCGCCAGGAACGCGTTGAGCGCCGCGAGCGGATCTGCCGGGTCGACGATGCCGCCGTCGGGTGCGGCCGGGTCGTACATCTGTTCCACGTTGAAGCCGGCGGCCGCGTTGACCAGTTCGTCCAGGTTCTCGATGCGCTCGGCCCCGTCGCGCTCCGTCTGGTAATGGTCCTTCAGACCCGACGCCTCGACGACGGCCTCGACGGTCTCCGCGAGCCCGAGCCCCGCAACGGAATTGCGCAGCCCTTCGATCAGGTGCACGAAGCCGGCGATGGACGCGCCCGCCTTGCCGCCGGGCGGATCGGAGCAGGCCGCCAGCCAGAGGCTCGTCCCGCGCGCCCGCGCGGACTCCTGCAGTTGTTCCAGCGACCGGGCGCCGATGCCGCGCGTGGGGAAGTTGACGACACGCAGCAGCGCGCCGTCGTCTTCGGGGTTGGCCACGAGCCGAAGGTAGGCGAGCGCGTGCTTGATCTCCTGCCGCTCGAAGAACCGCAGCCCGCCGTAGACGCGATACGCGAGCCCGGCATTGAAGAGCGCGTGCTCCAGCACCCGTGACTGCGCATTGGATCGGTACAGCAGCGCGATCTCGTGCGACGCCACGCCGTCGCTGCGCAGCGCGCGGATCTCGTCGACGATGTAGCCGGCTTCTGCGATGTCCGAGGGGGCTTCGAAGACCCGCAGCCGTTCGCCGCGGCCCTCGGCCGTCCAGAGGTTCTTGCCCAGGCGCGCCTGATTGCGCGCGATGAGCGCGTTGGCGGCATCGAGGATGTTGCCGTGCGAGCGATAGTTCTGCTCGAGCTTGATGATGCGGGTGGCGCCGAAGTCGCGCTCGAAGTGGCGCATGTTGCCCGGTTCGGCACCGCGGAATCGGTACACCGACTGATCGTCGTCACCCACGGCGAATACGCAGTTCTGGCTGCCGGCGAGCAGGCGCAGCCACGCGTACTGCAGCTTGTTGGTGTCCTGGAACTCGTCGACGAGGATGTGGTGGAAGCGTGTGCGGTAGTGCTCGCGGAGGATCTCGTTGCGGCTCAGCAGTTCAAAGCAGCGGAGCAGCAATTCGGCGAAGTCCACGACGCCCTCTCGCTGGCACTGGGCATCGTAGGCTTCGTACACCGTGACCATGCGTCGCTCGAAATCATCGGCGGCATCCACCGCCGAGGCGCGCAGGCCGGCGTCCTTGGCGGAGTTGATGAACCACTGCGCCTGCCGCGGCGGGTACTTCTCGTCGTCGATCTGCAGGGTCTTCATCACTCGCTTCACCACGGCCAGCTGGTCCTGGGTGTCCAGGATCTGGAAGCTCTGCGGCAGGGCGGCGTCACGGTGATGGGCCCGAAGCAGCCGGTTGCACAGGCCGTGGAAGGTGCCGATCCAGAGGCCGCGCGTGTCGATGGGCAGCATCGCGGACAGACGCGTGAGCATCTCCTTCGCGGCCTTGTTCGTGAATGTGACCGCCATGAGCCCGCGCGGGCTCACGCGGCCGGTCTGCACGAGCCAGGCGATGCGCGTAGTGAGCACGCGGGTCTTGCCGCTGCCGGCACCGGCGAGGATGAGCGCGGAGACATCCGGAAGCGTGACCGCCTCCAGCTGTTCGGGGTTGAGGTTGTCGAGGAGCGCGGGATTCATGCCCCGATTATCGTGGAATACGGGACCGCGGCGCGACCCGGGGGAACGGTCTCCCGTGTGGTACTGTCTCCCGACGCACCCAAGTGCTCCGATCGATTACCAACGTCATGCCTGAATCGCTGCCCTTCCGCCGCCGCCTTCCGCTCGGACCGTCCGCCGTCCTGTCCTCACTCGCACTGTGCGCCGCGCTGGTCCCGGCCCCGGCCAGCGCCGTGACCGCCGAGGTCGTCTGGCTCGACGCCAAGTGCGACTACATCCTCGTGAAGAACGAGGACGGCCACGCCATCCTGTTCCGCGCCATGCCCTTCGATCTGAAGCCGGGCGACCAGCTCGAGGGGCCGCTGGACCAGGTGGGATACTTCCGGAAGATCGCGAAGGCGGGAACCGAAGAGACCGCGATGATGCGGGCCGAGAGGTACGGCGTGCGCCGCCAGCTCGCGGTCAACCTGATTTTCGACTGGTCGCGGAACTGCGATCCGCCCGGGAAGTGACCGGCTCGGCGTCAGGGGCCGCGTTCTTCGCCCCCGCGGGGACCAGCAGGCGACGCGCCTCGGTCTGCAGATAGTCGAAGAACGCCCGGGCCACCACGGACAATTGCTTGTTTCCGGGGTGCACCACGTACCACGACCGCTCGATCGGAAAGCCCTCGACCGGCAGCACGGCCACGTCGTTCGTCGGATCCATGAGCAGGGCGTGCTGCGACATCACGCTGACGCCGAGGCCGCCGGCGACCGCCTGCTTGATGGCCTCGTTCGACCCGATCTCCATCTTCGCGCTGATTTCGATGCCGTGGTCGCGGAAGAACTTCTCGGTCACCATCCGAGTGCCCGATCCCCGTTCGCGCAGCAGCATGCGCTCCCCGGCGAACTCCTCCAGCGTCACCCGCTTGCGCCGGGCGAGCGGATGCCGGGACTGCGCGACGGCGACCAGCGCGTTCTCCAGGAACGGATGCATCGCGATGTCGAAGTGCTGCGGCGGGTTGCCCAGGATGTACAGATCGTCCTCGTTGCGCGCCAGCCGTTCCACGACGACTTCTCGATTTCCGATCTCCAGCCGGACGTCCACCCCGGGATACCGGTCGCAGAAGGGCCCCAGCAGACGGGGCAGGAAGTACTTGGCGGTGGTGGCGCATGCGATCCGGAGCCGCCCCTTCTTCATGCCCTTGAGATCGGCCGCCGTCATCTCGAAGCGGGCCCAGGTATCGAACAGTTCACGGCAAGTGCGCTGGAGCTCCTCGCCGAGTTCGGTCAGGTAGATGCGCTTGCCGACCTGTTCGAACAGCGGTTGCCCGACCGCCTCCGCCAGTTGCTTGACCTGCATCGAGACGGTGGGCTGAGACAGAAACAGCTCCTCGGCTGCGCGCGTGAAGCTCCCCAGGCGGGCCACGGTCTCGAAGACTCGCAGCTGCCGCAGGGTGACGTGCATGTTCGGCCGGAGTCGGACGGACTGATCCATAGATTTTTCTCGATGGAAACGATCCGAATATATCATTTCTATAAATGATCGCCTCTCTGTACAGTACAAATGTCGCTCGCTCAAGCTTCCTGAGCTTTGGCAGTGACGCGTAGCGTTTCTCCCTGGCAAACGCGAACTTGATGGCGGCCTCCCGGCCGCCATTTTTTTGTCCCGCCGTCGGTTGTCGCGAGTGGCGGCGAGGGGTACGGTAGGCGTCTCTCTCGCCTCTCGAGACCCGCATGCCGTCCTCGCGTCGCCGTTGCCTGATCGTACTCCCCCTCCTTCCATTGGCCGCCTCATGGAGCGGCTCGGCCTGCGCGTTGTCTCTGGAGGAGCTTCGCGACAACGAAGTGGCCACCGCGCTCCGCCAGGCTCTCGAGACCGGCGCCGCCAATGCCGTGTCACGCCTCGGCCAGGACAACGGATTCCTCGGCAACGAGAAGGTTCGCATTCCCCTGCCGGACGGCTTGGCCAAGGTGGCGCGCGGACTGAAGGCGGTGGGTCTCGGCAAGCAGTCGGACGAGCTCGTCATGACCATGAACCGGGCGGCGGAACAGGCCGTGCCCGAGGCCAGGAATCTCCTGATGAATACCATCCGGCTGCTCACGATCGAGGATGCCAAGGCCATCCTGACCGGCCCGCCCGACGCCGCCACCCAGTTCTTCCGCGCCAAGACCCAGGACGAACTCGTCCGCCGGTTTCTGCCCATCGTGAGCCGGGCGACGAAGCGGCTCAAGCTCGCCGACCTGTACAACCGCCTCGCGAACCGTGGGGTGGCGTTCGGGCTGGTGCGCGGCGAGGACGCCAATCTCGATGACTACGTGGCGCGCAAGGCGCTGGACGGCCTCTATCTGACCGTGGCCGAAGAAGAGAAGGCGATCCGCGACAAGCCGCTCGAATCCAGCAGGAAGCTGGTTCGGAAGGTGTTCGGCGTCCTCGTGGACCAGTAGACGCCCCCGGGCGCGGCATGAGCCTGTCGGCGGGCCTCGCGGGCCTGTTCGCGTCGAGCTTCGCATCGGCCACCGTCCTGCCGGGCAACTCGGAGGTCGCGCTCGCGCTGGTGTTGTCCGAATGGCCCGACGCTACAAGTGTTGCGCTCGCGGTTGCCACCCTCGGCAACACCCTCGGCGGACTCACGACCTATGGTCTAGGGCGATTCGTCCCCCAGCGGGCAGAGCCCCGCCACCTGCCGACCCTCCAGCGATGGGGCGCGCCGGTGCTGCTCCTGAGCTGGGTGCCCGTGGTGGGCGATGCGCTGTGCCTCGGGGCAGGATGGCTGCGTCTCCGCCCTTGGCCCTGTGCCGTGTTCATGGCGGTCGGCAAGGGATTGCGCTACGCCGCGCTCGCCGCGCTGGTCTGACCGCCGGTGCACCGCTGGGTTGGTCGGAGTCGGCTGTCGACCTGCGGCTGCGAGGCTCGGCGGGCTAGAATCCTGATCCGTCCCTGGTATTTCGCTCCCCCGTGAATCTTCTCGATCTCGTCCCGGAGACCGCAGCGCGTCTCCGGGAGATCCCATACAACTACACGTCGTTTTCCGATCGCGAGATCGTCATCCGCCTGCTCGGCCCCAAGGGCTGGACGCTGCTGGAAGCCTTGCGCACCGAGCGCCGTACCGGCCGGTCCGCCCGCATGCTCTTCGAGGTGCTGGGTGACATCTGGGTCATCCGCCGCAATCCGTACCTGGAGGACGATCTTCTGGGCAACCGCGAGCGCCGCGCTGCGCTGGTGGGCGCCCTTCACCATCGGCTGAGCGAGATCGAGAAGCGCCGCAGCGCGGAGGACGCGCGGGTCACGGAACTGCTCCAGCTCGCCCGTGACGCGGTTGCCGCCTTCGAACGTGCGTTCGACGAGGTGGCAGCCCTGCGGCGGAAGGCCGCCCGGCGGCTCGGGCGGATCACCCGGCGCGACAACATCGCTTTCGACGGTCTCGCGCGCGTCTCCCACGTGACCGACGCCACCGACTGGCGTGTCGAGTACCCGTTCGTGGTGCTCTACCCGGACACCGAGGAGGAAGTCGGCGAGCTGGTGCGTGCCCTGATCGAACTGGACCTCACGATCATCCCGCGCGGAGGCGGCACCGGCTACACGGGCGGTGCGGTCCCGCTCACCTGGCGCTCGGCCGTCGTCAACACCGAGAAGCTCGATGCGCTCGGGACCGTCGAGCGCCGCACCATTCCCGGGCGGACCGAGCCGGTGCCCGTCATCGACTGCGGCGCCGGTGTGGTCACGCGCCGCGTCATGGAAGCCGCCGAAGCACAGGGACTGGTGTTTGCCGTGGACCCGACGTCCGCCGACGCGTCCTGCATCGGCGGCAACGTCGCCATGAATGCCGGCGGCAAGAAGGCCGTGCTGTGGGGGACTGCGCTGGACAACCTGCTCTCGTGGCGCATGGTGGATCCGCAGGGCCGCTTCGCCGAGATCACTCGACTCGACCACAACCTCGGCAAGATCCACGACGCGGCCGTCGCGCGGTTCTCCGTGCAGCGCTTCCGGGCCGACGGGCGCACACCCGACGGTCCGGCAGAAGTGCTGGAGATTCCCGGGCCGCGCTTCCGCAAGGTGGGCCTGGGCAAGGACGTGACGGACAAGTTCCTCGCGGGTCTGCCGGGCATCCAGAAGGAAGGCTGCGACGGCATCATCACCTCCGCCACCTTTGTTCTCCACAAGATGCCGGCGCACGTGCGGACGGTATGTCTGGAGTTCTTCGGGCAGGTGCGCGAGGCCGTGCCGTCCATCGTCGAGATCAAGCGGCACATGGATGCGAAGCCGGGCGGCGCGATTCTCGCGGGCCTGGAGCACCTCGACGAGCGCTACGTGAAGGCCGTGGGCTACGCCACCAAGGCCAAGCGCGGTGTGCGGCCGAAGATGGTGCTGCTCGCCGACATCGCCGCCGATGACGAGAACGCGGCGGGTGCCGCGGCCTCGCAGATCGTCCGCATCGCGAATGCGCGGGGTGCCGAGGGCTTCGTGGCGGTGTCCGCCGAGACCCGAAAGAAGTTCTGGCTCGACCGCGCGCGCACAGCCGCCATCGCGCGGCACACCAATGCCTTCAAGATCAATGAGGACGTGGTGATCCCGCTGGAGCGGCTCGGCGAGTACTCCGACGGCATCGAGCGCATCAACATCGAGCTGTCGATCCGCAACAAGCTCCAGCTCGTCGACGCGCTCGAGACGGCAATCATGGGCCCGCTCCCGCTCAACCAGGGCGAGGAGACGCTGTCCGCCGCCGAGGTGCTCGATTCCCGCATCGACAGCGCGCTCGCGGTCTGCCGCGACGCGCGCGAGCGCTGGACGTGGCTGCTCGATCACCTCGACGACCCGGTCTCCGCACTCGCGACGAGCCCGCTTGGTCTGCGTCCGGACCTCGACGGCGAGGGCACGGTGTTCCAGCGTGTGCAGGATTACTCGCTGCGCGTGACCTGGAAGCAGGAAGTGCGGGCCCCGCTCATGCAGATCTTCGACGGGCGCACCTTCGACGCCGTGCGCCAGGAGATCGACGCCGTCCACAGGCGCGTGCTGAAGAGCCGGGTGTTCGTCGCCCTGCACATGCACGCCGGCGACGGCAACGTCCACACGAATCTCCCGGTCAACTCCGACGACTACGCGATGCTGCAGCAGGCCAACGCCGCGGTGGCGCGCATCATGTCGCTCGCCAAGTCGCTGGGCGGGGTCATCTCGGGCGAGCACGGCATCGGCATCACCAAGCTGGACTGCCTGGAGCCCGGCGAGATCGAGGCCTTCCGCGCCTACAAGGCCAAGGTGGATCCGGATGGCCGGTTCAACGCGGGCAAGCTTCTGGCGGGTGCGAATCTCGACAACGCGTACACGCCGTCCTTCAGCCTGCTGGAACTGGAGAGCCTGATCCTCGAGCAGAGCGCGATCGGCGAGATCTCCGACTCCATCAAGGACTGCCTGCGCTGCGGCAAGTGCAAGCCCGTGTGTGCGACCCACGTGCCGCGGGCCAACCTGCTGTACTCGCCCCGCAACAAGATCCTCGCGACGTCGCTGCTCATCGAGGCCTTCCTGTACGAGGAGCAGACGCGCCGTGGCGTGTCGCTCGCGCACTTCGACGAGTTCGGGGACGTGGCCGACCACTGCACCGTGTGCCACAAGTGCGTGAACCCCTGTCCGGTGGACATCGACTTCGGCAACGTGTCGATGGCCATGCGCGGTTTCCTGCGCGCGCAGGGCAAGAAGAAGTTCAACCCCGGGACGGCGGCCTCCATGCTGTTCCTCAACGCCACGGATCCGGCGACCATCAAGGCGGCGCGGAAGGTGATGATCGACTGGGGCTACACGGCCCAGCGCTTCGCGCACGGCTGGATCCGGCGATTGGGCCTCGCACAGCGGCAGACGAAGCAGCCCCCGGCCACGCTCGGCCGCCCGCCCGTGAAGGCGCAGGTCATTCACTTCCTGAACAAGCCGATGCCCAAGTCGGTGCCGCGCCGTACTGCGCGGGCGCTGCTGGACATCGAGGACAAGTCCGTGGTGCCGGTCATTCGCGACCCGAAGCGTGCGGGCGACGATGCCGAGGCGGTGTTCTACTTCCCGGGGTGCGGATCGGAGCGCCTGTTCAGCCAGGTGGGGCTCGCCACGCAGGCCATGCTGTACCACGTGGGCGCCATCACCGTGCTGCCGCCGGGCTACCTGTGCTGCGGCTATCCGCAGCGCGCGGCCGGCGAGATCGACAAGGGGCAGGCCATCTCCACCGAGAACCGCGTGCTCTTCCATCGCATGGCCAACACGCTCAACTATCTCGACATCAAGACCGTCATCGTGTCCTGCGGCACGTGCATGGATCAGCTCGCCGGATACGAGTTCGACAAGATCTTCCCGGGGTGCCGGTTGCTCGACATCCACGAGTATCTGATGGAGAAGGGCGTGAAGCTGGAGGGCGTCGGCGGGGTGCGCTACATGTACCACGACCCCTGTCACACCCCCATGAAGACTCACCAGCCCATCAAGGTGGTGAACCAGCTCATGGGCACGGACGTGAAAGCCAACGAGCGCTGCTGCGGGGAGTCCGGCACGCTCGCCGTCACGCGTCCCGACATCTCCACGCAGGTCCGCTTCCGCAAGGAAGAGGAAATGCGCAAGGGCGCCGGCGCCCTGCGCGCCGACGGATTCCAGGGGCCCGTGAAGATCCTCACCTCCTGCCCGTCGTGCCTTCAGGGGCTCTCCCGCTACAACGATGACTCGGGTACCGATGCCGACTACATCGTGGTGGAGATCGCCCGCCACGTCCTCGGCGAGAACTGGCTGCAGACCTACGTGAATACCGCCAATCGCGGCGGCATCGAGCGGGTGCTGTTGTGAGCGGGCCCGACTGCGTGCTGTGCCGGGAGGACGGCGGCGAGGTGCTGTGGCGTGACGCGCGGCTGCGCATCGTGGCGGTCGACGACGCCGACTATCCGGGATTCGTGCGCGTCATCTGGAATGCGCACGTGCGCGAGATGACGGATCTGCCGGAGGCCGATCGCCGGCACTGCATGGACACCGTGTTCGCCGTCGAGCGCGTACTGCGCGTGCTGTTCTCGCCCGACAAGGTCAATCTCGCCCAGTTCGGGAACGTCGTGCCGCATGTGCACTGGCACGTGATCCCCCGCTGGCAGGACGACGCCCACTTCCCGAATCCGGTGTGGGGCACGCGCCAGCGCGAGGCGCACCGGGATCTCGGCGCGTGGCGGGACCGCGTCCGGACCGCACTCGCGGAAGCGCTGTCCTAGCCCGCGATTCGCCGGACTCGATTTCGGGGGCACGGGGCCCGTGCAGCAGGCAGGGTCTCGCCGGACCGTCCCGGGGCCGGAGCCCCTTCGGATGATCCCTCCAGGACCGACGCACTCGGCGTTGCCAATGCTCGATGGCGTCCCTGCACCGTCTGCGCCTGGCGCCGTGATTGCGTTGGTCCTGGAGGTCACGCGGGGGCGATACTTGTGTCGACAGGCCCTAGCTTCCCGTCCGTACGAGTCCCGCGGCGGGCGGGGTCACGACCCGTCGGGCCGCCGGAAACACCGCGCGGAACACGCTGCCCCGTCCCACCTCGCTCTCGATCTCCAGCTTCGCCTGGTGCCGCGAAAGCACGTGCTTCACGATCGCGAGACCGAGCCCCGTGCCGCCGGTCTCGCGGGAGCGGCTGCGGTCCACACGGTAGAAGCGCTCGGTCAACCGGTCGATGTGGTGGGCCTCGATACCCGGCCCCGTGTCGCGCACCGAGAACACCAGTTGGCCCTTTTCCACTGCCCACACGACGGTGATGCGTCCGCCCTCGGGGGTGTACCGGATCGCGTTGTTGACGAGGTTGCCGAAGGCGCTGCGGATCTCGTCCGGGTTGCCGTGCAGATCATCCATCGTGTCCAGGCTCACCTCGATGTCGTGGTGGCCGTTGGAGAGCAGCAGCGCATCGTCGTGCAGCTGGCGGACGAGATCGGTCACGGAGAAGTCGATTTCGCGAGCCGGCGCATCGGTGCTCTCGAGCCGGGACAGGGTGAGCAGGTCCTCCACGAGCCGGCTCATGCGGGTGGCCTGCTGGGACATGAGCCGAAGCGATCGCTGGACCATCTCCGGGTCCGTGTCGGGCATGTCGGTCAGCGTTTCGAGAAAGCCGGTGAGCACCGTGAGTGGTGTGCGCAGTTCGTGCGAGACGTTGGCGACGAAGTCCCGGCGCATGGTCTCCACCCGCTCCCATAACGTGACGTCGCGCCCGAGGAGCAGCTTCTCGCGGTCACCGTAGGGCACCACCTGCACTGACAGCGTGGTCTCGCCCTGCGCGGCGCTCATGGTCTTCAGCGTGAGCGGCTGCGCGTAGTCGCCGGAGATCAGGTACTGCACGAACTGGGGCTGACGCATGAGGTTCGTCACCTGATGCCCGCGATCCCGTTCGAGGTCCAGCCCGAAGTAGGTGAGCGCGCGCGGGTTGCACCACTCCAGCACGTTGTCTTCGTCGAGGATGGCCACCGCCTCGGGGAAAGCGGCGCCAGCCTGGAGGAAGCGCGCCAGCGCCTCGTTCAGACTCGCTTCGGTCTGGGCCTGACGCTTGTGCATGCGCAGGAGCCGTGCGAACAGCTTCTCCCAGGCGCCGCTGCCCTCGGGGATGGTTTCGATGCGCGGGTCCTTCAGCCAGGCGCGGAAGAGGGACAGGTTGTGGAGCTGACTGGCAAGAAGGAAGGCCAGGATCACGAACCCCGCACCGAGCGGCACGGTCGGACCGACCATGGGGGAGAGGATCGCCACCCCGAAGGCGATGCCACCGATGAGGGTGAGGGGTTTGCGCCAGTGGGGGCTCATGCGGCGGGGCGGAGGCGGCGGAGTCGGATGACGTCGGCGGTTGCAGGGGTCATGCCGACCCCGCGGCCTATGTTACCGGGCGACGGGCCCGTCGCGGACGGGTCAGTCGGTCTGCGACATGCGGTAGCCCGTGCCGCGCACCGTCTGGACGAGGTTGTCGAGTGCCGTCGGTTCCAGCGCCTTGCGCAGGCGGCGGATGTGGACGTCGACCGTTCGCTCTTCCACGAACACGTGGTCGCCCCACACCTGGTCGAGCAGCTGCGCGCGCGAATGCACCCGTTCGGGATGGGTCATCAGGAAATGCAGCAGCCGGAACTCGGTCGGGCCCAGGTCGACGGGCTTGCCCTGGCCGGTCACACGATGGCTCGCAGGGTCCAGTTCGAGTGCGCCGATCCGCACGATGTCGTCGGTCACTTGCGGGGCGCGGCGCCGCAGAACGGCCTTGACCCGGGCGTTCAGTTCACGCGGCGAGAAGGGCTTGGTGACGTAGTCGTCCGCGCCCGTGTCGAGTCCGGTGAGCTTGTCCTGCTCGTCGGAACGGGCAGTGAGCATGATGATGGGAATCTGGCGGGTCCGTCGGTCCGAGCGCAGACGCCGCGCGAACTCCACACCCGAGATGCCGGGCAGCATCCAGTCCAGAAGGATCAGGTCGGGCAGAGCGGCCTGCACCAGACGCAGCGCCTGTTCCGCGCTGTCGGCCTTGAGCAGTTCATGACCGGCCTGCGCGAGGTTGTAGGAAATCAGTTCCTGGATTGCGGGTTCGTCTTCGACGACGAGGATGGTGGCCGGCATCGCGTTCTCCGTACTTCGGTACGGTCTCGATACTATGACCGAATTGTTACCGTCCCGTGACGGATTCGGCCGGATCTTCAGCGTTCGCTTGCGGGCGGTTCGATGACGACGGTCTGCGGCGTCGCGGCGCCGATGCCCCGGTCGGCGACGCGACGTCCGTCGAATCGCAGCCAGCTCTGACCTCCGTAGTGCGGCAGCGGCCGGGCCCAGCCGCCGAGGGTCGTGGTGTCCGGCGCTTCCACGAACACCACCGGTCCGGCGGATGCGGCGGTGACCCAGGCGCCCGCACCGGGCTTGTCACGGAGCGCGTCGGGGCGCCCGCCCAGTCCATGGCGGGATGCATAGGACGCAATGCGCTCCGCCGGTCCGATCACCAGCAGGGGCGACCGCGGCGTATCCCCCGCGGCCTGCACGGACGGGACCGAGTCCGCGAACCGGGTGGCGAGGGCCGTCGCGGCCTGCCGGTATTCCGGGGAGTCGTCCAGCACGACGAGCGCGAGGTCGCGACGGACCATGGCGTCGCGCAGGATGGGCGGCGCCTCGTCCGGGGCGAGGCGGCGAAGCGTGCGGAGGTCCGGGTCGAGACGGACGCGCACCGGCCGGTCCGGGACCGTCACGGAGGCCCGCGTCTCGACGGCGTCGAGCGTGACGGGGACCGTACGCATGCCGGCGGGCGTCTCCACGGCGACCGCCACGGAGGTGACTCCGTCGGGCAGGTCCGTGCGCACGGCGATGTCAACGATCCAGCCCTCTGTGCCTGAACGCGCCTCCGCCGAGGTCAGCCGGAGCGCGGGCATGCCGGCGCGGCGCACCCACCGGTCGAAGAAGGCACGGAGGTCCTGGCCGGACGCACGCTCCAGCGCCGTGCGCAGATCGTCCCACGATGCCGGGCGGAACCGGAACTCGGTCCAGAAGTGACGCAGGCCGGCCTGAAAGGCGTCGGCGCCTATCCGGTCGCGCAACATGAACAGCACCATCGCGGTCTTCTGGTAGCCGAGGATGTGCGAGGCCTCGTGCGTCCGCGACGTGAACGAGGACAGCGGACGGTCATCGGCCGGCGGCAGGGCCGTGACGTCGCGCAGCCACGCGAGCCGCATGGCCCGGCCCGAGTCCTCGCCCTGCCGTTCACGCGAATCGTAGTCGGCCATGAACGTCGTGAGCCCCTCGGACCAGTTGCCCTGCCGCACGTCGGGATAGACGCCGTTGCCCCACCAGTTGTGCAGGATCTCGTGCACGAGCGAGGTCTCGCGCAGGAAGGGCAGCTTGAGCACGTCGGCGCCGATGTAGGTGAGCGACGGCATGCCGAACCCGGTGGGCGTGGGGCTGGCCACGACGCTGAATCCGTCGAAGGGATAGGGTCCGATCGCGCGTTCGTAGCGAGTGATCGTCTCCGCGGTGGTGTCGAGGTAGCCGTCCGCGAGCCCTTCGAGGCCCGCCGTGAAATACGTGCGCAGGCGCAGCGGCCGGCCATCGGTGCTGCGTGTTTCACGCTCGGTGACCTGGTACGGGCCCGCCATCAGGTCGATGCCTTCGCCCGGCGCTTCGAAGGCGAAGGTGGCACGGTAGCCGTCGCCCCCGGCGGCCTCGCTCTCGAGGCGCCCCGCCACCAGACCGCGCTGGCCGGATGGCAGTGTCAGGGTGATCCGGTACGCCAGAGGCTGCCCGTCGACAGCCGGATGCCAGCCGCTCGCGGAGGGCAGGAACGTCCCGGTCGGGCCGGTGACGGGCGTGGCGTGCGTGAGCGTCTCGCGATGGTCGATGGCGGTGTCGAGCGGTTCGAGGG
>ERZ1066136.758-NODE-758-length-20669-cov-25.799554_pt1 | contig 20669 bp, 14 predicted proteins | sample MGYA00382783_ERZ1066136 | MGnify/ENA primary metagenome ERZ1066136 (study PRJEB33369, sample SAMEA5778366) | biofilm metagenome | biome: Industrial cooling water; feature: Water cooling tower basin; material: Biofilm | place: United Arab Emirates | collected... | reverse complement strand
CCCCGAGGCCCGGGGCGACGGACCCGGCCGCGGGCCGCCGGCGCGCGTCGGGGCTTGGGCGGGCCGGCGAACTGCGGTATGCGTGGTGCACATGCACGCGCCGGACCCCTGGGGCGAGCGGTTGCCCCGCAAGCTCGGCCTCGCCAGCGCCGTCGCCGTGCTGGTCGGCTCCACGATCGGGAGCGGGATCTTCCGCACCCCGGCGGTGATCGCCGCGAACATCGACGAGGTCGGGCTGTTCCTCGCGGCGTGGGTCGCCGGCGGGGTCGTCGCCCTGGCTGGCGCGCTGACCGTCGCCGAGCTGGCGGCGCTGTTCCCCCGCAGCGGGGGGATCTACGTGTACGTGCGCGAGGCGTTCGGGCGCCTGCCGGCGTTCCTGTTCGGGTGGGCGGAGCTCCTGATCCTGCGCCCGGCGGCCTACGGGGCGATCGCGGTGACGTCGGCGGAGTACCTGCTGCGGGTGTTCGGGGTCGACGGCGGCGCGCCGGCGGTCGGGCCGCTGTCGCGCGCGCAGACGGTCGCGGTGGCGATGATCGCGGTCGTCGCCGCGATCAACCGCCGCGGGATCGAGTTCGGGGCGGTCGTGCAGAACGTCAGCACGGTGCTCAAGGTCGCGGCGCTGCTCGGGCTGGTGGCGCTCGGAGTCGCGCTCGCGCCGGGCGCGGCCCCGGCGGCCGTCCACGCGGCGCCGCCGGCGGGCGAGGCGACGTTCGTGCTGGCGATGGTGGCGATCCTGTGGGCCTACGACGGTTGGGCCGACGTCGGGTTCGTCAGCGGGGAGATCCGCGACCCGCAGCGGACCCTGCCCAGGGTGTTCATCGCCGGGACGGCCGCCGTGGTCGCGCTGTATCTGGCGGCCAACCTGGTGTACCTGCACGTGATCCCGCTGGCGAACATGGCGGGCGCGCCGCTGATCGCGGCGGAGGTCGCGGCGGCGCTGATCGGGCCGATCGGGACGACGCTGGTCGCCGCGGCGGTGATGATCTCGACGTTCGGGACGCTCAACGGGTCGATGATGACCGGGCCGCGGGTGTTCTACGCGATGGCCGAGGACCGGCTGTTCTTCCGCCGGCTGGCGCAGGTCCACCCGACCTACGGCACGCCCGCGGCGAGCATCGCGCTCAGCGCGGCGCTCGGGATCGTGTTCGTGTCGGTCCGCAGCTTCGCCGAGCTCGCCGAGCACTTCGTGATCGGGATCTGGCCGTTCTACGCGCTCAGCGTCGCCGCGGTGTTCGTGCTGCGCCGGCGCCGGCCGGAGCTGCCGCGGCCGTACCGCGCGTGGGGCTATCCGCTGGTGCCGCTCCTGTTCCTGGCGGCCTCGGTGTTCCTGCTCGCCAACTACGCGGTCTCGCAGCCGCTGGTGTTCCTGGTCGACTGCGCGCTGGTGCTGTCGGGGATCCCGGTGTTCGTGCTGTGGTCGCGGCGGGCGGCCGCAGGCGAGGCGAGCGGGCCGCCCTGAGCGTCAGCGGTTGAGCCACCAGATCGCGGCGTTGAGCGCGGTGGCGAACGAGACCCACAGGAGGTAGGGGATCTGCGACAGGCCCGCCGCGCGGCGGATCCGCGCGAAGGTGCGGATCATCGACACCAGCGTCAGCCACAGCAGGCCGATGCACACGAGCGCGAGGTCGGGGCGGTGCAGGAGGAAGAACAGCGGGCTCCAGATCGCGTTGAGCGCCAGCTGGAGGAAGAACAGGGTGAGCGCGCGCGGCAGCGCGGGGTGCTGGTCGCGCCGGGTGACGAGGTAGGCGGCGACGCCCATCAGCGTATAGAGGACCGTCCAGACCGGGCCGAACACCGCGTCCGGCGGGGTCCACCACGGCTTGTCGATCTCGCGGTACCAGCCGTCCGGCATGGAGAACACGCCCGGCAGCGCGGCGGCGTACGAGACGCCGATCCAGAAGAGGAGGCTGAGCGGGGAGAAGCGACGGTCGGTCATGCGGCAAGGGTGCCCCGGGTCGGCCGACCTGCAAGCCGGGCGCGAGGATGAAAAAAACGCTTGGAACCGTAATAGGAGATCTCCTTGATGGAGCGAAACCGAGCGGCAGATATTTAGCTTTTCTTGACCCTGGAGCCAGCCGAGGATCACCGATCCTGGTCGATGTAATTGGCCTTACAAAGATCGCCGCATGATTGAATTGTGAATTTGTCGGTATCGCCGCAGGACAAAGGATTCTTGAACACCTAGGACTTTGTTGTAAGCCAATCCGCAGAAATTTCGAGGCTGCACACGGGTGTGCGACATGTCCGTGCCGTCTCTCGCACATCAGAAAATGGGAAACCCTCTTGCGGAAGGCGGTTGCTTTGCGTTCAGGCGGCCGCCTATTGTGAAGAGGCCTCCGGTGAGCTGGCCTCCCAGCTTGAGCCCGGGCGCTGTTCGAGTCGAGATGGTCTTTTGGCCAGGGGCCAGGTGTCCCTGAATGCCGACCAAGGAGGGATCCGTATGTCGTCGCGTCGCATCGTCGTTGTTTCTGTCGCCACCGCCTGTCTGTTGTCCGGATGTTACGAGGGGAGCCCCGGGGGCTCGCCGGAGGAGGGCCGGGTCGTGACCGCCGAGGACCTCGGCGGGCTCGCGCCGGGCGCGGCGCTCGAGATCGACCTGGCCGCAGGGCCGGTGCGGTTCGAACTGTCCGGGGGGCCGATCGATTTCACCCGGATCTCCGTGCGGACGGGGGACGGGCGCGCGGCGAGGCTCCAGGACCTCCTGATCCGCCACGGCGAGCGCTGGGGCGTGCAGACCGCCGGGGCGGCGAGCGACTACGCGTTCACGCTCGACGCCGAGATGCTCGCGCCCACGGCCGTGCAGTGGGCGGCCGGCGAGGTCTCGTGGTCGCAGACCGAGGCGCTGAGCCGCCTGCCGCGGGTCGACCGCGTCGAGCCGGACGCGCGCGGGGTGCCGCGCTTCCTCGTCGGCGACCTCGGGACGCTCGCCGGGGGCGAGCCGCGCGCGGCCGCCCGCGAGTACCTCGCCGGGCTCGCGCCGGCCTACCGCCTCGGCGACGAGGCCGACTTCGAGCCGGTGCGCAGCCAGGTCGACGAGCTTGGGACGGTCCACGTCAAGTTCCAGCAGTACCTCCACGACCTGCCGGTCGTCGGCGGCGGGCTGACGGTCCACGCCGACGCGGTCGGCGGCACGGTGCGTGCGGTGACCGGGCGCGCGGTCCCGGCCGACGACCTGCCGCTCGCGCCGGCGATCGACGGCGAGGCGGCGATCGCGGCGGCGGCCGCGAAGGTCGCGGCGGACCCCGTCAGCCAGGGCGTGCCGGACCTCGTGTACGTCGTCACCGAGGCCGCGGCGCACCTCGCGTGGCAGGCCGAGATCGAGTACGCCGACGCCGAGGGCCCGCAGCGCGACCTCGTGTTCGCCGACGCGGTCACCGGGGAGCTGGTCGCCCGTCACCCGCAGATCCACCGCGCGCGCCACCGCAAGGTCTACACCGCCAAGAACGGCCAGAGCCTGCCCGGGTCGCTGGTGATCAGCGAGGGCGCGGCGGTCGGGCCGACGACCGACCCGGTCGCGACGGCCGCGTACGAGCTCTCGGGCGCGACCTACGACTTCTACTCGGCCGCGTTCAAGCGCGACAGCTTCAACGCCGGCGGGGCGACGATCCACTCGACGGTCCGCTTCGGCAAGGACTACGTCAACGCGTTCTGGGACGGCAAGCAGATGGTCTATGGCGACGGCGACGGCGAGTGGGCCGGGCCGTTCGCGCAGGACATGGACGTCGTCGTCCACGAGCTGACGCACGCGGTGACGCAGTACGAGGCGGGGCTGGTGTACCAGAACCAGTCGGGGGCGCTCAACGAGGCGATGTCGGACATCATGGCCGCCGCCGCCGACGCCGCCAAGAACGGCGTCAGCGCGAGGACCTGGCTGCTCGCGGAGACGGCGTGGACGCCGAAGAAGGCCGACGACGCGATGCGCTACATGAACGATCCGACCAAGGACGGGCAGTCGTACGATTACTTCCCCGAGCGCTACACCGGCGGGCAGGACAACGGCGGCGTGCACCTCAACTCGGGGATCGCCAACCTCGCGTTCTACCTGCTGGCGCAGGGCGGCAAGCACCCGCGCGGCAAGACGGACACGCAGGTGACCGGGATCGGCGTCGACAAGGCGGCGCAGGTGTTCTACCGCGCGCTGGCGAACTACCTCGAGCCGAACGCGACCTTCGAGGACGCTCGCACCGCGACCGCGCAGGCGGCCAAGGACCTCTACGACGACGCCGCGGTCGCGCAGGTCCACGACGCGTGGACGGCGGTCGGGGTGCCCGGCGCGCCCAAGGGCGAGGGCCAGGGCGTCGGTCCCGCCTGCTCGGGCACGCCCCACAAGGGCACGCTGGCGAGCAAGGGCGCGGCGCAGTACATGCCGAAGGGGTCGTACTACTACAGCGCCGGGTCCGGCACCCACAGCGCGTGCCTCGTCGGGCCCGACAAGTCCGACTACGACCTGTACCTGCTCAAGTGGAGTGGGTCGGGCTGGACCCGCGTCGCCGAGTCCGAGGGCGAGACCAGCGCCGAGTCGATCAGCTACAGCGGCGGCGCCGGCTACTACACCTGGCAGGTCGTCTCGTTCGCGGGCGCGGGCGAATACACGCTGACGCTGAAGTCGCCGTGAGCGGCCGGACGGCCCCGCGCGCCGGCGAGGACGCGGGCCGGCGTCGGGGGCCATGTCCCTCAGGACAGACCGCGCCGACGACATAAAAAAAGCGGGCACGGTCCTCATCCGTGCCCGCTTTGCGCCTCAACAACGAACCTCGGATCGATCCGGACCTCCTCGTGCCAGGGTTTGAGCTGCCGAACGAGACCTGCGCCGACGTACGTCGACAGGCCGGCGGTCGCGCGCATCGCCAGCGCGCATGGACCTGACCGCCTTCGCCTGATTATTCTTGGACCCGTCGGCGTCGCTTGTCAAACTGAAAAAGCGAGCCTGCGGGGTCCTACCGGGCCGCTGCGATCGCTCCGTGCAATTCTGGCCGCGCGCGTGCGGCCCGATTCGCGGCGCCGGTCGGCGGGCTCGGTGCCGCGAACGAACGCGCCCGGAGCCGGCGGACGCGTGAATTCAGGCGAATTACGGCTGTCTCTTCGCTTCGGCCGCGCTCCTTGGGACATGGCCCGCGGGACACGCCGCGCGCGGATCACTGTCACTTTCGGGCGGCGGTGCGCGGCGCGTGCGGGCGGACGCGGCTCGCCGTCCGCCGCGAGCGACGCGCCAGCTCACTCGAGTCCGCCCGCGACTCGCCGGCCTGCGACGATTGCCGCGCCGGCGCGGCCGCGAGGGGCCGGGCGCGCGCTGTCACTTCGGCCCGGCGCGGGTGCGCAGCGGCCTGCGCGATCGACCCGGCGACCGGTCCCTGGGGACAGGCCGTCCGCGGACCCGCAGGCGGCGCCGGTTTCTCGGCGCAGGCGAGCGGGCGTGCTACCGTCGAGCGAAGGAGGGGCGAACGATCATGGCTCTGGGTACGCGCGGGCTTCGGCGCCCGGGGACGAGCATGGCGCTCCTCGGGGCCCTCGCGTCGCTGCTCGCGTGCCGGCCGGCGGCGCAGTTCGACGAGGCCGAGCGCGTCCACCCCGGGGTCAATCAGGTCCCGCTCCACGCCCGCGCGCCCGAGCCGGCGGCGCCGCCGGCCGCCCCCACGCCGCGGACGACGGCGCCCGCAGAGGAGCCCGCGGCGGCGCTGCTCGCCCGCGGCGACGCCGAGGCCGCGCTGGCGAGGCTCGCCCGCGAGGCCGCGCCCGAGCCCGGGAGCGAGGCCGCGTTCGCGAATGCGTTGCTGCGCGGCCGGGCGGCCCGCCGGATCGGTCGACCCGAGCAGGCGGTCGCCGCGCTCGCGCCGCTGGCCGAGCTGCGCAGGCCGCCGCGCGATTGGCCGCTCGACGTGGCGCTCCACGAATACGCCCAGGCGCTGGTCGAACTGGCGGAGTCGTCCCCGCCGGCCGAGGCCGACCGGCTGCGGCTCGAAGCCGCGAATGTGTGGACGCGGGCGATCGACCACGAGCCGGCGCGGATCGTCGCGCCGATGCGGGTCGCCCGGGCGCGGGCGCTGGCGGGGGTGCAGGGGCGCGCCGCGGCCCGCCGCGCCGAGAAGGCGCTCGCCGAGGTGCTGCGCGACTACCCGGAGCACCCCGACGCGCCGGCGCTCGAATTGCTGCGAGCGCAGGTGCTGGCGCGCGAGGACGCGGGGGAGGGCGCCCGGGCGCTGCGCGAGGTGGCGATCCGGCGGGCCGGCACCGCGGCGGCGCGCGAGGCCGAGGCCGCGCTGACGAGGCTCGGCCGGCCGCCCCGCTACAGTGCCGCCGAGCAGCTCGACCGCGCCGCCGCGGCCCGCCGCCATCGCGCGATGGACCTCTCGCGCCAGGTCCTCTCGGACCTGCTCCGAGAGCCCGGCACTCCGGGACATGTCCGCGAGGCCGCGCTGCGCTCGCGCGCGTACACGGCCTCGCGCGCGCACGACTTCGCCGCCTGCGCGGATGACCTCTCGGCCCTGTACAAACGTACAGCCTCGGCGGAGCTGCGCGACGACCTGCTGCGCTGCCTCGACAAGGCCGGCCGCTACGACGAGGCGCTGGCGCTGTGGCTCGCGCAGGCCGGGCGGCGCGGCGCGGCGGGCAAGGCGGCGCTGCGCGAGGCGATCGAGCTGGCGATCCGCGGCGGCCGCTACGCGAAGGCGCGGGCGCTGCTCGAGCGGATCCCGGCGAAGGAGCGCCAGCGCGGCGACCGATTGTGGTGGGACGCGTGGATCAAGTTCCGCCTCGGCGAGCGCGAGGCGGCCGCGTCGGCGTTCGCCCTCGCGGAGAAGCGCCTGCCCGCCGAGCAGGCGCGGGCGGCCCGCTACTTCCGCGCCCGCGCGCTGGTCGGCGGCGAGGGCTCGGACCGGGCCGAGGGCGTGCAGCTGCTGCGCAAGCTCGTCGCCGACGATCCGCTCGGCTACCACGGCCTGCAGGCCCGCCAGCGCCTGCTCGACCTCGGCGAGGATCCCGGGCCCGCGCCGGCGCTGTCGCCGGTGTCCGCCGAGGCCGGTCCGCCGCCCGACTTCCAGACCGCGCAGGCGACCTTCGCGGGGCTCGCCGAGGCCTACGGCTGGGCCCTGCCGGCGCTCGCGCGCGGGGCCGCGTTGCACGCCGCCGGCTACGTCGACGAGGCGCGCCGCGAGCTGCGGGCCGCGGTCGACTCGTTCGAGCAATTGTACGGGCTCGGCCGCGGCGGGTGGGTCCCGCGGCACGAGGACATCGTCGCCGGCCTGAGCTGGAAGGCGACGTGGAAGCAGCCGCGCCTGACGCTGCCGCGAGAGGCCCGCAAGCTGGTGCGCGAGCGCGGGGCGGCCGACGTGCTGCGCGCGGGGCTGTTCGAGCTGACGTGGGCGCTCGAGGAGCCGTATCGCCGCAGCCGCCTGATGCCGGTGTCGGCGGGCACGTACAAGGCGCGCTGGCACCCGCGGGCGTTCCGCCCGATCGTCGAGCGCGAGGCGGCGGCGCGCGGGGTCGACCCGACGCACCTGTGGGCGCTGATGTACACCGAGTCGCGGTTCCGCCGGCACGTCGTGTCGTCGGCCGGGGCCCGCGGGGCGATCCAGATCATGCCGTGGACCGGCGAGCAGCTGGCGGCGCGCCTCGGCGAGCCGTTCGCGGTCGACTCGCTGTTCGACGAGGCGACCAACGTGCGGCTGTCGGCGTACTACCTCGCCGAGCTGCTCAAGAAGTTCCAGAACCAGCCGGCGCTCGCCTACGCGAGCTACAACGGCGGTCCGTTCAACGTCGCGCGCTGGCTGGCCGCCAAGGGTGCGCCGGACGGCGGGGCCCGGCCGCTCGAGCTCGACGTGTTCATCGCCGAGATCCCGTTCCGCGAGACCGCGAACTACACCCGCCGCGTGCTCGAGGTCCAGGCCGCCTACGCGCTGCTCTACACCGGCGCGCTGCCGCGCTGGCAGAACACGGTCGACCTGAAGGTCGAGGACAACATCGATTTCTAGCGCCGGTCCGCCGGTGGGCGTGCCATGCTGCGGTCGTATGCGCCCGCGCGTCCTCCTGCTCGCCGCGCTCGCCCTGCTCGCGCCGCGCCCGGCCGGGGCGTGCTGCGCCATGAGCCCGTGCCCGGACAGCGAGCGGTGGGGCGCGCTGCGGCTGCTCGCGGAGGGCCCGATCCCGCGCGACGGCGTGCTGCTGTTCGCCGGCGCGACCGGCAGCGCGCGGTGCATCGACGCGCTCGCGCCGTTCGTGAAGATCGAGGTCCGCCGCGGCGAGCAGCCGATCGCGGGCCGGCTCGAGCTCGCCGACGGGCGCGGCTCGAGCTTCCTGTGGCGGCCGGACGTCCCATGGGAGCCCGGCGTCCACCGCGTCCGCGTCGAGATCGACAACGACGCGATCGGCCCGTCGCCGGAGCCGCCGACGGAGGACGTCCTGGATTGTCCTCTGGACTGTCCCGACCCGGCGGTCGTGCTGCTCGACGTCGACGTCACCGTCGGTCCGGAGTTCAGTCCGCCGCTCCCGCCGGTGCCCGCACCGGCGCTGTCGCTCGCGCTGACGGCTTTCGATCGCACGATGGTGGAGCTCGCCTGCTGTCCGGACGTCGCGCCGACGCTGACGTGCTGCGGCGATTGCCGGCCGACCTGGGAGGGCTCCGGGTGCGTCGCGCTGTACGAGCGGCGCGCGCTGGCGATCGCCGCGCCGCCGCACGCCGCGCCGCCGGAGCTCGCGGCGCAGATCCTCTACGAGCTGCGGGCCGACGGGAAGGTGATCGATCGACAGTTCGCCGCCGAGCGGCTGGCGGCGCTCGACCGGCAGGCGCCCGCGTGCGCGCAGGTGATCGCGCTGCACCTCGGGACCGGCGAGGCGATCGCGTCGCCGGTGACCTGTCCTTCGCAGCAGCTCGTCGAGGCGCTCGGGGTGCGGCCGGTCGATGTCGCCGCGGCGCTCGCCTGCGCGGACCCGGTCCGCTGCGGCACGCCCGAGGACACGTGGGAGCCCGCGGCGTGCGTCGCGTACGACCCGCTCGCCCTGCCGCCGCCGCCGGCTGTCCCTTCGGACAGCACGCTCGACACGCCGTGCCCGCGCGCGCAGGGGCCGTGGCTGGTCCCCGAGGCAGGTGAGGCGCCGACGACGGGCGAGGGCGAGCCGGCGAGCACGGGCGCGGGCGACCCCGCGACGGCGGGCGGCGACAGCTCGGCGGCGGACGGCTGCGCGTGCGGCCCGGCGCGCGGCCGAGGGCCCGCGCTCGCGCTGCTCGTGCCACTGCTGCTCCGGCGCCGACGCGCGCGGTGAGCCGGGCGGCTCGCGGGCCGCGTGACCGGGCTCGCGCGCGAGCCGGCGCGGTTTCGCCCGCCTTGAAGATCGGCCGGGGGCGGGCGTACCGTGGCGGCTGGCGGCCTCGGCCGCCCCGGCGGAAGCCGGACGACCCTGACGGGTGCTCCATGGGAGGCGACCAGATGAACGAACGGTTGAACCAGCTCGGCCAGGCCGCGCGTCGGCTCAACGAGGGCAGCGATCAGCTGAACACGCTGATCGCGTCGATCGACAAGGCGCTCGGGCGTCTGATGATCGGGATGGACTACGTCCACCCGCGGCCGCTGCAGGAGTCGATGGCGCTCAGCCGCGACGGCAAGCGGGTGATCGAGCTGTCGTTCCTCGGCTACCTGCGGGTCCAGGGCGAGTACCACCTGGTGATCAAGACGGTGAAGATCCTCGAGTCGAAGGTCGCGCTCGCGTCGGAGACCCCGGGCACGGTGATGCCGCTGCTGCAGGCCCCGCGCGTGCTCCGCCACGCGGCGGTCGACCTGTTCCCCGAGCTGATCCAGGTCCTCTCGAGCCAGGTCGGCGACCTCGTGGCGCAGATGGAGCGCCGCTGCGCGACCGCCAAGGCGCTGCTCGAGCAGCTCGATCACCTCGAGGCGACGATCGCCGCCAACCGCGAGGCCCGCGAGTCGCAAGAGTCCGGCTGACGCGCAGCGGCCAGGGGCGCGGGGCCGCGGCCGCGGCGGCGGGACAGGGGGCGGCGCGCCGGCGCGGGCGGGTCCCGGGCGGGCCCGACGTGTGCTATACGCGCCGCCGATGTCCCGCCGGGTCCTCGTCACCGCCGCCCTGCCGTACGCCAACGGCTCGCCCCACCTCGGGCACATGCTCGAGTTCATCCAGACCGACGTCTACGTCCGCGCGCGCAAGCTCGCCGGCGACGACGTGATCTTCATGTGGGCGGTCGACTCGCACGGCACGCCGATCGAGCTGCGGGCCCGCCGCGAGGGCGTGCCGCCGGCCGAGCTGGTCGCGCGCATGCACGGCGAGCACGCGCAGGTGTACCGCGAGTTCGGGATCGGGTCCGACATCTTCTACACCACGCACTCCGAGGAGACGCGCGCGCACGCCGAGGCGATCTACGGGGCGATGCGCGCGGCGGGGCAGATCGACACGAAGTCGACGCGGCAGCTGTACTGCCCGCACGACCGGATGTTCCTGCCCGACCGCTTCGTCAAGGGCACCTGTCCGAAGTGCGGGTCGCCGGATCAGTACGGCGACGTCTGCGAGCGCTGCGGCGCGACCTACAACCCGACCGACCTGGGGGACGCGCGCTGCGCCCTGTGCGGGACGGTGCCGGAGCTGCGCGACTCGGAGCACCTGTTCGTCTCGCTCGCCCGGTTCGAGCCGTTCCTGCGCCAGTGGCTTGCGAGCGCGACGCTGCAGCCGGCGGTCAAGAACTACGTGATGCGGTGGGTCGAGGACGGGCTGCGCGACTGGGACATCTCGCGCGACGCGCCCTACTTCGGGTTCTCGATCCCGGGCTACGAGGGCCAGAAGTTCTTCTACGTGTGGTTCGACGCGCCGATCGGCTACATCGGCGCGACGCAGAAGTGGTGCGACGACAACCAGCGGGACTTCGCCGGCTACTGGAAGACGGGCGACGCCGAGATCGTCCACGTGATCGGCAAGGACATCGTCTACTTCCACTGCCTGTTCTGGCCGGCGATGCTGCACGCGGCCGGCTACACGACGCCGTCGCGGGTGCAGGTCCACGGGTGGCTGACGGTCAACGGCGAGAAGATGTCGAAGGCCCGCGGGACGTTCGTGCTGGCGCGGACGTACCTCGACCACCTGCCGCCCGACTACCTGCGCTACTACTTCGCGGCCAAGCTCGGGTCGGAGCAGGACGACATCGATCTCAGCATGGAGGACTTCGCCAACCGGGTGAACGCGGACCTGGTCAACAAGGCGGCGAACCTGGCGAGCCGCTGTCACAAGTTCATCCAGACGCGGCTCGGCGGGAAGCTCGCGGACGACTGGGAGGCGGGGGCCGCCGAGCTGGTGGCGAAGGCGCGGGCGCGGCTGGCCGAGGTACCGGCGCTGTTCCGCGAGTTCGAGTCGGCGCGCGCGCTGCGGCTGGCGATCGAGATCGCCGAGGAGTTCAACGAGTACGTGACCGTGCAGGCGCCGTGGAAGCTGGCCGGCAGCGACCCGGAGAGGGCGCGGGCGGCCTGCACTGCGGGCGTGTGGGCGTCGAAGGTCGTCGCGGCGATCCTGAAGCCGGTGCTGCCGGCGTGGGCCGAGAAGGTCGAGCGGACGCTGAAGATCGGGCCGCTCGACTTCACGAACGCGGGCGCGCCGTTCCCCGCGGGCCACGTCGTCGGCGAGTACGAGGCGCTCGCCGAGCGGCTCGACCCGAAGAAGCTCGAGGCGATCATCGAGGCGAGCAAGGCGACGATCGGCGGCGAGAAGCCGGCCGAGGCGGCGGCGCCGGCGTACACGGTCGAGCCGCTGGCGGCGGAGTCGACGATCGACGCGTTCAAGGCGGTCGACCTGCGGGTCGGCAAGGTGCTCGCGGCGGCCCGCGTCGAGGGCTCCGACAAGCTGCTGCGCCTGCAGATCGACCTCGGGCCGCTCGGCCAGCGCAACATCTTCAGCGGGATCGCGCCGTCGTACGCGCCCGAGCAATTGGTCGGCAAGCACGTCGTCGTGTTCGCCAACCTCAAGCCGCGCAAGATGCGGTTCGGCGTCAGCGAGGGGATGGTCCTCGCCGCCGGCGCGAGCGACGACAAGATCACGGTGCTCGAGCTCGACCCGCGCAGCCTGCCGGGCGAGAAGATCACGTAGGCGCGTCGGCGTAGCCGCCCCAGCACGCGCTCTCGAGCGGGCCGAGGCCCTCGGCGACGCAGTGGTCGCGGGCCGCGGCCTCGCACGCGCGCGGCTGCCCGAGGTCCCACACCAGCAGGCCGGAGTCGCGGCACTCGGCGAAGCAGACGCTGGTCGCGCGCGCGTGGGCGCAGCCGTCGCGGCCGCGATCGGGGCACGGGCGGCAGAACGGGACCCGGTGGACGTCGGCGAGCCAGGCGCGCGCGTCGGCCGGGCGGACCGGCCGAGCGACCCGCTCCGGCGTCGAGATCGGGGGCATCGGGTGGTCGGGGTCGGTCGGGCCGGGCGTGCAGGCGAACAATGAGAGCGCGGCCGGCAGGTACGGGCGGAGCGTCGGCATGGAAACCTCCGCGCGGGTCTTTGGGCCGGGGTCTGCGCGCCGACAAGCCGCCTCGACGGGCGGCGCGGCGAGCGGCGCGCATGAAACAACGAACAGGTCCGCAGGGACCTGTCCGTTCATTCAGACAGCGGCACTAGTGCCGTGCCCAGGGCCTAACGGCGCCGCCTCGCGCCGGGATCATCGTCGCTGGCGAGGCGGCGAAACGAAGTTGTACTGGACCGTACTACGAGTTTCGCCAACGAAGCCAGCGGCGATGAGACCAAGCGAGGTGGTGTCGTTAGGCCCTGGGCGCGGCACTAGTTCGCGGGCGGGGCGGCGAGCAGCTTGCGCGCGCCCGCGACCGGGTCGCCGTCTTTTTGCACGATCACGCCGCGGGCGTCGACGAAGACGGCGGTCGGGAACCTGCGGATCTCGAGCGCCTGGAGGATCGAGCCGGGGGCGTCGTCGGCGATCACGTTGAGCCACGGGAGCGGCCACTCGTCGCGGCGGAATTCGGCGACCTTGTCGGCGGTGTCGTGCGCGGCGACCGAGATGAACGTCACCGGCGCGGGGCCGGCCGGCGGCTCCCACGTGCGCCAGGCGGCGGCGCTGCGCGGGGGCCGGGCCACGCCGCTGGCGGCCGCGAAGGCGGCGTGCAGCGCCGGCATCTCGTCGATGCAGCCCGCGCACCAGGTGCCCCAGAAGTCGAGCACGTAGGGGCGCCCGCGCAGGGACTCGCGCGAGATCGCGGCGCCGTCGACGGTCACCGCGGCGAACGCCGGGATCTCGGAGCCGGGGCGCAGGTGATCGGGGTCGAAGCCGCGGGCCGCCGTCGCCGCCACGGTGCCGGCGAACCGCGGCGCGCGCAGGGCCGCCACCGTCCGCCGCGCGAGCTGCTCGTCCTCGGTCTCGAGCAGGCGCTTGAACAGCAATTCGCCGACCAGCAGCGCGCTGCCGTGATCGGCGATCACCTGCTCGACGAACGCGTCCCTCGCCGCGGCGTCGCCACCGTCCTGCGCGAGGACGTTGAGCGACGCTTCGAGCGCGCCCGGGTCGAGCGCCCACAACGGCTCGGCCGGGCCGATCGCGGTCATCGCCGCGAGCACGTCGCGCGCCGCGAGGCCGCAGCCGTGGGCGATCGCGAATTGGAGGTGGAGCAGGCGCAGCGGCGCGGCGACCTCGGGGGGCTCGCGGGCCGCCGAGGCGGCCGCGCGCGTGCAGGCGGCCTCGCGCTCGGCCGGCGTCGGCGGCTCGAGGCGGCCGACCTGGTCTTTCGTCCATGTCGCGGCGATCGCCTGCGCGGCCCACAGCGCCGCGGTCGCGCTGCCCGGCGGGGTCCCGAGGGCCGGCTCGCCGGCGGCGTCGGCGGGGAGGCGGAGCTCGAGCGCGAGCGCGGCGTCGCGCGGGGCGATCGCGCGTTCGAGCGCCGGCGCGTCCGCGGCGGTGAGGCGCAGTCGGAGGAATTCGGCCCGCGCTCCCGGCAGCACCAGCTCGGCCGCGCCGGCGGCGTCGGTCTCGGCGGTCGCGAGCGTCGTGTCGGGCTGCAGCCGATCGGCGGCGGACGGCAGCAGCTCGACGCGCACGCCGGCCGCGGGCGTGCCGTCGGCCCGCAGCGCGCGCAGGCGGGTCGGCGGGACGGCGGGCGCCGGGGTCGGTGGTGGCGGGGTCGTCTGCGTCGCCGGCGGTGCGACGATCCGGGTCGGCTCCGCGGCCCGCTCCTCGCGGGTACACCCGAGCGCGCACAGGAGCGACAGGAGGGCGAGGCGGCGTTGCATGTGCGGAGGATAGTCCGCGCGCCGCGTCGTGTCAGCGGAGCGCCGCGGGGTCGGGTTGCCTCGGCCAGTGCCTCGCCGACCCCGACGGCGAGAGGCGGTCGTCACTGCGCGATCGCTGCCGCGAGCGCCAGGCTGGCCGACGGGAAGATCGCGTGGGTGGGCAGCGGGAGGTCGAGGTCGACGAATTGGCGGGCGAGCCCCGGCGTCGCGCCGGACAGCAGGCAGCGGGCGCCCATCAGGCCCGCGGCGCGCAGGATCCCGACGAGCGCGGCGATCGACCGGTCGTCCGCGGCCTCCATGCCGGTCAGGTCGAACACGACGGCGCGGGTGGAGCGGCGCGCGAGCGTCTGGAGGAGGCGCTCGGCGATCTGGGCCGCGCGCTCGCCGTCGAGGCGCCCGACCAGCGGCAGCAGCAGCACGCCGGGCGCGGCCTCGAGGATCGGGGCCGACAGGCGCAGCAGCTGTTCCTTCTGGGTCTTCACGAGCGCGTGCTGCTCGTCGAGCGCGCGCAGATCCTCGAGGTTCCAGTACACCACGCCCGCGAGCGAGGCGACGAACGAGACGAGCGCGATCTCGACGGCGGAGAAGGCGGACGGGCGCGCGCTGCCGAGGGAGATCACGCCGACGCTCTCGCCGCGGCCGACGACCGGCACGGTGAGGCGCGAGCGGACCGGGAGCCGCCGCGGGTTGACCTGGGCCGAGGGGTCGAGGTCGACCTGCACCTCGGGCAGGTGCAGCACGGCGCGGGTGCGAAACACCTCGCCGACGTGCCGCTCCATGGCGGTGCGCTCGGCGGCCCGCCGCTCCTCCTCGGTGAAGCCGCGCGTGAAGGCGTGGCGCAGCCGGCCGCTGCGGCGGTCGAGGAAGAACAGGCCGACGTACTCGCAGTCGACGATCCGGCCCGTGATGTCCTCCATCGCCGCGACGAGCATCGATTCGTCGCGGACCGCCGCGAGCGCGGACGCCGTGCGATCGAGCAGCGGCACGAGGTCGAGCGGGTCCGTCGGGGCCATGCGACCGCGCGAGCGTACCAGCTTCGGCGGCCCGCCGGCGGGGGTGGAGGACCTCGCCGAGGGGCGCAGGCGCCCGTGGTCCGGGGATCGCGAGGCGCTAGAATCCGGAAGATGGCTTCGCGTTCGCTCCTCGTTCATCTGCTCCATCTCGCCGCGACCCCGGTCGCGTTGTGGTCCGTCGGCTGCGCCGTGCAGACGTGCGTCGCGGCGGGGACGCGCGTGGTGACCCCGCGCGGCCCGGTCGCCGTCGAGGCGCTGCGCCCCGGCGACGTCGTGTTCGCGGTCGACGTGTCGACCGGCGCGCGGATCGAGGCGACGATCGCGGCCGTCCGGAGCGGCCGGCGCGAGTGCCTGGTGCTCGCGTGCGAGGGGCAGGCGCTGCGCGTGACCCCCGATCACCCGATCTATTCGCCGGAGCTCGGCGGCTTCGTCGAGGCCGGCCGGCTCGCGCTCGGCCAGGTGACGACGGTGCTCCGCGTCGACGCGGCCGACGAGCGCGCCCGCGTCGCCGCGGTCGGGGCGTGCGAGGCGTACGCCGGCGTGTTCGATGTCTACGATCTGACGCTCGCCGGCGATCACCCGACGTTTATCGCCGAGGGCTTCGTCGTCCACAACAAGTCGACCTACGAGTACACGAACATCTCGGATGTCAGCGTCAGCGACCCGTACTTGACGACGACCGGCGTCACCGACTCGGGCACCGGGTCCGAAAGCGGCGAGACGGCGGGCAGCGAGGGCAGCACGGGCAGCAGCGGCGGTGGCGAGAGCACGGGCGGCAGCAGCACGGGCAGCAGCAGCACGGGCGGCAGCAGCACGGGCGGCAGCAGCACGGGCGACGGCACGAGCAGCGGCGGGGCGGACACCGGCGGCGTGACGTTCCCGTGCGGCGACAAGAGCTGCGCGCTCGGGGGCGAATACTGTCAGATGACGTACCCCGGGGTCCCCGACGCGGAGATCAGCTACACGTGCGTCGCGCTGTCGGACGCGTGCCTGGCCGATCCGAGCTGCGCCTGCCTCGAGGCCGAGGGGCTGCGGTGGCCGTGCTCGCCGACGCCGGAGGGCGGCCTCGTGGTGATGGTGTTCACGCCGTGAGCCGGGGAGCTCGATCCTCGCCGGGATGGCCGAACGGGACTGTTCGCGTCGACGCGCCCCGCGGCGCGCGGCCGAGGGCGCGCCCGGCCGCGCGCCGGAGCTGATCACTCGACGCCCATCACCAGGCCCTCGATGTCGTGCTTCTGGGTCACCGGGACCAGCCGGTCGACGACGCGGCAGACGAGGTGCTCGCGCGCGGCGGCCGGCAGCGAATCGTGGTAGTCGCGGGTGACCATCATGTCGTGCAGGGCGGCGTGGCCGGCCCCCGGCGCGTCGACGCCGAGCACGAGCACGGGGCGGGCGATCGGGGAGGCGTGCGGGGTGCCGCGGTGGATCGTCAGCGCCGAGCGGCACGAGACGTCGCCCATCTTCGGGTACTTGCGGACGGCGTGTGCGGCGTAGCGCGGCCACTCCGTCGGGTCGGGGAACATCTCGTGGGGCCAGCGCCGGCCGTCCTCCCATTGGGTGCCGGGGGCGATCTCGAACGGGCCCATGTCGGGGGTGACGTCGACGCCGGTCAGGTTGAAGGCGAGCGAGGTGATCCGGCGCTCCGCGTGGGTCTCGCGCGGCGACGGGAAGTCGCGGTGCCACGGCTGGGCCTTCGCGCCCTGGAACGGGACGTCGAACCCGAGCTCGACGATCTCGTAGGCGGGCCCGAGGACGGCCTCGCACATGCCGACGATCCACGGGTGGGTCACGAGCTCGACGAATCCGCCGAGCTCCTGCGGGTGGATCTCGACGTACCAGCGCCGCGGGCCGCGGCCGACGGCGCCGCCGGGGCGCTGGATCGCCGCCCAGAAGGCGGTCATCACGTCCTCGCGCATGCGCTCGGCCCATTCGCGGGAGAAGGCCCCCGGCAGGGCGACGATCCCGTGTTCGTGGAGCGTGCGCACGTCGGAGTCCAGCGCGAGGCCGGGCGCGCGGGCGAGGTCGTTCGCGGCGGCGGTCATGACGGTGCAGCCTAACAGACGCAGGGCGCGCGACCAGACGGCGGCCCGGCCGCCGCGAATGCCATGAACCGGCGCGGCGGACCCTGCGCCGGGATGGAATCCATGGATGGTCTTCGGGCCATGCGACAGATCCCCGGATCCTGCGAGGGGCGCGCCGCGGGCGATCGGTGCCTCTGCAAGGATTGCGCGGCTCCGGGGCGTGAGGCCCCTGCGAGCCGCGCCGAGCACCGGCGGAATCGGCGGTGGACCCGCCCGTCCGGGCCGACGGGCGACGGACGGGCGAGCGAACGGCGTTGGCGTCGGCCGGGCGACCGTCCGCCCGACAACGACGCGAACGGGCCCACGCTCTCTGGCTGTGATGGATGCATTGGCTACGGTCCAGGGTGCGCCGACCGTGCGCCGCTCGCGAGATCGCGGCGACGAGGCGCTCGCGCTCGAGTTCTGCGTCTGGATGATCGGCTCGCGCGGCGACGGCGAGGCCGTGCTCGCGGTCGTGGCCGCGGCGGCCGCGGCGGACGGGACGGGGTCGTTGCTCGACGACGTGGTGCGGGCGCTGCTCGGCGCGCCGATCCGCGTGTCCGGCGAGCACGGGGTGGTCGTGCCATTGCCGCCGGACGAACGGTCGCGCACCGTCGGGTTGACGCACCCGCTGGTCCGCGGCGATCCGCGGCGGCTGCGGGTGTTGCAGGAGGAGATGGCGCGGGTCTGCCTGCGGGCGACCCTGCTCGCGCTGCCGGCGGCGACGCGCGCGGCGTTCATCCTGACCGAGATCCTCAGCCTGCCGTTCGAGCGGGTCGCCCGCGTGCTCGGCGGGCCGGAGGCGCTGCGGAAGCACCACGCGCGGGCGCTGCGACTGCTCGATCGCTACCTCGGGGCCCGCTGTGAACATTTGGGGGCGAACAACTCCTGCCGCTGCGCGACGCGGCTCGGAGGCGCGCTCGCGCGCGGCGAGGTGCGGTGGCCGACGTCGGGGGCGGGCGCGGCGAGGCGGGCGGCCCCGGAGCGGCCGTGCTCGAGCGTCGCGGTGCTCTACGGGCGATTGCGGTCGGTCGAGCCGTGAGGCCGAGCGCCGGTGGGTCGGGGGCCCGGGGCCGTGGGCTCGGCGCAGGCGATCCGCGCGAGCAGCGTGCGCAGGATCGCGTCGGTGTGCGTCCATGGCAGGGCGCCGCCGGCGTCCGCGATCACGTGGCGGCGCGCGCCGGGGATCCGCGTGACCAGCGTGGCGCCGTGGTCGGGTGAATGCGCGGCGCTGGTGTCCCCGGCGCCGTACCACAGGTCGACCGGGACCGCGATCGCGGCGAGGTCGAACGACCAGCGGCCCATCGCCAGCACGGCGTCGCGGGCGTATCCGTCGGGGCCCTGCGCGAGGCCCTCGGCCAGGGCGCGACGGAACGCGCGCGCGAATTCGGGCTCGCTGTAAAGGCTGCGATCGGCGGCGCCGCTGGTGGCGAGGATGAAGTCCCACATCCGCGCGGCGTCGCCGAAGCCGCGGAAGAAGGCCTCGGCGGCGAGCGGGTCGGCGGCGATGTCGGCGACGAGCAGCCGCAGCTCGGGCGGGAGCTGCGTCGACACGGACGGGTGGGCGAGCTCGTCGGTGCCGGAGACGACGGCGACGGCGGAGGCGAGGCCCGCGGCCGCGCATGCGAGCGCGAACGGGGCCCCCTGCGAGAAGCCGACGAGCGCCGGCACGGGGAGGCCGCGGAGGGCGAGGAGGTCTCGCACGTCGCGCGTCCAGTCGGCGAAGCCGCGCCCGGGGAGCGGATCGGAGGCGCCGAGGCCGGGGCGATCGAGGGCGACCAGGCGGATCGCCAGGCGATCGACGAGGTCGCCGTCGAGGCCGAGCCAGCGGCTCGTCGCGGCGCCGGGACAGTACAATACGGGGGGGCCGGCCTCCGGGCCCCACTCGGCCCAGCCGAGGCGCCGGCCGGAGGGGAGCTTCACCTCGCCGAGTCGCACCGGGTCGGTCACGCGAATGGGCATGGTGCGTGGAGTCTAGAGCGGCGCCGGCGCCGGCGGGGGCGCGGGCTCGGCGGCGGCGGCGGCGGCGAGCTCGGCGGCGGCGGCTTCTTGTTCGGCGGCGAGCTCGGCGGCGCGGACGGCCGTGAAGTAGCGCGCGAGCACGCCGCCGGGGAGCAGCAGCGGCGCGAGATCTTCGTAGGCGATCGTCAGCCGCGGGCACTCGTCGTCCCCGCTGCCCCAGACGACGAGGCCGGCCTTGCCGAGCATCCAAGAGGTGCCCTCGCCGTCGCGGGTGACCTTGCAATCGCCGGTCTTCCACAGGTGCGGCTCGTTGCTGTCGAGCTCGTCCTCGGACGCGGCGAGCTCGCGGAGCCGGGCGGCGAGGTCGGCGTCGGGGCGCAGCAGGTCGCGCAGGGCGATCGGCTGCAAGACGTCGCCGACGATCGCAAACGTGGATCCGTGGCCGCTCGGGTGGGCCGCGACGCCGCCGGTGCCCTCCTCGGCGTCCTCGATCGCCAGGGTGCCGTCGAGGATCTCGCAGCCGAAGCTGAACAGCTGGCCGGTGGCGATCCCGGCCTCGCAGGTGACCCAGATCTCGCCGGTGCGGCCCTTCGCGTGCTCGGCCCACCGGTCGCGCTGCTCGGCCTGGCGGACGAGGTCGTTGAGCGCCTTGATCGCGGGGGAGCGGCCGCGCACGACGAAGCTCGAGAGCGAGAGCTGCACGCGCCGGAACTCGCGGTCGCGCGAGACCTCCTCGACGGTGAGGGCGCCGAGGGTCGGTTGAAACAGGGAGGACAGCGGCGACGCCTCCTCGGGTGGATCGAGCGGGAACGCGGGTGCGGCGAGGTCGTGCGGGAGAGGCGAGGCGACCGGGGCGGGTGACGTAGCGGTGGGCGCGGGCGGGGTGACGGGCGGGGTTGCGGGCGGGGTGACGGGCGGGGTTGCGGGCGGGGTTGCGGGCGCGGGCGAGGGGACGGGCGCGGGCGGTGCGGCGGGCGGGGTCGGGCAGGTGGGCGGCGTCGCGGCGGCGGGCGGCGGACAGGCGGCGCTGCAATCGACGGTCGGGGCCGGCCGGTTGCAGGCGGGAATCGACAGACTCAACGCGAGGCCCGCGAGGGGCCGGGCGCGCCAGGAGGACAGGAGAGACCGGCCCATGCTCCGCAGCGTGCCACGGCGCGCGTCGGCGGCACAAGGGGCGCGCCTGCACGAGTTCGCGCGGGCGGGTCGATGCATCGACCGGGCGCCGGCGTCACGGCCGGGCGCGTCCGCGGGCCTCGCATGGGCCTGGCTTTTCGGACATGCGGCGCAGGCGTCACGGCCGGGCGCGCCCGCGGGCCTCGCGTGGGCCTGGCTTTTCGGACATCCGTCGCCGGCGCAGGCCGAGCAGCGCGAGGGTCAGCCAGCCGCCGCCCGCGGCGCCCGGCGAGCGGCAGCCGCAGCCGGCCTCGCC
>ERZ1066136.755-NODE-755-length-20856-cov-6.931398_pt1 | contig 20856 bp, 20 predicted proteins | sample MGYA00382783_ERZ1066136 | MGnify/ENA primary metagenome ERZ1066136 (study PRJEB33369, sample SAMEA5778366) | biofilm metagenome | biome: Industrial cooling water; feature: Water cooling tower basin; material: Biofilm | place: United Arab Emirates | collected... | reverse complement strand
AATGGCAAATCCTGATGGGCAAAGGCGCCAACGGCCGTCGTGCGCAGCTGCGCGATGAATTCGGCCACGGTCATTGCCGGTCGCGCCGTGGCCCTGATCGCCACGGAATTCACAAAGAACCCGATGATCCCTTCCATCTCTGACCGCCGCCGTCCGGCCATGGGCGTTCCGACGATCACGTCCTCCCGGCCGGCCCATCTGGACAGCAGCAGATGGAAGCCCGCCATCACCACCATGAAAAGAGTGGCCCGCTGCCCGCGCGCCAGGGCCTTGAGTTCGGCGGTGAGGGCTTCGTCGACGGTGAACACATGGCGCCCGCCGGGGCGGCCCGAGACCTGGCGCCGCGGCCAGTCGCTTGGCAGTGGGGGCGACATCTCCGCGTCCGCAAGGGCCTTGCGCCAATAGGCGAGCTGCCGCTCGAGCGCCGCGCCGGTGAGAAGTTCGCGCTGCCAGGCAGCATAATCGGCATATTGCCACGCCAGCGTGCGCGCCCGAGTCGGCTGCCCCGTGGCCAGGGCTTCATAGGCGGCACTGAATTCTTCGATCAGCACACCCATCGACCAGGCATCCGAAACGATATGGTGCACGGCCAGCAGGACGACATGCCTTTGCCCTGACAGCCGGAGCACCCAGCCGCGCAGCAGTGGGCCAGTCGCGAGATCGAAACTGGTGGCGGCCAGCGCGCGCAGATGATCCTCGATCTCTGCCTGCTGATCGCGAATCCCAAGTGATGTCAGATCGATGCGCGTGAACGCGAACGGCCGTGGCGGCTCGATCCGCTGGACCACCTGATCACCGTTCGCCACAAAGCGCGTGCGCAAGCTTTCGTGCCGCGCAACAATTTCGGTGAAGCTGCGATCGAGCAGATCGAGGCCAAGTTCACCGGTGATCTCGATCGCGCCGGGGATCGTGTAGGCCGCCCCATCGGACAGCGTCTTGTCGAGAAACCACAGGCGCTCCTGCCCGAAACTGCAGGGATGATCCTGACCGGTTCCAGCCAGGCCGGGGATGGCAAATTCGGTCACGCGGGCTGCCAGCCAAGCAATGGTGCCATTTCCTGGAACCCGCGACTGCAATCGGGCCGGTAAAGATGAGCACGAGACATCATACCCAGGCCATCATCCCCCGACCACACTTCACGGCATGCGGATTTCGGCCCAATAAAGAGCCCCGAACGCCGGATTGGCAGCATGAACCCCCCATCGTTCGCTACATCAGAAAATAGCCTGTAGCGAAGACTCAGTTCAAACCTTGACCATATGAAGTGGATGATACCGCAGTTTGACTCTTGGTCAAGCAAGTCTAATCGAATTATTGTTAACGTTTTTCTTGCCGAAACTGGCGCTGATGGCTGCTGTCAAGTTCGGACGTGAGATGAGCCTGATGAATAGGCATGGCCGATGGCAAGGAATCCTGCAGCCCATGCGGCGAGTGCCGCAAGTTCCGCCCATTCCGGCGGCCGGCCAGCCAGCGCATCTGCGCACAATTCGCTGGCAAGGCTGGGCGGCAGCAGCGCAATCACGGGCCGGATAACGGCGGGCACTTGATCCAGCGAAAAATAGATCGGACAGACGATGGTTGTCACCATGAGCAGAAAATTGAGCGCCAGGGTGAACACGCCGATCGATCTGATCATTTCGGCAAGCAGCAATGCGCCGCCATGCAAAGCCAGTATGAACAGAAGGAACGACAGCCAGTACATCGGCGCAAGCGGGAATGCAGCGCCGAGCAGATAGGCCGTGATTGCCAGCGCAGCGAGCGGAAATGCGAGAAAATAGACCGCCGCCAGTGCATTGGCAGCGAGCTTGTGCCATCGCGCCACGCCAGCTGCCGAGAGCAGTTCATCCACGCCCATCAGCCGTTCGTTGATCATCACGGTCGCGGGCATGCGCAGGATGGAAAGGGTGGCGCTGGCCAGCAACGCGCCGGTGGCGAGGCGTGATGGCGTCGCCATGGGATCGGCGCCGGAAACGAGCAGCGCGTAAGCCACCGGAATGGCGAGATCGACCGCGGCCTGGAAGGCCAGATAACCGCGATTGAGGCGCAGCCGCAGGGCTGCGACGGCCCATATGACAGAGCCGGTCACGATTCGCCCCGCTGTTGCCGGTGGCGGACCAGCCCCAGCAGCAGCAACCCCATGAGTGCGAGTGCCACAATGCTGGCAGGATCAAGTTGTGCGCCGTTGGCCAGGGCGGAGGCCAGCGCGGCGATGTGCGTGTAGGGCGAGGCCCAGCCAATCGGTGCCAGCCACGCAGGCAATGCATTGGCCTGGTAGAAGACGGGACTGACCAGCACCAGCACCAGCCCGAGCAGATTGATCACCGTATCGCCCATGCTGAAACTGCGCACTGAAAGACCGGTGAGCACGCCCAGGCTGGCCAGCACCAGCCCCGCCAGGGTGCCCACGAGCAGAAGTTCCGGCAGCCGCGCGGCATTTCCGGGTGCCAATCCTGTCCAGACCATCACAGCGCCGCCGGTGACGGACACCAGCAGCGCCATCATGGTCCCATAGGCCAGATAAGCAGCAGTATATAGCCTGTCATCGACGCCCAGGGCAGAGAATAGGCGCAGGCCGCCCAGCAACCTGTCGCTGGTCACGGCGAAATGTACCTGTGTGAGCGAAGTCATGCCCAGTGCCAGGACAATTCCACCCAGGACCCATGATTGCCGCGTCTCGAAACTGTTTGGCGCGATCATGAAAGCGGCATAACAGATGAACGCAGGCAGCAGCAGGCTGTGCCCGACAATGCCGATCAGGTTGCTGCCTTCGCGCCGCAGGATCAGGCGCAACATCGCCAGCAACCGCGCGACCGGGTTGAGACTGCCGGGCGCGGACGCGGCCGCCATCATGGTCACAGCGGGGTGACGGCCATCGCCGCCCCTCCGGCCAGATGGACGTAGACGTCTTCCAGATTGGCCGCGCTGATCGAAAAATCACCGGCGCCGCGCGTGGCCGCCAGCGTGCGTGCTTCATCGAGCGAGCCCAGCAGGTGGACGACGTCGCCGCCATCGTCAGCCGCGCCCCGTTCGGTCAGCTTCACGCGGAAATCCAGCATGGCCAGGAATTCGGCCTGCGTGCCCTGGTGCGTGATCGTCCCCTTGTCGATGAAGGCGAGGCGCGTGGCCAGTCGTTCCGCTTCCTCAAGATGATGGGTTGTCAGCAGGATCGCCTTGCCGCGCCGCCGCTGCGCTTCCACGGCGCGCCAGATGTCACGGCGCGCCAGCGGATCGAGGCCGACGGTCGGCTCATCAAGGATCAGCACGTCGGGATCGCCGAGCAGCGCCAGCGCCACCAGCACCGAGCGTTGCTGACCGCCGCTCAGCGCGCGCGCCGGCCGGTCCAGCAGCGGATCGATGGCGCAGGCTGCCACCACTTCGGCGATGGCGCCTGCGCGCGCCGCAGACGCGATGCCCTTGATCGCCGCGAAACATTCCAGATGCCCGCGCACGCTGAGATTTTCGAACAGCGAGACCGTCTGCGGAATGATCCCCAATCGCCGCTTGATCCGCGACGGATTCTTCGCCGGATCAACGCCCAGCACCTCCACAGTGCCGCTGGCCGGGCGCAGGTCGCCGGTGATCTGCCGGATCAGGGTTGTCTTGCCGGCGCCATTCGGGCCCAGCAGGCAGAAAATCTCCCCCCGCCCGATCGTCAGGCTCACACCATTCGTGACAGGCGGCCGGCCCCTGTAGGCAAACTGCAGGCCGACGCAGCTGACAGGATGCCCGGCCGTGCTCATGGCGCGGGCCATCCCGGCTGGCTTGGCAATCCGGCAGCGGCGCTATACTCTTTCGCAATTGTACGGCATCTTCCGGATTGGGGCTGCAGACAAATAGCATGGGCAGGAGCGAGCGGCATGGCGAACGCACTGGAAGTCACCACCACCGTTGAAGACAGCATCATGGCAATGCTGGCTGAACGGCTCGACTTGGCAGACCCGCCCGGCCTGGACGATGACCTGTTCGCGCTCGGCGCGGATTCTGTGATGGCGGCCCAGGTCTTCAACACGATTCAGGCCCGATACGGCGTTGAGCTGGATATTGAGCGCGCGTTTTCCACGCCGACCGTGCGCGCACTGGCCCGGCTGGTGGAGGAAGACATGGCACGCGCGATTGCCGGCTTGAGTGACGAGGAGGCGCAGCGGATGCTGGCAGAAACCAGCGCGCCGGCAGCGCCTGCGCCGTCCTGACCGGGCGCTGGCCAGTCAAGCGACCAACTCGAGATCGCGACCGCCGAAAAGCTGTTCGCACGGCGTGCCCGACTGATTGCACCAGTCCACAAAGGCCTTGGCCTGGCTGAGCTGGATGCTGTCCGGACCATATTGCAGGCCCATCAGATAGCGAAGCCAGGGCTCTTGCCCCATCGCGTAAACGAAGACTTGCCTGCCGCCGAGGCGGGCCAGCGCTTCCTTGGCGCGCGCGGCATCGGAGCCTGACAGGCGCCGGGATTCATCGTCGCGCCGGCTGATCGGCCGGCTGAGCAGCGGGCCGTACAGCCAGGTCAGCGGCGCGCCATGGCATTCCATGCCCAGAAACAGGATATCGGCTCGGCCGAACACGGCCGCCACGCGGTCATACAGCACTGGGTCCACCCCGTCGGAATCGACGAGGAAAACCAGCCTGCGCCCCAGGATCTCGATCAGGATGGCCTGCTTGCTGTAGATGTCGAGATCGGCGTGCTCCCCGGTAAAGGGCAGGCTGGCGAAGAAGCCGCCGGGAAAATCCAGCCGATCGAGCGGATTGACCGTGACAATGTCGCGGAAGCCCAGGCTGCGCAGCAGCAGGGCGATGGACGGATCGGCCGGGCAGCCCGGATTGTTGGCCGGCACGATGACCCGCCCGATGCGGTGACGCAGCTGCATCAGCAGTTCGGGGCAGAGATGGTCCTGGTGGTTGTGGGAAATGATGACGATGTCGATCCGGTCCGGAAGATCCAGGAAATTCAGATGCCTGTCGCCATAGCCATCGTCCCACGACAGCACCGGGTCCAGCAGGATGTTCACCTCGCGCGTCTGGATGAGGATGCAGGCGTGGCCAAAATAGCGCACGCGCAGCCCGTCCTCGCTGAAATCGGTGTCACGACGCGGGGGCGGCTCTTCGGTGAAGAACGGCCTGAGGGCAGCCATGGTTTGCGCATCGGCATTCAGCGCAGCTGCCACGTCCGCGAGCGCACCCGGCACTGTCCGCATCTGCGCCAGCGTGGTCACGGCAGCATGATCAAAGGGCATGTCCAGCCGAACCGCCTCGGGGCGCGCCAATCGCGGCGTGCTGAGGAAGAAGGCGCGCGATGTTTCCGGTGCCAGGCTGATGTCAATCTGCTGGCCGGCCGCGCCTGTCAGCCCGGAGGCGTACAAAAGCTCTTCAAACAGGCGCACGTGCGGCCGGTGCCCGCCATCGTAAACCAGCTCGACACAGCCGCGCAGGGGATCGGCCAGGCGCCCATAGGCATCGTTCAGCGAGGCCCCGGTCGCCTTGCTGTGCAGATCGCCCTGCAATTGCCGCAGCGCCTGCGCGAATTGCAGCAGCGGCGCCGCGCGCGTGTTGGTGTCCGCCAGCAGGCTGGCAACCTGTGCGCGGCCGGATTCCTCGATTTCAAGATAGGGCCCGCCGTATAGCGCCGGGTCTTTCATCGCCGCGACATGGATGGCCGGATTGCGCAAGAAAGATTCGCAGAGCGGCTGATGCCGAAACGCCATGTTCAGCGCCAGCGATGCAGGCGAAATGAGATGAGGCCAAGCATACCAGCCGAACACCAGGGGTTCCAGCTTTACGCCAGGTTTCAGATAAAGCGCGTTTTCCCCTGCGCGTTCCAATGAATTGATCCCCCAATTACCCAAAAAGCTATCCCAGCTTGCAACGCGCGTCCAGCGCTCGTGGCAAATTTATTGCCATCAACATGAAATGTCTGTTTCTATGGGGATTGCTGCCGGTCACATGAAGTCGTTTTGACTGGCAGCTTCGTCCATCATGTCATCTTGCGCTGTATTCGCAAGGAGAATCGTCTAGATTCGGCCTGCTGTCGGCAAATCAGCGTCGGCGTGCCGCGCGGCAAGATAATACATGACCGGCGTAACCACGCGGCTGAGCAGGGTGGACGATACCAATCCGCCAATGATCACCCACGACAGTGGCGAATAGAGCGGGGAGCCTGACAGAGCGAGGGGCAGGAGCCCGCCGATGGCGGTCACCGATGTCAGCAGCACCGGCAGGAAGCGGATTTCACCGGCGCGCTCGATGGCCTCCATCAGCGGCATGCCGTCCTTGCGCAACTGGGTGGTGAAATCCACCAGCAGGATCGAATTCTTGATCTCGATCCCGATCAGGGCGACAAAGCCGATGGTGGCCAGGAATGACAGTGAGTTGCCGGTCAGCAGCAGCGCCACCAGGCCGCCATACAGGCCCAGCGGGATGACGCCGGCCACCACGGCGACCTCGCGGAAGCGGCCGAACTCGGCAACCAGCACGGCAAAGATGCCGAACACCGCCAGCAGGATCGCGCCGCCGATCCCCGCCGTGTTGCGCGCGCTCGATTCGGCGGCCCCCGCCTCGCTCCAGCGGTAGCCGTCGGGGAACTTCATCTTTTCCAGTTTCCCCACGACCTGCTGGTTGAGACGCGAGGGCAGGGCGCCGCGTTCGTTGTAGGCCTTCACCGTCACGATGCGTTCAAGCTTGTAGCGGGTGATCTGTGCAGGCGCGGATTTCAGACGCGGCCTTGCCACCTTGCCCAGCGGGATCGCCACATCGTTTGCCGACGGCACGTAGATCTGCCCGAGCGCCGATACCGGCTGGTTGGCGGCCATCGGCAGCCGCACGGTCACGGGATAGCTGTCCCCTTCCGCATCGCGAAAGCTGCTGGCACGCTCGCCCGACAAGGCCATGCGGATCGAACGGCGCACATCGGCGGCGTTGACGCCAAGCAGGGCGGCAGCGGCCGGATCGAAGCCGACATCCAGATCGACCCGGTCGACGGCCAGGGGATTGTCGACATCGCGCAGGCCCGGGGTTGCCGTCATGATCGCCTGCACCTCGCCCGCCAGCCGCTTCAGCACGCCGATCTCCGGCCCGCTGAGCCGAATGGCCACCGGCGCCTCGATCGGCGGCCCGTTGTCGAACTGGACAACCGTGACGCGGGCGTCGGCGTAGGTGTCGAGCTGCCTGCGCAGCCGGTCGAGCATGGCCGGTGTCTCGCTGGCCTGCCAGTCTTCCAGCGTCACAAACACTTCGCCGTAGCGGGTATCATCTTCGCGCGCGATGACATTGTAGAAAATCTGCGGGTTGCCCCGGCCCACATTGTCCATGCGGGCCACGACGCCCGGCATCTTCGCGATGATGGCGGACACATCGCGCACGGCACGGTCGGTCGCGGCGATGCCGCTGCCTTCGGGGGCTTCGACCCGCACCAGGAAATAGGGCGAATCCGAGGTCGGGAAGAGGCTGAACCCGATCAGCGGGATCGTGGCCAGCGCCCCGGTGCAGATGAGCATCGAACCCCACACGGTCAGCCGCGGCCGGGCCAGGGCGCGGTGCAGGATCGGCCGATAGATGCGATGGATGGCGCCGTTGATGGCGCGCAGCGCACGGTTGCCCTCGGGGTTGGCTTCCGGGCGCAGCAGCCGGCTGGCGATGAAGGGGATGATGGTCAGCGAAACCAGCAGCGATGAAGCCACGGTCACCAGCACCGCCATCGGCAGCCCGCGCACGAAATCGCCCGCACCTTCCGGCAGGAAAGCCAGCGGCAGGAAGGCGAACAGCAGGACCCCGGTGGAGCCCAGCACCGCAAGCGCGATCTGGCTGGTGCCGGACACCGCCGCCGCAACCGCGTCTTCACCTTCACGCAGATGCCGTTCGATGTTTTCGGTGACGACGATCGAATCGTCCACCAGCAGCCCAAGGGAGATGATGAACCCCGAAATGCTGATCTGATTGAGCGAATAGCCAAGCTGGGCCAGGATGAAGACGCCCATCGCCAGCGACAGCGGGATCGAGGCCATCACCACCACGGACGCGCGCCAGCCAAGCGGGATCAGCGTGACCAGCACGAGCGCCAGTGCGATGGCGAAATCGGTGGTCAGCTGGCTCATGCGCCGGTCAACATCGCGGCTCTGGTCAAAGGCGGTGACCAGCTGCATGTCGGCCGGCAGGGTGGCGCGGATGCGGCCCAGCGCGGCCTCGATCGCCGCCCTCACCTGCGGGGCGTTGGCCCCGTCCTTCTGCTTGACGGCAATGAACACCGCGCGCTTTCCATCATGGCGCGCCAGGACGAGCTGTTCGGATTCGGCCCAATCCACCGCTGCGATATCGCCGATCGTCACCGCCCGGCCCGGCTCCCCGCGCAGCACCGTGCCCCGGATTTCGTCCAGGCTGCGATAGGCGCCGCCGGCATCGACATTGAGCCGCCGCTTGCCGGCGTTGACCGCGCCGGTGGCGATGGTGGCGCCGCCAGCCTCCACGGCGCGCGCGACGTTGATCGGCGGGATGCCGGCTTCGCTCAGCCGCGCCGTATCGATGGCAACGCGCACCTCGGGCTCGGCGAGGCCCTGGATGGTGACCGCGCGCACGCCCTGCACCACATTCAGCCGTTCGCGGATATCCTGGGCATATTTGTCCATCCGCCGCCATGATGCCGTCTCGCTGACGAGGGAGAATTGCGCGATGGCCGCTTCCGTCGTCCGGGCGCGGCGATAGGCCAGGCGGGCAATCCCGGTCGGCAATTGCCCGCGTATGGCATTCACCTCGCGCACCACCCGATCAAGCGCCTGGTCTGCATCGGTGCCGTGATCGAAATCCACCCCGACGACCGCAACGCCGTTGCTGCTGGTCGAGCTGATGGAATAGACATTGTCGAGGCCCTGGATGGCCTGTTCGATCGGCTTGGCAACCGTTTCCTCCACCTCCGCGGCGTCGGCGCCCGGCAGCACTGCGGTCACGATCACAACCGGAAAGGGAAAATGCGGATCGGCGGAACGGGGAATGGTGAGGAAGGCCTGAAGCCCCAGCGTGGCGATCAGCAGAAAGGTGACAAGGGTGATCTGCCAGCGGTGAACGGCAAAGGCGATGAGCGTCATCGGGCCGGCGCCGCCGTGCGCACGGCAAGGCCGTCGCGCAGCCGCTCGAACCCGGAAAGCGCCACCTGCTCGCCGGCCGCCAGGCCGCCGATGATCTCCACGCCGTCGTCGGTCGTATCGCCGATCCTCACGGTCCGCAGGCGGGCCTTGCCAGACGCGACCACATAGACAAGCGCCTCGCCGGCGCGCGGGGAAAGCAGCGCATCCGCCGGCAGCACGATGCGGCTTGCCGCGCCCGGCGCGGATGTCGCGATATGCGCGGTGCCGATCATGCCGGACCGGATCCGCAGATCGGCCGGCAGCGCAATCTTGGCATCGAAGGTGCCCGTGGACCGCGCCGCGCGGCCGCCGATCTCCACCACCCGTCCGGCCAACGGCGCGTTGCCCAGCGCATCAAGTGTCACCCGTGCCGCGCTCCCCGGCGCGATCCGCGCCGCCGCCCGGTCATTCAGCGGCACCCGCAGCACGAAGCCGCGATCGGCCTCGCCAAGCACCAGGACGGGGCTGGCTGCGGCAACCACCTGATCGGGTTCGGCCGTGCGGGCCAGGATGACGCCGCTGCCGGGGGCAATGATCCGCGCCGTCTGGAGGGAGAAGCGCCGGCTGCGCACGGCGGCGTCGGCCGCGCGCGATGATGCCTGCGCGGCCTCGGCCCGGCCGGCGGTGGCCCAGCCCTGCTTGTAGAGCGTTTCGATCCGGCCGGCCTCCAGCCGCGCCCGCTGCGCCTCGGCCTCGGCGGCGGCCAGATCGGCGGCGACCGGTGTCGTCTTGAGCACGGCCAGCAACTGGCCTTTTTGAACACGATCGCCCTCGTTGACCAGGATGCGATCGATCTGTCCGGCAGTGGTGAAGGCCAGCGGCGTTTCACTGCGCCAGACGGCAGTGCCCGGCGCCACGATTTCGCTCGTGCCCGTGCGCGCGGCAACAATCGCTGTAGCTATTGTTGGCATCGATGAAGCGGGCGCATTCTGATCGGGCGCGGTGCCGCAGCCTTCCAATACTGCTACCGCAAGCATTACGAATTTACGCATGCCCATCCCCACTTCGCCAATCCTAACCATGCGACAGGATGGCGCAAGCGCTATTTCAGAGCAGTATCGAAATCATGCAGGCATTCAGGTGGTGATTGGCACAATTTGGGAAAGAGGATTGTTGGGTGCGGGCCGTCAGGCCATCGGGTTTGCAGAAAGATCAGGGTGATTACGGCGCCATGACAGGGCCGCTATTCGCCCCCGGCGTGGAAACCGCCTTCCGCATTGCCCGCCATTTCGGTGTGGCGCTGGAAGATGTGTTCGGGTGGCAGGGGTGACGATCAGGCCCTTTGCGGCGAAGCAGCATCGGGGGTAGGGAAGGGGCATGGCTTCCCTCGCTGCCCCGCTGGCCCCGCCGGCCGTGATCGCCCGCCCGCGCGCCGTGGCGCTTTGGCTGCTCGGCGTGGCGGCGCTAGTGTTCGTGATGGTGGTGGTGGGCGGCATCACGCGGCTCACCGAATCGGGGCTTTCGATCACCCGCTGGGATGTGGTGTCCGGCACGCTGCCGCCGCTGAGTGATGCAGAGTGGGCGCAGCAGTTCGCGCTCTACCAGCAATCCAGCCAATACCAGCTGATGAACCGCGGCATGAGCCTGGCCGAGTTCAAGGGCATCTTCTTCTGGGAGTATTTTCACCGGCTGCTCGGCCGGCTGGTCGGGCTGGCCTATGCCCTGCCACTGGCCTGGTTCTGGCTGCGCCGGGCCATTCCGGCCGGCTATCATGGCCGGCTGCTGGCGTTGCTGGCGCTCGGCGCGCTGCAGGGGGCGATTGGCTGGTGGATGGTGGCATCAGGGCTGGTGGGCCGCACCGAAGTGGCGCCCGAACGGCTGGCGGTGCATCTTTCGAACGCGCTGATCATCATGGCCGGCTGCATCTGGACGGCGCTGGACCTGCTGCAACCGCGCGGGTCCACCCGGCGCCCCCGTGCCTGGGTGTGGCCCTTTGCAGCGCTGCTGGCGGTGCAGGTGGTATGGGGCGCCTTCACCGCCGGCCTGCGCGCCGGCCATGCCAGCAACACCTGGCCGCTGATGTATGGCACGCTGGTGCCCGAAGGGTTGTTCACCGCGCTGGCCGATGTGGTCCACGCACCGGCCACCGTGCATTTCCTGCACCGCAGCCTGGCCTATGCGGTGGCGGCAGCCGCACTGCTGCTGGCATGGCGGCTGTGGCGTGCCGGCGCCGGCCCGCGCGCGCTGGCACTTGGCGCAGCGGTGAGCGCACAATTCGCGCTGGGCGTGGCAACCGTGCTGGGCGGCGTGCCGATTGCGCTGGGCGTGATGCACCAGGGCTGCGCGGCGGTGCTGATCGCAGCCGTGGTGTGGAATGCGCACTGGGCCACCGGCGGAGGGTCGAAATGACCGCGAAGAATGTCCTCGGCGGCCCGCTGGTGCTGTGTTCCACCGATCCGCTCACCGGCTGGCACCGCGATGGCTGCTGCAACACGGATGCGGCTGATCGCGGCCTGCACACCGTGTGTGCGGTGGTGACGGAGGAGTTTCTCGATTTCAGCCGGCGGGTGGGCAATGATCTTTCCACGCCGCGCCCTGAATTTGGCTTCCCGGGCCTGAAGCCCGGCGACCGCTGGTGCCTGTGCGCCGCCCGCTGGGAGGAAGCCCGCCGCGCCGGCTTCGCGCCCGAGGTCGTGCTGGAGGCCACCCACGAAAAGACGCTGGAGATCACCGCGCTGGGCCATCTCCAGGCGCATGCGGTGCCGGCCTGATCACCGTGTGGGACGGCAGCGATTTTGCCGGCGCCAAGCTTGCGGCGCTGATCGATGGCCGCATCCTCACGTACCGGCGGGACCTGAAGCCCGGTATCCCGTGGCCCGGCCTGATCGATCTGCCCGGTGGCGGCCGGGAAGGGAATGAAAGCCCGGCGATGTGCGTCTGCCGCGAGTTGCACGAGGAATTCGGCATCCTGCTGCCCACGTCCCGCCTGTGGTGGGCGCGGCCGTTTCCATCCATGCACCCGCCGGGGCGGACCGGCTGGTTCCTTGCCGCCAGGCTGAGCCCTGCCGAGGCGGCGGCCATCCGCTTTGGCGACGAAGGCCACAGCCCGGCCCTGATGCCGATCAGCGATTTTCTGGCGGCCGGCGATGCCGTGGCGCCCCTGCAGGATCGGCTGCGGGCGGTGCTGGCATGAGGGGGCTGTTCGCCGATCTGCTGGCCCTGCTGCGCGGGAGCGGCGCCGGCATGGCCCTTGCCGCTGCGCCAGAGGTGCGCCTGCCGTTCGCGCCGCCGCTCGGCACGCCCATCCGCTATGCCTATCTGTCCCGCCGCTGGCGCCGGGGCATGGTGCAGATCACCCGTGCGGTGGAGGAGATGACGGTCTTTGCCGCCGCCGACGGTTATCGGCTGCAGTGGGTCACGCGGTCGGCGGAACAGGACGCCACGGGTGAGCATGCGGCGGCGATCGCGCCGATGCTGGCGGTGATGAACCGGCTCACAGCCACGACCATTGGCCGACCGCTGCTGTTTGATCTCGATCAGGAGGGCACATTGATCGGCCTGGCCAACATGGCGGAATGGCGGGCGCAGCAGCAGGTGATGCTGGCCGGGATGGCTGATGGCATGGACGACCAGTTTGCCGGCCTGGCGGGGACGGATCGGGACAGCTTGGCCGCAATCTTCGCCAATGTGGTGGCCGAATATGCCGCACAGAGTGACGAGCAGTTCCTCAACGACATGGCCGACACGCCCAGCATGGTGCTGCACGGCGGCTTGTCGCTGCCGGCTGGGCAGGATCTTGATTTCACCGTCAGCAAGCCGGCGCGGCTGGGCGATGTGATGGTCAACCAGCAGGTCGGGGTCCGTCTTGATCTCCATGCCGGTGGCCGCGGTGCGCGGGTGCAGATGAAGACGGCGATCGATCCCGCCGATGTCGTGCGCCTGGCGCAGCAACTTCAGGCGCTGGCCACATCGGCCGATGCGCAGGATGCGCCCGCCGCCAGGCTGAGCGATGCCGACGCGCCTGACTTGCGGGAGCAGACGAACCAGCTGATCCTGCTGCCCAGCGGCCTCGTGCAGCGGGCCAGTTTTCAGCGCTCGGCGGCTGCAGGCGGGCAGCTGAGGCGGATCGAGGATCGCATCATCCGCATGCAGAGATAGGGTATTAAGATACCACACCACAAAACTGCCGCTTTTTCTTGACTTTGGACGGGGTTGGCGCGATATGGCGCACATCCGGCCGGGGGTTCCCCTGGCCGTTTCGCTTTTTCACTTGTGGAATCAAACCCATGCTCACCCGGACCACCGCCTCGGCCAAGCCGGCCGAAGTCGAAAAGAAGTGGCTGCTGATCGATGCCGAAGGCCTCGTGGTTGGCCGCCTTGCCTCGATCATCGCCAATCGCCTGCGCGGCAAGCACAAGGCCAGCTACACCCCCCACGTCGATTGCGGTGACAACATCATCGTGATCAATGCCGACAAGGTGCGCTTCACTGGCAAGAAGGCGCAGGACAAGCGCTATTACCGCCACACCGGCCACCCGGGCGGCATCAAGGAAACCAGCCCGGCCAAGGTGCTGGAAGGCCGCTTCCCGGAACGCGTGCTGATCAAGGCCGTGGAACGCATGGTGCCGCGCGGTCCGCTCGGCCGCCAGCAGATGCGCAACCTGCGCGTCTTCAAGGGCACGGAGCACCCGCACGTGGCGCAGAGCCCCGAAGTCATCGACGTTGCGGGCATGAACCGCAAGAACAGCACCATCGCCGGTTGAGGTTTGAACCAATGTCCGACAATCGCCAGTCGCTCTCCGATCTCGCCGGCCTTGATGCCGAAGCGCCCGCCAACACCGCGCACACCGGCGGCGGTGGCCCGCCCGCGCCGCTGCGCGAGCAGGAAATCGATGCGCAGGGCCGGGCCTACGCCACCGGCAAGCGCAAGAACGCCATCGCCCGCGTGTGGCTGAAGCCCGGCACCGGCAAGATCACCGTCAACGGTCGCGACCAGACGGTGTATTTCGCCCGTCCTTCGCTGCGCCTCGTGATCAACCAGCCGTTTGATGTGGCCGAGCGCCGCGATCAATATGATGTGGTGGCCACCGTGATTGGCGGCGGGCTTTCCGGCCAGGCCGGCGCCGTGAAGCACGGCATCGCCCAGGCGCTGACCAAGTATGAGCCGATCCTGCGCACCCCGGTGAAGCAGGCCGGCTTCCTCACTCGCGATCCGCGTGTGGTCGAGCGCAAGAAGTATGGCAAGGCCAAGGCCCGCCGCAGCTTCCAGTTCAGCAAGCGCTGATCGCGCACACCGTTGCGAAAAATGGCCCGGCACCTTTGGGTGCCGGGCTTTTTCGTGCGTGTTTTCCGGCACTTCACTTGCCAACATCCTTCGTTTGGTCGCACCTGGCTTTCCAGTCACCGTGCCCGGCCAGGCTGCTGCGCCAGCATTCATCCACGCTTCAGTTTGAGACATTACGCACCGGTAATGTTCAACCAACAGGAGTGTTGCGATGCGTTTTGTTCCCTTGGCGGTGCTTGCCCTGATCGCTGCCCCGGCGGCCGCGGAATCGGCCTTTGATGGTTTCTACATCGGCGCGGTGGCCGGCACCCAGGTGCACAGCGGCAAGAATGCCCCCACACTGGGCACCGCCGGTTTCCTTGGCCTGCCGGTCACGATCGCGCCGCGGTCCCTGCGGATGGGCGATCTCGCGCGTGACGGTGCGTTCCAGGGCGGCCTGGTCACCGGCTACAATCTGTCGTCCGGCAGCTTTGTCTATGGCGTGGAAGCCGATCTGATCTTTGGCAACATCACCCGCAGCGATGCCTTCCTGGGCGCCGCCATCCCCGATCTGGCGCCGGGCGGGCTGACCACCTCGGCCTCGCAGCGCCTGGGTACCCGCGGCTCGCTGCGCGCCCGCGCCGGCTTTGGCCTGGGCGAAAATGCGCTGATCTATGCCACCGGCGGCCTCGCTGTCGGCGATGTGCGGGGCGCCGCCGAAGTGGTGTCCAACACCGCCGCCGATGTGGCGTGGACGGGTTCGCGCGACCAGACCCGCTGGGGCTGGACGGCGGGCGCCGGCGCCGAGTTCAAGCTGACCAGCGCCATCGCGCTGCGCGCCGAATATCTCTACACCGATCTGGGCCGCCAGCAGGTGGATGCGATCGGCAATGCCACCGTGCGCAGCGTCGCGGCGCTGAATGGGGTGGATTACAGCGTGGGCTTGCCCAATAATTTTGGTGCCGTGCGCGCCGGCATCACCGTCCGCTTCTAGGCGCGGCAGATAGCCCCGGTTGGCCATGCCCAACCGGGGCTGCACTTTGCGATTGGCGAGGCTGCGCGCATATAGCGCCGCATGATTCGCCGCCTTCTTGCCTTCCTTGCCCTGCTGGTCGCCGCCCCGCTTGCCGCGCAGGCGGTCAGCGATCAGCCGCACACCACCGCCGAACTGATCGCGGAAAGCAGCCGGCCCGCCCCTGGCAAACCGCTCACCATCGGTATCCAGCTCAGCCCAAAGGCCGGTTGGCACACTTATTGGCGCAACCCCGGCGATGCCGGCGCGCCCACCCGCACCGAATGGACGCTGCCGGCCGGCGTGACGGCACCGGCCGATCTCACCTACCCGGTGCCGGGCACGCTGATCGTGTCGGGTTTGATGAACTATGTGTACGAGCACCCCAACGTGCTGGTGGCCGATATCCCGGTGCCCGCCGATCTGAAGCCCGGCACGCCCTTCCCGGTGCAGGTGAAGGTGGATTGGCTGGTGTGCAGCCTGGAACAATGCGTGCCGGAAGGCGCCACGCTGAAGCTGGACCTGGTGATCGGTGATGGCGCCCGCGATGCCGATGGCGGTCCGCGCATCGCGCTGGCCCGCGCCGCGCTGCCGCGCACCCTCACGTTCACGCCCGATCGGCCGGCGCGCTGGGCCGTCGCCGGCAACCGCATCGCCCTGGCCGTGCCGGTGGGCAGCATCGAAAAGGTGAAGGCCGCCTATTTCTTCCCGGAAGACGATGGCATCATCAACTATGCCGCCCCGCAAGCGATCACGCGTGTGGGCGACCAGCTGCGCATCGAAACCGAAGCGCTGAACCCGGCCCATGATGGCCCGATCAAGGGCCTGCTGCGCATCGAGCGCGCGGGCGAAAGCGAACCGGTGGGTTTTGCGCTCAGCGTGGTGAAGGGCGATGTGCCGGCTGCGGGCGCTGCGCTGGATGCGGCCGCGCCGGGCAGTGGCGGCAATGATGCCGGCCTTGGCCTGCCGCTGATCCTGCTGGCCGCGGTGGCGGGCGGCATCATCCTCAACGTCATGCCCTGCGTGTTCCCGATCCTCAGCCTGAAGGCGCTGACGCTGGCCAAGGGCAATGTCGATGCGCCGCGTGCCCGTGCCGATGCGCTGGCCTACACCGCCGGCGTGGTGCTGGTGTGCACAGCGCTGGGCGGGCTCGTGCTGGGCCTGCGCGCCGCTGGCAGCCAGGTTGGCTGGGCCTTCCAGTTGCAGGATCCGCGCGTGATCGCCGGTCTGCTGCTGCTGGTGACGGCGATTGCCTTCAATCTGGCCGGCCTGTTTGAGATCAATCTCACCACCGGCAATCTGGGCCAGGATGCGGTGGCCAAGGGCGGCACGCTGGGCAGCTTTGCCACGGGCGCGCTGGCGGCTTTCGTGGCCACGCCGTGCACGGGGCCGTTCATGGCTGGCGCGCTGGGCGCGGCGCTGATCCTGCCGCCGGTGGCGGCGCTGTCGGTGTTTGCCGGGCTCGGCTTCGGGCTGGCACTGCCCTTCCTCCTCGTCGGCTTCGTGCCGGCCTTGCGCCGCCGCCTGCCGAAGCCGGGGGCGTGGATGGGCCGGCTGCGCGCCATTCTTTCCGTGCCGATGTTCCTCACCGCGCTCGCCCTGGCCTGGGTCCTGGGCCGGCAGGCGGGTGTGGAAGGGATGACCCTCGGCCTTGCCGGCGCGCTGGGCCTGGGCCTGTTGCTCTGGTGGCTGGGCCGGCGCCAGCATGGCGGCCGCAGCGGCTGGCTGCCCGGCGGCGTGGCACTGGCGATCAGCATTGCTGCCATCGCCTTCATTCCGATGAACGCGCCGGCGGCCGAAGCCGGTACCTCGGCGCCGGAAGGCCTGGTGGCGGAACGCTTCACGCCCGAGCGGCTGGCCGAACTGCGCGCCGCGCGCACGCCGGTGTTCCTGTACATGACCGCTGACTGGTGCCTCACCTGCAAGGTGAACGAGAAGGGCGCCATGGCCGATGCCCGCGTGGCCGAAGCCTTCAAGGCCAAGGGCGTGGTGGTGCTGGAAGGCGACTGGACACGCGGCGATCCGGTGATTTCGGATTGGCTTTCGGCCGAAAAGCGCGCCGGCGTGCCGGTCTATGTGTTCTACGGTGCCGATGGCGGCAAGCAGGACCTGCCGCAATTGCTGAGCGTGGACGCGCTGGTCTCGCTGTGATGCGCGCGGCACTCATGGCACTGGCGCTCGCCGCGCCGGCCGCCGCCCAGCCGGTGGTGGGCCAGCCTGCGCCGGATTTCACCGCCACCGATCACCAGGGCCAAAGCGTGCAGCTATCTCGCTTTCGCGGCCGCACCGTGGTGCTGGAATGGACCAACAGCGGCTGCCCCTTCGTGCGCGCCCATTATGACAGCGGGACGATGCAGCGCCTGCAGGCCGATGCCCGGGCCAAGGCCGTGGTATGGCTGAGCGTGAACAGCGGCGCGCCCGGCAAGCAGGGGCATGTGGATGGGCCAGGCGCCGCCGCCGAAATCGCCAGCGGCAAGGCCAGCCCCAGCCATTATCTGCTGGATGCCAGGGGCACGCTCGGCCGGCTCTATGGCGCGCGTACCACACCGCACATGTTTGTGATCGGGCCCGATGGTCGCCTGGCCTACATGGGCGCCATTGATGATCGCCCCACCGCCGATCCCGATGATGCGAAGGCCGCCACGCCGCATGCGCGCAATGCGATTTCGGCCGTACTCGCGGGCCGTGCCCCGGTGCCGGCCATGACCAAGGCCTATGGCTGCTCGGTGAAATACGCCGATCAGGGCTGAGCGGGCGCCAGCGTGACGGTGACCGAAACGGGACGGTGATCGCTGGTGGGTTTGCCGCGGCGCGGGATCTGCGCGTTGATGCGTTCGTGCACGGCATGTTCCACCAGCCCGGCCCCGCCAAAGATGCGCGGGAACTGATCCTTGGCCACCAGCCGCTGCGTGAACATGATGTGATCGAGCAGGATGTGCGGATCGCGCCCAGGATCCACCGGGTCCTTGCCTGACAATCTGTAGCTCCAGCGCAGGCCGGCGCCTTCGCCGCTGCCCGGCGTGCCATAATCGAACAGCGCGTGGTTGAGGAACTTCTCCGCTTCGAAGATGCTGCCCTGCACGTTGGAAATCAGATCGAAAAACAGGTGCTTGCGCTCGAACACCTCGCGGCCGGGCCCGTCGTTGAGATCGCCCATCACGAAGATCGCAGGGGATGCCTCCTGCGCGTAGCGGGCATCGATATATTTGCGGATGTTTTCGGCTTCCGTGGCCAGCTTGATGCGATCATCATTGGCCTCGCGCAGGAAATCCTCGGCAAATTCGGTGCGCGTGTCGTCGGTCCACACGTCCTTGGGATTGGTGCGGTTGAGCTTGGAACGCAGATGCGCACCGATCAGTTCCATGCGCAGGCCGCCCACCGTGATCACCAGCACCTGCGGCTGGCGCACATGGCCCCACAGGCCGCTCTTGCGCTGGGCCCAGAAATAGAGGCCCCATTTGCCATCGGTGCGGCCCTGATCGGCGGCATCCACATATTGGCTGGCCGCAAAGCGCCGCCAGATCACCGGATCCTGCAGCTGCGCATCAAGCCCCAGCGAGCGCTTCACCAGGAACCAGATCCACTGGCTGCCGGTCCGCACATTGTCCGGATAGCCATAAAGCCGGCACAGCGCCTTGCGCGGATTGGCGGGCAGGGCGGCCAGCGCTTCATCGGTGCCCGGGATCACCGGCACATCATAGGACGTGTGCAGCGAATCGGCCCAGGCCCGCATTAGCGGCAGATCAGGCGAGGCCTCGGTGATGCACAATATGTCTGGATCCATCGCGGCGATCTGCTGGTGCAGCCAGGGCAGCCGGCTGGCCTCCTTGCCGCCCGGCGCGATCACATCGTGCATGTGCTTGATGTTCCAGCTGGTGATCTTCAGCGTGTGCCCCGCCATGGCCTGCCCCCCTTTGCAGTACTTGGCCAATTCTGATCCGATGATGCCACAGGCCGGGCCAGCCCGCACGGCGTTTTGCTTGCCGGCTGCGATGTGATGTTGTAACGGGCAATGATGATGCGGCGCGATGATACTTGGCTTGACCGGGTGGCGATCACCCTTTCGGGCCTGTGCCTGCTGCACTGCCTGATCGGGCTGGCGCTGCTGGCCCTGCTGTCCATTTCGGGCGGCCTGCTCAGCCATGATGTGCATGTGATCGGCTTGCTGCTGGCGCTTCCGCTGGCAGCGGTGGCCTTCTGGCGCGGCCAGCAACGCCATGGTCGGCTGGCGGTGGGCCTGCTTGGCCTGGCGGGTATCATCGTGATGATGGCGTCATTGTTTGTGGATCATGGCGCCGTGATGGAGATTCTGGTCTCCATGGCCGGCGTCGCGCTGCTGGCCACGGCACATCTGTGGAACCTGTCTGCAAAACCGCTCTGACGCAGCACCCTTGCAGCCCGGCGCCACCGGGGCGATATAGGGCACATGGCGACGAAGCACGCGCATGTTCATCACGAAGGCGAGGCGCTGGCCGGTGCGGCCGCCGCTGCCATCACTGCGGCCGGGGAGCAATGGACCCCGCTGCGCGCCACCGTGTTTGCCGCGCTCGCCAGCTTTGAAAAGCCGGCTTCGGCCTATGATGTCACCGATGTGGTCTCGCGCCTTTCGGGCCGGCGCATCGCGGCCAACAGCGTTTACCGCATCCTCGATCTGTTCGTGGCCAAGAATGTCGCCATGCGGGTGGAAAGCGTGAACGCCTACATGGCCAATCGCCACCCGGATTGCCTGCACGATTGCATCTTCCTGGTGTGCGACGCCTGCGGCAAGGCGACACATGTGGACAATGACCAGCTTTCGGCCCAGGTGCGCGCGGCGGCCGTGGCCACCGGCTTCCGCCCGGAACGCCCGGTGATCGAAGTGAAGGGCCGCTGCGCCGATTGCGCCTGATGCCTGCACCGCCGGCGCTGCACGACAAGTGTCAACAAGTCTTCACATTGCATCGACAGCGGCGCCATCTGCGACTAAGGGGAACCCCTTAGCTCCACGATTCCGGCGATGCTCCATGACAGCTGAAACCCCCCTGCTCGATACGGTCAACATCCCCGCTGATCTGCGCCGGCTGGCGCCGGACCAGCTGCGGCAGCTGGCCGATGAACTGCGCACCGAGATGATTCACGCGGTCAGCCAGACCGGCGGGCATCTGGGCGCCGGGCTGGGCGTGGTCGAACTCACCGTGGCGCTGCACTATGTGTTCAACACGCCGGACGACAAATTGATCTGGGACGTGGGCCACCAGGCCTATCCGCACAAGATCATCACCGGCCGCCGCGACCGCATCCGCACGCTGCGCCAGGGTGGCGGCCTCAGCGGCTTCACCAAGCGCACCGAAAGCGAATATGATCCCTTCGGCGCCGCGCACAGCAGCACCAGCATTTCCGCCGCGCTGGGCTTTGCCATCGCCAACAAGCTGAAGAACCAGCCGGGCAAGGCCATTGCCGTGATTGGCGACGGCTCGATGTCGGCGGGCATGGCCTATGAAGCCATGAACAACGCCCGCGAGGCCGGCAACCGTCTCGTCGTCATCCTAAACGACAAC
>ERZ1066136.748-NODE-748-length-21061-cov-7.139532_pt1 | contig 21061 bp, 18 predicted proteins | sample MGYA00382783_ERZ1066136 | MGnify/ENA primary metagenome ERZ1066136 (study PRJEB33369, sample SAMEA5778366) | biofilm metagenome | biome: Industrial cooling water; feature: Water cooling tower basin; material: Biofilm | place: United Arab Emirates | collected... | reverse complement strand
CCTGGTCGCGGACATGACCGTGATCAATCCGTTCGACTTCTTCCTGGAGCGCTTCCCGTTCGCGTACCCCGATGCCCTCAAGGTCGAGCTCGCGCCCTTCCTGGCCGCCGAGCCGCTCACCCCGCGGGTGAAGGCGTGGGTCGACGAGTACCGTCGCACCCGGCTCACGAGCGAGGTCGTGACGGTCGACATGCTCGTGGACCTCAATCAGCGCGTGCAGCAGTCGGTGGGCTACATCGTGCGGATGGAGCCGGGCGTTCAGGCTCCCGAGGAGACGCTGGAGAAGGCGTCGGGGTCGTGCCGCGATTCGGGCTGGCTGCTCGTCACGATCCTGCGGCACCTCGGGCTCGCCGCGCGTTTCGTGTCGGGCTACCTCATCCAGCTCACGGCCGACGTCCGGCCCCTCGACGGGCCCGCGGGCCCGGAGAAGGACTTCACCGATCTGCACGCCTGGGCCGAGGTCTTCCTGCCCGGCGCGGGCTGGGTGGGGCTCGATCCCACGTCAGGGCTGCTGGCGGGGGAGGGACACATTCCGCTCGCCGCCACGGCGCTGCCTTCGAGCGCCGCGCCGGTCACCGGACTGCTCGACCCCTGCGAGTCCACGTTCGAAGTCCGCATGGAGGTCACGCGCGTCCACGAGGACCCGCGGGTCACCAAGCCCTTCACCGAGAGTCAGTGGACGCGGGTGCTGGCGCTCGGCGACGCCGTCGAGAAGCAGCTCGAGTCCTGGGACGTGCGCCTCACCATGGGCGGCGAGCCCACCTTCATCGCGGCCGATGACATGGACGGGGTGGAGTGGAATTTCACCGCCCTGGGCGAACGCAAGCGCGCGATGGCCGGAGAACTGCTGGAGCGCCTCCAGAAGCGTTTCGCCGCCGGCGCGCTGCTCTACCACGGCCAGGGCAAGTGGTACCCGGGCGAACCGCTGCCGCGCTGGTCGCTCGGCGTGCTGTGGCGGCGCGACGGCGTTCCGCTGTGGAGCCATCCGGAACTGCTCGCCGCCGACCGGCCGCTCTCGACCGACCCGGCCCATGCGTCGCAGTTCGCGCGCACGCTGTGCGCACTGCTGGGCCTGTCCGCCGACTTCCTGATTCCGGCGTACGAGGACGTGTGGGCTGCGGTCCGGGACGAAGCGCTGCTGCCCGTCAACGCCGACCCGCTCGAGCAGGACCTCGGTGCGCCGGAGGTGCGGGCGCGGCTCGCGCGTCTGCACGAGGGCACGCTGGCCGACGTGCGCGGCTACGTGCTCCCGCTGGAAGCGCTTGCGCCCGAGGCGGGCAGGAAGCCGGCCGAGGTGCACTGGGCGAGCTCGGCGTGGCCTGTCCGACGCGAGCACCTGTACCTGCTGTCCGGCGATTCGCCCATGGGCTACCGGCTTCCGCTGTCATCGCTGCCCTGGCAGGCCCCCGAGGACGAGGAGCCGATCGTCCATCCCGATCCGTTCGCGGAGCGTCTGCCGCTGCCCGAGGGCGTGACGCCCGTGGGCCGTACGGAAGCGAAGGGCGGGCGGGTGGTGAAGACGGCGCTGTGCGTCGAGGTGCGGGACGGGCGTCTGTGCGTGTTCCTGCCGCCGCTGCCCCGCCTCGAGGATTTCGTCGCGCTCGTCGGCGCCATCGAGGCGGCCGCCGTGAAGACCGGGACACCGGTTCGCGTGGAAGGCTACCTGCCGCCGCCCGATCCGCGCCTGGAACGCCTGTTCGTCACGCCGGACCCGGGCGTCATCGAGGTGAACGTGCACCCTGTGACGAACTGGCGGACCCTCATCGAGAACACCGAGGCGCTGTACGAGGAGGCGCGGCTCACCCGTCTGTCCACCGAGAAGTTCATGCTCGACGGGCGCCACACGGGGACCGGAGGCGGCAATCACGTCACCCTGGGCGGGCCGACGCCCGCCGACAGCCCGCTGCTGCGCCGGCCCGACCTGCTGCGCAGCCTCATCGCCTACTGGCAGAACCACCCCGCGTTGTCCTACCTGTTCTCGGGCATGTTCATCGGCCCCACGAGCCAGGCGCCGCGCGTGGACGAGGCCCGCGACGACAGCCTGTACGAGCTGGGCATCGCATTCGACGAGATGGCCCGCCTCGCCGAGGCCGGCAAGGAAGCGCCCGAGCCCTGGCTGGTGGACCGGCTGCTCCGGCACATCCTGACGGACGTCACCGGCAACACGCATCGGGCCGAGTTCTCCATCGACAAGCTGTACTCGCCCGACGGCCCCACCGGGCGGCTCGGGCTGCTGGAGTTCCGTGCCTTCGAGATGCCGCCGCACTGGCAGATGAGCGCGCTGCAGATGCTGCTGCTGCGTGCGCTCGTGGCGCGGTTCTGGAAGACGCCTTACGAAGGCGGGCTCGTGGAGTGGGGCACCAGCCTGCACGACCGGTTCCTGCTGCCGCACTTCGTGGGCGAGGACATGAACGAGGTCCTGTCCGATCTCGCGCAGGCCGGGTATCCGTTCGAGCCCGAGTGGTTCGCGCCGTTCTTCGAGTTCCGCTTTCCGCGCTACGGCACGGTGCAGTACCAGGGCATCGAGATCGAGCTGCGGCAGGCCCTGGAGCCCTGGCATGTGCTGGGCGAGGAACAGCAGGCGGGCGGCACGACGCGCTACGTGGATTCCTCGGTGGAGCGCATCCAGGTGAAGGTCCGCCATCTGCACGGGAACCGCTACGTGGTTCTGTGCAACGGGCGCCCGGTGCCGCTGCAATCCACGGGCACGCGCGGCGAGTTCGTCGCGGGCGTGCGCTACAAGGCGTGGCAGCCTGCCGCGGCGCTGCATCCCACCATCGGCGTGCACACGCCGCTCGTGTTCGATCTGTACGACACGTGGAGCGGACGCGCGATGGGCGGGTGCACCTACCACGTCATGCACCCCGGAGGACGCAACTACCAGCGCTTCCCGGTCAACGCCAACGAGGCGGAAGCGCGGCGGGTCGCGCGGTTCCAGGCCATGGGCCACACGCCCGGACCCATGCCGTATCGACCGGAAGTGATGAGCGCGCCGTTTCCGCTCACGCTCGATCTGCGCCGCCGGCCGGACTACGGCGTGGTCGCTGCGCACGCACTGTCGTCGGCGGCTCAGCCGCAGCAGGCCCAGCAGCAGTAGCGCCCGCCGCAGCCGCGGCGGGCTGTCACATCCCGCCCTGCTGCTTCTTCCGCTCGACCAGCGGGAGCGTCACCTTCACGTTCAACCGGGGGCGGTCGGCACGCATCTCCGTGTCCGGATGCACCTCTTGCATGGTCTGCATGCTGCGCAGCGTGAGCTCCTGGTAGGTCTGCGTGCCTTCCACCTTCCACGCGATCTCGTCGTCGGTGACCTCGCGCAGGATCTTCGCCGGCACGCCGGCCACGAGACTGCGCGCCGGAATCTGCATGCCGGCCTTCACGAATGCCGAGGCCGCGACCAGCGAGCTCTCGCCCACCACGGCGTTGTCCATCACCACGGCATTCATGCCCACCAGCGCGTTGCGACCGATGCGCGCGCCGTGGATGACCGCACCGTGGCCGATATGGCCGTCCACCTCGATCACGGTGTCGGTCCCGGGGAAGCCGTGCATCACGCAGGTGTCCTGCACGTTGGCGCCTTCCTCGACGATGAGCCGGCCGAAGTCGCCGCGCAGGCTGGCGAGCGGGCCGATGTACACCCGGGGACCCACGATGACATCGCCGATCAGCACGGCCGTGGGGTGCACGTACGCGGTCGGATGCACCACCGGACGCACGCCGTCGATCTCGTAGCAGGGCATCGCAGGTCTCCTCAGACGTGCCAGCGGCGCTGGACGACGCGGAAGCGGTTCGCGACGAACGCGGCGTCGGTGTAGGCCGCGTTCGCGGCGGGGTTCGCGCCGGTGGCGTGGTAGTCGGAGAATCCCGCGGACTGGTTCACGAACACGCCGCTCGTGAGGTTGAGCGAGAGCGCCACGCCGGCGTTCAGACTGGCTTCGGTCATCGCCTCGACCACCTCGGGTTTCGTCGAGTACAGGCCCAGCGTGATCGCGCCCTTCTCGCGCACGATGCGCTCCGCGAGCGCGACGCCGGCCGCGGCATCGGCCACCTTCACCACGAAGGAGATCGGGCCGAAGCGCTCTTCCATCCAGGCCGCCTCGTCCGCGGCGTCGCACGCGAGCAGCACGGGCGTGCGGACGTTCGCCTTCGGGAACTCGGGATTCTCCAGCGGGCGCGAGGCCAGGACCACCTTGCCCAGCGACGGCGCGGAGTCGATCCGGCGCAGCGTGGCGTCCGACTGGATCGCACCGAGGATCGCGAGCGCGGTCGCGGGATCCGACAGGAACCGGTCGATGGCGGCGCCGAGATCGGCTGCCACCTGCTCGAAGGGAATCGTACCCTCGGGCGTCGCGACGCCGGCGGCCGGGACCAGCAGCGCCTGCGTGGTGGTGCACATCTGACCCGAGTAGAGGGAAAGCGTGAACGCGAGATTGCGCAGCAGCCCCTTGTAGTTGTCGGTTGACTCGATCATGACGGTGTTCACGCCCGCCATCTCCGCGAACACCTGCGCCTGCCTCGCGTGTTCCAGCACCCACTGGCCGAAGGCATTGCTGCCGGTGAAGTCGATCAGGGCGACGGCGGGGTGCGTCACGAGCCGCTGGGTGACGGCGGGATCCTCGCTCACCGCCAGCGTGACGACGTTCGGGTCGAGGCCTTGTTCCGCGAGCACCTCCCGCACGATGCGCACGGAGATCGCAGCGGGCAGGATCGCATTGGGATGCGGCTTCACGATGACCGGGTTGCCCGTCGCGAGCGAGGCGAACAGACCCGGATAGGTGTTCCACGTGGGGAAGGTGCCGCACCCGATGACGAGGCCGATCCCGCGTCCGACGATCTCGTAGCGCTTGCGCATCACGAGCGGCGGGTTCTTGCCCTGCGGCTTCTCCCAGGTGGCCTCCGCGGGCACCTCGGCCATCTCGCGCCAGGCCGTCGCGACGGCTTCCAGGGCGCGGTCCTGCGCGTGGGGCCCGCCCGCCTGGAACGCCATCATCCAGCCCTGACCCGTCGTGAGCATGACGGCGTGCGACATCTCGAAGCTGCGCGCATTGATGCGCCGGATCGCCTCCAGGCACACCCCGACCCGCCCCTCCGGTCCCAGCGCCCGCCAGCCGGTCCTGGCCTTCTGCGCCGCCGCGACCAGGGCTTCCGCGTCGCAGACCGGGTAGCTGACGCCCAGGTCCACGCCGTAGGGCGACCGTTCCGGGGCCGCCCAGCCGGTGATGCCCGGCTGATCCAGTTCGAAACGCTTGTGCAGATGGGCTTCGAAGGCCTTCTTCCCGTCCTCGGCCGCGGTCTCGCCGTAGACCTTCGGGGAGGGGATCTCCAGGTAGGGGCTCCAGAAGCCCCGGGTGCGCAGCGCCTGCAGGGCGCCCTCGAGGGTGGATCGGTGCTGCTCGAACAGGGGATGGGCCATGGTGTCGTTCCTGGGAGGGGAGGGGGTGAGCGCTGCGCCCGCCGGGCGCGGCCCCTTGTCTTGGGTCGAACCTTACTTTAATGTTCGATTGACCGGTCGGTCAATGAATCCGGCACGCGGTGCGGTGCCCGCCGGGCCGGACGACGACAACGCAGTCTTCCCTGGACGGGTGCCCGTGACGACGAGCTACGAGAACATCACCTACGAGGTGGCCGATGGCGTGGCCACGCTCACCCTGTCGCGTCCCGACAAGCTGAACAGCTTCACCGAGGCGATGCACGTGGAGGTCCGCGAGGCCGTCGCGCACGCCGCGTCCTCGGCGGAGGTCCGGGCGCTGGTCCTGACCGGCGCCGGGCGCGGTTTCTGCGCCGGACAGGATCTCTCGGACCGCAAGGTGGCGCCGGGCGGCGCACCGGTGGACCTCGGCGATTCCATCGAGCGCAACTACAAGCCGCTCGTGCTCGCGCTGCGGTCCATGCCCAAACCCGTGATCGCTGCCGTGAACGGCGTGGCCGCCGGCGCAGGCGCCAATCTCGCGCTCGCCTGCGATCTCGTCGTGGCGGCGCGGTCCGCATCGTTCGTGCAGGCCTTCTGCCGCCTCGGGCTGGTGCCCGACTCCGGCGGCACCTACTTCCTCGCCCGGGCTCTCGGAACGCCGCGCGCCATGGGGCTCGCGCTGTTCGGCGACAAGTTGCCCGCCGAGCAGGCCGAGCAGTGGGGTCTCATCTGGAAGTGTGTCGACGACGACCAGCTGCGACCGACGGCGGACGCCATGGCGCGCCAGCTCGCGTCGGGGCCCACCGCGGGATACGCGCGCACCAAGGCCGCGCTCTACGCCGCCGAAGCCGCCACGCTCGCGGCACAGCTTGACCTCGAGCGCGATGCGCAGCGCGCGCTCGGTTTCTCCCACGACTACCGCGAAGGCGTGACGGCGTTCATGGAACGCCGCCCGCCGCGCTTCACGGGGGCCTGAGCCATGGCACTGACCCCCGACACCGTCGTCGCCGTGATCGGCGCGGGCACCATGGGCAACGGTATCGCCCACGTTGCCGCGCGGGCCGGTCACCCCGTCATCCTCGTGGACGCGCAGCCCGCCGCGCTCGCGAAGGCGCTCGCCGTCATCGAGAAGGATCTCGCCTTCCTCGTCTCGAAGGGCCGGCTGGCCGAGCCCGATGCCGCCGCAGCGCGCAGCCGCATCCGCACCGCCGGGAGCACGGCCGAACTCGCGGGCGCCGGGCTCGTCATCGAGGCGATCGTCGAGGACCGCGACGTGAAGCGGGCGCTGTTCCGCGATCTCGAGGCCGTCGTGGCCCCGGCGGCCATCCTCGCCTCCAACACCTCGTCCATCTCCATCACCGACATCGCCGCAGGGCTGAAGCATCCGGAGCGCGTGGTCGGCATGCACTTCTTCAACCCGGTGCCGCGCATGGCGCTCGTGGAGGTCATCGACGGGCTGCTCACCGATCCGGCGGTTGCCGAGACGCTCATGACCACGTCCCGCGCGTGGGGCAAGACACCCGTCCGCGCGAAGTCCACGCCCGGCTTCATCGTGAATCGCATCGCGCGGCCTTACTACGGCGAGGCCATGCGGACGCTCACGGAACAGGCGGCGCCGCCCGCGCTGCTCGATGCGCTGATGCGCGACTGCGGCGGCTTCCCGATGGGGCCGTGCGAACTGATGGATCTCATCGGGCTCGACGTGAACCTCGCGGTCACCACGTCCGCCTTCCACGCGCTAGGGTACGACCGACGCTACGCGCCGTCGCTCATCCAGCAGGAACTGGTGCGCGCCGGCCGCCACGGCCGCAAGACCGGCGCCGGGTTCTTCGCTTACGGTGACGGCGCCACGCCCCCCGCGGTGCCCGCCGAACCGCCGTGCGCCGCGCCCGCCGTCGTCACGGCGCCTTCCGATGCCGGACCGCTCGAACCGCTGCTCGCGCGGCTCGTCGCCGGCGGCGTTGCCGTGGAGCGCGTGTCCCTGGCGGACGCCGCGATCCACGTGGGAAGCGCGCGGCTCGCGCTCACCGACGGGCGCACGGCCACGCGCCGCGCGGCGGAGGAGGGCACGCCGCACTTCGTCACGCTCGATCTCGCGCTCGACTACGCGAAAACGCCACGCCTCGCGATCGCCCGCGCGGATACCTGCGGTGACGCCGAATTCGCCGGTGTCGTCGGCGCGCTGCAGGCGACGGGCTGCGTCGTGAGCCGCGTGGACGACATCGCCGGCATGGTGCTGATGCGCATCGTCGCCATGCTCGCCAACGAAGCGGCCGACGTGGTCACGCAAGGCATCGCGAGCGCGGCCGATGCCGATACCGCCATGCGCCTGGGCACCAACTGGCCCCTCGGACCGCTGGCCTGGGCCGACCGGCTCACGGCCCGGCGCGTCGCCGAGGTGCTGGACCACGTGCGGGCCCACACGGGCGAGGAGCGGTACCGGGTTTCGCCGGCCCTGCAGCGCCGGCGCTGGAGCGGAGGCACTTTCCATGGCTGAACCGATGACCCCGCAGGAGATCGCGGACCACGTGGGCCGCGGCATGCTCGCCGACGACGAAGCCTCGCGCGGGCTGGGCATGACCGTCGAGGCCATGGGCCCCGGCAGCTCGCGCCTGTCGATGCGCGTGCGCCCCGAGATGCTGAACGGCTTCAGGATCTGCCACGGCGGCTACATCACGACCCTGGCGGACTCCGCCTTTGCCTTCGCCTGCAACAGCTACAACGAGCTGACCGTGGCCGCCGGCATCACCGTGGATTTCCTCGCACCGGCGAATCTCGACGATCTCCTCACTGCCGAGGCGAAGGAGATCTCGCGCGCCGGCCGCACCGGCCTCTACGACGTGCAGGTCCGCAACCAGAAGGGTGTCCTCGTGGCCGTGCTGCGGGGGCGTTCGTACCGGTTGAAGGACCGCCAGACCGTTCCCCTGTAAGCGACCGAGGCAGGCCATGGCCCATCCCAGACCCGACCCGGCGATCCTCGACCCCATCGAGCGCGCCAGCCAGGACGAACTGCGCGCGCTGCAGCTCGAGCGCCTGCGCTGGAGCGTGCGGCACGCCTATGACCACGTGCCTCACTACCGCCGCAAGTTCGAGGCGCACGGTGTGCATCCGGACGACCTGCGCAGCTTCGAGGACCTCGCCCGGTTTCCGTTCACCACGAAGCAGGACCTCCGCGACAACTACCCGTTCGGCATGTTCGCCGTGCCGCGCGAGAAGGTGGCGCGGATCCACGCGTCCAGCGGCACCACGGGCAAGCCGACGGTGGTGGGCTACACCGCCCGCGACATCGACCACTGGGCCGATCTGGTCGCACGCTCCATCCGCGCCTCGGGCGGCCGCCCCGGGGACATCGTGCACGTGGCCTACGGCTACGGCCTTTTCACGGGCGGCCTCGGCGCGCACTACGGCGCGGAGCGGCTCGGCTGCACGGTGATTCCCATGTCCGGAGGACAGACCGAGAAGCAGGTGCAGCTCATCCAGGACTTCCGGCCCGACATCATCATGGTGACCCCGTCCTACATGCTCACGATCGTCGACGAGATGGAGCGCCAGGGCATGAACCCGGCCGAGTCGTCGTTGCGTATCGGCATCTTCGGCGCGGAACCTTGGACGCAGGGCATGCGGGAGGCCATCGAGCGCCGCGCCGGGCTGGACGCCGTCGACATCTACGGCCTGTCCGAGGTGATGGGACCGGGCGTCGCCAACGAGTGCATCGAGACGAAGGACGGCCCTGTCATCTGGGAGGACCACTTCTATCCGGAGATCATCGATCCGTCGACCGGCGAGGTGCTCCCCGACGGCAGCCCCGGCGAACTCGTGTTCACGACGCTGACGAAGGAAGCCCTGCCGGTCATTCGCTATCGCACGCGCGACCTCACGCGGCTGCTGCCGCCGACCGCACGGTCCATGCGGCGGATGGACAAGATCACCGGCCGGTCCGACGACATGCTGATCGTGCGCGGCGTGAACGTGTTCCCGTCGCAGATCGAGGAGCTGATCCTGCGTGTGCCGCAGCTCGCGCCGCACTACCAGATCCTGCTCGACAAGGAGGGCCACCTCGACCACGTGCTGGTCCGGGTGGAACTGGAGCCGCAGGCCGACCGGGCGGACGAGGTCCGGGCGCGGGCAGCCGCCGAGCTGCAGCATCACATCAAGTCCTACATCGGCGTCTCGACGACGGTGGAGGTCACGGCCCCCTTCGCGATCGAACGCGTCGTGGTGGGCAAGGCGCGGCGGGTGATCGACCGCCGCCCGAAGGACTGACGAAGGAGCGCACCATGTACACCCAGGCGATGGACATTCCGCAGGCGAAGGGCGACGAGCCCGCGGCCGCCCCGGCCACGAACGCCGACTACCAGACGGAGTTCGACGCGAAGCTCGACCGCGGCGAGTTCGTGGAGGCGAAGGACTGGATGCCCGAGGCCTACCGCAAGACACTCGTGCGGCAGATCTCCCAGCACGCGCACTCCGAGATCGTGGGCATGCTGCCGGAAGGCAACTGGATCACCCGCGCGCCCACGCTGGAGCGCAAGGCCATCCTGCTCGCCAAGGTGCAGGACGAGGGCGGCCACGGCCTGTACCTCTACGCCGCCGCCGAGACGCTCGGCGTGTCGCGCGACGATCTCATCGAGGCCCTGCACTCGGGCAAGGCCAAGTACTCGTCCATCTTCAACTACCCGACGCTTACCTGGGCCGACATCGGCGTGATCGGCTGGCTGGTGGACGGCGCCGCGATCATGAACCAGATCCCGTTGTGCCGCTGCTCCTACGGGCCCTATGCGCGCGCGATGATCCGCATCTGCAAGGAGGAGAGCTTCCACCAGCGGCAGGGCTACGACCTGCTGCTCGCCATGATGCGCGGCACGCAGGCCCAGAAGGACATGGTGCAGGACGCCGTGAACCGGTGGTGGTGGCCGGCGCTGATGATGTTCGGGCCGCACGACCGCGACTCCCAGCACAGCGGGCAGAGCATGCACTGGGGCATCAAGCGCATCTCCAACGACGACCTGCGCCAGAAGTTCGTGGACGCCACGGTGCCGCAGGCGAAGGTCCTGGGCGTCACGCTGCCCGACCCCGAACTGCGCTGGAACGAGGCGCGCGGGCATCACGACTTCGGCGCGATCGACTGGACCGAGTTCTGGAACGTGGTGAATGGCCACGGCCCGTGCAACCGCGAGCGCCTTGCCACGCGCGTGAAGGCCTGGGAGGAGGGCGCCTGGGTCCGCGAGGCCGCGCTGGCCCACGCCCGCAAGCGCGAAGCGCGGCACGCCGCCTAGGGAGACGACGATGAGCACTCAGGAATGGCCCCTGTGGGAAGTGTTCGTGCGCAGCCGCAACGGCCTGGACCACAAGCACTGCGGGAGCGTGCACGCCCCCGACCCGAAGCTCGCGCTCCAGATGGCGCGGGACGTGTACACGCGCCGCCAGGAAGGCGTGAGCCTGTGGGTGGTGCGCTCGGACCACATCGTGGCCTCGGACCCCGACGCGAAGCCCGAACTGTTCGACCCCGCAGCGGACAAGATCTACCGGCACCCGACGTTCTACCGGCTGCCGGACGAAGTGGACCACATGTGAGCGGACGGCCCGACTAATGCTGGAACCTCGCGTCGAATACGTCCTGCGCCTCGCCGACGGCGCGCTCCTCCTCGGACAGCGCCTGTCCGAGCTGTGCGGCCACGGGCCGGTCCTGGAGGAGGACATCGCCACCACCAACATCGCGCTCGACTGCATCGGTCAGGCGCGGCTGCTGCTCGCCCTGGCCGGAAGGCTCGAAGGCCAGGGCCGCGACGAGGACCGGCTCGCCTTCCTGCGCAACGAGGGCGAGTACCGCAATCCGACCCTGCTGGAACTGCCGAACGGCGACTTCGGCCGCGTCGTGCTGCGTACCTTTCTCTACTCGAGTTTCCTGGACGTCTTGTGGCCGGCCCTGCAGACGTCCACCGACGCCGACCTCGCCGCCATCGCCGCGAAGAGCGCCAAGGAGACGCGCTACCACCGCGAACACACGGCCGACTGGGTGATCCGGCTCGGCGACGGCACCGATGAATCGCACCGGCGCATGCGCGATGCCCTCGATGCGCTCTGGCCCTACACCGCGGAGCTGTTCTCGAAGGATTACGTCGACGACGCCGTCACGCGCGACGGATTCGGCGTGGCCTGGGCAACGCTGCGTGACCCGTGGCTGCGGTCGGTCGAGGCGGTCCTCGCCGAGGCGACGCTCGCGCGGCCGCCCGACACGCCCTTCCTCTCGCGCGGCAAGACCGGCGTGCACACCGAGCACCTCGGCCACCTGCTCGCGCCCATGCAGCATCTCCAGCGCTCGCATCCCGGTGCGAAGTGGTGATCCCGTGCTGAGCGAGGCGGGCGCGTGGCAGGCGCTGCAGCAGGTCATGGATCCGGAGGTGCCCGTGCTGTCCGTGTGCGATCTCGGCATCGTGCGCGAGGTGAGCAGCGTCGAGGGTGCGGTGGAGGTGACCCTCACGCCCACCTACTCGGGCTGTCCCGCCACGAAGGTGATCGAGCAGGCGGTGCGCGAGGCGCTGCTGGAGGCCGGCGCGACGGACGTCCGCGTCCATACCCGGCTCGCGCCGCCCTGGACCACCGACTGGCTGTCCGAGGACGCGAAGACGCGGCTGCGTGCCCACGGCATTGCCCCCCCCGGCGGACAGGCCGGTGTGCACGTCCTCCGATTCCAGCCGGCGTGTCCGCGCTGCGGGTCCCGGCGCACCGAACAGCTGTCGGCCTTCGGCTCCACCGCCTGCAAGGCGCTGCACCGCTGCCTGGACTGTCGCGAACCCTTCGAATACTTCAAGCCCCTCTGACCATGACGCCCCGGTTCCATCCGCTCACCATCGACGACGTGCGCCCGGAGTGCGAGGACGCCGTCAGCGTGCGCTTCCGCGTGCCGGACGCACTGCGGCACGACTACGCGTTCACGCAGGGACAGCACGTGGCGCTGCGGGCGCGGGTCGACGGCGAGGAACTGCGCCGCAGCTATTCGATCTGCGCCGCACCGGAGGACGGCGAACTGCGGGTGGCCATCCGCGTCGTGCCCGGCGGCCGGTTCTCCGGCTGGGCGGCCCGCAGCCTGCAGGCCGGAATGACGCTCGACGTGCTGACGCCCGACGGCCGGTTCTTCACGCCGCTCGACCCCGCGCACCGCAAGCACTACGTCGCGTTCGCGGCGGGCAGCGGCATCACGCCCATCCTGTCCCTCGTCGGTGCGACGCTGAAGCGCGAGCCCCACAGCCGCTTCACGCTGGTCTACGGCAACCGCACCGTGGCCAGCACGATGTTCCTCGAGGCACTGGAGGACCTGAAGGACCGCCACCTCGGCCGCTTCGTCCTGCACACGGTGTTCTCGCGCGAGCATCAGGACATCGACCTGTGCAACGGACGCCTCGATGCCGCGAAGGTGCGGGCGTTCGCGGAGCGGCTCATCCCGCCCTCGTCCATCGACGAGGCCTTCGTGTGCGGACCGGGTGCGATGATCGACGAGGTGGAGGGCGCGCTCCTCGGGCTCGGGATGCCGCCCGAGCGCGTCCACGTGGAGCGGTTCGGGGTGCCGGTGGAATCGATCGCTCCCGCGCCGGTCGCGGTCGCCGACACGCCGGCGGCCACGCTGATCGTCGAGCTCGACGGCATCCGGCGGACCGTGCCCTTCGCCCGATCCGACGTATCCGTGCTGGACGCTGCGCTGCGGGCCGGCCTCGACCTCCCCTATTCCTGCAAGGGCGGCATGTGCTGCACCTGCCGCGGCAAGGTCCTGGAAGGCGAGGTGCGGATGACGAAGAACTACAGCCTCGATGCCGCGGACGTCGCCGCCGGCTTCGTGCTCACCTGCCAGGCCCGGCCGCTCACGGAGCGGGTGGTCGTGAGCTACGACGAGCGCTGAGCCCGGCACCTTGGCCCGGTCCCGAGCCCCCACCTTCGACGCCCAGCGCGACGGCATCCTGGAGCGCGCCGCGGATCTGTTCGCCGAGCACGGATTCCACGGGGCGTCCATGGCCAGCATCGCCGAGGCCTCCGGCGTGTCGAAGCCGCTCCTCTATCACTACTATCGCGACAAGTCCCACCTGCTGTTCGACATCGCCGATCGCTACATGGACCGGTTGCTGGGGCTGGTGGAGGAGGTGAAGGGGCGGGGCCTTGGCCCTGAAGACAGCTTCCGTGCGCTGGTCCGCGCCTTCATGGAAGCCTACGAGCACGCCCAGTCGCGGCACCGGGTGCTGGTGCAGGACGTGAAGTTCCTGGAGGAGGACGACCGGGCGCGCATCGTCGCCAGGCAGCGTCAGGTCGTGGACGCCTTTGCCGAAGCCATCGCCGCGCTGCGGCCCCGGCTGGACCGCCGCGACCTCCGGGTGCCCCTTGCCATGATCCTGTTCGGCATGCTCAACTGGACCTTCACCTGGCTGCGCGCCTCGGGTCCGCTCACCTACGGCGACATGGCCGACGTGGTCCTCGAGATCTTCCTGGACGGCGTCCGCCCCCGGGGCTGACCGCCCGCGCAGCCGCAGAACCGCCCGGCGGCCTCCGGCCGCCCGCCAGGAGCCACACGTGAAACTCGCATCGCTCAAGACCGGCGGCCGGGACGGCCGCCTCGTGGTGGTGAGCCGGGACCTCCGGCACGCCGTCGTTGCCTCGGACTTCGCCCCCACGCTGCAGGCGGCCCTCGACGACTGGGGCGCCGCCGAGCCCATGCTGCAGGCGGTCTATCAGCGGCTGAACGACGGCGTGCTGGATCAGGCGTTCCCGTTCGATCCCCGGGAGTGCGCGGCGCCGCTGCCGCGGGCCTACCAGTGGGCCGACGGGTCGGCCTACGTGAACCACGTGGAACTCGTGCGCAAGGCCCGCGGCGCCGAGATGCCGCCGTCCTTCTGGACCGACCCGCTCATGTATCAGGGCGGGTCGGACAGTCTCATCGGTCCCTGCGACGACATCGAGGCCGAGTCCGAGGCCTGGGGCATCGACTTCGAGGGTGAGGTGGCCGTCATCACCGACGACGTGCCCATGGGCCTCCCGCCCGAGGCGGCCATGCTGCACATCCGCCTGCTCATGCTGGTGAACGACGTGAGCCTGCGCAACCTCATTCCCAACGAGCTGGCCAAGGGCTTCGGGTTCTTCCAGTCCAAGCCGGCCACCGCGTTCTCGCCGGTGGCGGTCACGCCGGATGAACTGGGCAACGCCTGGGACGGGTGCAAGGTGCGCCGCCCGCTGCGGGTGATGCTCAACGACACCGTCTTCGGCGAGCCCGACGCCGGCAGCGACATGACGTTCGACTTTCCTCAGCTCATCGCGCACGCCGCGAAGACGCGGCATCTCGCGGCGGGCAGCATCGTCGGTTCGGGAACGGTCTCCAATGTGGATCGCAGCCAGGGTTCCGCTTGCATCGCCGAGCGCCGCATGCTGGAGCAGATCGCCGACGGCAAGCCGTCCACGCCCTTCCTCCGCTTCGGTGACCGCGTGCGCATCGAGATGCTCGACGCGAAGGGCCAGTCCATCTTCGGCGCCATCGACCAGCGCGTGGTCCAGTACCACCCGCCCCGTTGAGCGGAAAGTCATGAGCGACATCGCCGCGCCCACCGTGCGCGAGAGCAGCCACGCGCTGCTCCGTGCGCTGGGCATGACCACCGTGTTCGGCAATCCCGGCTCCACCGAGCTCCGGTTCTTCCGCGACTGGCCTGCGGACTTCCGCTACGTGATGGCCCTGCAGGAGTCCGTCGTCGTCGCGATGGCGGACGGTTTCGCCCAGGCGACCGGCAATGCGGCGTTCATCAATCTGCACTCCGCGGCCGGTGTGGGTCACGGGCTGGGCAGCATCTTCACCGCGTGGCGCAATCACACGCCGCTCGTGATCACGGCGGGGCAGCAGACGCGGGCCATGTTTCCCACCGATCCCTACCTCTTCGCCTCCGACGCGGCGGAGTTTCCGAAGCCCTACGTCAAGTGGAGCATCGAGCCGGCCCGCGGGGCCGACGTGCCCGAGGCCATCCAGCGTGCCTACCACGTGGCCATGCAGCACCCGCGCGGACCCGTGTTCGTGTCCGTGCCGGAGGACGACTGGGACGTGCCCGCCGAACCGCTCGTGATCCGTCGCGTCGCCACCGACAACCCGCCCCCGGACGCCGCGCTCGATGCCATCGCCGCGAGTCTGCGCGCCGCGAAGACGCCCGGCCTCGTGGTCGGCGCGGGCGTCGACCGGGACGGCGCCTGGGACGAGACGGTGCAGCTCGCCGAGCGGCTCGGTGCACCCGTGTGGGCGAGCCCCATGGTCGCGCGCGGAGCGTTTCCCGAGGACCACCGGCTGTTCGCCGGACATCTGCCGCCGCTGCGTCAGCCGCTCGCCGACGCGCTGGCGCCGCACGACGTGGTGCTCGTGCTCGGCGCCCCGGTGTTCACGTACCACGTGCACACGGGCGGGGAGTTCCTGAGACCCGGCACCACGCTGCATCTGCTCACCGACGACCCGCACGAGGCTGCACGCGCCGCGGTCGGGTCTGCTGCAACTGGGGCGCTGAAGCCCGGCGTGGCGGGGCTGCTGACAAGGCTCGCACACGTCACGCCGTCGGGCCAGCAGGGCAGGGCGCCCGTGCCGCCCCCCGCAGACACGGGCCTCTCGGGCGAGCGCGTCATGGCGACGATCGCGCGGGTCATGCCCGACGACGCCATCCTGGTCGAGGAGGCCCCGACCCATCGCAAGGCGCTGTGGGACCACCTGCCCGTCCGTCGGGCCGGCAGCTTCTTCGCTGGCGCGAGCGGGGGCCTCGGCTGGGCCGTTGCGGCCGCGCCGGGTGTGGCGCTCGGCGCGCCGGGCCGGCGGGTCATCTGTCTCGTCGGTGACGGCTCGGCCCTCTTCGGCATCCAGGCGCTGTGGACCGCGGCGCAGTGGCGCCTGCCGGTGACCTTCGTCGTGCTCAACAACAAGGGCTACGGGGCGCTGAAGAGCTTCGGACGCATGCTGGGCATTCCGGGCGCCCCCGGCCATGACATCGAGGCACTCGACTTCCTCGATCTCGGGCGCGGCTTCGGCTGCGAAGTGCGGCGCGTCACGCGCGCTGCCGAACTCGAGACGGTGCTCGCGTCCGAATTCCGCTCGACGCGCACCGCCGTGGTCGACATCGCGCTCGACCCGGTCGCCGTCAAGCTGTACTGAGGGTGGGACACCCGTGAGCGGCGCGCGCCGGCCCATCGGCGTGTTCGATTCCGGCGTGGGCGGGCTGTCGGTATGGCGCGAGATCGTCCGCCTGCTGCCACTCGAATCCACCGTCTACCTCGCGGATCAGGCCCACGTGCCCTACGGGCCCCGTCCCCAGGACGAGGTCGCGCGTTTCTCCGCCGCCATCACGGAGCATCTGCTGGAGCGCGGCTGCAAGGCCGTGGTCGTCGCCTGCAACACGGCCTCGGCGGCGGCGCTCAAGGACCTGCGCGCGCGCTTTGCGCCCGTGCCCATCATCGGGCTCGAGCCTGCCGTCAAGCCCGCCGCGGCCATGACCCGGACCGGGGTGATCGGCGTCATGGCCACTCCGGCGACGTTCGCGGGCCGGCTGTATCAGGCCACCGTCGGCCGGCATGCGGCATCCATCCGGGTCGTGAGCCAGACCTGTCCGGGACTCGCCGACCTCGTGGAGCATGGCGCGCTGGACGGGCCGGAGGCGGAGCAGCTTCTGCGTGACTTCGTGCAGCCGATCCTCGCGGAGAACGCCGACGTCATCGTCCTGGGCTGCACCCACTATCCCTTCGTGATCGACGGCATCCGGCGGATCGCCGGGCCGTCGGTGGCCGTCGTCGATCCCGCGCCCGCGGTCGCGCGGCACCTGGGCAACGTGCTTGCGCATCACGGGCTGGGACGCCACGACGGCACCGGTGCGCATCACTTCCTCACGACGGCCGATCCGGCGGCCTTTGCGGCCACCGCCTCGAGGCTTCTGGGTCGCCCCGTGCAGGCCGAACCGGTGCACTGGATGTCCGGGACGCGCCTGGGCTGACGGCGCGGCGGCGCAATCCCGCTCGGGCGACGCGGGATCGCAGAAATCCGGAAATGAAAAAACTGCTCAAGATTGCAGAACTGAAACCGTAAACGGGGACATGGATGCCACGACCCTGTCCCCCGCCCCCACCTGCACCACCCGCGAAGCCGCGAAGCGGCTCGGGGTGTCCCTCCGTACCGTCCAGCTCTGGACCGAGAGCGGTGTGCTCGACGCCTGGAAGACCGCCGGCGGCCACCGCCGGGTGCTCTGCAGTGCCGTCGACCGCCTGATCGCCGACCGGGAGGAGGCCGTCACCCGGCCGCCGACGCCGCGCGGAGCTCTGGACATCCTCGTCGTCGAGGACGACCCGACGCTGCTGGCCCTGTACCGCTACAACCTGGCCGACACGCCGGTGCCCGTCACCGTGCGCACGGCGGGGAACGGTTACGAAGGCCTCATCCGTCTCGGCGAGCAGCGGCCGGACGTGCTGGTGACCGACCTCATGATGCCGGGCATCGACGGCTTCCAGATGCTGCACACGCTCACGGCCCGGCCCGAGTTCGCCGCCATGCAGGTGGTGGTCGTGACCGGTCTTGACCGGGCGGACATCGAGGCGCGGGGCGGCCTGCCAGCGGGTGTGGTCGTGTTCGGCAAGCCCATCCCGTTCGAGCGGCTGATCCGGCTCATCACCGACCGCGCGGAGGTCCTCCGCGCGAAGGTCGCGGCGTGAGCACCGCACTCGCCCGCTTCCTCGACGCCCTCGGCGACGAGATCCTCCTGCTGACGGGCGAGGGACGCGTGCGATTCGCGAATCGGGCCGCCAGGGAGCTGCCGGGCATCGCCGCCGGTGTCCCGGTTCCCTGGCCGGAGATCCTGCGTCACGTGGAAGGCGTTGCTCACGGCTATGCGCGCCCGCCGATCACCGCCAGCCTGGATGGCGAAGGCGGCGCGCATCGCACCGCTACGCTGCTCGACGGGTTCGCGGGCCAGGATCTGCTGCTCGTCCTGCACGACGACGTCGAGGCCGCGGCGTATCGCAACGTCACCGAGAACCTGTTCCAGTTCCTCCGGACCGAACTGCACGCCTCGTTCGACGCGCTCGCGACCTCCGCCGAAGTGGTGGCCAAGGCCCTGCCCGTCACACAGGACGGCGAGACACTGCACGAGATCGTGACGACCGCGCGGGCGCGGGCAGCCGAGCTGGAGACCCGCCTGGAGAAGCTCACCCTTCTCGGGGATCTCGTGTCCCACGACCGCCTGCAGACCGACGAGCGCATCGTGCTCTCGGAGCTCATTGCACAAGCGTGGGCCCGCGTGTCACCCATCGCGCAGGCGGCGGACGTACGCCTGTCCACTGTCGGGGTGTCCGAGGCCCTCCCGCCCGTCTACGGCAGCGACGCCTGGCTGACGCGGGCGCTGGCCGAACTGCTGGAGAACGCGGTGCGCGCCAGCGGCCGCAAGACGCAGGTGGAGGTCGACGCGCACCAGGAGAGCCGCTACGTGCACCTGACCGTGCGCGACTTCGGCCACAGCCCCGTCCCGCGCCGGCACGGCCGCGCGTACCTGCCCTTCGTCACCGCTCTGGAGCCGGAATCGGCCAAGCCGCCGTCGAAGGCGCCGCCCGCGCCGAAGCCGAAGGCGGGGCTGGGCGTGGGCCTCGCGCTCGTCGAGCGCGTGCTGGAACTGCACGGCGGGCATCTGCGCGTGGGCGACCCCCACGACGACTGCACCGCCTTCGTGATGGAACTGCCCACTGGCGCCCCGCACGCGGCGGTGCCGGGCGTGCAGCTCGAACAGGCGCAGCGCTACGCCGTGGACATGGCGGCGCTGCTGGCACGGCAGCAGGCGGCGAAGGCCGTCGCGCGCTGACCGGAACCCCATCCGGGGAAGGAGAAACGCCATGACACGCAAGATCCTGATCGTCGAGGACCAGGCCGACCTGCGCAAGCTGGTGCGCATGACCCTCGAGTACGGAGACGTGGAAATCCACGAGGCCGCAGACGGCCAGTCGGGTCTGCACAAGGCCCGGGAACTGCGGCCCGACATCGTGCTGCTCGACGTGATGATGCCGGGCGAGCTGGACGGCTTCCAGGTGTGCGAGCGCATCAAGTCCGACAAGCTGCTGGCCGGCGTGCACGTCGTGCTGCTCACGGCGCGCGGCCAGCAGACCGATCTCGACCAGGGCGCGCGCGCGGGGTGCGATGCCTATCTCGTGAAACCCTTCAGCCCGCTCGAGCTGATCGACAAGGTCGACGAGCTGACGCGGCGGATGGTCGCCTGACGCAGGAGCCTCCGGACGATGTCGTCGCCTTCCGACAACGAACAGCAGAACGTCTCGCGCCTCGACCTGATGCGCGCCTTCCAGGCGGCCATGGAGTCGCTCCAGTCGGCCGGAATGATTCCGGTCGCGGGGCGCGCCCTGGCGCGCGAACCGATCACCAGCGAGCGGCTCGCAGCAGTGCTGGAGTCGATCCAGGACGTCATCTACTCGGTCTCGCCCGACGGTGGCCAGATCCTCTACGTGAGCCCGTCGGCCGAGCGCGTGTACGAATCGAGTCTCGATTCGCTGACAGGCCACACGCGCGACTGGTTCACGCGCATCCACGAGGCCGACAGGGAGCGCGTGCGCGAGCGGCTGCCGGACCTGTTCCGTGACGGGCAGCTCGACATCGAGTACCGCATCGACCTGCCGTCCGGGGACATCCGCTGGCTGCGCGACCGGATGCAGATCGTGCGAGACGGCGCGGGCCGTGCCGTGCGAATCGACGGGATTGCCGCGGACATCACGGCGCAGGTGCACGCGGACTCGGCGCGTGAGCTGGCCGAGGGAACCCTGCGGCTTAAGGACCGCGCGCTGGAGTCGACACAGAACGGTGTCGTGGTCACGGACATGACCAACCCCGCGCACCCCATCATCTACGCGAATCCGGGCTTCGAGCGCATCACGGGACACGCCGCAGCGGACATCTACGGGCTCAACTGCGGCTTCCTCCAGGGGGAGGACCGCGACCAGCCCGCGCTCGCCGAGTTGCGCGATGCGATCCGGGCGGGCCGGGAATGCCAGGTCGTGATCCGCAACTACCGCAAGGACGGCTCGCTGTTCTGGAACGAGCTGTCGGTCTCGCCGGTGCGGGATGACCAGGGCCGCGTGACCCACTACGTCGGCGTGCAGAACGACATCACCGAACGCATCCGTCAGGCGGAGGAACTGGCCGAGAGGACGCGGCGGCTCGACGCGATCTTCTCGCTGTCGCCCGACGGTTTCGTGTCGTTCGACCGCGCGGGGGTGGTGGCCTACGTGAATCCCGCCTTCACCCGCATGACCGGTCTGTCGCCGGCCCAGGTCATCGGGTGCGCCGAGGCGGCGCTCGATGCGCGGCTGCGCGAGCGGTGCGATCCCAAGCTGCCTTACCGGCCGCTCGCCGACACGCCCTGCGTCTCGCAGGCGGACGAGAAGTCCGCCGCCGATCTGATGCAGCTGATGATCCCCGAGCGACGCATGCTCACGCGGAGCGTTCGGCGGGAGGAGGGCGGGTCGAAGGTGCTGTACTTCCGCGACGTGACGCGCGAGACCGAGGTGGACCGCATGAAGAGCGAGTTCCTCACCACCGCGGCCCACGAACTGCGCACCCCCATGGCCTCGGTGTACGGCTTCTCCGAGCTGCTGCTGCGCCGGCAGTTCGACGAC
>ERZ1066136.747-NODE-747-length-21064-cov-8.030035_pt1 | contig 21064 bp, 19 predicted proteins | sample MGYA00382783_ERZ1066136 | MGnify/ENA primary metagenome ERZ1066136 (study PRJEB33369, sample SAMEA5778366) | biofilm metagenome | biome: Industrial cooling water; feature: Water cooling tower basin; material: Biofilm | place: United Arab Emirates | collected... | reverse complement strand
CGATCTCGACGCCGTGCGCCGGAGTGCCGCCATCGTCGTGCGGCGGACCTTCCGCACGGCGCGGCAGAGCATGGCGCCCATCGAGGGCCGGGGCGTGGTGGCCGCGTACGACACGCGGCTGGACCAGCTCACGCTCACCACTGCCACACAGATGCCGCACATCGTGCGCGCCGGGTTGTCGGAGTGCCTCGGCCTCGAACAGGGACGCATTCGCGTGGTCGCGCCCGACGTCGGCGGCGGCTTCGGCTACAAGGGCATCCTGCTGCCGGAAGAGGTGTGTCTGGGCTGGCTCGCGATGCGCCTCGGGCGTCCGGTGCGCTGGATCGAAGACCGCTTCGAGCAGCTCACCGGCAACGCGAACTGCCGCGAGCATCACTACGACCTCACCGTGTACGCCGATGCACGCGGCCGTCTGCTCGCGATCGACTGCGACGCCGTGGTGGATTCCGGCGCGTACTCGTCCTATCCGTTCTCGGCGTGCCTCGAGGCCGCGCAGATCGGCTCCATCCTGCCGGGGCCCTACACGATGGAGCGCTTCCGCTGCCACACGTGGTCGGCCACGACCAACAAGCCGCCGATCCTCCCGTACCGCGGGGTGGCGCGCACGGGCGTGTGCTTCGCGCTGGAGGTCGCGCTCGACGCCGTGGCCCGCGAGGCCGGACGCGAACCCTGGGACGTGCGGCTCGATGCGCTGGTGCGGCCGGAGCAGATGCCCTATACGAACATCACGCGCAAGTACTTCGATTCGGGCGACTACCCCGAATGTCTGCGGCGCGCGGTCGCCGCGCTCGACCCGGCCAAGTGGCGCGCGCAGCAGCAGGGGCGACGGCCGGGCGAACGCCGCATCGGCATCGGCGTGGCCATGTTCTGCGAACAGGGGGCGCACGGCACCTCCGTCTACCACGGCTGGGGCATTCCCATGGTACCGGGGCATGAGCAATGCACGGCGCGACTCACGCCGGACGGCACGCTGGAACTGCGCATCGGCGCCCACTCGCACGGGCAGAGCCTGGAGACCACGCTCGCGCAGATCGCGCACGAGGTCCTCGGCATCGACCCCGCGCACGTGCGCCTGATCCACGGGGACACGGCGGTCACGCCGTACTCCACCGGTACCTGGGGGTCGCGCTGCATCGTCATGTCGGGCGGTGCGGTGGGTACCGTGTGCAAGGTCATCGAGCAGCGTGTGCGGCAGATCGCGGCGCATCTGCTGGAGGTCGGCGCCGGCGATCTCGTGCTGGAGCACGGACGCGTGCAGGTGGCCGGCACGGACCACGCGCTCACGCTGCGGGACGTCGCGCACGCGTGGTACCGGCAGCCGCAGCGGCTGGGGCCCGACGTGGACCCCGCGGGCCTGGAGGCCACCACCGGCTACAAGACCGTGCAGGACACCGGCACCTTCAGCTACGCAGCGCACGCGTGTGCCGTCGCCGTCGACGAGGAACTCGGCAGCGTCGAGATCCTCGACTACGTGATCGTCGAGGACGGCGGCACGCTCATCAATCCGAGGGTGGTGGACGGTCAGGTCCTCGGCGGCGCGGCGCAGGGCATCGGGACGGCGCTGTACGAGGAGATGCCCTTCGACGACCAGGCGCAGCCGCTCGCGTCCACGCTTGCCGACTACATGCTGCCGGGCGCGACGGAAGTGCCGTCCATCCGCATCGAACACATGGAGACGCCATCGCCGCTGTCGCTGTTCGGCCAGAAGGGCATCGGGGAAGGCGGGGCCATCGCGCCGCCCGCCGCCATCACGAACGCGATCAACGACGCGCTGGCGGACCTGGGTGTGGAGATCACCGAGAGTCCGGTCACGCCGCGCCGGCTGCTCGCCGCGATAGCCGCGGCGAAGGCGGCGCGATGAAGGCGCCGGCGTTCGACTACGTGCGGCCGGCGTCACTCGACGAGGCGCTGACCCTGTGCGCGCAAGGCGGCGACGACGCCAAGTTTCTCGCGGGCGGCCAGTCGCTCGGTCCGCTGCTCAATCTGCGGCTCGCGCGGCCGGCGCTGCTCATCGACGTGCGCCGCCTGCCGGAACTGGCGGGATGGCGGGACGAGGGCGACACGCTGTGCATCGGTGCGGGTCTCACGCACGCAGCCATCGAGGACGGCGCGCTTCCGGGGGCCGTGGGGCGCTTTCTCGCGGCCGTTGCCCACGGTATCGCCTACCGCGCGGTGCGCAATCGCGGCACGGTGGGCGGCAGTCTCGCCCACGCGGATCCCGCAGCCGACTGGGTCAGCACGTTCGCGCTGCTCGATGCGCAACTGGAGGTGCGGTCGGCCAGGGGCGTGCGCATCGTCGCGGCAGACGCGCTCGTGGAGGGTCCGCTCAGCACGGCCCTGCGCGCCGACGAACTCATCACGGCCATCCGCGTGGCGAAGGGATCGTCCGACGCGCGCCGGAGCTATCGCAAGTTCAACCGCAAGCCCGGCGAGTTCGCCGAGGCCATCGGCGGATTCTGCGCGGACCCGGCGTCCGGCGTGTGCCGCGCGGTGATCGGCGCGACCGGCGGGCCGCCCGTGGTGATCACCGACGCGAATGCGTTGCTCGACTCGGACGACGCCTGCGTCGCTGCGGTCGATGCCGCCGGATTCGAGCCCGGGTCCTTCGAACAACAGGTGCACGCGGTCATGCTGCGGCGGGCCGCGCACGCCCTCAGGGAGTCCGTCGCATGAAGTCCATCACGCTGGAGGTGAACGGCCGGACGGAGACGGTGCGGGTCGCGCCGCGCACGCATCTCGCCGATCTGCTGCGCGAGGAGCTGCGTCTCACCGGCACGCATCTCGGCTGCGAGCACGGCGTGTGCGGCGCCTGCACGCTGGAGATCGACGGCGCGCCGGCGCGCTCGTGCATCACGCTCGCGGTCACCTGCGACGGGTCGCGCGTCCGCACGGTGGAAGGATTCGAGGACGACGCGGTGATGCACCAGCTGCGCGAAGCCTTCACGGAACATCACGCGCTGCAGTGCGGCTACTGCACGCCGGGGATGCTCGTGACCGCGCGGGACATCGTGCTGCGCCTGCCGGACGCCGACGAGCCGCGCATCCGCGAGGAACTCGCGGGCAACCTCTGCCGCTGCACCGGCTACATGGGCGTCGTGCGGGCGATCGCGTCGGTCATCGCCGTGCGGAACAGCGAGAGCGGCGGCCGGTAGGTGCCCCGCCCGAGCAGTCCGGCGCGCCCGTCCGCGCCGATCATGCCGATGTGCACTCGGGGCAGGGCGTTGTTGTGGACCACCGTGCGCAGGTCGAGTCCGACCGACGCCCCGAGACGCACGTGCGGCAGTTCCAGCCAGCGCGACGCGCGGGCCTCGGGCTCGCGCTGACCGCCGAAGCCGGCGAGGTCGATCACGCCGCTGTCGCCGATCATGGGGCTCACCGGGGCGGTGCCCGCCGGGTCCAGGCGCGTGCCGTCGGGCGCGGCGCCCGGCACGACGGTCCACGCCATCGGATCGTCGCCGGGCAGCAGGCCCACGTCCTCGCCGTTGCCCGCCAGCCCCAGCAGCACCGACGGCGTGCCTTCTGCGAGCGCGAGCAGCATGGTGCGGCACGCTGCCATCCACAGGGTGAGGAAGAACAGCGGCGAGGCCGCCAGCATCGCGCGGATCTCCTGGCCGGCACCGTCACGCGGCAGCCTGGATTCCAGCTTCTGCGCGAGCGAGGCGGTCGCGGCCGTGGTCGTCCAGTGGAGGTCCTCGCCGGCGGCGAGCGCGACGCGCGCCGGTTCGATGAGATCGATGGGGTCGCGCAGTGCGGCCTCCAGGGTCGGCGCGAGCACGCGGTCCCGCCAGGCCAGCCGGTCGAGCACGGCTTCGTTCCGGGTGCCGAAGCGCAGCTGCGGGCCGTTGCCGCTCGGCAGCGGTGCCCAGGCGGCGCCCGGCGGTTCGGCGAGATCGGCGATGCGTGTGAGCGGTGTCGAGGAGGTCACCACCTCGGCGAGCGGCGTGACGACGCCGAAGTGCTGCGCCGGCGCGAGGATCACGTCGCCCGAGGCTACCAGGGCCTCGGCTTCGGCGTCCGTGTCGGCCCAGCCTTCGTGGCGGCACGCGAGCACGGTGGACGAGAGTACGGGCGGGGAGGGGCGCGTCGCGTCGCGGAAAGGCGGTCCGGCGTGCAGCACCACCTTGAGGGGCAGTCGCACCGCTTCTGCGGCGCGCGTGACGCCGACCCAGGCCGGGCGGGCGCACACGGGCGGGTCCGTGGTCAGGGCATTCGCCGGAAAGCTTCGGTCCATGGTGTCGCCGTCTCCTGTCTCACCGCGGCCAGGCCGTGCAGGCGCGTCGCGCGCTCGGGTCAGACCGTCCCCAGGTAGGCCGCGCGGACGCGCGGGTCGTCCGCGAGCCTTGCCGAAAGGCCCGCGGCGGCGATGCGCCCGGTTTCGATGACGTACGCTTCCCTCGCCAGATCCAGTGCCGTGAGCACGTCCTGTTCCACGAGCAGGATCGCGAGCCCCTCTGCGCTGATCACGCGCAGCGAATCGGCGAGCTGATCCACCGCGCGCGGGGCCAGCCCGAGAGAGAGCTCGTCGATCATGAGCAGCTGCGGGCGCGCCATCAGCCCGCGCCCGATGGCGCACATCTGCTGCTCGCCGCCGGACATCGTGGTGGCATCCTGGTGCCGGCGTTGCCCCAGGATGGGGAACAGGGTGAAGATCCGGTCCAGGTCGCGCACCAGTTCGTGGCGGCTCGCGGATCGGAGGTACGCACCGAGCAACAGGTTGTCGCGGACGGAGAGCCCGCGGAACAGGCGGCGGCCCTCGGGGACGTGCGCGATGCCGGCGGTCAGCAGCGTGTCCGGCTCCGCACCCGTGACGTCCCGCCCGGCAAACGTCACGCGCCCGCCCGTCGGGCGCAGCAGGCCCGAGAGCACCTTGAGCAGCGTCGACTTGCCCGCGCCGTTGGACCCGACCACTGCGGTCACGGCGCCCGGAGCCACCTGCAGATCCAGGCCCCACAGCACCTGCACCTGTCCATAGCCGGCGGTGAGCCCGGTGACCTCCAGCAGGGCGTCAGGCATGGCTGTCCCGGGCCTGCACGTGGCGCTGCGCGAACCGGGCACCGAGGTAGGCCTCCACCACCCGCGGATCGTCCACGACGGTCTTCGGCGGGCCGTCGGCGATGAGCGCGCCCTGATGCAGGACCACGATCCGCGTGGACAGCGACAGCACCACTTTCATCAGGTGCTCGATCAGCACGAGCGTGACGCCCTCGGCAGCGATGCCGCGGATCAGCGCGAGCGCCGCGTCGATCTCCGAGGAATTGAGCCCGGCGTTCACCTCGTCGAGCAGCAGCAGCTTCGGCTTCATGGCGAGGCTCTTCGCGAGTTCCAGGCGCTTGCGCGAGGGCAGGGTGAGGATCGAGGCGGGCTTGTGGGCCTCGGCGCCGAGACCCACGCGCTCCAGTTGCGCGAGCGCATCGCGCCGCGCGGCCGCGACGGAGCCTGCTGCGCCTGCGAACAGCGCGCCCGCCGTCACGTTCTCGAGCGCCGTCATCTGAGGGAACGGCTGCACCACCTGGAACGTGCGCGCGAGCCCGCGCCGCGCCGCTTCGTGCGGCCGCTGGTACGTGACGTCCGCGCCCTCGAACCTCACGGTGCCGGCCGTGGCGCGATGCACGCCCGTGATCAGGTTCACCAGCGTCGTCTTCCCCGCGCCGTTCGGTCCGATGAGGCCGACGATCTCGCCGGGCTGCACGGTGAGCGAGACGTCGCGCACCGCCTCGATGCCGCCGAAGCGCTTGCCGAGCCCGCGCAGTTCGAGCAGTGCGCTCACGCCGTGCGTCGCCGCGCGGCGAGACCGAGCAGACCGCCGGGGAGAAAGAAGATGAGCGCGACGATCACGGCGCCGAGGATGGCCTGGTGGAACTCGAGGAACCGCGCCCAGACGGTTTCCTCCAGCAGCACCAGGGCCGTGGCGCCCAGCACCGGACCCAGCACGGTGCCTGCGCCGCCCAGCAGGACCATCACCGGCACCTTGACCGTGAGCAGGATGCTGAACGCATCCGAGGGCGCGATGTAGGCGACCCAGGAGGCATAGGCGGCGCCCGCGGCACCGCAGAACACGGCGGACAGCACGAAGGCCGCCATCTTGTAGCGTGTCGTGGGGATGCCCACCATCTCCGCCGCATCCTCGTTCTGCGCGATGCAGCGCAGCCCGAATCCCAAGCGGCCCCGGGTCACCGCGACCGTCGTGACCAGGGCGAGCACCGCGATCCCGAGCATCGCGTAGAGGAACACGCGCGCGATGGTGTCGGGTCCGCCGGGCAGGAAGGCGAGGTTGAGTCCTTCACCGCCGCCGGTGAGCCCCGACCACCACGACGCCACGAGGCTCAGGATCTCCACGAGTGCGATGGAGCCGATGGCGAAGTAGTGGCCCCGCAGCCGCAGGACGATCGCGCCGAGCGCCGCGGCTGCCATGGCGCACACGCCCGCGGCGGCGATCCACGCGACGACGATCGGCGCGCCGGCGTTCTGCACGAGCGCGCCCGCGTAGGACCCGAGGCCGACGAAGGCGGCGGTCGCGAACGACGGATAGCCCGCGAGCCCGCCGATGAAGTTCCACGACAGCGCGAGCGCGGCATAGAACGCCACGAAGGTCGCGATCTTCACGAGGTAGTTGTCGCCGACGAAAGGTGTGGCCGCGAGAACCGCGATCCATGCCGCGAGCACGGGCAGGGTCCAGGCGCGCATGGTTCTATTCGTAGCCCTTGCGGCCCAGCAGGCCGGTGGGCCGCACCACGAGCAGGACGAGCATCAGCGCGAAGCCCAGCAGCGCAGCCGCCTGCGGGCCGAACCAGTGACTGCCGAGGCTCTCGGTCACGCCGAGGGCGAGTCCGCCTGCGAGCGCGCCCGGCACCGTGCCGAGGCCGCCGACGACGCACACGATGAAGGCCTTGCCCAGCAGCTGACCCGTGGCATTGGTGGTCACAGGGTAGACGATGGCGAGCAGGGCGCCGCACACGCCGGCCATGAAGGCGCCGAGCCCGAACGTGAGGGCGTAGATGCGCGGCACGCGGATGCCCATGAGCGTGGCGGCTTCGCGATCCATGCGCACGGCCACGATGGCGCGGCCCAGCTTCGAGCCGCGCAACACCGCGTAGAGCAGCGCGGTGAGACCGAGCGCGACGATCATGGCGGCGATCCGATCCCAGGGCAGCACCACGTCGCCGAACGTGAGCCGCCCGAGGTCCAGCGTCACGCGGCGCGGGGTGGCGTCGAACACCGCGTTCATCACGTTGTACAGGATCATGTCGAGGCCGAACGTGAGCGTGAGCGTGGTGAGCACCGGCTGCCGCACGACCCGGTTGATCAGCACGAACTGCAGCACGGCGCCCGCGAGACCCAGCACGAGCCCGACGGGAACGAGCGCCGCGAACGGGTGCACGTGCCATTCGCTCCAGAGACTGCACGTGAGATAGCCCGCGAGGATGATGAGCGAGCCGTGCAGCATGTCGATCACGTTGAGCACGCCCCACACGAGCGAGAAGCCCGCCGCGATGCATGCGTAGAGCGCGCCCAGCATGAGCCCGTTCAGCACCACCTGCGCGAGCAGCGCGGCGTCCATGGCGCCGCCGTCACTTCACCGGGCGCAGGGCGCCCTGGCGCAGCGCCTCGGGCGCAAGGACCACGGCCTTGCCGCCCTGCACCTGGATGATGGGCAGCTCCCGCGCAGCGTTCATGCCGTTGCCGGTGAAGTCGATGGGTCCGTAGAAGGTGCGGATCTCCAGCGCCGCCAGCGCGTCGCGCACCTTCGCCTTGTCGAGCGTGCCTGCCTTTTCCACCGCCGCCTGCACCGCGATGAGTGCGGCTGCAGCGGAGGCATGCACGTAGTCGGGTTCGCCCTTCTCGCCGCGGGCCTGGAAGTCCTGCACGAAGGCCTGCGTGGACCCGAACACGTCGTCGGACTTGAGCGCCACCGCAGGCGACCACCACGTGGCGCTGGTCACGTTCTCCGCCAGCGGGCCGAGGGCTTCCGCGAACTCGCGGTATGCGGGGCCGGTGATCATGGTGACGACCGGCGCCGTGACGCCGAGATCGGCCATCTGCTTCCGCGCGAGAACCAGGTCCTTCGTATAGCCCGAGACGAAGATCCAGTCGGGCTTCGCGGCGCGCATCTTCGACAGCGGCGAGGAGAAATCCATCGTGTTGACCGGATACAGCTCGCTGTAGACGATCTCCAGGCCGGCGCGCTTCGCGCCGTCGGCCATGCTGGCGGCCATCGACTTGGGGAACACGTCCTCACGGCCCAGCACCGCCAGCCGCTTCACGGCGGGCAGCTGCTTCGCCACCACCTTGACCAGCGCGTCGGTGAGGCCGCCGTTGGGCGCGAGCGTGCCGAACAGATACTTGTAGCCCTGGTTGAACACCGACTCGGACGACGCGACGGAGGCCACGACCGGCACGCCGTAGCGCTCGGCCACGCCCGCGACGACCTTCGTGTGACCCGAGCCGAAGGGCGCGGTGAGCACGTCCACCTTGTCCTGGGTGATGAGCTTCTCGGCGATCTGGCTGGCGCGCTGCTCGTTCGTCTGGTAGTCGTAGGTGACGAGTTCCACCTTGAGCTTGCGGCCGCCCACGTTCACGCCGCCGGCGGCGTTGATCCGCCGCAGCCACAGGTCGTAAGCCACCTGCTGCTTGCGGCCTTCGTCGGCGAGGGCGCCGGTCAGCGCGAGCGGGGCGCCGATCTTCAGGGTCTGCGCGAGCGCGGCGGGCGGCGCACTCAGGAGCAGCGCGGCGCCGAGAGTTCGGAGCAGGCGCGTCAGCGTCACGGTCACGGGGTCCTCCGGAAGGGTGCGCCGGTCGGCCTTCCGCCGGCGTCGTGACCCTTGCCGTCCGCAATCGCCGGACCAGCCCGCCCCGTGACGCAGCAAACGCCTCACGCATGCGTGCGTGCCGGGGTGCGTGCTGCGCGGTCGCGGCGCGGCATCGACCGGCGCGAGGCTCGCGGCGCACCGTGCATGGGCGGAGGGCACCCGCTTGCGGCGATGCCGCCGGGCGCGGCGGGCCGGATACACTACGGCCTTCGTCTCACGCAGCAATACGCCATGAACGCCCCCGTCTCTCCGCAGCCCGCCCTTCACGATCTCTCGACTCTCGATGCCGACGGCCGCGCGCGGCTGCTCGCGCGGGCCGAGTCGGACCTCACGCCCTTCCTCGACAAGGTGGCGCCCATCGTGGAGGCGGTCCGGCGCGACGGCGACGAGGCCATCGTCCGCTTCGCCCGCGACATCGACGGCGTGGACCTCGCCGGCAGGCCGCTCGCCGCGACGCCCGCGGATTTCGACCGCGCCTTCACTCAAGTGGATCGCGAGGTGGTCGAGGCCATCGAGTACGGGGTCGAGAACATCCGGCGCTTTCACGAGGAGCAGAAGCCGGAATCCATGTGGATGAAGGAGGTGCGCCCCGGGGCGTTCGCCGGCGACCGCTGGCTGCCGATCCCGTCGGTCGCGTGCTACGTGCCGCGTGGCAAGGGCGCCTTTCCCTCCGTCGTGATGATGACGACCGTGCCAGCGGTGGTGGCCGGCGTCCCGCACGTGTGCGTAGTGACGCCGCCCGGTCCGGGCGGGGACTTCGACGCCGCGACGCTCGTGGCCGCGAAGATCGCGGGCGTGCAGACCGTGTATCGCGTGGGCGGCGCGGTGGCCGTGGCCGCCGCCGCCTACGGCACGGCCTCCGTCACACGCTGCAGCAAGATCGTCGGCCCCGGGAGCCCGTGGGTCGTCGCTGCCAAGCGCCTGCTCGCAGGCGTGTTCGATACCGGCATTCCGGCGGGGCCGAGCGAGTCCATCATCCTCGCGGACCCCACCGCGGACGGCGCGCTCGCCGCGCTGGACCTGATGATCGAGGCCGAGCACGGCCCCGATTCCTCGGCCTTCCTGGTGACCTCCAGCCGCGCGGTCGCGGAAGCCGCGCTCGCCGCGATCCCCGGCTACTGGGGCCAGATGGGCGCGCAGCGGGTGGAGTTCTCGTCGAAGGTGCTGGGCGGATCGCGCGGCGGCGTCGTGCTGGCGCCGGACATGGAGGCCGCCTGCGCCTTCGTGAACGACTACGCGCCCGAGCACTTGCTCATCCACGGCGACGAGCCGTTCCAGTGGCTGGGCAGCATCCGGCACGCGGGCGAGATCCTCCTGGGTGCGCACACGCCCATCACGCTGGGCAACTTCGTGCTCGGCCCCAATGCCGTGCTGCCCACGAGCGGCTGGGCGAAGACGTTCTCGCCGCTGTCCACCTTCGACTTCATGAAGCGCACCGGCATCGGCTACGTGACGCGCGCGGGGTATCCCGAGCTCGCGAAGCACGCGCGGGTACTGGCCACCTACGAAGGCTTCGACGCCCACGCCAACGCCGTGTCCGAGACCCGCGAGCGCGTGCTGGCCTCGCGCGGACCGCGCTGATGGCCGCCGTGTCTGCGCTGCCGTCGCTGCGGCAGCTGCGCTACCTCGTGGTGCTCGCCGAGAAGCTCTCGTTCCGCCAGGCCGCCGAGAGTCTCTTCGTGACGCAATCGACGCTGTCCGCCGGCATCAAGGAACTGGAGACCACGCTCGACGTGCAGCTGTTCGAGCGCGACAGCCGCACGGTGCGTCTCACCCCCGTCGGCGAGCAGGTGACCGAGCGCGCGCGCGAACTGCTCGCCCGGACGCAGGACCTGGTCGAGTTCGTGCGCCGTTCCGCGCAGCCGCTGAGCGGGCCTTTCACGCTCGGTGTCATTCCCACCATCGCGCCGTACCTGCTGCCCGCAGTGCTGCCGGGCCTGCGCAAGGCCTACCCGTCGCTCGAGCTCTTCCTGCGCGAGGACCAGACCGAGAGGCTCATCGACCGCCTGCGGGCCGGTGCGATCGACGCCGCCCTGATGGCGCTGCCGTGGGATACCGGCGAGCTCACCGTGCGCGAGCTGTTCAATGACGAGTTCTGGCTCGTCGCCCGCGAAGACGATCCGATCGTGAGCGACGACTCCGTGGCCGTGCGCGGTCTGGACCTCAGCCGGCTCGTGCTTCTGGAAGAGGGACACTGCCTGCGCGACCACGCGATCTCCGTCTGCGGCAAGCGCGCCATCGGCATGAGCCCGGCGATCGAGGCCACCAGCCTCGCCACGCTGATCCAGATGGTGGACGGCGGGCTGGGCATCACGCTGCTGCCCGAGATGACGCTCAAGTCCGGCATCCTGCGCGGCACGAAGCTCATCGCCCGGCCCTTCTCGACGCAGGTGCCGTCGCGCACCATCGCGCTCGTCACGCGGCCCACGAGCGCGCGCGAGGATGACTTCCAGCGGCTCGCGGACTACATCGAGGATGCCGTGCGCGACAGCGCCCGGCCGCGCGTCGCCTCGCGCAATCCCGCGCGGCGCGCGTGACCGCCGCTCCGGCAGGGCCGCGGGGTCTGCGCTCGCTCGGCATCCTCTGGCGGTTCGTCCAGCCGTATCGCGGCCGGCTCGTGGTGGCCATCGCCGCGCTGCTCGTCGCCGCGGGCTGCTTCCTCGTCATCGGGCAGGCGCTCAAGCAGGTGGTGGACGCCGGGTTCACCCGCGGCGATCCGCACGCGCTGGACACCGGTCTCGCCGCGATGGCCGGCGTCATCGTGCTGATGTCCGTCGCGGTGTACGTGCGCTTCTACAGCGTGTCGTGGCTGGGCGAGCGCGTCGTGTCCGATCTGCGGCGCGAGGTGTTCGGCAAGCTGCTGCGCCAGTCGCCCGCATTCTTCGAGGATGCGCGCACGGGCGAACTGATCTCCCGCCTCACCACCGACACCACGCTGCTGGAGCAGGTGGTGGGGACCAGTGTGTCGATGGCCGTGCGCAATGCGCTGCTCGGGGCCGGGTCGCTGGTGATGCTGGCCCTCACGAGCGGGAAGCTCACCGGTCTCGTGCTGCTGGTGGTGCCGCTGGTCGTGGGCCCCATCGTGCTGTTCGGCCGCCGGGTGCGCCGCCTGTCGCGGCAGAGCCAGGACCGCGTCGCGGACCTCGGCGCCTACGTGGACGAGGCACTGCACGAGATCCGGACCGTGCAGGCGTACACGCACGAGAAGGAAGACGTGCGGGCCTTCTCCGAGCGCATCGAGCACGCGTTCGCCACGGCTCGGGCTCGCATCCGCGTGCGCGCGCTGCTCGTGGCCGCCGTCATCCTGCTGGTGTTCAGTGCGGTGGGTGTCATCCTGTGGATCGGCGGCCATGACGTGATGGCCGGGCGCCTGTCCGCAGGCGAGCTCTCGGCATTCGTGTTCTACGCGGGCATGGTCGCCAGCGCGGTCGGCGCCATCAGCGAGGTCATCGGCGACCTCCAGCGGGGCGCCGGCGCGGCGGAGCGCATCCTGGAGATCCTCGAGACCCCGGTGGCGGTGCGCGCGGCGGCGCAGCCGCAGTCGCTGCCGAAGCCCGTGCGCGGCGAAGTGCACTTCGAGCGCGTGAGCTTCAGCTACCCGTCACGGCCCGACGGGCGGGCGCTGGACGGGCTCACGCTGTCGGTCTCGCCCGGCGAGCGGGTCGCGCTCGTCGGCCCGTCGGGCGCCGGCAAGTCCACGGTGTTCCAGCTGCTGCTGCGCTTCTACGATCCCGCAGGCGGTTCGATCCGCATCGACGGCGTGGACATCGCGAAGCTGCCATTGGAGGCACTGCGCGGCTGCCTCGCGCTCGTGCCGCAGGACGCGGCCATCTTCGCGACGAGCGTGCGCGAGAACGTGCGTTACGGGCGCCCGGACGCCAGCGACGAGGAAGTCGCCCGCGCCTGCGAGGCCGCGTTCGCGACGGAATTCATCGAGCGCCTGCCGCAGGGGTACGACACCTATCTGGGCGAGCGCGGCATCCGGCTGTCGGGCGGGCAGCGTCAGCGGCTGTCGATCGCGCGGGCGATCCTCGCCGACCGGCCCGTGCTCCTGCTCGACGAGGCCACGTCGGCACTGGATGCGGAGTCGGAGCAGATGGTGCAGCAGGCGCTGGAGCGGCTGATGGAGCACCGCACGGTACTGGTCATTGCGCACCGCCTCGCGACCGTACGGCACGCGGACCGCATCGCCGTGATCGACCAGGGGCGCCTCGTGGGCCTCGGCACGCACGATGCGCTGCTGCAGACGAGCGAACTGTACGCGCGCCTCGCGGCGCTTCAGTTCGGCGCGGGGGACGCCCCGGCGGCGGGCGGGAGAGGGTAGGTCTCGAAGACGCGCGCGACGCTCTTCACCTCCGGCGTCCGGGCGGCGATGTCGGCGGCGGCGTCGGCCTCTTCCGGTGTCACGAGGCCCATCAGGTAGACGACACCGTCGTCGGTGAGGACGCGGACCTGCACGGGCCGGAAGCGGCGCGCCTGCAGGAAGCGCGCCTTCACGGTGCCCGTGATGTGGGCGTCGACGGCGCGCGCGGTCGGGGTCGACACCGGCGCGAGACGGATCTCGTTCACGATGCGGCGCACGCCCGGATGCGAGGCGACCACCGCGGCGCAGCCTGCACGGATCTCCTCGGACGGTGCCTCACCGGTGAGCAGCACGAGCCCGTTGAAGGCGCTCACCGTCACCCGCGTGTCCCGGGGGAAGCGCTCCTCGATGGCCGCGAGGGTGTCGCGCTCGATGGCCTCGTCGACGAACGACTGGCCCTCGGGGCGGCGATCCTGGACGCCTTCGGCGGGGTCCGGTGTGGTGAACAGGGGCAGCGGCCGGCAGCCGGCGAATGGCAGCGCGATCAGCAGCCCGATCGCGGCGCGGCGCGAAGCGCCGGAACTCACTGTACGCCGAACAGTCGCTGGTCGATGGCGTCGCAGAGGCAGTGCAGGCACAGCAGGTGAACTTCCTGGATGCGCGCGGTGACGGGCGAGGGCACGCAGATGTGCACGTCGTCCTCGCGCAGCATGCCGCCCATCTTGCCGCCGTCCTTGCCCGTGAGGGCGACGACCGTGACGCCCTTGTCGTGGGCCGCACGGATCGCCTCCACCACGTTGGGCGAGTTGCCGCTCGTGGAGATCGCCAGCAGGACGTCACCCGCGTGGCCGAGCGCCCGCACCTGCTTGGAGAACACCTGCACGTAGTCGTAGTCGTTGGCGATGGACGTGAGGGTGGAGCTGTCGGTGGTGAGCGCCACCGCCGCGAGACCGGGCCGTTCCATCTCGAACCGGTTGAGGAGTTCCGCCGCGAAATGCTGGGCGTCCGCGGCCGAACCGCCATTGCCGCAGGCCATGATCTTGCCCTCGTTCACGAGACTCTGCGCCATCAGTTCTCCGGCGCGGGCCAGGGGCGCGGCGAGCTGCTCGACGGCGCGCAGCTTGAGTTCGGCGCTGTCGTGGAAATGCTGGACGATGCGGGCGAGCGGATCCATGGCTGGGAGGGAGTTCAGGACGGCGGAATTATCGCATAGGGGCTCCGCCGGCCCGGTGGGGCGCTCAGGCGCGGAAGGCGTCCTTCATCCATTCCACCCGGCCTTCGCCGTCCACGAGGACCGCGTCGAAACGGCAGGGCGGCGGCTGGCGGTACCGCGTGAGGTAGAAATGCGCGGTCGCGATGAGCTTCTGCTGCTTGGTGGGTCCGATGCTGTCGGCCGCGGTGCCGAAGCGGGAAACGCTGCGCTTGCGCACCTCCACGAAGACCAGCGTGTTTCCGTCCCGGACGATCAGGTCGATCTCGCCGAAGCGGGACCGGAAGTTCCGCGCCATGAGCGAGCAGCCCTCGTCGAGGAGGTGCTCCAGTGCCTGCGTCTCGGCACGGTCCCCGTCTGCCTTCACCGGGTTTCGTGCTCCTCCAGCAGACGGACGCCCTGCTGGGTCATCTGCGCCGGCACCCCGTCGCGCCGGAAGGTGCGCGCCGGGCCCGGCGAGATGTAGCCGCTCACGCCGTCGAGCATGCCCACGTCTGAGTAGCTCGCATCCAGAAGCAGCTGCGACAGGCGCCACGCGTCGATGCCGAGCGCGTGAAAGCGCGCGGCTTCGAAGGTGGGGAAGCCGCCTTCCGGCCGCGGGTAGGTCATCACGGCGGCGTGCTCGGGGGCGATCAGCCAGGGCATGTCGACGAACACGGCGCCCGCGAGATCGAGCTGCCCCACCACCGTGCTGTCGGTCGAGTTCAGCTGGGAGGTCCCGTAGGCGGGCACGGTCCGGCCGAGGTAGGGCCGCACCTGCCGGGCCTTCGCGCCGTCCAGCGCGAAGAAGACAGCGTCCACCTTGTCGGACACGATGGCATCGCGCATGCGTTTCAGCTTCGCCTGATCGAGCGTGAACACGTGCTGGTCCACCACGAGCCGGCCGCTCCGCGCGAACTCGTCCGCGAAAGCCTGTCCCACGCGACGCGAGAGCGCGTTGTCGAGCCCCATGACCGCCACGCGGCGCCGGCCCTGGGCCGCGGCGATGCGCGCGATCTGCCGTGCCTCGGCCTCGAGCTGGACGCCGAGCGCGTACATCCCGTCCGGCAGCAGCACGTCGCTGTCCGGCACCGCGAGCGCGAGGGTCGTGACGCTGACGGCCGAGCTCTTCGCGAGTGCCTGCACGGCGTTCTTGGTCATCGGGCCGATGACGAACTGCGCGCCGGCGCGGATCGCGCGGTCGTAGGTGTCGAGGATTTCCTTGTTGTCGTCGCCGGTGGGGTAGACGAGCATGGGCAGCGCGTTCTCACGCGGGGCCTCGGCGGCGAGGCCGGCCTCGATGCCGCGGCGGACGGCTTCGGCGAGCCGCCCGAAGGTGGCGGACTTGAGCGGCAGGAGCACCGCGACGTGCGGTTTCTCTGGCGGCGTCTCGGGCAGCGGCTCGGTCTGGGCCCGGAGACCGCCGGTGACGGCGACGGCGAGCGCGCCGTATAGTAGGAGCGCCGCTGTCATCCTCATCAGGACACGAAACCGTTGCATTCGGAACCCTCTCTGGCACAGGCCGGTTCATTATATGTGGTGGCCACGCCCATCGGTCACCTGCGCGACATCACGCTCCGCGCGCTCGACATTCTCAAGTCAGTGGACCGCATTGCCGCCGAGGACACGCGCCACAGCCGGCGCCTGCTCGATGCGCACGGCATCACGGGCCAACTCACGGCCGTGCACGAGCACAACGAGCGCGGTGCGGCCGACCGGGTCATCGGCTGGTTGCGCGCGGGGGAGAGCGTTGCACTGGTCACGGATGCGGGCACGCCCGCCATCAGCGACCCGGGTGCGCGGGTGGTGCGTGCCGTGCGCGAGGCGGGGCTGCCCGTGGTGCCGGTCCCCGGGCCGAGCGCCGTCGTCACGGCGCTCTCCGCCGCCGGTCTCGAGGACACGGCGTTCCACTTCGCCGGGTTCCTGCCGGCCCGGCAGGAGGCCCGCCGGGACGCGCTCCGCACGCTCGGGGCCCTGACCTGTCCGGCAGTCTTCTACGAAGCGCCCCATCGCATCCGCGACACGCTCGCGGACCTCGCCCGCGTGCTGGCGCCCAGCCGAGGCGTCACTCTGTGCCGGGAACTCACCAAGGTGTTCGAGCAGATCCACGAGACCACGGCCGGAGAGGCCCTGGCCTGGCTCGATGCAGACCCCAATCGCAGCCGTGGCGAATTCGTCGTGATCCTGCACGGCGCGCCGGCAGGCGCGGACCACACGGCCGACGGCGAGCGGGTGCTGGGCATCCTGCTGCGCGACCTCTCGCCCTCGCAGGCGGCGAAAGCCGCGGCGGAGATCACCGGCGCGAAGCGCGGTGAACTCTACGACCGGGCGCTGGCCATGCGCGGAGACGCCGGCGGGGAATGAGTGCCCGGGCGCGGCTCGCGGGAGCGACCGTGTCAGAATTCCGGTCTGACTTCCCGCCGAGGACTTCCCCTTGCAACGCCTGACACTCACCCGTCCCGACGACTGGCACCTGCACCTGCGCGACGGCGCCGAGATGGCCGCCGTGCTGCCCGACACCGCCCGCCGCTTCGCCCGCGCGATCGTCATGCCGAACCTGAAGCCGCCCGTGACCACCACCGAGGCGGCGCGTGCGTACCGCGACCGCATCCTGGCCTGCCTGCCGTCGGGTCTCGACTTCACGCCGCTCATGACGCTCTACCTCACCGACAACACGCCCGCCGCCGAGATCGAGCGCGCGGCACGCAGCGGGTTCGTCCACGCGGTGAAGCTCTATCCTGCGGGCGCCACCACCAATTCCGATTCCGGTGTCACGGACCTCGCGCGGTGCGCGGGCGCACTGGAGGCCATGCAGGCGGTCGGCATGCCGCTGCTCGTGCACGGCGAGGTGACGACCGCGGAGGTGGACGTCTTCGACCGCGAACGCGTCTTCCTCGAGACGATCCTGGGCCCGCTCGTCGAGCGCATGCCGCGTCTGAAGATCGTGCTGGAGCACATCACCACGGCCGAGTCCGTGGAATTCGTCGAGCGCGCCAGGCCGAACATCGGAGCGACGATCACCGTCCACCACCTGCTGCTGAATCGCAACGCGCTGTTCCAGGGAGGCGTGCGACCGCACCACTACTGCCTGCCCGTGCTGAAGCGCGAAAAGCACCGGCAGGCACTCGTGCGTGCCGCCACGTCCGGGAGCCCCAGGTTCTTCCTCGGCACCGACAGCGCGCCCCACGCGCGGCACACGAAGGAAAACTCGTGCGGCTGCGCCGGTGTATACACCGCCAACGCCGCGGTCGAACTCTACGCGGAGGCCTTCGAACAGGCAGGCGCCCTCGACCGGCTCGAAGGGTTCGCGAGCCACCACGGCCCCGACTTCTACGGGCTGCCCCGCAACACCGGGACGATCACGCTGGAGCAGCGCCCGAGTTCGATTCCCGACGAACTGCCCTATGGCGGGCACACCCTCGTCCCCCTGCGCGCCGGCGGTTCCGTGCGCTGGTCGCTCGCTTGACGGAGGGCAGTCTCACCCGGTTCGCCTGGCTGTCGGTCGCGGCAGCCATTGCGACCATCGCCCTCAAGACCTGGGCGTGGTGGGTGACGGGGTCGGTGGGACTGCTGTCCGACGCCATCGAGTCACTCGTGAATCTCGCCGCCGCGCTCATGGCGCTGTGGATGCTCACGCTGGCGGAGCGTCCGCCGGACGAGGAACACGCCTTCGGCTACACCAAGGCGGAATACTTCTCCAGCGGACTGGAGGGCGGGATGATCTTCATCGCCGCTGCGGCGATCGTCGTGACCGCAGCGCCCCGCCTGCTTCACCCCGAACCGCTGGAAGCCGTGGGCCTAGGCCTCGCGATCAGCGTGGCGGCATCGGTCATCAATTTCGGCGTCGCCTGGGCGCTGTTCCGCGCGGCGAAGCGGTACCGGTCCAGCACGCTGGAGGCCGACGCGCATCACCTCATGACGGACGTCTGGACCTCGGCCGGGGTGGTGGCCGGCGTCATCCTCGTGGCAGTGACCGGGTGGCACCGGCTCGATCCGCTGATCGCCATCCTGGTGGCGCTCAACATCCTGTGGACGGGCTTAGGACTCCTGCGCCGTTCCGCACTGGGTCTACTCGACAAGGCCGTCGCACCCGAGGACCGCCAGCGCATCCGCGACATCCTTGCGCGGCACGAGGCCGGCGGCATCGCGTTCCACGCGCTGCGCACGCGGCAGGCGGCCGGTCGGTCGTTCGTGTCGCTCCACGTGCTCGTGCCCGGGGACTGGACCGTGCAGCGCGGGCATGACCTTGCCGACGCCATCGAGCGCGAGATCCGCTCGGCACTGCCGCGCACAACGGTCACGACGCATCTCGAGCCGCTCGAAGATCCGGCATCGCAGGACGACGTGGAACTCAACGGCTGACACGCGCCGCGCGCGCGGCAGTCAGTCGTTGATGCAGACCCAGGCGACGGCGTAGGCCTTGAGCGTGACCTTGCCGTCCTGCACCGCGCCGTGCTTCGCCTGGAAGGCGAGCGGCGCCGTGACGGCGCGGTCGAAGCTGGTTTCGTCGAGGACTCCGGCGAAGGCCTCGCGGCCGGCAACGCCCTCGAGCGCCACCGTCTGCGTCTGCGCGGTGAGGTTGGCGAGCCACAGCAGCGTTGCACCCTTCGCGCGGTAGGCGAGCGCATCGACGGCCGCGCGGTTCGAGGACTCCGCCGCGACGAGCTTCGCGCCGGCCCCGCGCGCGAGGCCGGACACCACGTGATAGGCGGGGTACACCTGCGCCTCCGTGCCGTCGAGACCCGGTTGCGCGTAGTCCGTCTTTCGGTACACGAAGCCCAGCGGCCCGGTGGGTGCCCCGAGCGTGACCGCGCTCACGCCGGCCCGGGCCAGCGCGGCCACATAGCCGGTGAACCACGCCGCGCCGAACAGGCCGCGCATGCGCGGATCCATCTTGGGCAGGCACACGCGCACGTTGTCGGGGTTGGGCGTGTACGTGGCCCCGTGCGGATTGTCGCGGCAGCCGATGGCGCTCGGGCCGACGCGGTAGGGCGTCTTGCCGATGAAGTCGCGCGCAGTCGTGACCTGGTGGGACAGGGCCTCCAGGGTCTCCATCACGGAACGGTCATCGGCGGCGTGCACGACGGGGCAGGTCGTGTTCATCACGTAGTCGAGCCTGTCCGCCGGCACGCGCTTGCGGTTGAGTTCGGTGAAGAACGAGAACATGCCGCCGCCCAGCGTGACGCCGGGGAAGGCCTCGCGGGCCGCCGCATACAGCGCATCGAGCGGCGGTGCGGGCGGGCGCTCGCCGCCGGGCAGGACGGACTTGAGGTCGCCCACGGGGCACACGGCAATGGCGTCGAGCTTCAGACCGGACTGTTCGACGAGTTTCGCGAGCGCCTTCAGTTCCGCGCCGTACGCATCGAGGCTGGCGACGACGATCTCCAGCACGGCCTTGGCGCCGGTCTGCTCGCTCAGCACGCGCAGCCCGTAGAGTTCCTTGAGACCGTGCCCTGCGCGCGGATCGTGATGACCGACGAGCAGGTTGGGTCCCATCGCCTTCAGCAGGGGCAGGCGACGGACCGCGTGCTCCACTTCCTCTGCGGGTACACCGATGCCTACCGGCGGCAGTGTGGCTCTGCCCGGCGCGCCCACTTTCACGGTGACGCCCGCGGTTTTCCCGCCCGAGGCGGCCTTCGGTACGGTACCGCTCAGCGTGACCCTGATGGACTGCTTCACCACTTCGCCGGCCTTCAGCACGTAGGGCCAGGGCAGGGCCAGCGGCCGCACGTAGGTCTTGAAGGAGGCGTCGGTCCAGTTGCGGTGATCCTCCATCTCCCAGGTGTCGCCTTCCATGCGGACCGAAACCTTCACCCCGGGCAGGCATTCGTGCGTGAGCGAGCGGATGTGGAGGAACGGCTGGACGGGATTCACCAGCTTCGGGAAGCTCGACTTCTCGACCTTGCCGTCCACGTGCTCCACCTCGACCTTGTTGCCCACCACGCCGGTCAGCGGGTGCAGCACGACGAAGCCGGTGCGGGCGGTGAGGAAGTCGGTCTTCGGCGTCGCGGTGCCGTGCAGTTCGAGATTGCCGTTCGCATCGCCGGTGATGCTCACGTCGAAGGCGATCTCCTGGCCGTCGGACGCGCACACGGCGTGATACGACACGGAGAAGCCGTCCTTGCGCTGATCCACCTTCAGGTCGCTCAGCGTCGGCACGTAGGTGCCCCAGTTCCTGTCGCGCACCAGGAAGGACACCGCGCGCAGCACTTCCACGCCGTTCACGCGCAGATAGCGCAGCTGGCCGTTGTCCAGTTCCACCTCGGAGGGGCCGGCCTTCAGGATCCGGCCCGGCACGTCGGGCTGGGTCGTGCCCACCAGCTTAAGTTCACGCGGAATCTTCAGGGCGGCCATGTCGTGTCTCTCCTCCAGGACAGTCATTGATGGGCGGGCGCCGCGGCGGCGCTCAGCTGGAAATCACCTTCCCGGTGGCGGTGTCCACCAGGATCATGCGGTTCATGTCGACGGCGATGCTCACCCGCTCGCCGGGGGCGGACACGTCGTGCGCCTGCAGCTCCGCCACGACGGGAACGCCGCCCAGCCGCACGGTGGCGTAGGTGCGCGAACCGGTGGGCTGCACGAGGTCCACCTGCGTGTCCACGACGGCTGCGCCGGGCCGGACGTCGCCGGAGGCGCGGGAGAGGTGCTCGGGGCGCACGCCGAGTTCCAGCGGCTTGCCCTGCCACGGCCCGAGGCCGCCGGAGCGCGAGGGCGGTACGGTGAGCGACGTGCCGTCCTCCAGGCGCACACTGACGGTCGTGCCGT